>Ga0210409_10001154_pt1 | contig 36065 bp, 30 predicted proteins | sample IncBWH17MmetaG_FD_161649 | JGI IMG/M metagenome (GOLD analysis project Ga0210409, IMG submission 161649) | Forest soil microbial communities from Barre Woods Harvard Forest LTER site, Petersham, Massachusetts, United States - Inc-BW-H-17-M | ecosystem: Environmental > Terrestrial > Soil >... | reverse complement strand
GCTCATCACGTCGCGATTTCTGCGGTCGCTCCTGTTCGAAATCAGTCCGGCGGATCCGATTGCACTCGGCGGCGCGTGTGTGACACTGCTCTGCGTTGCAGTGATCGCCGCTTACATTCCGGCGCGGTATGCCAGCCGCGTTGATCCTGCGCGAGTGTTGCAAGCTGACTAGCTCAACGATCCAGTAGTCGGGCGCGACGTTGCCAATGACGTCATCTGCGACCCCGGACTCACGGCGTTTTCCGTCATCTTGAGAGTGAGACTACGGCACCGACGCCCAAGTTCGCCAACAGGTGCGGTCTTTTTGCAGGTTTTGAGGTAGACAACAGGAAGACTGTTAACCGGGAGATCGCTGGTTCAAATCCAGCCGCCCCAGTTTCTAATCCTAACTACGCAAGTGAGTTAGAAGGGCGCTGCCAGTCGCCGAGCAGTTGGTCTACTGCGACTTTCCACGGCACCTGTTGCGACGCCAGACGGCACCTCGAGCTGCTTAACTCGCGAAGTGTCGTCTCAACGTGCCTGATCGCCCGGTGCATGACCGGGCGATCACACCATGCGAGCGAACGAGTCGATAGTCAAATCCAGGCTTACGGGGCTCGTATGCGCAGCTGGATCGGAGAGAATCAGATCTCGCTGACCGATCCCGACAGCCGGGCGATGGCAGCCCACACGGCATGTTGCGGTTGGCTACAAGTCTCGGCCATCGCGCCACCCACAAATTGCTTCGCACTCAAATCTAAACCGATTCGCTGTGGTACAAGATGTAACTAGAGTGTTCTGGCCACGCGGAACCCGAAGGTGGTGATCCGGGTGGACGTGCGGATCCCGCGGCGCATAGCCGAGCGGGCGACGCTGAGATCAGCGTCCCAGGAACCGCCACGCACAACGCGCCGACCACAGTCTCCAGACTGCCACGCCGTGCCATCAGTCGGCGCGCCGCTATAGTTGGCGTTCCAGCAATCTTCAGTCCAATCCATGACATCGCCAAGCATATCGTAGAGGCCGAATTGGTTCGGCGGAAAACTTCCAACCGGCGACGTGAATGCATACCCGTCGCGGCACGCTCGATTCACCCCGGTATCGCCGGGATGCTGCTCACCATAATCCAGATCACCAACATTGCTGTAGCGGCAGAGCTCCGCCGGATTATCGCTACCGTAACGCGCCGTCGTCGTTCCCGCGCGCGCCGCGTATTCCCACTCAGCCTCCGTTGGTAAGCGGTAGACATGCCCTGTCTTGGCGCTCAGCCAAGCCACATAGGCCTGCGCATCGTCCCAACTCACACAGACGGCGGGGTCTCTTCCGGTCTGCGGAAACCCTGGAGAATGCCAATTAGTGCCCTTCGTAGCAATGAAGTCGGCGGACGCACTAACAATAAGGCAGCTATCGGGGTCCGGCCGATGTGTCTCCGCCACAAACTGGGCGTACTCATCTCGCGTGACGTCAAATTTGGCAATTGCAAGCTTGTGTCGGATCGTGATCAAATGCTGCGGTACCGAGCGTCCGCGAACTTGATCGGGTAGATTCTCGCGCGTTTCTTCCCCCGCCGGCGCCCCCATAGTGAACCTGCCCTGCTGCACCACCACCATTTCGGGGCAACCATTCGAACAGTCACGGAACGACGTTCCGGGGGCAGGCGTTTGCGCCCGCGCTGGTGGCAAAGTGGTCATCCAACCGCACAGAATGCACGAAACCGCGAGAAGAATGTCTATCCGCCTGGTCATGGAGCTTCCGCCGGCAAGTTGAGATTGCACAAGGTATAAGCCACCACTAGAACCTTGTGCGCGACGCGCGGCAACCTGCAGGCTCTAACCTATGGCGAGGCGGTTCTGCCCGGCACCCTGCGACTATGAGAAAGAGATGACAATCCTCTAATGTGTGGCAGCTTGCCCTTTCTCTATGCCGTTCGAATTCTACTTTGACCGCACGATGATGACGCGTCTCTCCCTTTGGCGGTCGTGCTGATAGGTCCGTTGACCGCATCAGCGCAGGAAAGAAAACAAATTCCGCTCCCGCCGGCGCAGCGTAAGGAAGCTGCTGTCCGCTGCCAGGCGAGGCGCTTTGGTAGAAATCGATGTCATCGCAGTGCGTCCAACGGAGCGGCCAATCGCATGACTGAGCATCTGTCTTCGACCTGCGGTACGCGATTCGCGTGCTGCTGAGACCTTCTGGGCACGTAGTCGACTCGAGCAAGTTCGGTGCGAATGCCACGTTCCGTTGCCCCGATCACCGCGGTCGATCAGATCGTGACCAATCGCGGCACGCCACGACAAATCATCCGCGCGCTGGAGCGGCGGAAGATCGAGGCACTACTCGCCTAGATATGGCGTGAGAGAGCACGCTGCCGGTGTTCTCGACGCTAACAATCAGGTTCGAGCGTGGCTTTGGATCAGGCAGTTTCTGATTCAGGGGTGCCCGGGGGCGACATCTGCGACTCTAATTCACGGCATGTTCCGTCATCCTGAAAGCGAGACTGCGGCACCGACGCCCGGATTCGCCAACAAGTGCGGTCTTTTGCAGGTTTTCAGGTAGGCAACAGGAAGACTGTTAACCGGGAGATCGCTGGTTCAAATCCAGCCGCCCCAGTCAATCCCGAGCTAAGCGCGCATGGGGGCCGTCGAACGGCCCCCATGTCGTGTTTTTTGCGACCGGCGCAGGTTGCCCTCCAGTCGCGCGAACTGCCGGAACTGGCCGGGACTGGTACCCATGTGACGTCCGAACACGCGGCAAAAGTGACTCTGATCGAAAAAGCCGGCGTCCCGCGCGATCGCATCCAGTGACGACTCCGACTGCTGGAGCTGGATCATCGCCCATTCGACGCGCAGGCGTCGTTGGAACTCGCCCACGCTGCATCCCATCCGGGCGCGGAACACGCGCGCGACGTGAGTTGGGTGGACGCCCGCAGTTGCGGCGAGATCGGACACGGTGAGCTGTTGGCGACACTCGTCGCGCAGGCGGCTCACGATGAGTCCGAGCCACGACGGCGCCGTGCGGCTGCCATCGACAGCGCGTCCGGCATTCGCGAGCAACTCGAGCGCGAGCCCCTCAATCGCCAACGCGGACGCCGTATCGCTCGTGCCGAGCTCCCGGCGTAGCCGTCCGGCGAGAGCCATCGGCGCCGCGTGCTCGAGACACCCCGGCGCTGGAAGGATCTCTCTGAGCGTGTCGAAGCGCGCCGGGGATAGCTCGATGACCAGCTGGTGGACGTCTGCGCGCCCGTAGCACTCGGCGTGCTCGACGCCCGGGGTCTCGAACGTCACGGTACCCGGTCCGCAATCGCGTTCGGCACGCCCGATCCGCTTCGTAAACTGGCCTCCGTATACATAGGCGAGGCCAGCCCACTCATGCGTATGCAGCGGCACCTTCGCCGTTGCGCGATACCGGGCATCGGCAATCACGAATCCCGCCACGTCGCGTGACCGCAATCGTGACCCGGCCGTCTGCGCGGGATCCGCCCGCACTCGGAGCTTCGATTGTCCGAAAATGCCAGGCCCGTCCAAGACAGCCTCCGCGTTCGACACTACGTTGATTCCATGATACTGAGGGTCCCGCTGCTTCAATTGTGCCTTGCGGCGTCAGGTGTGCTGGCGCCAAATGCCGGGATAGGACAGCGCAGCGCCGATAAGGGTTTCGTGTCGGCTCGCTCGCGCCGCATCGACTCCATCTTCGCGATGTACGATACGGGCCGCTCCCCGGGATGCGCCGTCGGGGTCATGGATCGGGGGCAGATCGAATACGCCCATGGCTATGGCCTGGCCAACGTGGCGAGCGGCGTACGCATCACGCCACGTTCGGTCTTCGGTCTCGCCTCAGTGGCAAAGCAGTTCACGGCGTTCAGCGTGCTCTTGCTCGTCCAGGACGGCCGCCTCTCGCTCGATGACGATGTGCGCAAGTGGGTCCCGGAACTGCCGGATTTCGGCGCCCAGTTCGGACGGACCATCACTATTCGGGATCTCCTGCACCACACGAGCGGTATCCCGAACTATTTCGCGACGGTGGATAGCGGCTGGACGGATACCGACCCCCTCACCGAGCGCGATGTCCTCGACTGGCTTGGTCACCAGAAGCCCGATTTTCCGCCGGGCTCGCGCTGGCGCTACAGCAATTCGGGCTACGTGTTGCTGGAGATCATCGTACAGCGGGCGTCCGGCGACTCACTTCCCAAGTTCGCCGCTAAGCGCATCTTCGGGCCGCTCGGCATGGCCTCAACGCAATTTGTTCCGGATCCTGCCGATCACGTTGCACAGATTCCGCATCTCGCGAGGACTTACAACAGCCAGGAGACGTGGCTGCATGGGGAAAAACCATTGGTCAAGAGCGGCCCCGAATGGCAGATATCGCTTCCTCACATGAGTATCGTCGGGGACGCGGGTGTCTACTCGACGGTGGAAGATCTGGCCAAGTGGGATCGCAACTTCTATACGGGCCGTGTCGGCGGGCGTGCCGTGCTCCAAATGATGCAGGAGCCGGCGGTCCTGACTTCCGGCGACACGGTTTCCGCCCCCATCGCACCCGGATGGCGCTCGTACGGTGCTGGGCTCATGTTGGGTGCATATCGGGGGCTCCGGACTGTTGGCCACCTCGGAGGATGGAGCGGCAACGTGGCATGGTTCGTCCGCTATCCGGACCAACTGCTCACCGTGACGGTCCTGTGCAACCAGCGAGGTCTTACCATGCCGGGCGGGAGCGATCCAACTCACCGGATTGCCGAGATCTATCTCGGGGACCGGATGGCGCCAGACATCGCGCCGTTGATGGCGATGACGGTCGCGCACGCCGGCGTGGATTCCGCGGTCCATCTCTACCACACGCTCCTGCCGCGATATCCGGCGATCGTGTTCGATGAGCAACAGCTGAACGGTCTGGGGTACGACCTCATCCACCAGCACAATCTCAATGCCGCGATCGCGATTTTTCGGCTCAATGTCGAGATGTATCCGAAGAGCGCGAATGCGTACGACAGTCTGGGCGAGGCCTATATGGACCACGAGGATCGCACGCTGGCGATCGCGAGCTACGAGCGGTCGCTAGCCCTCGATTCGACGAATGCGAACGCGGCCCGCCGGTTGGCAAAGCTCAGAGCGCAAGCGCCGTGATGTCACGAGCGTAGCGATGCCTCGCCATCACCGCTGGTGATCGGGTGCTCACCGGCGTTCTCCAAAACAGGCTTGGCGAGGAGCTGTGCGCGATGCCCGACCCTTCCGGGCAAGATGGCTGGGCCAGTCATGAGTTGCTACAATGGCCAAGGCGGCACGTGGGTGAAGCCGCGGAGGTAGAGAGCGATCGAGCGGTAGTCCCGATCGCCCGTGATCAGGACGACTCCCTGCTCGCGGCATGACGCGGCGAGGAGGATATCGTTGACCAACGAGCGCGGTCGGTCCCGAAACGGCACGCCATCTTTCCGCCACATCGCCGCGAGAATCCGGCCACAGTCTTTGAATGCCGCGGGCGACGGACCGAAGACGCGGCCCCGGCGCTCGAAGACACCGAAGACTGCAGCATCGAGAGCGCGAGCTTGCGGTGGCGTGCCCGCGCCAGCCCGAAGCTCCTGAACCACCACGGCATTCAAATGGGTCACGGACGCGGCCCGCTCGAGAAAAGTGTCGAGGGCTGCCTCGGCCGCTTCATTCGCGAACGCGTCTATCCAGAGATTCGTGTCGATCGTGTATTTCGGCACGAGCACGAACGCCGCTAGCGCCGGCCGTCAGTGGTCGAATAGATGTCCCGAATCCCACCCGCCACTCGCACCTTGCGGATGCCGGCGATGAGCTCGTGGCGGAACGCTACGGCATCGAGCGCGGCATCGACGGTGTCGGTCTCTGTCGCGGTACCGAGGACGGCGCGTGCCGCGTCGAGCTTCCGTTGGTCCATCTGCATGTTCTTGCGGACCCAGCCGCGGGCAGGCCGCCCCGGGCCGCGCCGCGGACGCGGCGACGTGTGCCGTTCACTCATAGGAGTCCTCGCCAGTAGATGTACGATATAGAATATCGACTGTATGCCCTCGTTGTAGCAAGGTGGAAACCCTTGCGGTGCGCCATTCCCAAGGCGGTTGTCTCGAAACGTCGGCATTTGTTGATATGTGCCGACAGTTTGAGACAGGGGTAGGCGACGGAAGCATGCGCAGTTGGCGAGGGCCGTTCTGTGCCGTCGCCGACGTAGCATTCAGGCATGCGGGTCGCAAAACTCCGACACCGACGCCTGCACCGATATATCGGATACGATTTGCCCGGTTGTGCTTGCAGCGTTGTGTGCCGTAAAATGCCTGCATATATTGATATATGCGGACGTTTTCCGGCACCGGTCATAGCGTGGCCAGCCGATCAGGGCGGCAGCGCGTTCTCGCGCTGCTTCGCGAACGCGGGATCGTCCGGTCCCGCGACCTGGGCCGGCGCGGCCTCGACACCAAGCTCCTCACGCGACTTCACCGCGAGGGGCATATCGAGCGTCGCGCCCGTGGAATCTACACGCTTTCGGACGCCGACTTGGGTGAGCGCGAAACCTTCCTCGAGGTAGCAGCGCGCGTTCCGCACGGTGTGATTTGTCTCCTCACGGCGCTCAGCTTCCACAAACTCACCACGCAGAATCCTGCGAAGGTCTGGCTGGCGGTCGAGCGGAACGCTCGAGCACCGCGGAGTCGGGACCTTCCCCTTCGTGTTGTTCGCATCTCCGGCACGGCCTTTCGAGCTGGCATCGAAACGCATCGTATCAACGGGGTACGGATTCGTGTCTATGATGCCGCCAAAACCGTCGTCGATTGTTTCAAGTTCCGGAACAAGGTCGGTCTCGACGTCGCGATCGAAGCGCTCCGCGACTACGTCCGTCGTCGTGGCACAACGACGGACGCGCTGTGGCGGTACGCCAGAATCGACCGGGTAACGAACATCATTCGGCCCTATATCGAAGCGGTGCTCTGACGGTGGTCGCCTCACAACCCAAGAACCTCGCGGCTTCAGTGAGCCAGCGCTTGCGGAATCTGGCGAGAGCTGATGGCATGGACTATCAGCGGATCCTGGAGCGCTACGCTGGCGAACGACTCTTGTACCGGCTCCAGCACGTTCGAAACGGTGACCGATTCATCTTGAAGGGCGCGGCACTATGGGTCGTGTGGGAAGGTGGGCAACGCAGGCCCACGCGTGACGTGGATTTGCTCGGCCCAGGTCGGGGCACACCAGACGTGATGAGGGAGACGTTTCGAGCTGTCTGTACTGCGGATGTGGTCGCCGACGGGCTGTCGTTTGATCCGGCAACCCTGGATGCCGCGTTGATCCGTGAGGATCAGGATTATGAGGGGGTGCGGGTTACAATGGTCGCACAGCTGGGGCGCGCGGTCATCCCCGTCCAGGTCGACATCGATTTGGCGATGTTGTGACGCCGGCGCCCATAGAGGCTGTGCTGCCGCCATTGCTCGACTTTCCTGCGGTACACATGCGCATGTATCCGATCGAGACTGTAGTTGCCGAAAAATTCGAGACCATGGTCAAGCGTGGCCTCTCGAACACACGCATGAAGGACTACTACGATCTGTTCATTCTTTGCGAGACTCGATCCTTCGACATCGCGGCGCTTCGCCTGGCGATTACTCGCACGTTCGACACTCGCGCAACGCCATTGCCGGAGATCGAGCTGCCAGTCGGGCTCACGCCGGCGTATGCGGCTGACAAGAGCTCACAGTGGCTGAGTTTTCTCACCAAGAATGAGCTGCGGGACGCCCCACGCAGTCTCGGAATCGTCGTCGAGGGTCTGCGGGTCTTCCTGGATCCAGTGGCCACAAAGGCCGGTCGCGCACAGAATGTCACAGCGGTTTGGCGACCTGGGGGAGCTGGCTGGACCGATCAATAGCGTCGTCGAAGGGTGCAGGCCGCTGTCCGTAGGGCCAGGCGCCTTGCTTCTCTCGTGGCAGCCGAAGAGGCTCGCCCATCGCAGGTTCTAGCTGCGATTGGCGCGTCGCCATTCGCCTGGCGTCGTGCCAGTCGCGCGGTGGAACGCCTTTGTAAAGTGGCTCTGGTCCGCAAATCCCAGTTGTGACGCGATGTCAGCGAGGCCGTGTGCTCCGCTCAGTAACAGTATTTTCGCGTGCTTCACGCGGGCTTGCAGGAACCAGCGATAGGGCGAGACACCCATTGACGCTCTAAAAGCGCGCGAAAACTGTGACTGAGACAATCCGGTGAGTAACGCCACGGACTCTAGGCTCACGTCCGAAGACAAGTGCTCGTGGAAATAGTCCAGGACGCGTCTCAGTTGCAGTGCTGAAAGGCCGCCGGGCCGACTACGAGTGTCTGATCGAGTCTGCGCGAACAACAGCGCCACTAACGCAGTAGTGATGCCTTCACCAAACAGCCTGACTCCTGTCCCTCCGGGGCCGCACTCCCGAGCAAGGAGACTCGCACATTGCGCCACCCGATCATCGTAGAGAAGAAGAACGGGATCCGCCTCACTGCCCCGCCTGAGGTCTTCACCCAACAGCGATTCGAGATGCCGACTGTCGAAATGGAGTCTGAGGTCGCGTACGAGCTGAATCTGATCGGAGTAGCCCCATACCGTCATGTCGGCCGGCACGAACAGCGTATGGCCGGCATCATAACGTGCTCGTGGAGCGGGCCGGTTCAGGTTGATGCGTGGCTCACAGTATCCACCGACCTGCTCTAGAACGATCGCAACAGTGGACTGACTCGCGGACGCGTCATGCCACACACGCCCGGGCGCAAGATGCTGAACCACGTGCCGGACGGTGATACCGTTCCACCGCCGGCTGTCGCAGAGCATCCTGAGCGTGCCGTGAGGAGAACGATAGTCGAACGGCGGTGGCCCGCTCGACTCGTGCAGCGGTGAACCGCCCCGCTCAACGAGCGTGTTGGACACTCCCATTCAACCTCCGTCCCCGTGGTTCTCGACGCCACAGTCAATCCTTACCAAACGTGGCGGCATTCGACAAGACAGGGCCACCGGCATCCCTGAATTTACCAGAGCGAAATATGGCGATGCCAACGTGGACGCTTCCACGCCGCCTTTGCAGCTGGCATGAGGTTCACCGGTGACCTATTCGAAATTCTTGATAAGCATGTCGATCGCATTCGTCGCGATGCAAGCGGCAACGCAGAAGATTGACTCAATCCCGGTTCCCGGGGCGAAAGCCTTTCCAGAGAGCATCACATCAACGTCCGATGGCGCTCTGTTTGTCGGGCGCCTCGGGGACGGTGGCATCGTGCGCATCAAACCGCGCACAGCCGAGAGCGCGGTGTTCATTCAACCGGGCGCGTCGGGCTCTCGCTCGATCTTGGGAGTCTTCGCCGATGAGGCGTCCAGCACCCTTTGGGCTTGCTCGAATGACCTGAGCGCGTTGGGCGGCTTTGCAACCGGCCGGGATACGGCGAGCGCGCTGAAGGGTTTTGACCTAAAGACGGGGATTGAGAAACGCAGCGTTGAATTGCCTGGCTCTCACGCGTTCTGCAATGACATCGCCGTCGACGCCAAGGGCTCTCTCTACATCACCGACAGCGCGAATCCTACGATCCTGAAACTCTCGCCGGGCGCCACGGCGTTCGAAGTGTTCGCGTCAAACCAACAATTCTTACCTCCTCGTGGAGGAGGCGCCGGGCTTGATGGCATCGCCTTTGGTAGCGATGGCAATCTCTACGTGACGACGTACGTCGCAGGCGAGCTCTTTCGCATCGATATCGAAAGAGGAAGGGCTGGCCGTGTGACCAAGCTTCATGGGCCGCCCCTCGCCTTTCCGGATGCGCTTCGCCCGTTTGGTCAGAGGAGCTTCCTCCTCGTCGAAGGCGCCGGAACCTTGGATCGGGTGGATATCGAAGGCGACGAATTCAAAACGGCGTCAATCCAGGGCGGATTCCGCGTGCCGACATCGGTTACGCGAGTGGATTCGACCGCTTGGGTCAGTGAGGGGCAATTGTCGGCTTTCTTCGACCGTCCGCACAAAAGCCAGTCACTCACTTTGCCGTTTCGGATCTACGCCGTCCCCTTAAGCAAAGGACAGACACAATGATGCCCAATCGCCTTGTGTGCGCGGGGTTCTTCGGCGCGCTATCGGCAGCGTTGCTTCAAGCACAGCCAGCTTCTGTCGCGTACCCCACCGTCACGGATGCTCGACTCGAGCACCCGGACGCGGGCGACTGGCTCATGTATCGGCGCACGTATGACGGCTGGGGTTTCAGCCCGCTGAAGGAGATCACGTCGAGCAACATTCAGAAGCTCTCGCTGGCGTGGTCGATGAGTACTGACCTCGTTGGCGCTCACGAAACGACGGTGATCGTCAATCACGGGCGCATGTTCATCACGACGCCTCAAAACAACATCATCGCTCTTGACGCCAAGACCGGCTCCCAACTGTGGCGGTACCGAAGGAAGTACCCGGACAACTTGTTCCAGCTCCATCCGACAAACCGCGGGGTCGCTCTCTACGGTGACTACGTCTATATGGCCACGACCGACTGTGCGCTCGTCGCTCTCGACGCCGCGTCGGGCAAGGAGGTTTGGACGGTTCCAATTGATGACTACAAGACTGGCTGTTACTCGACCTTGGCCCCGCTCGCGGTGCGCGGAAAGATCATCGTCGGCTACTCAGGCGGCGAACTTGGTGTTCGGGGCTCGCTGAGTGCGTTCGACGCCCGCACCGGAAACCGACTGTGGAGGACGTACACGGTACCCGGGCCAAATGAGCCGGGTGGAGAAACCTGGAAGGGAGACGCCTACAAACGAGGCGGCGGCTCAACCTGGATTACCGGGGTCTACGATCCTGCAACAAACACGACGTACTGGGGCACCGGGAATCCAGGGCCGTGGGTCGCGGATGACCGGCCCGGCGATAATCTCTATACCAGCTCGACGCTCGCCCTCGATCCCGATAACGGCAAGATCAAGAGCTACCATCAGTACACGCCACATGACAGCTGGGACTGGGACGAAGTATCGGCGCCTCTCCTGATCGACACCGATGTCGATGGGAGGCCGACGAAGACCGCCACGCACGCGGGTCGGAACGGCTATCTCTGGGTATTGGATCGCGATCGCCTCACGTTCCTGCACGCGTTCCCGTTTTCCAATAACAACGTCTTCACGTCGATTGACGCGAAGACCGGTCGTCCCACCGTCGACGAGTCCAAGCGACCGGGCGCGAAACAGGGCGCCGAGTTCTGCCCGAGCATTGGTGGCGGTAAGGACTGGCCGCCCGAGGCGTGGAGCCCGCAGACAAAGCTTCTGTACATTCCCGCGAACAACAACGTCTGCGCGTTCCTCCCAAAAGGCGAGGTCCCAGATGCAAAATCTCAGGGCTTTTATGTCGGGTATGAGGCCGAAAGCATTTTCGGATCGGTCCGTACCGGCCCTGGCGCTTCCGATCACGTGGGCGAACTCCAAGCGTGGGATCTCAACACCGGCAAGCGAGTCTGGCAGCACAATTTCAAGACTGTTCTTTGGGCTCCCCTTCTCGTCACCGGCGGAGACATTCTCTTCGCTGGCGGAACTCCGGATCGATTGTTCAGAGCGTTTGACGCGCGGACCGGCGATCAACTGTGGAGCTTCCCGCTGCCCTCTGGAGCAATCGGCGTTCCGACGTCATTCGAGGTCGATGGGGAACAGTATGTCGCCGTCACGACGGGCTGGGACCTCGATGCCCGTGGCGTGCAAAGCGGAATCGATAAGATACGCGGCACCACGATGGTGGTTCCGACGGGCGGTACGGTGCTGGTGTTCAAGCTTCCCAAAGCGTGAGCAGTCCAATGTCGCATCCGCCCTCGCGCCGAGAGTTTTTGTATGCGATTGGTGGTGCTGCAATCGTATCCGCCACCAACATCGACCACTGGAGGAGCGAGATGGAGAGCCCAATCGAGTTAGTGCGCCGGTTCTGCGCGGCGTGGTCCGCCGATGTCGGGGCCGCCGAGTTGGCCGCATTTTTCACCGACGACGCCGTCTACCACAATATCCCGCTCGCGCCGGTCAGCGGCAGGGCGGCTATCGCGAAGAACTTCGCGTCGTTCATCCGGCCTGGTGCGCCAGGCATCGAGACTCTCCATCTCCGCATCATCAACATCGCAGCCAATGGTCCGGTTGTGCTGACCGAGCGGGTGGACGTCTTCAAGCTCCCCACGAAGTCGTTTGAGCTGCAGGTCATGGGGACATTCGAGGTCAGTGGCGGCAAGATCAGCGCCTGGCGGGACTACTTCGACTTGAACCAGTTCACCAGCCGGTCGGGGATCCCGCCCGGCAACCAATAGGTCAGATGGACATCAACGTGTTGAGCGACTCATGAAGAACGACCCAGAAAGCAGAACGGGATTAGCAGCGTCACTCATCTCGCGCCGCAACTTCATAGTCGCGGGTGCCGTAAGCGGTGGCGCCAGCATGTTACCCCGGGCGCTGGTACCAATAGGTATCGATCGGACCGCCGACGAGGCCGTAGGGGCCGCCGATAAGGCTTCACAGATTTCACTCCCCGCGGCGTCGAAGGATGTCACTCCCTTCAAGGTCCAAGTTCCGCAGGCAGCGCTGGACGATCTCAAGCGTCGACTGGCGTCCACGCGGTGGCCGGCGCGGGAAACTGTCGGCGACTGGTCGCAGGGCGTCCCCCTCGAAAAGGCCCAGGCGCTTGTTGCCTACTGGCGCGACAAGTATGACTGGCGCCGCTTTGAGACTCGCATCAACGCCTTCCCGCAATTCCGGACCCAGGTCGACGGGGTTGGCATTCACTTCATCCACGTGCGGTCCCCTCAGCAGAACGCGCTGCCGATCATTCTCACGCACGGATGGCCGGGATCAGTCGTGGAGTTCATGGAGATCATCGGCCCGCTCAGCGATCCCACCCGCTACGGGGGGGCAGCGGAAGACGCGTTCCATGTCGTCGTGCCGTCGCTCCCGGGCTTTGGCTTCTCCGACAAGCCGGTCGAGATGGGCTGGGACGTGAACAGGATCGCCCGCGCTTGGGCGACGCTGATGCCCCGCCTTGGCTACGAGCGCTGGGTGGCGCAGGGAGGCGATTGGGGGGCGGGCGTAACGCACGCCCTGGCGCATCAGCGGCCTCAGGGTCTCATCGCGGCCCATGTGAACTGGCAGTTCGTCTTTCCCGAAAAGCTGCCGGAGAATCCGACGCCTGCCGAGCGCAAAGCCATCGAGGGCGCGGCGTTGTTCGCCAATGACCAGAGCGGCTATTTCCGCGAACAGGGGACGCGCCCGCAGACCATTGGCTATCCACTTGCAGACTCGCCCGCGGGCCAGGCGCTGTGGATCTACGAGAAATTCCAGGCGTGGACTGATAACCACGGCAGTCCCGAAGATGCACTCTCCGTGGATGCGATGCTCGATGATATCAGTCTCTACTGGTTCACCGACACTGCCGCGTCGTCGGCCCGCATCTACTGGGAGAACACCCGCGCCGGCATGGCGGGCATGTCTGGCGGACGGATCGAACTGCCAATGGCGGCGTCGGTTTTTCCGCACGAGATATTCGTCCCGCCAAAGGCCTGGGCTGAGGCGCTGTGGCCCAACCTGTTCTACTGGAATGAGGTCGACAGGGGCGGTCACTTCGCCGCATTCGAGCAGCCAAAGCTCTTTACCGAGGAATTGCGGAAGGCCTTCAGGTCCCGGCGAGGTTAGGGATCTGGCCGTCGGCACCGCGCTTGGGTGCTCCGCACGTCCTGTCAGTGTCAGTCTTTCTTGCTCTCGATTGAGATCTTCGCCAAGGGTGGCATCACGCAGGTATAGGAGGAATACATCATGCAAACGTTCACAAAAGTTGGCCTCGACGCTCTTTTGACGCCGGAGAATTGTGTCTTACTCCTCATTGACCATCAACCTTTCCAGTTGGCGAACGTACACAGTCACGACCCCACGATCGTGATCAACAACGCCACTGCCCTGGCGAAAACCGCGAAGGCATATGGCATTCCCACGATTCTCACCACAGTCACTGAGGAGCGCGGGGGACTGATCTTCAAGCAGGTCCAGGCCGTTTTTCCGGATCAGAAGACGATTAACCGGACCTTCATAAACTGTTGGGAGGATCGGCGAGTCGTCGAGGCGGTGAAGGAGACGGGTCGGAAGAAGGTGGTCATGGCCGCACTCTGGACGGAGATGTGTCTTGCGATGCCCGCTATCCATGCGATGGGTGATGGCTACGACGTTTACGTCGTCACCGACGCCTCGGGCGGCGTCTCCCCTGAAGCACACGATATGGCAATCCGCCGACTCGTGGCTGCGGGGGTCCAACCCGTCACTTGGCTCGGCTTGGCGGGCGAACTGCAGCGTGATTGGGCACGCACCCAGTATCTCGGAGACGTCGCTCAGCTTTTTATCGAGCATGCGGGCGCCACTGGTTCTGTAAGCCTGTGGGAGACGCAGTTGCTGAACGCCTCCAAACCCAAGGCCGCGTAGTGCGCGCGCGCGGCAGAAGGTCGCGCCGTGCTCAGCACCTGGGCGTCCCGCCGCGGTCCCGGTGCGGGTCTGCAATCTCTCCTCGTCCTGGCTCTGCTGAACCTCACACCTCCCCAGGCTGACGCCCAAACGGTCGCTCGCCCCACGATTGCGTTCAATCGCTGGTCAGAAGATTGGTCGGTGCTGGCGGACTCGAACGTTCCGCGTGAGCCACTCGACGAGCTCAAGTACATCCCGCTCTCGACCAGCAACACGCGGACTTACCTATCCTTTGGCGCCAACGTACGCGAGCGCTTCGAGATCAACGACGCGCAATTCGGGACCGGGAGCAGCCGGCAGGATGCGGACCTCCTCAGTCGGCTGGAAGCCCATTCGGATCTTCGGATCGCCGGCCAGGTCCAGATCTTTCTCCAGCTGCAGAGCGACCTCGCGCCCGGCAAACGCAATCCATCACCGGTTGATGCAGACCGCCTTGGGATCGAACAGGCATTTGTCGCTGTCTCCGAATCGCTCGCGGGCGGCGCGATGACGATCCGAATCGGACGTCAGGAAAACGGGTTCGACCTGCAGCGCTTTCTCTCCGTGCGTGACGGGCCGAACGTTCGACAAGCCTATGACGGGGCAACCGTCGCTTATACACGAGGATCTTGGCGCTTCATCGTGCTCTACACCGATCCGGTGCAAAACCGGAATCTGAGGGCCTTTGACGACTACAGCAGTCCGCATCTCTCCTTTGGCCTCCTTCGGATCGAGCGGAAGATCACCGCTTCGTCGTCGCTGTCCGCCTATGTAGGGCGCTTCACACAGGACAATGCACGATTTCTGAGTGCGAGCGGCAACGAGCGCCGCGACCTCGTGGATGTTCGTTTCGCAGGATCTGGCGGCGGCTTCGATTGGGACGCCGAGGCAATGGCCCAGAGCGGAAGTATCGGCGCGCGAGCTATCCACGCGTGGGCGACCGGGGCAATTGTCGGACGAACATTCGATCGAGCCCCGCTTCGGCCAAGAGTCAGTCTGCAATTCGACGCCGCGTCGGGGGACAAGAATCCAACGGACAATCAGCTCAACACGTTCAAGCCGCTGTTTCCCAGTGGCTACTACTTCACGACGGCGGGTTACACGACCTACGCAAACCTGGTTCACGTCAAGGCCGGTCTCTCGTTGACTCCGAGAAATAACCTGCATCTCAGCGCTGGGGTCGGCAGCGAATGGCGGGCGGACGTCGCGGACGCGATCTACACGCTACCCGACATACCGGTCCCCAACACCGCAGAGCGGGGAGGCCTGTACGTCGGCGCCTACGGTCAACTTCGGTCAGACTATGCGCTCACCTCCCACGTCTCCCTGGCGGTGGAGTTCGTACATTTCTCGGCCGGCCCAACGATCGTGTCTGCAGGCGGTCACAACACGGACTATCTCGGCACCGAGGTACGCTACGGTTGGTGAGTGGCTGGTCGAGCTTTATGGCGGAGCGAAGGTCTCAGTCAGCTTGCGAAATCGCTTGACCATCGCAAGAGCCGGTTCGCTCATGTCTGACAGTATTGATATCGTCGCCACCGATGGAGTCGTATAGGGCGTCGAGATTGTGTCCGTGCCACGACGGAGCGCCGACCGCTTCGAGGAACGCGTCGTAGAAGTCTTCCGCCGTGTTCCAGCGGACACCATCCGGAACTGACGTCGGCACTAGGCCGCGCGGTGGCGCTTAATGCGCTTGGCCTCGTCAGGTGGGAGGTTCTGCCGAGCCATCTTCAGGTCGTAATGCGTCTGCAGATTCAGCCAGAACTCCGGCGTGTTGCCAAAGTACAAGGCAAGCCGTAATGCCGTGTCGGCCGTAATGCGACGGCGATTGTTGACGATCTCAGCGATCCGATTGGGAGAGATCCCGATCGCCTTGGCCAATTGATTCTGTGACAGGCCGTACTCGACCAGGAATTCTTCTTTCAACATCTCGCCGGGTGTGACCGGCCCAAAATCGCTCGGGCTCATCGCTTTACTCACTAGTGATAGTCAACGATCGCCACTTCGTACGCGTCGCCGTCGAGCCACCTGAAGACCACCCGCCACTGGTCATTGATCCGAATCGAGTAGAGGGCCTCCGAGCTGCCCTTGAGCTTCTCGAGTCGGTTCGATGGTGGTACACCTAGATCGTCCAGACGCGCGGCAGCATGGATTGCCTCGAGTTTCCGCTTCGCGCGTCGCGCAATATCACCATATACTGGCACGACCCGGTCGCGAAAGAGAGCCTCGGTTTGCTTATCGCTGAACGAGCGAATCATGGCAAATATACCGTGTCCCGGTATGCGGTCAAGCAGCAGCTTCGTCCTCGCCAAAGGCTTCGGCAAGCACGATACGCTGCTCGCGAGCGCTTCACAGGCGGAGATTGCGCAACTGGCTGAATTGTCGCGCACGACAGTCAAGCGCCTAAGGAAGCGGCACCCTTCGACCAGCTACGCGAGCGAAGCTGAGTCGTGTAGCCGTATCGATTGCACGGAAGCGGGCAGCGATACCTTTGCCGCACGACACCCGGGCTGTCAATGCGATATTTCACCGCCTGCCGGAGTCGCTTCGCCAACCTGCACGCTCGTGTGCGCAGTGCGGCGCGGCTGTCGCTAGCCGGCGCGCTCGTGGAAAGTACCGTCCACTACTTCCGCGCTCACCATCATGGCGCCATGCTCCTTTGTATCTCTGGGAATGGCGCCAACTATATTGTAGACCGCTGTCTGCTAGATGTCGCCGGCCATCGACCTAAAGCGCGGCCTTGCCGTCAGCCGGAGCAGCACCGACGCGGATTCCAGTCAAGAACACATTGATGTTCTCGGCAAGGTATCGTACCAACAGCTCTTGCGACCGCAGCTTCGCTGGTTCGTCCTTGAGCTCGTCCGTGATCCGTAGGGCCAGTCCCACATTTTGAGTGAGTACCAACTTCTGGTGGTACTCGGCCATCTTGGCGACGGTCGTGTTGTAGAGATAGAAGAAGACTGCTGCTATGAATTGGGAAAGCATACCGGCAATCGTAGCGGTCACACCGGCCCACTTCTCGGGAGACCACTGGTCCGCGCCCCCGCTCGCGCCTTCTGGGTGCGCGTAGAGGATCACGATGCCAGAGACAACGAGACCGAGCGCGACTACCGCAGCGAAGGTGCTTAGGAGAAAGCTACGCTTCGCTTGGGCTTGAGTTTGGAAGTAGTACTTGTCCAAGTACTTGTAGTTGAGCTTTACAAGTGTAGTGAAGAAGTTCTTGTCTAGCTGCTCCTGCAATACCTCTGCCTCGGCGGTCATCCGTTCGTTCCGCTTCTGCGCCCTTGTCGAGCCGATCGTTAGACCAGTTATCATGAAGAGCGTGAGGAGGAACGCGCCTATGACGAGCCAACGGGTGGTTTCCGGTAGCATCTTGTAGATGCCCAAGACAACGCCGGCCACAGCCAAAGCTGCGACAATCGCGATGGCGATTTTGAGAATGCGGTCGGCGAGATCGTCGATTGTATCGCTAGACATCTTGTGCTACAGCGCCCAAGTCACAGTGTTAGCGCCCGGGTCGGATGGGCAGCGTTCCGCGCTCCCAAACCTGCGTAATCTGGCCGTCCAGCGCCACAGTCCTGCGGCTGCAGCGTCCGGAATCTGACGGCGCCTCGGCTTCAACCTATCGCCGTAGTATGACCGTGCTATCCGATGTGTTCGGTGAAGCGCCAAAGAACATCACCCGATCATCGCTGTCAGCAACGGCATGGAGCCTACCCAGGTGGCGGACACTCAGCTCATCGTGCAAGTCCTTCAGTGAAATTAGCTGGAAGTCCGCTCGCACTGTTCGCGTGCTACTGTCCCATGCCGCGCAAAGAAGCTCATCGCCGTACTGACGGAGTACTACGCAGGGATATTGCCCCCTCACGATCGTGAACTCTTCGTCCCGCTTAGCTGCAAGGCGCCCTGCGGTCGGCAGCACCCGGTGCGCCAAACCAATCAGCAAGAACAGCACAGCGAAACGCCGCCAATTGGTGCCCGTGCCGTCGCGATCCAGAATGGCGCCCAAAACGTTGGTAGACGGCCGCGCGACTCGCTTGCGACTAGCGTCCGCAAGCTTGTCTACCCAGTTCGATTTTCCAGTGTGCTTGCGCAATGGCCCCAGCAGATCTTCCTCGAGCGATCCACCAGCTGCCACAAGGCAGCCACCAATAATGACCGCCGGCACGACCGCGCGGCCGTCGGCACGCCAAACGGTGTGAATTCCAATCCAGTACGCAATTGCTATACAAATGGCAGGGAAAAGAACCACGCGCACGACCAACACGCCGGCATCGAACGATCGAACCGGCAAGACTTGAAGAAGGGCGATCAAGAGGTAACAACCAAGGGCGATTGGCCCTGATGTTTGCACAACGTGCGCAAAGTCGAGTCGGATCACCCACGACGGAATCCCGAAGCGGCCCAAGTAACCCGCATCGTATGCGTATATCAGTGCGTAGGCGATCAGCGGAACGACTGCGAGTACGAGCGTGTCGTGGAGGCCAAGGGAAGTTGAGCTCGAGTGCGGTGCACCAGCGACGTCCGATTGAGCACTATCAGACGGCAGATCGCTTTGCATTGCAGTAGTGAGGTTGCGTGCTTCGCCGGAGACATTGAGTTGATCGTCCGTCATCGCTGACTCGGCGCAAGCAACGCATGCGAGGTCATGACCGGTCGTGCCGCTTGTGTTAGTACAAACAGTCGAGGGCGTGAAAGTACCGATCCAAATTCGTGCTGAGCGGTCGCGCCCCGTGTTGGACCAAGCATGCAGCGATAAGGTGCGGCTCCAGCATCTGAAGCAAAGAAGACTAAGAACCAGGCCACAGCAAAGCGCATGTCGATCCGTCCTCGATTCGCGGGCGCGATTACGGTACCAGCCTAAACAAAAGACGCCGCGGGGTCGGTCGGCGGCACAAACTCCTGCGGGTGCGTTCACTTATTCCGGCTTGCGACCATGGCGGCCGAAGTGCCCCCCACGAGAAGGCAATCGGCCGGCAGTCGGCGTCTCCGCTTACCGCAACTGATACCGCGCACTGCCCCGATCAACACTGGTGCGCTGTATGGCCTAAACCGAAGATTAGCCCTCCCCGATACCCCACTTCGTCTCTCATTGCGACCTCCTTTCGCTCCCGCAACGGAAGGCGAGCTATCGCGCGCTCCACTCCACGAAGTCAGGCGGAGAACGGGATCAGTTACTGGTTGCGTCCGTTATCAAATTTCCCACCCCCTGCCCGGTGTCCAGATCCTGTTGTCACTGATGCCTGAAAGGATCGGCAGCAGAAATGTTTGCGGTCACGCTGGACTCTGAAGCGGCGGGGGACTGGCAAATGTGCATCTATGCCTTTCTTGTCGGAGACGAAGTCAAACGCATCGGGTCGTCCAAGGCTCCGCTATGCAAACGGCTACGTGAATGGGAGTGCGACGTTACCCGCGCGCTGCGCGGACGGCGATCTCGACCATCAGCTAGAGAGGCGGTGATGTGGTCCGAGTGTTTGCAAACGCATCGCGTTGGCGAGATATACGCGCGCATTGGTACGGTCGTCACAACACCCGTAGGAGCGCTCAACACGTACTTGGCCGAGGAGAGCGCTCTGATCGGCAAGCATCGCCCACCGATGAATTGGAGCAAGCATCGGTGACTCGTTGGGCAGCCCTGGTTTCGCGCTTCCCTCGAAGGCGCCCGCACCCCTCGAACCTTGAGCGCTGCCCGAAGCGGCACCAAAGGCGCCGGGCCGGCGCCCGAACCAACCCACACAAACGCGAGGGATCGGGGCCTAAGTATCTACCCCCGCCCCAAACGGTGCCGGTCGCCGAGCATTTCGTCTGCCTCGACTTTCAACGGCACCTGATGCGACCTCCAACGGCACCCCGAGCTGCCAACTCGTGCAATGTCGCATCGGACATGTCTGATCGCCCGGTGTACGAACAGGCGACGTCACGGCGTGTCGCCCGAAAAACGAGACCGACCACATCACCTCAGTGACGGCACGTCTCGCGCCACGCGCCTCCTCACGTCCGCGAGCACCGGTTGAAGTTCCGGGTCGGCGCGATGCCAGAGCTGGAGCAATCGCCGGTAGGTGGCGACGGCCGATGCCATGTCGCCGCGTTCTTCGTACAGCTCCCCCAGCCGATGGAACGCCCACCCCGCCTCCAAGTCGTCGGTCTCGAACCGCCATTGCCATGGGGAACTGACGTACCGGTCGTACGTCGCGATGGCCGAGTCGCGCATGCCCGCCGCGTCGAAGGCACGGGCGAGGTCGGGGAGCACACAAATTGGACACGAGCTCGCTTCCTGCGCGCGCCGCAGCGCCGCGATGGCGTCGGGCCAGCGTCGCTCAGCCATCGCGATTGTCCCCAGGGCCCACAGGCGATCGGATTCGCCTTTGGGTTCGCGGCCGAGCGATGAGTGGTGCTCCTCATCCATGACGGCGCGAGCGCGGGCGGGGCGGCCCGCGCCGGCTACGAGTCGCGCTATTTCCCCGTAGGGACGATCGTCCTCCGGTATGCTGTCGAGGGGAACCCGCTTCAGGGTTTCGTTCAGGACCGCGAGCGCCTTCGTCGAGTCGTGCCGGTATCGAAGCGAAATCCAGGCGAGACGAAGCGCGGATGTGTAGTAGCGCCCGAACGAGCCGAGCTTGGGCGCCATCGCGGTCACGGTCCGGGAGTATTGCTCCCCTTCGATGAGCCGGCCCCTCGCGAGCACGATCCCCGCGAGTGTCTCCAATCCATCGAGCGAGTCGAGCGCCGTCGTGCTCCGCAAGCGTTCTCGAGCGGTGCGTTCCGCGGCCTCCCAGTCCTGCCGCGCGCTCGCGAGATAGATCTCACCAATTTGTTCCTGGTGCAGCCCAGGGAACTTCGCCTTCACGGAGTCGAGCGCGCGCTGGGCGCCGGCGAAGTCGGCGCGATGCAGTCGCGCCATGGCGATCCCGGTGTAGACGGTCGGAATGGTGGAATCCGCCATGCGCGCCCGCACCATGACGCTTTCTTGCGCCGCGTAGTGGCGCTGGAGGCCGTAGACGAGGCCGAGATTGTTCAGCGCGCGCACATCGTCAGGGTACCGCGACAGGATGCGACGGTACGCCTCGACGGCCGCCGGATAATCACCCTGCACGTTCCACGCATACGTCGCGAATGTGTGATAGCGCTCGTAGAAGGGCAACCGGCCGCGGTTGGCGATCGCGTGCTCATAGGCACGCTGGGCCCGTCCGTACTCCACCAGGTCGCCCAACGTTACGCCCATCACGCGGTACGCTGACGCGAACCCCGTGTCCAACGCGACCGCTCGCTCGAGCAGCCGCACGCCGGCCTCGCGATCGCCCGCGTTGATGACGGACACACCCTGCGTGTACAGTCGGAGCGCGGCGAGGGAGGGGGTCGTCACCTGCTCGAGCGCCGGTGTCGACTGGATGCTGCGCAGCGACTCACCCATGCGCCTGCGCATCCGCTCGGAGAGCCGGTCTACGGCGTGGATCACGTCCGTGGAATCCGCCGCGATCTCACGCGATGCCGCGAGGAGATCTCCGGTCGCGCTCACCAACTGCACGCTGATCGTGTAGGCCCCGCCCACTCGTGACACACTCCCAGTGACGAACGCCTTCACCCCCTCCCGCACCGCGATCTCGCGAGCAACCGAATCGTCGATCGTAATGTCGGGCGACCGCTCGAGGCGCTGGAGCGCCGAGCGCACCTGTCGCTGCGTGAGCACCTGCACAAAGGGTGACTGGGCGAGATCCACCTTGAATGCATCGCTGAGCCCGGCGACGAGCACGGGGTCGTCCGCCCGATCGGCGAGATCCGCGACGAGGATGCGGTCGCGCGCTTTGAGAATCCCTCCGCCAACGAACTCCTCTCCGTGTCCCGCCACGCGCAGCATGACGATTCCCGCGCCGAGGACTCCCGCCAGCGCCGCCGCGAGCACGGATGTGCGATTCCGCTGGAGGAACTTCCCTGCGTGGTATGCGACGCCGTCGGGGCGTGCGGTGATTGGCCGGTCTTGGAGATGGCGCTGGAGGTCATCGGCCAACGCCTCGACCGACTGATAGCGCCCACTCGGCTCCTTGCGCAGCGCGACCAGGACGATCGTGTCGAGATCGCCGCGTAACTGCCGCCGCAGCGCGTCGTTCTTGGTTCTCACCACGGTGCTCGGCCGTACTGGGTCGACAGTTCGTACGGCCAGCGCGACGTCGAGCGGGTCGTGGCTGCGCAGACGGTATGGCGAGTGTCCCGTGAGCAACTCGTACAGCACGACGCCGAGCGAGTAGACATCGCTCGCGATCGTAGCGTGACGCCCTTCCACCTGCTCCGGACTCGCATACTCCGGCGTGAGCAGGGGGAAGCCGGTGACGGGGGACGTGGTCTCGGCGAGACCAGGATCGAAGACCTTGGCGATCCCGAAGTCGAGGAGCTTCGGTACACCGTCGGCGGTGACGAGGATGTTTCCCGGCTTGATGTCACGATGCACGACGCGATGCCGGTGCGCGTACGCGACGGCCTCGCACACGTGGAGGAACAGCCGTACTCGATCGGGAATCGAGAGATGTCGGGCATCGGCGTAGCGGTCGATAGGTTCGCCCTCGATGTACTCCATCACGAAGTAGGGGCGATCGTCCTCTGTGCTCCCGCCGTCGAGCAGTCGCGCGATGTTCGGGTGGTCGAGCGAAGCGAGGATCTGTCGCTCGGCCCGAAAGCGCTGGAGCACGAGCTCGGTGTCCATCCCGCGCTTGATGAGTTTGATGGCGACACGCTGCTCGTAATGTCCGTCGACGCGCTCGGCGAAGTAGACCGCGCCCATGCCGCCACGCCCGATCTCGCGCGCGATGCGATACGACCCGCAGCGCAGCCCTTCCGATGAGTCACCCAGCGACGAGGAGGCCGGTCGCTCGATGAATTGCCCGGCGCGCTCGTGTGCGGCGATCAGCCGCTCGACTTCTGCCTGGAGGGTGGGGTCGTCCGTGCACGCCTGGTCCAGAAAGCCCGCACGCTTCTCCGGGGGAACAGCGAGGGCCTCGTGAAAGAGCCCGTTCAACCGCTCCCAGCGTGTGCCGCTCATCCGGTTACGTCGGTCCCCTGGATCGCCTCGAACAGCCACGCGCGGGCGAAGCTCCACTCGCGTTCCACCGTCGCCAATGAGATCTCGAGCAGTTCCGCGATCTCGTCCATCGTGAGGCCGCCAAAAAAGCGGAGCTCGACCACCCGGGCCTTGCGCGAATCAATGGCCGCGAGGCGATTGAGCGCGTCCTCGAGCGAGATCAGATCGACCGCGGACGCATCGGGGGAGATCTCGACCATACTCAGTGACACACGCTCGCGTCCATCGGGTCGCTTGGCGGCGGCACGCTCGCGGGCGTGGTTGACGAGGATCCGACGCATCATGTTCGCGGCGACGCCGAGGAACTGCGCGCGATTGCGCCAATCGACACGTCGCTGGTTGATGAGCCGCAAGTAGGCCTCGTTGACCAGCGCGGTCGGTTGGAGCGTGTGATCCGGGCGCTCGCGTCCCAGGTACTGGGCGGCGAGCCGATGCAGCTCGTCGTACACGAGCGGGAACATCTGGTCGAGCCCCTGCCGGTCGCCGACGCTCACGTGGGTGCTGTCCCTGAGGGGATTTCACGCGGTTCCGGGCGTTATCCAAGTAATGATCTCACCCCTGCCTCTTATCCACCAGGCCGCCCATGGTCTCTGGTCGATCGTGGCCGTGCTGACCCTGCACCGCCCCCCTCAGATCCCACTCTGCCCCGGGCTCACCATCGTGACAGCGGTGAACGACAAGGATGGCGACTACGAATCGATCAAGACTATCCAGTCGATCGATGACCGCGAGGTCCTGCTCCGATACTCGTCGGAACGGAAGGAGAATGGTGTGGTCAACAAGTTGAGGGTGCAGCGCCGGATCCTGCTCGACGATCTCCGGCGCTCGAATCTCTACCTGATCCATTTTCACAATCGCGCCGCGACTACGATTCCGGGGACCACGGCGATCGGGACGTCCACTTCCGTGCTGCGCGCGCTCAAGCAGAAGGGGAGCGCTCAGCTGGGCCTCTTCGATGGGACGTACAGTGCATCGCCGGTGGATCCCGCGATCCATCCCAACATCTATGACTACGAGGAAGTCGAGCCGATCACGCGCGTTGGGACGGGGGTTGTGAGCCTGCCGATGCTCGTGAACGATGCGCCGGCCGCGCTCCCCGCCATCGAAGCGACGGGCGACTACGCGGGGGACAAGGCGGATTTCCTGTTCCTCGACGACGAGAGCAATCCGATCGCACTCCGGTATCGGATCGGCAAGAATGCGCTCGACGTCGTGAAAATCGCCTACGCGTGCGATCCTCGAGGGGCCGTCGTGAGTCGCCTCGAGCGGGCGCTGCTCGAGACCGGACGGGCCGATGTGTACAGCATCTATTTCAGCTTCAACAGCGACGAGATCCGCGAGGAGTCCGACTCCACGCTCCGAGAGATCGGGGGGATCCTTCACCGTCACCCCGACTGGAAGCTGGCCATCAATGGGCACACCGACAACATCGGCAGGGATGAGTACAACCTCGATCTTTCCCGTCGCCGTGCGGCCGCCGTGCGAGAGACACTCGTCAGGCGGGACGGTATCGCCGGCGGACGGCTCACGACCGCTGGATACGGGAAGCGAGACCCGAAGGATACCAACGACACGCTCGAGGGACGCGCGCGCAACCGCCGCGTCGAGTTAGTGAGGACGCCATGACAGCAGCATCGATAACGACGTTGTGGTTCGCGATGGGGATAGGGACCCTACTCGGCGTTGCCATGATCATCGCTGACCGGATTCAGTCGGGTCGCACGGTGCGGCGAGCGGTCGCACAAGAAGGCCTGCTCGTGCGCCATATCGAGCTCCGTTTCCTCACGCGAGGTCCGTTCTCAGCCGAGATCGGCATCCCCGGGATCGGTAAGAGCGATGCGCTGTATCGCGTGCTGGCCGACGACCCCGCCGGGAGGCCGCACGTGCTCTGGGCACGGATCCCTCGTGGATGGGGCCGTCCGCGCTGCACGGTGTGCCGAGATGTCACGCCGGACCGCACGCCGCGAGGGGTCAATGCTCCGCTGTTCTATACGATTGTGGCGTGCCTGACGGCGGCGATGGTCGCCTTCATCATCTCGATCTCCACCGGGCGCGTGTTCGGCGCGACGCTACCAGGCGAAACCATCTGGGCACGAACCGTGGCCAACTACGCCGCGCTTCAGACCTACGCCGACTCGGGGACGGTGGAGGTCGGAATGGGTTCCGTCAGTGCGCCGTTGCGCGAGCGGCATTCCTTCCGGACGTACTTCAAGAAGCCACGCTACTACTTCTTCGAGTTCACCAAACAGGGGAACGCCGACCGCCTGGTGGTCTGGAGCGATCTCGACGCGTTCCACTCGTGGTGGAAGACGACCGGCATCGAGACCGACTATCCGAAGGGGCGCGGATTGGCCGCGTTCACGTCGGCCGTCGCGATCTCGCACGGATCCATCGTCATGGCCGCTCCGCTGCTGTTCCCCGGCGCGGGACTCGTGGGAACTACCACGCAATTCGGCGATCCCGCGGACGCCGGGATGGAAGAGGTGGAGGGACACCCGTGTCACAAGCTGACGGGATGGGCGAAGGACGTGTATCCGCTCACCCACCACGAGGTCAACGTGCGCAAGGCCACCGTTTGGATCGATGCACAGACCCTTCTGATTCGGAAAGTGTTCGAGGACACGCCGAAAGGCACTCCCGCCGGTCAGCTGGCGACGGTCACCACGACGTTCCGATTCCACGCCAACCCGACGCTCGACGACCGCTACTTCAGGTTCGCCCCACCTGAATGAAAGCCATTGGCAAGAAAGTCCTCGACTGAGAGGTAGAGGTTTTTCAGCATCCACACGGCGAACGCATCGATCACCATCTGCTTGATGATGCCACCGATCACGAGGAGCAGCGTGTAGCCAGTTGAGCCGGAGGCTGTGGGCTGCTGCTGAGCGCCGAGCCCGTTCGGCTTAATTTGCAACGCCGCTCGCTCCTCGAAGGCCAGCCGTCGGCTGCGCATCGCGAGATCGCGTGCCTCCTTTACTCGCACCTCGTACGGGCGGGGGTCGTATGCCTTGGGCCCGCCGTGGCTGTTTATCTGAATGGGCTTGTTGAATTTCATCGGCGGGCCCTTGCCGACGTGCAGACCGAGCCCTCCCATGGCCCGTGTGTCGGCCGTGTTGTCAGCGACCTCCCACCACGTGCCGTCCCGTTGACCTGCGCCCACCGGTGCGACCACCGTGTAGCCCCCGGCGAGCGTGGCCCGAAGTCGCGCGGTCGCATCCGGGTCGAGCCCATCGGGCATCGGTGACGCAGACGTGCCCCGGACGACGAGCACCGACGCGTCCGATGATAGACTGCTGCTCGTCGTTTGTACCATCGCGGGATCGCCTCCCGCGACAGTCACGAACTCCCCCAGTGCTTCTTGCTCCAGCGCCCCCTCCATGAGCCCATAGCGCAGCTTTCGCTCGCTGAGCGCGAGGGCATGCGAGGCATCTCGGGCCACGCCGCGGAGATCGTCGCGACGCAGATCCGAGATGGTGACCACGCTGTCGCCAGCCGTGGAGCCGGCCGAGAAGATCGCGATGCGAGGGCCGTCGGCGAAGAGGCGGATTGTCGCGTCATCGTTGAGGAGTGGAATGAGCGCGTGATCCGTCCACAGCATCCACGCGAAGTTCTGCAGCACGAACGGCCAGACGCTCACGCCGAAGTCGCCGTCGTTCAGCAGCAAATCCGCGGGCGCGTTGGCCGCGGAGTCCGGCGGGAGCTCGTCTCGTGCCTCTCGCAGCAACGCGTGCGCCGCGAGGTCGCGCGCGGCATCCGTGAAGTCGACGAGGTTGTGGCGACCCGTGCTGATCCAGACGTTGTGCGCCGCGCGCATGTCGAACGACCCGTCATCGTCGTGTGCCAGAGCGTGGAGCATCGCGGGATCCAGCGGTCTCGTGCTTCGCCAGGCCGCATCACCTCGCTCTACGAGCACCCGACTCGTTACCTCGCGTCGTCCGCCCGGCCACGTGAGCTCGAAGTCGAGCCATTCGGCGACGAACGTGGGAGACGCGACGTCGACCGGCGTCCCGTTGGTGAACTCGCCCGAGATCCACAGCGTCGGTTCCCACGTGTCCGAGGCATTTCCGAGCGTGTGCCCGAACGCACCGGCAAGCCCACCCATGGCGCCGCCCGCCGTCGGACGCGTATGCGTGAACACGATCTGGCGATCCGCGAGCTCCACCGTCTTGCGCTGCACCTCGAGCAACGTGGAGCTCACCAGCTCGCCCGCGCTCAGATTCTCTTTCCGAACACGAATCGTGAGCGTTTGAAATAGCTCGCTTGGGATCTCGGGCACGGTGCGCTCCACATTGGCGTTGCGCATCCCTGGCTTTGAGTCGGCGAACGATGGGTCCAGATCGACCCAGGCATTGCCGAGCTCCGCCTGCACCCAGACGTGCGGATTCATCTCCGACTCTACGTCCTCGCGAGAGGGCTTCGTGTCTGGCGGCAGTCGATCGCCGAGTGCACGGCGCACGACGTCATAGTCGTGCGTCGCGCGCCGGAAGAGGCGCTCGTGAAACCGTGAACCGCCCGTCGGGAGCGTCGTCGGAGCGCTCTGAGCCGGGAACTCGAACGTTCGTTGAAACAGGCGCTCTTTGCTCGGCGCGTTCAGCGTGCCGATCGCGAAGCGGGCGTGCACGCCTTTCCGCTCCAGCATGTCCGCCAAGAGAAGCGCACGATCCACGGCGTTCCCGGCACGGCTCATGTATGTCCCGTCGGTTCCACGCAGCACGCCGGCATACGGCTCGTAACGGATGGAGTCGCGAACGAACGCGAAGATGCTGTCCACGCCGCCCGGCATCTCCTTGATCCTGGCGCCCACGATCCAATCGGCGACGTGAACACGCTCGCGCATCTGGTCGGCCGTTCGAAGCAGCGCCTCGTAATCCTCGAGCCCCCCGCTCGGGCGCTTATTCCCATCTGGGCTGTGTCGAAGAGTAAGAAGAGCGCTGGCCGCCAAGAGCAGCAGGAGCGTGCACAGGGCGAGCGTCTTGGCCCGCCGATTCATCCGCACCGGCATAGGAGTATCTCCGCGTTCGTCTGATTGAACGCCCGAGACGATTCGCCAAGCCCTCACCGAGCACCGGTGAGGGGAATCGCGCGCCACCGGTGCGTATAGAGCATGGACACTTACGGACTCTCAATCGGCCTCCTTGCCCTCTCGCTTGGCGCGCTCGCCAGTTGCCGCTGCGCGCAAGCGTCCGACGGCGACTCGGCTGCGAATCAACCGCCGACTGCGGTCGGGCCCACCGACACCGCCTTTTACGGCTGCAGCGGCGGGGTCACCGGTGGCGGGGTCGAGACCGGGATTACCGGAGATGGCGAGATGCTCGTGTGGGACCACCTGCTCCCGGCGTCACATCCGGAATATCAGAGCAGGGGTAAGGACTCGACCGCCACCGTCGAGATCTTCCATGAGCTCGAGCGCATCCGGTTCCGGGCCATCAAACCAGGCGAGCCGTCGAACGCGACGTGCACGGTAGCGATCAGCGGTCCGCTCGGGCGGCACGAGGTGATGTTCGAGTCCGGGAGTGTCCCGACCAGGCTGCAACCGGTGGTGACGCGCTTCGATGCGCTCGCGGCGCACGCCCGGAGCGATAACGTCCCTCGATTACCCGACAGCGCCTCGCGCGCGGCGGCGGCGGTGCGGGTAAGCGCTGAGCGCGGGCTCACGCTCGTCTCCGCGCTGCACTTTCCCGACGGCGATCGGGAGAACCGTGTGGTGCTCACCGAAGTCACACCAGAAGGCGTCACCTACGACTGGCGGTTCGATCAAACCGAGAGCAACGGGTCGCGGCGCGGCCAGGGCGAGGTCTCCCGCTTCGTGAGCGCCAACGATCTCGCCGGCGCGCCGCGCCTCAACGCGGTCTTTCTCGGGCAGGGTCAGCAAGAGACACCCGGGTACACCGCGGTCACGATCTCGCGTTCGACGTTCCGCAAGGTGCTCGCGCTGGCACAAACGCCCTATGCGATGACCGCGCTCGAAGGCGGATCAGGCGCGTTGAGCGGCCTTCTTCCATCACGACTCGTGTATCGGGGGAATTTGATGCTGACGTCGCACAGCACGGACTCGATCCCGGTACTTCTCGATGGGCGACGGACCAAGCTGCCGAGCCTGCACCTCCACGGCGCGTTCGCGCTCCAGGAGAAGGTGATCGCGGCGGACTACTGGGTGCTCTCGGACTCCACGCACCCGCTGATCCTCAAGACCGTCATGGGCAGCGATGTCTTCCAGATGATCCGCATCGATCGCCCGGAGCCGCCTCAGGATCGCGTGACCGCGCAATTGGTGGAGCTCGAGAAGAACTGCCGCCTGGAGCTGCCCGGCGTCTACTTCGCCTTCAACAGCGCCGAGCTGGAAGCCGCCTCGGAGTCGGCAATCCTCGGTGCGGCCGCAATGATCCGTCTTCGCCCCAACTGGACGTTCACGATCGAAGGACACACCGACAGCATTGGAAACGCGCAAGCCAACGAGCGGCTCTCGATCGCTCGGGCCGAGGCGGTGCGGGCCGCCCTCCTCCGGCAGGCGGGCGTCGCGGGGGCACGCCTGTCGGCCGTCGCGTTCGGTGCGAGCCATCCGCGCGAGTCGAATGCGACGATCGAGGGACGGGCGCGGAACCGCCGCGTCGAGCTGGCCCGCGACTGCGCCGGGGGACGCTGACCTATGCGCCACTCGATCCTGATTCCTCTCGTCCTGTCGCTCGGCGCGTGCAAACGCGACGCGCAGACATCGACTGCGGCCGGCAGCGCAGCCATGTCAACGCTCCCGGCCCGTCCGGATCCGTGTCAATGGGTCGCGGCCGACAGCGTGCGTGCTCTGATCGGTCCGCTCACAGGCAGTCCCACGCGCGGTCTGCACTACGATGATCCGACTCCGGAGCGCCAAGGATTTGCGTGCGTGTACACGCTCGCGCCCCGGCCGGAGGACATCCCGACTGGCGAGCCGAACACGGTCGCGATCGAGCTCCGCCTCGACGATGCCACGGCGCAGGAAGCCGGGTATCGCGCCGGTGGTGCGCTGGCAGCCGGTCTCGCCAAACAGCTCAACGGCGGCAAGTCGGTCACGGTGGACACGACCGCGCTTCACCGCGACGGCTGGGATTTCCAGAGCGAAGTGGCCGACCAATTCCTCGGGCGCATCGGCCATCTCGGTGTGTTCGTCGGGATGCGCGCCGTTCCGCACATCGAGTCGAGTCGGATCAGACGGCTGGCGGCGCTCGTGCGCGATCGCGTCCCCGACAAGCCGTTCGCTTCATCCCATCCACAAAACGAGAGTGGGGATCCGTGCAAGTTCATCACGCGGCCGGAGGCGGAGGCGGTGCTCGGGAAGCTGGCCTACGCTCCGTTTCGCTCCACTGACGACACGCCACTGGTCGATCCCGGCGGTGCGGGGTGCAGCTATTACGCGGGGCAGCATCGGATCTTCACCATCAAGCCCGAGATGGAGATGGGGAGACAGCTGTTCCAGGTGGCCACTGGAGCGGGTCAATTCTTCGGGTCGGCTGCGCATCTGCCCAACCAGTCAGCGGACACGCTCGAGGGCACGTGGGATCAGGCAGCCGAAGGTCCCGACGGAACGCTGTACTTCCTCAAAGGCGACAAGATGCTGACGGTCGTCTATCGCACTTCCAACCTGAACATCCCGGACGCGCTCAAGCTCGTGAACATCGCCTTGAAGCGTCTGTGATCAATCATTCACGCCGAGAGAGAGTTTCGTATGTCACTGCTACTCGCTTCATTGATCAATAATCGATTCGTGCTGGGCCAGGTACGGGTGCAGCCGTGCGTCGACAAACCCGACGAGACGATCGACGGATTCCCCGAATTCAACACCGGCGTCGGCGACATCAAGGATCCCTCCGTCCGGGCCAAGCTGCGGGCGCTGGCCAAGCGCATCGTTCAGAGTCACAGCACGGCTGACCGTATAATCGGGGTCGAGATTCACGGGCATGCCGATGCCACCCTCAGAATCAAAGACAAGCAAGAAGCGGCGCAGACCGAGCTGGAGGTCAGTCAGGAGCGCGCCGACAATGCGTTGGAGCTCCTGTTGAGCATGATCGAGCAGGAAAGCAGCAAGTCGCTCAGCACCGTGATCCGCGGAAACTCAACGACTCGCGCGCTCGGCGCGAAGTGCCGAAAAGTGAAGCCCGCTCAAACGGAAGCGGACATGAAGAAGAACAGACGGGTCGAGATCTTCCTCAAGGTCGTCCGTTTTCGCCCGGTGCCTCCTTCGCCCGAGCCACCGCCTCCACCCCGCCCTCCCGAGCTGGGAACGCACTGGCGCATCCAGATCAAGAACGGAACGGTCACCACCGTCAGCTCACCGGTCGGCGAGGGCATCGGCGTCGCGAGGATCAGTCTCGACGTCGTCATCACGGATTTGGACCGGAAGCAGCAGGCGACCTTCACTGCCAGTGCCAATGGGGGTGTGGTGGTCGGCGGGAGCTCCGGTGTGTCAACACTTCCCGGCGCCGGGACGGTGACCAACATCCAACGCGGATCGCCGCAGGATTTCAGAACAAAGCAGGGAACGACGCTGGACGGGTTTAACGGTGCGGTTGTTCTCGGCCAGAATCCGGGCATCGGCGTCTCGGTAGCGAGCGTGGGGGGGTCATTCCGCTTCACCTTCGACGGAATCCCGGGCCAGCCGAGCGTCGACGTCAGCGGAGGTAGTGATCCGTTCGGAGTGCCCCAGGCTTCGGTCATCGCTCCAGCGGACGGCAAGCTCGAGATGCAAGGCGCGCCAGCTTCGGCTCCATGACGTCTCTCCACCAAACAGAATGAACATGAGGGTATAGATCCTATGCGAGCTCGATCACTTCGCGCCATTGTGGCGCTCAGTCTTACCGCGTGCAGTTCGGCGAACATTCCATCCGACTCGATTCCGCGACACTCGCCGCCGCCAGCGGCGGACTCAGTCGGCGGGACGGTGACGGTTGATCCCGCGGTTGCCGGACCCAGGATCTCATCCCTGGTTCTCGGCGCTAACCTGGCGATGTGGTACGACAACACCCAGGTGGACGCCACCATCGGGCTCATGACAGCCGGCCTTCGGTCGGCGCGGTGGCCCGGAGGCGCGGCAGCCGACAGCTATTACTGGAAGCAAAACACCGTGTGCTCCGGGTACACGAGTCCGAACTCGACGTTCGATCTGTTCATGAACCGAGTCGCGATACCCGCGAACCTGGACGTCGCGATCACCCTGAACTATGGGAGTGACTCCACCTGCACGCAGCCCGGTGATCCGGCCGTCGCCGCGCAATGGGTCGATTACGCGAACAATACCCAGCATTACGGCATAACCTACTGGACCGTGGGGAACGAGAGCTATGGCAGTTGGGAGACCGACCTGCACGCCAGCCAATGGGATCCGTCGACATACGCCGCCGCCGTGAAGAACGGATTCTACCCTCAGATCAAGGCGGTCGACGCCAACGCGCAGGTTGGGGTCGTCGTGTCCGGTGGGGGCTACAACGGCTGGGATCAGACGGTTCTCGCGAACACGCCGTACGATTTCGTCGAGCTTCACTACTACGATCAGAATCCGGGTCAGGAGACCGATACGGGCCTCGTGCTGCACGGCGCGACGCGCCTCGCGGCCGCTATCTCGACGGTGCAAAACGAACTATCACAGGCGGGCAGGTCCGTGCCGATCTACCTCGGCGAGCTGGGCTCGGTCAACACGAATCCTGGCAAGCAAACTATGTCGATCACGCAAGCGCTCTTCGCGGCCCAGGCCATCGGCACCGTGATGCAACTCGGCATCACGCGTGCCACCTGGTGGTTGGCCAATGGCGGGTGCAACACCTCGGCGTCGGGCAACTTCTCACCGTCGCTGTACGGCTGGCAGAACTACGGTGGCTATATGATGTTCTCCGACGGCCTCCCGAATGCCTCCGAATGCCCGGGAACGCCGAAGGTTGCGGTCGGCACTTTGTTCCCGACCTCGCGCGCGTACCAGGTGCTCTCGCAGTTCGCCGTGACGGGCGAGCACATGGTGGGCGTTGCCGTCGGTGATTCATTACCGAGCATCCGCGCGTGGGCCGCGACGTCCGGGCAGGGCTACGCGGTCTTGCTCGTCAACGTCGACAGCGCGACGACGAAGACGGTGCCCATTGCGATCAAGGGTCACGCGTCGCCTGCCTCGGCGACCATCACGACCTACGGCAAGATCCAGTACGACGACTCCTACAACAACGTCTGGACTGGCCCGGTTCAGTCGAACGGCAGTAGCGGAGCCGTGACCTTGCCGCCGTGGAGCATTACGGTCGTCCGGATTGAGTAGACGAGTGTGACGCGAGCGACTGTTAACCGGGAGATCGCTGATTTATGCGGGCGAAGCGGGGCCCGTTTGGGAACCCGTTTCTACCGGCAAGCACGGACATTATGGCATTGCGAATCGGGCCGACGCCCGGTTTTCCCTCTGAACGGCGCCATCCTAGCTTGTTGATGTCGTCCCCGAGGACCGAATGGGGTTCAGGGGGTCGCTGGCAATGTGGTCGTCTGCCATAGCTTCACCCCAAGTTCCTACCGCTACTGCAACGGCGTTGGCTAACACATATTCGACCGCGTGTATTCGACTTGCACAGCGTGAAAACCACGCATTCCCCAGAGCGGGCTCGTAACGAGAGGCGCCAGCGTTACAAAACCTGGGCACTTGGGTTTGGCATCCTTGCCATCCTTCTGTTCTGGGCGATGGGCGTGCAGGCGGAGCGGATTTACTTCTGGCGGCCCGTGCAAGCAACGGTGGTGGGCCGTTGGGTCAAGGTCGCAAAAGGAAGGAACGGACCGGCGGACCAGCCCATGGTGAGCTACCGGTACCAGGTGAACGGACGTTGGTACTCCTCCGATCAGGTTTACCCTCTATTGCTCTCAGGCGGAAGTTACGAGTGGGCGCAGCGGGTTACTGACCGGTACATGGTCGGCGACACGACGGTTGCCTACGTCGATCCGATCAGCCCATCGCATGCGTTCCTCATGCGCGAGTTCGACTCGCCTAGGATCTCACTCGTAGCCATCGTCCTATCTGGACTTGTAGCTGTGTTGGCTGCGTGGCGAATGCGCCAACTGAAAGAGCCGCCGTCCTAAGAAGTTCGCCATCCTGCTTTCGCCCCAAATTGGGTCGACACCGCGGTCTCCAACAGGACCTCCGAGGGACGCGCAGCAGCGCGAGCTGTAGGTAAGAGGCTCCGTACCTAGCCACAAATCGCGGCAACATCCGACATGCGCTGGACGAAACTCCGGCACCGACGCTCGGAATCGTCCCAAAAGGCAGCAAAATGTCGGTTTATAGGTGTTGTACCGCGAGGCTGTTAACCGGGAGATCGCCGGTTCAAGGTGTCGCATCCTGGCGCGACGCAATAAGTTCTGTGCCGTGGCGCCTGCCGGCGTGCCAGAGCAGCTCCAGAGCGTACTAGGTGACTCCTACCGCATTGAGCGCGAGCTCGCGCCGGGCGGCATGTCGCGTCTGTTTCTGGCGACCGAGCGATCGCTCGACCGGCAAGTCGTCGTCAAACTGCTGCCGCCCGAATACGCCAGCGAGGTAAGCGCCGCGCGCTTTCAGCGCGAAATCACTCTCGCGGCGCATCTCCAACATCCACACATCCTGCCGGTCCTGACGGCTGGATCGAGAGACGGCCTGCTCTACTATATCATGCCGTACGTGGACGGCGAGTCGCTCAGGCAGCGGCTCGAGCGGGAGGGCAAGCTCCAAGTGCCTGTCGCCGTGCGGCTACTGCGCGAAGTGGCCGACGCGCTCGCGCGGGCTCACGCGGCCGGGGTGATTCACCGCGACATCAAGCCGGAAAATATCCTCCTCCAGCACGATCACGCGCTCCTGGCGGACTTCGGCATCGCGCGCGCTCTCCACGACGCCACCGGGAGCGGCGGGCTCACGGGAACGGGCATGGGGATCGGAACTCCTGGCTACATGGCGCCCGAGCAATTGGCGGGTGAAAGGAACGTCGACGCTCGAGCGGACGTCTACGCGCTCGCGGTCGTCGCCTACGAGATGCTGGCGGGTGTGGCGCCCTTTACTGGCGCTACGCCGCAGGCGGTGGTCGCGGCGCATTTCACCGCCGTGCCGAAGCCCTTAGACGAGCTCCGGCCAGATGTGCCACAAATCGTAAGCGATGCGGTGTCGAAAGCACTCGACAAGGAACCCGACCAACGCTTCGCCAGCGCTGCCGAATTCCGCGATGCATTGGCCGGCGCTGATCGCCTGGCGCGTGGCCCGCGACGCGCGCGGCCCGTGCGCGACCTTGTCGTTGCGGCGCTCACCCTCGCGGTCGCCGCGACCGCTGCCGTGGTCTGGCGCGGTCAGCGGCCAGCCGCCGTCCCGCCGATGATCGCCGTTCTCCCGTTCGAGAATCGCGGAGATACCGCCGACGATTATTTCGCCGCCGGCATGACCGACGAAGTCCGGAGCAAACTGGGTATGCTGCCCGGGGTGCAGGTCATCGCCAGCGCCAGCTCGGACCGGTATCGCCACACCACCAAGTCACCCGAGCAAATCGGGCGCGAGCTCGGTGCCCGGTTTCTGTTGACTGGCCGGATCCGATGGGAAAAACAGAGCGGGACCAGCCGCGTGCGGGTCCAGCCGGAGCTCGTGCAAGTG
>Ga0210409_10001153_pt1 | contig 36073 bp, 32 predicted proteins | sample IncBWH17MmetaG_FD_161649 | JGI IMG/M metagenome (GOLD analysis project Ga0210409, IMG submission 161649) | Forest soil microbial communities from Barre Woods Harvard Forest LTER site, Petersham, Massachusetts, United States - Inc-BW-H-17-M | ecosystem: Environmental > Terrestrial > Soil >... | reverse complement strand
TCAGGAACACCCTGAGGGCTTGCCTCCCGACGAAGACTTAGAGGTGCGGCAAAGCGTGGTAGTCCACGATCAGGACGACGATCAGGAACTCTGAGGAGGAAGCTTGCGGTTTTTAATCACCGGCGGTGCCGGTTTCATTGGGTCTCACCTGGCCGAACGCCTTCTTCAACGCGGCGATAGCGTCGTCCTGCTCGATAATTTATCCACCGGCAGCATGGAAAATGTTCGTCACCTGAAGTCCTCCGAACGCATGTCCTATCACCTCGACAGCATTGAGAACCGTCAGTTGCTCGCCGAGTTGGTCGACGATGCCGATGTTATCGTGCACCTCGCCGCCGCCGTAGGTGTAAAGCTCATTGTCGAAAGCCCGGTGCGTACCATCGAGACCAACGTCAATGGAACGCAGCTTGTACTTGAAACCGCCTGCAAAAAGCGCAAGCTCGTGCTCACCGCTTCCACTTCCGAGGTCTACGGCAAGAACACAAACGTGCCCTTTCACGAGGATGCTGACCTTGTGCTCGGTCCCACCACCAAGGGCCGCTGGAGTTATGCCGCTTCGAAAGCACTCGATGAATTTCTCGCCTTATCGTACTGGAAAGAAAAAAAACTCCCCGTCATCGTTGTTCGTTTATTCAACACCGTAGGGCCGCGCCAGACTGGGCGATACGGCATGGTGCTGCCGAATTTTGTCAAAGCAGCGCTGGACGGCAAGCCCATCAGCGTCTACGGCAACGGCCAGCAATCTCGGTGTTTTTGCGATGTGCGCGATACCATCGAGGCCCTGATTCGGTTGATCGACACCCCGCGATCTGTCGGAGAAGTCGTCAACGTCGGTAATACCGAAGAAATTTCCATTGAGGCACTCGCTCGCCTCGTCAAGGACCGCACGCGCAGCTCTTCGCCGATAGAATTTATTCCCTACGACCGCGCCTACGAGCCCGGCTTCGAAGACATGATGCGCCGCGTCCCCTGCGTCGACAAGCTCGTAGCTCTTACCGGCTTCCGCCCGCAAACCCCGTTAAACGAGATCATCGATCGCGTAACCGCTTACTTCCAATCCAAATCGGAGCCCGCTTCTCACGCCGCAACATCCGCGGTCTGATTCACAGGCCACCCATAGTCAGGGTGTAATTTTAGTGATGGCGCGGTATGATACGCGCTTAGCAGTCCCCACAACCCGTTCCCGGAGGGCCACCCCATGGCTCACCGCTTCACTATCGGTGTAGAAGAAGAATTTCAGATCATCGACCCCGCCACCTGTGAGCTCCGCTCTCATGTAATGCAGCTCGTCTCCGCAGCTTCGCCGGACATCGTCGAGCAAGTCAAGCATGAGATGCACCAGTCCATCGTCGAAACCGGCACGAAAATTTGCGAAAACGTCAGCGAGCTGCGCATCGAAATGCATCGTACCCGCGGCGAACTGGTCGCCGCCGCCGAGCGCGCCGGCCTGCAAGTCGCCGCCGCCGGCACGCATCCTTTCTCGAGCTGGATCGACCAGGTCATCTCGCCCGGCGAGCGCTATCAGCACATCGTCGAGGAATTGCAGCAGCTCGCGCGCTCCCTGCTGATCTTCGGCATGCACGTCCATGTCGCCATGCCCGACAAGCAGACCACGATCGACATGATGAACATGGTCCGCTATTTCCTTCCGCACTTGCTGGCCCTCTCCACCAGCTCGCCTTTCTGGATGGGCCGCAATACTGGCCTGAAATCCTTCCGCACCACCGTTTTCCGCCGCTTCCCGCGCACCGGCGTTCCCGAGCAATTTGAATCGTGGAGCGCTTACGAAAATTTCCTAAACCTCCTCGTCAAGCTCAACTGCATCGACAGCGGCAAGAAAATCTGGTGGGACGTCCGTCCCCATCCCACGTTCGGTACCCTTGAATTCCGCATGTGCGATGTCACTACCAAAGTCGAGGAAGCCGTGGCTATCGCCGCGCTTACCCAAGCCCTCGTCGTAAAACTGCATCGCCTGTACACCAGCAATATGAGCTTTCGCATTTACCGTCGCGCGCTCATCGAAGAAAATAAATGGCGTGCCGCACGCTACGGAATTGAAGGCAAGCTGATCGACTTCGGCAAGGAATCCGAAGTGCCCATGCGCGAGCTCGCCGTGGAATTGCTGGGTTTCGTCGACGATGTCGTTGACGAGCTGGGCAGCCGCAGCGCCGTCGAATACGTTCACACCATTCTCAACGAGGGCACTAGCGCCGAGCGCCAGATTCGCGTCTACCAGCAGACCGGTGATCTGCGCGCAGTCGTGAAGCACCTGGTCGATGAAACTCGCGGAGGCGTGGTCTTGCGCTCTTCCTCCGCGCACGCAATAAACTAGAGCAAGCAGGAGAGAAGCGCCAAGAACCCCGGAACACTTGTTAGGAGATACCCATGAAAAAAGTAGGCCTTCTCTGCGGCCGTGAATACAGCTTCCCTCCCGCGTTCATCGTCAAGGTGAACCAGCTGGGCAAACTCGACGGGGTGGCTGCCGAATTCGTCAAGCTCGGCGGGACGCGCATGAACGAGCCCGCTGAATACGCCGTCATCGTCGACCGCATCTCCCACGAAGTCGAATACTATCGCGGCTACCTCAAGCACGCTGTTCTCCAAGGCACCTACGTCATTAACAATCCCTTCTGGTGGACCGCCGACGACAAATTTTTCAACTATTCCGTGGCCGCAAAACTTGGCATCGCCATTCCCAAAACCGTTCTCCTGCCGCAAAAGGGCTACCCCGCCGAGGTCGATATCACTTCCGAATCCCTGCACAATCTCAACTATCCCGTCGATTGGGACGGCCTTCTCGACTACGTCGGCCGCCCGGCCATCCTCAAGCCCTATTCCGGTGGCGGGTGGAAGCACGTCTACAAAGTCAGCAACAAAGAAGAGCTTCTCGCCGCCTACGACAAGACCTCACCCTACTGCATGACTCTCCAGGAATTCATCGACTTCACCGGTTACGTCCGCTGCTTCACCTTTGGAAAGAACGACATCACCCCTGTCCGCTACGATCCTAAGGAGCGCCGCTACCTCATCGAGCACGAATATCTTTCCAAAGATCTGGGTGCCCGTATCGTGAAAGACGCCCAAACCATCAATCAGGCTCTCGGCTACGAGATGAACACCATCGAGTTCGCCATCAAAGACGAAATTCCCTACGCGATCGACTTCCTCAATCCCGCCCCGGACATGGAACGCGATCGCATCACCGAGTTTTATTTCGAGCACGTGGTCGAAAAAATGGCCAGGCTGGTGATCGACCGCGCCCTGCACGGCAATGTCGCCAACACCTGGCCGCGTTGGGAAGAAATGCTCGGCATCGGCGCCGCCTCCGGATTCACCGCCGCCCCCAAAGCGGCGTCGCGCCAGGTAACCGCGTCATCTTCTTCCGCTTCTTCCGTGCCGCTGAGCACCGCCGCGCAAACCGATCGTGCCGGAGCCAAAGTCAGATGACCGGCGCCGTCGGACCCTCCTCGACGGCCTCCAAGCCTGCCGAGCATTGGCGAGCAGCGCTTCTGTCGGCCGTCGGCGGTTCGCCCCGCTTCGCCGATCAATTCTTTGAGCGGCTGCGCACGGCCAAGCTTACTTTCGGTGATCGCGTCCATTGCCCGTTCCCGCAGCCGTTTTTTCTTTCGCCGGAAGACGAGCAGCGCGTTCGCCTCGTTGCCGAAACTATCGCCGCTCTCGGCGAACGGGTCGCCGCCGCCGCACTGGAAGACCGCGCACTCTTTGCGCAGTTTCAACTGCGCCCCGAAGAAGAGCGGCTCGCCCGCCTCCACGCCGGATACGGGTTCGCCAGCACGGCCTCCCGCCTCGACGCCTTTCTTCTTCCTGACTCATTAAGATGTGCCGAATACAACGGCGAATCTCCCGCCGGCGCCGGCTACTCCGAAACTCTCGCGGAGATTTTTCTCGCTCTCCCCATGATGAAGCAGTTTTCGCAGCACTACGACGTGCACACCTACCCGCTGAGCGCCAAGTTGCTCGACGCCCTGGTCATGACCTACATCGATTGGGGCGGCACGTCCAAGCGCCCGCAAATCGCTATCGTGGACTGGCGCGAAGTCCCGACTTGGAGCGAATTCGAGATTTTGAAAGGGCGCTTCGAGAAGATGGGCGTGCCGGTAGTGCTCGCTGATCCACGCGATCTGGTTTTCGACGGCAAAACGCTCGCCGCTCACGGCACGAGAATCGATCTCGTCTACCGCCGCGTGCTCATCAACGACATCGTCGCGCGTCCCAAAGAGTGCGAAGCTCTGGTGGAAGCCTATTCCGCCAATGCCGTTTGCGTCGCTAATAACTTCCGCTGCAAAATTCCCCATGTAAAAGCGTTCTTCGCCGTACTCACCGACGAGCGCAATGGCGCCTTATTTTCACACCAGGAACGCGACCTCATTCGCCAGCACATTCCTTGGACTCGTGTCGTCCAGGATGTAGGGACCGCGCGCTATGGCGAGCACATCGATCTCTTGGCGTTTATTCGCGCTAACCGCGAAAATCTCGTGCTCAAACCCAGCGATGAGTACGGAGGCACGGGCGTAACTCTCGGTTGGGAAATCAGCGAGCGTGCGTGGGATGAAGCCATTGGGCGGGCCGTGTCCGCCACCCAGCCAGGCGCCACCACGCCCGCGCAACAAAGCACCGCTTGGATTGTGCAGGAGCGCATCCCCATCCGGCGTGAAGTTTTTCCGTACATCACGCCGCAGAAGAATGTCGAGTACCGCGATCTGCTCGTCGACCTCGCTCCTTATCTTTTCCGGGGTAAACTCTGCGGCTTCCTAACCCGCCTCAGCGCCACCGGCCTGGCCAACGTAACCTCCGGCGGCGGCCAAGTCCCCGCCTTCCGCGTGACTCCGCGGACCGCGAACGCATGAGCCGCTCTCCATGCTTGATTCACCCGAATTGCCAGATACGCTTGGTTTGCATGACCTACTACACCTCTTCGATAACCATCGAAAAGGAAGATGGCCAGTATTACGCTTACAGCGAGGATCTTCCCGGCGTCTATGGTCTAGGCGATTCCATCGACTCCGCGAAATCGAGCATGCTCGAAGGAATTCGTCTCTACACTGAGGAATTACCGCTGACCGCGCCGGGAGACACGGTGTCATCCTGAGGCTATCCGATGAGGATAGCCGAAGGATCTCAGCCACAATTGCTTGGCGCAACTGCGGTCAGGAGGATGAACCTCCCAGCCTAGAGTTTTTGGCGCCTCCGCTTACTGTTGCAACTTTTCGCCGCTACGGCAACTCCACTGTAATCTCACCGCAATCTTACGTTAAAATATCCGCATGAACTTTGGCCCAGCTTCACCTGACCTTCTTCCCGGCGCAAAAAACGCCATAGAGACGTGCCTCAGTATCAAGCCCGGCGAGCGCGTTGCGCTAATCGCCGACGAGCGCAGTCGCGCCGTGGCTGCGAGCCTCTCGGCCGCCATGGAAACTGTGCATGCGGCATGCACCAGTCTCCTGCTTGAGGACTTTGGGCCGCGCCCCATCAAATCAGCGCCCGCTGCTGTGCTCGAAGCGCTTGAAACCGCCGACGTCGGTATCCTGTGCATGACCCCGCAGCCCGGCGAACTCGGCGCGCGCATGGCCATTGTTAAAATTGTCGAGCGCCGCCAGATTCGCTACGCCCATATGGTCGGCGTAACGCCAGAAATCATGCAGCAAGGCATGCGCGCCGATTATCGTCTCGTCGATCGCCTCAGCGACAAGCTTCGCGAACGCATGCTGCGCGCCGAAACGCTCACCGTGAAGACGGACGCAGGCACGGAATTCGCCGCCCATTTCGATCGCGGCCTCGATTGGGTCAAGACCAGCGGCCTGATCAGTCCGCGCTACTGGTCCAATCTTCCCGCCGGCGAAGTGTTCACCACTCCGGCCACCGTTGACGGCACCTTCGTCTGCGACGCCAGCGCCGGCGATCACTTCAACGGGAAGTACGGGGACCTGCAGGGCACCCCGTTGGTCCTCAAGATCAAGGGCGCGCGTCTGCGGCATGTCGCATGCGAGCGCAAGGATCTCCAACAAGAATTCTGGGACTACTGCCACACCGACGAAAACAGCGACCGCGTCGGTGAGCTGGCCTTCGGCACCAACCTCGGCCTCTCCCAAATGATCGGTAATCTTCTTCAGGACGAAAAATTTCCCGGCGTGCACATCGCTTTCGGCGATCCTTACGGTAACCAGACCCACGCCGACTGGCAATCACGCACTCATGTCGATGTTCTGACGCGCAACTGCGACGTCTGGATCGATCAGAATCAAATCATCGCCAGAGGCCGCTACCAGCTCGACCACCTCGGCCTCTAAGTAGCACTGCCACTCGTGGCTGTGCTCTTACGAAGCAACCCGCATCAAGGCATCCTTCGATATCGGCGCTCCGACTCCTGCGCGACATATTCCGCTTTTCTTCTGGTCCTCCATCCAAGAAAATTGACCCATGCCATCCGATCTTCCCCAACCCCGTTGCTGCATAGTCGGCGGCGGACCCGCCGGCATGATGCTCGGTTTCCTCCTCGCACGTGCCGGCGTCGAAATCCTCGTCCTCGAAAAACACGCCGATTTCCTCCGCGACTTTCGCGGCGACACCATCCATCCGTCCACGCTGGAGCTGATGTACGAACTCGGCCTGCTCGAAGAATTTCTCAAACGCCCGCACCAGGAGCTGCAAGAACTTCGCGGCCAGGTCGGCAACGAAACTCTCACTCTCGCCGATTTCTCACATCTTCCCACCCACTGCAAATTCATCGCCCTCATGCCCCAATGGGACTTCCTGAATTTCCTCGTCGAGCAGGGCCGCCGCTATCCCGCATTCCACGTCGAGATGCAAGCCGAAGCCACCGATCTCCTCAACGAAAATGGCCGCGTAGTCGGCGTCCGCGTAAGCACTCCGCAAGGCCAGCGCGAGGTCCGCGCCAACCTTGTTATCGGAGCTGATGGCCGCCACTCCGTGATTCGCGCCCGTGCCGGCTTGCCCAGCGTCAATCTTGGCGCCCCCATGGATGTGCTATGGATGCGCATCAGCCGCCGCCCCTCGGACGGCGATCAAACCTTCGGCCATATCGATCGCGGCAAAATTCTCGTCCTGATCAATCGCGAAGACTATTGGCAAGCCGCCATGGTCATCCCCAAAGGCGCCGCCGATGAAGTTCGCCAGCGCGGTCTCCCCGTCTTCCGCGGAGAAATCGCTGCCCTCGCCCCCTTCTTGCGTGATCGCGTCGACGAACTGCGCGACTGGAAAGACATCAGCCTGCTCACCGTAGCCGTCGACCGCTTGACCCAATGGTCCCGACCCGGGCTCCTATGCATCGGCGATGCCGCCCACGCCATGTCTCCCATCGGGGGCGTAGGCATCAACTTGGCCATTCAAGACGCTGTAGCCGCCGCCAACATTCTCGGCCCCGCACTCCTCCGCGGCACGCCCACTGCGGACGACCTCCGCGCCGTCCAAAAGCGCCGCACCTTCCCCACCCGCGCCACCCAACGCCTCCAACTCACCATTCAAAACAACGTAATCCGCCGCGTCCTCGGCAGCACCAAACCCCTGACCCTCCCCTGGTTCTTCAAACTCTTGCAGCGCATCCCGTACCTACGCCGCATCCCAGCCCGCCTGATAGGCGTAGGTTTCCGCCCCGAACACATCCGCCGCCGCTGAATCAACCAGCCTGGACCTACGATGCACAGTCGCCTGCTGCAACCGTTCCCATTGACTGGTACGTCTGATACTTAAGGCAGGCATGCATCCTGGTATCCCGAATTTTCTGGAGGAAATATGAAGAAGGTTTTTACCTTTCTCACCTTGGTTCTTGCGCTTATCGCGCTTGCGTTTTTCTCTTCCACTCGCACCAGTGCAAAGCAGCGCGAAGGGCAGCAAGGGCAGCAACGCGGCGGCGCTCGCGATGTGGGCCGCGGCCACGTTCCCGCCCACGGTCCTGCTCCCGCTCGGGGCCAGAGCCCTCGCGCATCGGACAATCACGCACAAGAAAATCGCGCGCCTGAAGCCCGTCCCCAAGAAAATAATCGCTCGTCGTTTCGCGATCGGCCTAGTCACCCTGAGGCGCCGCATGTGCACCACGATGACACTTGGGTCGGTCACGATTCCGGTCGCGATGATCCCCACTATCACGTCGATCGTCCTTGGGAACACGGCCGCTTCACCGGCGGCTTTGGCCGCGGCCATGTTTACCGCCTCGGAGGCGGAGGTCGCGACCGCTTCTGGTTCGGCAATTTCTACTTCAGCGTCGCCCCTTACGATTACGACTACACCGCGGAGTGGAACTGGGAAGGCGATCCGATTGTCGTTTATGAAGACCCCGACCACGACGGCTGGTACTTGGCCTACAACTCAAGACTCGGCACCTACGTCCACGTCATGTATCTTGGTCCGCGATAGCGGGCAGCGAATTCTAGATCTGCTCCTCAATCGCGTAAGTAGTACGAAATCTCGTTCACGCGCGGAAGGGTCGGCCTTTCCGTCTGTCTAGAGAATCCCTCGTACTTACCTACTTCATGGGACAACGACAAGTCGGCGCCCGGACTCTCCCGGGCGCTCCCATGCTCTTTCAATCTCTGCCAGTGCAACTCGCTCGGTCTCAATCCGCAACTCTCCACGCGCCGCTCGCGACAGGACCTGTTCCATCGCATTCATCAAGACGTCGGGTGATGGTATCCCCGCCGTTCCCAGAATCGTCAGGGCCGTGCTGCGTAAGACCGCTGCCGACAACGAAATAGTCGCGCCTGCACTCTCACCCGCTTGCACCAATCGCGTCTCCCTGGTCACCATAGCAAATTCTGGTTTCGTAATCGCGGCAAGCAGCGCCTCCGTCGGACGTCCCCACAAGTAGTCAATAACCACGTCGAAGCCAGCTTCGCCTGCCGCGTGCGCGAACGCGTCCTTCAGCGCGTCCGGCGCCTGGTCAATTTGTATCGTCGCATCCGCCCCGAGTTCCCTAAGCCTGCTAAGCATCTGCTGGTTGCGCCCTGCTGCGATCACTCGCTTAGCCCCCAGTAGTTTGGCGATCTGCGTCGCAAGCTGCCCGGTGACTCCCGTAGCGCCGAGGATGAGTACGGTCTCGCCCGCCGCTAGCTTCGCGCGATGCGTAAGTGAAAGCCATGCCGAAACGCCGGGATTCGGCAAAGCCGCCGCGGTAGCATCGTCCAAAGCGGCTGGCACCGCGAAGCAAAACGTTCTGGGCACCACCGTACGTTCTGCCATCGCGCCATAAGGCCGCCTTGGTCCGCCAAAGAATATGCGTGTACCGTCCTCAAGCTCCCCGACGCCATCCGTTCCGCACACGACGGGTAGTTCGCGCGGGCTGGCATAGTGTGAACCTCTAGCGAGTTGCTTATCTACGGCCTTGAGCGATGCCGCACGCACACGCACCAGGGCTTCATCCTTGCCAGCGGCCGGTTCCGCAAAGTCCTCAAAGCGCGGTGCCTTCCCAAGCTCATGGAGTACCGCTGCCTTCATAAATTCTCCTCACTTGACATTGTGGATCCTCTCGACTTGCGCCATTACCGATTAGTTTCTCACCAGGGTCGCGGTTCGAAACGACTCCCTGCTCGGCGTGGCGTGGTGCGCCTTCTGAGGTGAAATGGGCTATCGGAATTCCACCGATTTCCACACGGTTCCTTCGGGGGAGTCCTTCCGTACTATTGACCCCCCTGCTACCCCGCTCCGACACTGGACTGGTATGGCCCGTTATTCCGGCTTTTTGGGGCGCAGGGTCGAGGTGCATTACCGCGCCGGCGACGTCCTGCTGCCCGCTTCGGGCACTTTTGTTGCTGATTCGGGCCGCTCTATTTTCCTGGAACAGAGCTTGGTGCAGCGGGGACAGCAAAGGCACTTCCGCTGGGAAATTCCGTATCAATATATCGTGCGTCTGGAAGAAAAGACCGAGGACGAAGAGGGCGGCGACGCACGCGGTGGAAAGGCCCCAGCCGTGAAGTCCGAGCCCGAACCGAAGAACCAAGTCTCGCGAGCTGTGGCCAATGCTTCCGGCGGCGCTGCTGCCCTGCTTCCCCTGCCTAACCGACCCAAGACCGCGTAGAAATTTCTGGATTTAGTTCTCTCCAACTGGCGTGCGCTGACGCCGTAATGGATTCCAGCATTTTTGAGCAAAGCTGTACAATCGATTCGCGTTCTGGCTTTACGCATTTGCGCAGACTTATAGAGGAGAACCTGTCGTGGAATCCGCCGCTAGTTCCAAAACGAAAGTTGGCTTGATTGGCCTCGGCCTGATGGGCCAGCCAATCGGCATGAATTTGCTGAAGGCTGGTTATCCTCTGAGCGTCTGGAATCGCACTGCTTCGCGCGCGAATGAACTGGTGGCCATGGGCGCGACGCTGGCGATGTCCCCGAAGGAAGTCGCGGCCGCGTCGGATGTGCTGATTACCATTGTCAGCGACCCCCCGGCATTGGAAGGAGTTCTTTGGGGAACGGATGGCAAAGATTCCGGTGCGCTGGCGGGCCTGAAAGCGGGAAGCATGTACATTGATTCCAGCACCGTTTCGCCCACCCTGGCGCGAAAAATTGCCGCAGCTTGCGCGGAGCGCAAAGCGCGTTTTCTGGATGCGCCGGTCACCGGCGGGGACTGGGGCGCGAAAAAAGGCGAGTTGGTTTTCATGGTGGGAGGAGAAGCCGAGACACTGAAAGCGGTTGAGCCGATACTCAGCGTCCTGGGCAAACGCTGGTTTCATCTTGGCCCAAATGGCGCCGGCCAGACAGTCAAGCTGGCGATGAACCTTATACTTGCGCTGCAGGTGGACGCGCTGGCCGAGGCGCTGGCGCTGGTTACTGGAGCCGGACTGAAGGGCGAGGGCCTGGTGGAAGTAATGCAATCGAGTATGGCGCGCTCCGGGGTATTGGACGTAAAGGCCCCGAATCTTTTGAAGGGCGAGTATAAACCGAGCTTTCCGTTGCGGTTGATGCACAAGGATCTGGGATTAGCGCTCGATCTAGGAAACCAACTCGGTGTTGCGCTGCCCGCGACAGCCGCGGCGCGCGAGACTTACAACTACGTCAAAGGCAATGCGGAGGAAGATTTGGATTATTCCGCGGTGATGAAATTCTGGCGGCGCTAGCGCATAACTTTTTCTTGCACGGGCGTCGCTGATTTCTGTCCCATGAGGGCAACCGCGGCTTCATAAAGCTTGGCGCGCAGTTGATAACGCTCGTTGGCGCGCGTGATGTAGCGGACCGCGATTTCAATGCCACCAACGACAGGCTTCACGTTGATGGCTGGTGCGGCGTTTTTCGCGCTCATACTTCCCGACTTTGTGGTGCCCTTCCATTCCTTTTCTGCTTGCAGTGCGCCTTCGGAGGTCGTTTCCACGACTTTTTTCTGAATCGCGGCCACAATTGGATAAGGGTCCTGCCCGGCAGGGACCACAATCTGCAACTCATCCCAGAGCCACTGTCCTGAAGTTGAAAAATTGAAGTAGTGGCCTTCAATCGCGAAGCTATTGGTGAAGGTGACGCGGCGTCCGGTGGGATGGCTGGAATCAGTCCAGTTGCCGGTTTCGAGCAAGACAGTATGAAACATGCCGAGTTCTACCACTTCGCCGGTTACTCCATTGATTTCGACCCAGTCGCCCAGGCGAATGCCATTTTTGCCCATCAACACAAACCAGCCGAGGAAGCCCACGATAAAATCTTTGAGCGCCACGGTGAGGCCCGCGCCGGCGAGACCGAGAAATGTTCCGAGCTGACTGGGCGGCCCCAGGATAACCAGTAAAATGAAGAGTACTGCGAAGATCTGCAGAGATACGCGGGTAACCGTACGCAGCGTTTCTACCTGGCGGCGATCGAGCGATGTTTTGCCGAGAAGATGCTCAAGCCATCCATCAAAGAAAACGCCGATCAACAGGATTCCGAGAATTATGGTGACGCCAATCATGGCGCGATTCAAAACGGCTCTTTGCTTTGCGGCTACGACGGAAATCCAGTTGCCGTAGACTTCGGCTAGCTGTCTCTCATTGTTGATGCGTTTGCCGAGGATGGTCAGAGCTTTCTGATCGCCGGCGCGGAGTCGGGTGGTTTTTGCAATAGCGGCAGATTCCTCTTTAGTGCCGGCTTGTCCCGGAGCCGGCGGAGCCGGTTGGCCGCCTTGCAACTTTTGATCGCTGATTTCCTTCTTGAGCGCAACCTGTTTCGCGGCGAGCGAATCTGCCTCGGACTCCGCCTCCTGTTTTGCGCGCCACAATTTAAGTTGCTTCTGGTGCAAAGCGGACCATCGCTGAAAGCGATGGATGAGGCCCGCGACTTCCGGCGGTTCGCTGACGGTCACTTTGGTGGTGTCCGAGGAATGGGATGCAGCTTCGTGCTGATCCAACATGGCCTGAATACGGCCCTGCGGATCGCCGCCGGCATGAGAGAGATCCTGTTTGGCCTCGTCGACCTCGTCTTGATCGAGTTCGAGTTGGGCTTTCGCGGCGTCGAGCTGGACATCCAAGGCGTCCTTCTTACTACCGGTCGCCTTGGCATCCGCGGCGGTCAGTGCATCGACGCGTTTCTTGTCGGCGTCCGCGGCGTCTTCGGCTTTTTGCAGGCGGGCCTGAATGGCTTTGGCTTGCGGCGTCAAGACCGGCGGGTGCTGCTGCGCATCGAGGACCGCGGCGGCAAAGGCGAGATCCATCTCCTTGTCGCCGACTTCCAGGGCTTCCTGGGCGAAGGGCTTTTCCTCCTCTGCGGTGGGCATCTTGGCGAACTGTTGGGCGGTTTGCAGCGGCCCCTGGTCGACAAGTTCTGGCTCGGCAGGGTTCGAGACTTGCGTCGTAGTGGGCGCGAGAAAGGCCGGCTGAGAAGTACGGGTGCGGACAAGGGCGAAGACTGAGGCGATCAGCAGCAGGACCAGGACGAGGGCGACGGAGCGTTGCTTGGATTTCATAGAAGAGCCATTCTAAACGAATAGGGAGGCTGGAGAGATGGCTTAAGCGGCTTGCGGGAGTGTTTCCTTTGAGCGCGCCCACCCCCCTCCCCCCCCATTTTCTGTAACTGCGGATTCTAAAGCACTTATCTTTTTGCGTTTTGTAACGGCAGAATCTAAAGGACTTGCAGGGTGCAATTTTCGGGTTTCGGCTCAAGGATTTGTAACTGCAGATTCTAAAGGACTTAAGCAATTATCGCGGGGTCGGGCCGAATCGTGTCCGGTGAAGCTAAACGCAACACTCTACAACAAATAAGATGGCTCAGAAATGATTACTTGTCAAGATATTCACTAACTATAACATTCCGAGGAGTATAGCGGGATAGGACACCCACAGCAATTACTTCGCAGGCACGCGTTGCTCTGCGTGGCTTGCTGTGCGGGCTGGGGTTGCGTACTCTGACCGGAGAGATTATGTCGAATACGCGTTTGCCCAGTTCTGTATTTGTTGCGCTCGCAGTGATTGGAGCGGTTCGGTACATTTACTATGCGCCGCGACTGCCGGAGGTGCTGGGCTCGCACTTCGCGGGAAACGGGGCGGTGAACGCCTGGCAAAGCAAGGCGGCGTTTCTGAGCACGGAGCTGGCCGTGGTGGTCCTGGCGGCGGTGGTGGGCTTCGGGATTCCGCGGATCGTTGGGGCCATGCCGGTTTCGCTGATTAATCTGCCAAACAAGGAGTATTGGTTGAGTCCGGAACGACGAGCGGAGACTTTGGGTTACTTGCAGATGCACATGGCGTGGTTCGGGTGCGCGCTGCTGGCTTTTTTGTTGTTTGCGATGGACTTGGTGTATCAAGCGAACTTGCAGAGTCCGCCGCGGCTGAATTCGGCGGCGTTTGTACCGGGGCTGGTGGTGTTCTTGCTATTTGTGACGATCTCGACGGTGCGGTTGGTTGCGCGGTTCGCGAGAAGAAGCTGACTGGTGCTTGGGCCATGAAAAAGTGTTTGGCTGTGATTGAGCCGACAGCGACAGGTTTTTCCGCCTATTTGCCGGATTTCCCAGGCTGCGTATCGACAGGCGCCACTCGCGAGGAAGTCGAACAGAAAATTCGCGAGGCAATCATTTTTCATGTCGAGGGCCTGCGGGAAGAAGGCCTAACTATCCCTCAGCCTAGCAGCTATTCCGCGTACATTGAATTCTGCGCTTAACTAGAAACCCATACGTGTTACATGCTTGCTCGTGTTTTGGAAAAGCCTCAGGTCCAGACGGCGGACCTGAGCTACAGGGCGTGGGTCCGACATTGCGGGTAAGCGCGAACTTAAGTGGTTAGGTGACGAAGACCCCAGAGTTAGAGGCTAAAGATAGTCGCGGGACGGGCCTTCGAGGAAGGCGCGGAGTTTGCGCGAGCGCGACGGGTGGCGCAGCTTGCGCAGGGCTTTGGCTTCGATTTGGCGGATGCGCTCGCGAGTGACGGCGAAGGACTGGCCGACTTCTTCGAGCGTATGCTCGCTGCCGTCGTCGAGACCGAAGCGCATCTTGATTACTTTCTCTTCGCGCGGGGTCAGGGTCTTCAGCACCGATGAGGTCTGTTCCTTCAAATTCAGGTTAATGACGGCATCGGATGGCGAAACTACGGCCTTGTCTTCAATGAAGTCGCCGAGATGCGAATCTTCCTCTTCGCCGATGGGCGTCTCGAGGGAAATCGGTTCTTGCGCGATTTTCAAGATCTTGCGGACCTTGGACACCGGGATGTCCATGCGCTTGGCAATTTCTTCGCTGGTAGGCTCGCGACCGAGCTCTTGCACGAGTTGGCGGCTGGTGCGCACCAACTTGTTGATGGTCTCGATCATGTGCACCGGGATGCGGATGGTGCGGGCCTGGTCGGCAATCGCGCGGGTGATAGCCTGGCGAATCCACCATGTGGCGTAGGTGGAAAACTTGTAACCGCGGCGCCACTCAAATTTGTCGACGGCTTTCATCAAGCCGATGTTGCCTTCCTGAATCAAATCCAGGAACTGCAGACCGCGGTTGGTATATTTCTTGGCGATGGAAACGACCAAGCGAAGGTTGGCTTCGATCAATTCTTTCTTGGCCTGTTCGGCTTCCGCTTCGCCGCGGTGAATGATGGTGAGGGTGCGCTTGAGTTCAGTGAGGCCGACTTCGCTGGCCTCTTCAATATCTTTCAGTTCGGTGCGGCGTGTGCGCAGCTCTTTGCGCGCTTCCGCGGCCACATCGCCCTTGGCGACGTCCACGCGGCGCTCGAGACGGCCGGCTTCGCGCTCCAGCGATTGCAGGCGTTCGACCGTGCCACGCATTTTGTCGATCAGGCGCTTCTTCTCGAAGGGATTGAAATCGATGTCGCGAACGGCGAGCGAAATTTCCACGCGGGTGCGGGCCACATCCCATTTCGCGTGGATGTACGAGCGCTTCTTGGCTTTCGGTGTCTTCTCGAGGCGGATGGCTTGCTTCAGCGCGTTGTCATAGAGCTTGGCGATTTTCTCGATGTGCCTGAGCGTCTGCTTGGTCTTGTTGGCGATTTTTTCTTCGGTGAGCTCTTCGTCGTCGAACTGGACGATCTCTTTGATGGAGCGCACACCCTTGCGCAGATCGTCGCCCACCGCGATCAGTTCCTTGATGACGATGGGGGAACGCGTGATGGCTTTCATGACCACAAGCTGGCCGCGCTCGATGCGCTTGGCGATGGTTACTTCGCCTTCGCGCGTCAGCAGCGGGACGGTGCCCATCTCGCGCAGGTACATGCGCACGGGATCGTTGGTTTTTTCGAGGGAGCCGGGGGTGAGGTCCAGATCGGCTTCCGGCTCGTGCGCGTCTTCCTTAACGACTACTTCGCGGTCGCCGCTTTCGCCGGACACTTCCACCGCGCGCGCGGCCTTGGCCGAAGCTTGATCTTCGTAAATCTCGATGCCGTTGCGTTCAAATGTTGTGAGAAGGTCGTCGATTTCTTCCGAGGAATGGACTTCCGCGGGAAGCGAATCGTTTACTTCGTCATAGAGCAGGTAGCCGCGCTCTTTGCCGACGGCAATGAGCTGGCGCACCGCATCATATTTTTCTTCAAGGCCTACTGCCGCCACAAATCCCTCCCCAGTGTCACCATAAGTGTGCCGATTTCGGCGTAATTCGGGGCAAATCTATTAGATTCACTGAGAGACAAACAGACTCGCTCGCCGCCGTGAACTGTGGGGATAGGACCCCAAAGTTCTCGCTTTTTACAGACCGCTGTGCGGTCCCCAAGAACGTAGTTAGGAAGCTTGTGCACGCGTAATTGCCGCTCGCCCCGTGCGTCGCCCGCGTCTCGCGCTTGGTGGCTGCCCCTGCCGCCGGTAATCCTAGAGATTAGATGCACTTAGAGGCAGAACCGTTACTGCGCGAAACCCTAGTACGCTACACGTTTAAGTCCGTTGGCGTCAATAATTTAATTGATGCAAAGTTGTTGAAAAAGTAGCGGCACATTTTTGGTCGAGTTTCAACGAGCCGCCGCCAGTTGGCGCATTAACTGCTGTTTTTTCTGCAAAAGGTTGCGGAGTTCCGGCGCGGCGGGATTGGCTTCGATGCTGCGCTGTACGTCGGCAAGCTGCTTTTCGGCTTGGCGATGGCGGAGGGCCTCGACGCAGCTCTGCGCTTCCTCCCAGGTTAGCTCGCTGGTTTCCTCGAACAGGATTTCGTAGAGCAGCCTACGGTCGCGGTCCTCAAGGGCGGCAGCAACTTCGGTGGTTTGAATTGGCTGCCCTGAGAGGCCGGCGGCAATCAGGGCCGCAAATATTTTCTCGGTTTCGAGGCCGAGATACAACTGACCCTGCTGAAGGTGCTTCGCCAACTCTCCACGAAATCCTTCGCCTTCGGCCAACATGCGAATTAACATGCGTTCCACGGGCTTTGCAGCGCGCCCTACCAACTCCGGCTGCGTTTTCACCGCGCCGCGGCGCTCGGACGCCGCTTTGCTGAGCGCCGCGCGCAAGACCGGTTCGTCGAGGCGGAGCTGCTGCGCGATGCGCGTGGCCCATTCGGAGCGCAAGATGCGATTCGGGATTTTTTGCACGTAGGGCAGGAGGAAGTTGACGGCGCGCAGCTTGCCTTCCGCGCTGGTCATGTCCATCTGGCGCGCACGGGCGATGAGGTAATCGACGTAGGGCGGCGACTCTTTCAGCAGCTTGAGGTAGGCGTCCGCGCCCTGCTCGCGAATGAATTTGTCGGGATCGGCCTTGCCGGGTAGCGCCAAAACTCGTACCTCAAAATCTTGCTCGAGGAGAATGGAGATGGAACGCTCGGTGGCGGCCTGGCCGGCGTTGTCCGGGTCGTAATTGACGATTACGCGTTTGGTGAAGCGTCCGAGCAGCTTGATTTGCGGTTCGGCCAGGCTCGTGCCGCAGCTGGCCACCACGTTGCTGATTCCCCCGCACGCTACGGCGATGGCATCCATGTAGCCCTCCACCAAGACGGCAAAGTCCGAACGCCGCAGGGCTTCTTTTGCGCGGTCCAGGTGATAGAGGACATTGCTCTTGGAATAGATGGGAGTTTCCGGCGAGTTCAGATATTTCGGCTGATCGTCGCCTAACGCGCGGCAGCCGAACGCTACGACCTTTCCGGATTCGTTTGCGATTGGGAACGTGATGCGGCGCCGAAAGCGATCGAACATGCGGGCGCTGCTCTGGTCGCGGGAGACCAAGCCTGACTCTGCGAGGAGTTTTTCGGCATATTTCCCCTTCAGGTGCCGCAGCAGTACGTCGCCGCCGCTCGGGGCATAGCCGATGCCGAAACGATCCATCGTGGCCTTGTCGAGGCCGCGGTCTTCTAAATAGGCGCGGGCGAGCTTTCCTTCCGCGGTTCCTTGTAATTGATTGACGAAGAAGGTTTGCGCTTCGCGGTGCATCTCGACCAGGGTTGCGCGGACGCTGCTCTGCGTGCGCTCCGCGGGCGAACTCGGTTTCGGCTTGGGAATCGAGATGCCGCACTTTTCCGCGACCAGCCGAAGCGCATCGGGAAATTCGCAGCGCTCCATTTCCATTACGAAATTGAAAATGTCGCCGCCCTTGCCGCAGCCAAAACAGTAGAAAATCTGTTTGATGGGCGAGACGGTGAATGAAGGTGTTTTTTCCTGATGGAAAGGGCAGAGACCGCTGAAATCCTTTCCCGTTTTCTTAAGGCGCACATATTCGCCTACAACCCGAACAATGTCGGCTTGCTGCTTGACGCGCTCCGCTGTGCTGCCTGCCTCGGCCATTCTATGAACGCAATTCTACAACGGTGATGGCTTTGCCGCCGCGGTCTTCGGCTTCAAAAGACTGCTTGGCGACCAATGGATGATTTTTTAGGAATTCGCCGAGGCCTTTTCTGAGGGCGCCGGTGCCGTGGCCGTGGATGATGCGGACGCGCTGAATGCGCGCGAGGGCTGCGTTATCGAGAAATTTGTCGACGCGCTCGGTTGCTTCCTCGACGGTGGAGCCGATGAGATTGATTTCTTCGGTTGCCGGACCTTCGCCTCTTTGAGAACGCACGGAAACGCTGCCGCTTGCAGCCTGGCTCGGACTGGCGGACGGCGCGGCTCCTTCAATGCCGACGATCTCGTCGACGGCCACCTTCATGCGCAGGGGGCCGGCTTCGATTTCCGCGGAGCTGCCATCCAGCCGGCGAAAAATCACGGGCTTGTTGAAGCCGCGTACGCGAATGCGGGCGCCGGGTTGCAAACGTTCCGTGTTAACCGCCTGGCGCTGCGCGGACGTGCCGAGGTCCGCTTGCGAATCCGAAAGGGTCTGCACGATGGCGGCGTTCAATTCTTCGCGTGCCTCTACGCGAACATCTTGCAGCTTACGGCGCGCGGACTTTTCCATCTGGCCGCGCAGTTCGCGGTCTTTCACGGCTTCGACGACGCGCGCGACGTTCTCATCGAAGCGCTTCTGCATCTCCGCAAATTTGTCCTCGAGGTCCTTGGTGCGGTTTTGTTGGCGCTCGACCCATTGCGTGCGTAACTTCGCGCGTTCTTCTTCGAGCGCGTGGCGCTCCGCGGTCATTTGCTGCTGCATGCGGTCCAATTCGTCGCGGCTGCGGTGCAAATAGGCGATCAGGTCCGCAGCCTCTCGCGATTCGGGGGTGAGCAAGGATCTGGCGCGCTCGATAATCGAAGCGGCGAGCCCGAGGCGTTGTGCGATGGAGATTCCGCTTGAGCCGCCGGGGACGCCGACCATTAGGCGATAGGTGGGCCGCAGGTTTACTTCGTCGAATTCCACGGCTGCGTTGACTACGCCTGGTGTTGTCGAGGCGTAAGTCTTCAATCGATCGTGATGCGTGGTGGCCAGGACAATGCAGTTCTTGGCGCGGAATTCGTCCAGGAGCGCGACGGCAAGTGCCGCGCCTTCTTCCGGGGCGGTACCGGTGCCCATTTCGTCCACGAGCACTAAGGATTGCGGCGTCGCGGCCTGCAGCATCGACTTCAGATTGAGCATGTGCGCAGAGAATGTGGAGAGATCTGCGGCGATGGACTGCTCATCGCCAATATCGACCAGCACGCGGTCAAAGAGGGGCAGCAATGCGCGCTGCGCTGCAACCGGGATTCCCGATTGAGCGGACAGCACTGCAACGCCGGTAGTTTTCAATGCCACCGTTTTGCCGCCGGTGTTCGGGCCGCTGATGACCAGGACGCGCTCGTCGCCGCCGAGCGCAAGCGACATGGGCACGATTGCGCGATTTTCGCGACGGAGCTTGTCTTCCAGAACGGGGTGGCGCGCCGCTTGCAACCGCAACTCGCCGCGGTCGCTAAATTCCGGCATGGCAGCATCGAAATCACGGGCGAAACGGGCGCGAGCAAAGACGCTGTCCAATTGCGCAATCGTCTCGGTTGCGGCGATCAGAGGCCCGCGCAGGAGTTGCAAGCGCTCGGTCAACTCACGCAGAATGCGCACAATCTCCGCGGCTTCTTCTTCCGCGAGCTGCACGAGCTGGTTGTTGGTTTCCACGGTTTCAAAGGGTTCGAGAAAAATCGTCTGCCCGGTGCCACTGGTGCCATGCATAATTCCCGGCACGCTTCGACGGTTCTCGGCGCGGACGGGTATGACGAAGCGATCGTTGCGCAACGTGACGTAATCTTCCCCGGACTCTGCGTTGCGCGCGCGCAGAATCTGTTTCAGGGTTTTCTGGATGGAGTCGCGGGTTTGCGAGATGCTGGCGCGAATCTTTCGCAGCGCGGGGGACGCGTCGTCGCTGATTTCGCGGTTTGGGAGAATGCAGCGACGAATCGCCGCCAGAGCGTCACGAAAATCGGCGAGAGATGCGGCGCGGGCGGCGAGCAGCGGGAATTTCGCGGCCTCTTCGCGAAAATGGTGGCGCAGCCATCCCGCCGTCTCAAGCAAGGACGCTGCATCGAGGAGTTCGGTCGCATCCAGCACTACGCCCGGGCCTTCGATGCGGCTAAGCCACTGCTCCGGGTCAGCGACGCCGCCAAAGCCGAGTTCGTGCTCTGCGCGGAGCCATTCTCGCGCTTCACGGATTTGCGCGAATGCGGCTGCCAGCGCTGCCCGGTCGCTGCTGGGCTCGAGTTGGTCTGTCGCACGCTTGCCGAGTACACACGTGGTGCGCAGCCGCAGCAGGTCTCGCAGCTTGTCGAATTCCAAAACGTCTTGTGCAGTTCGTGCCATCGTTCCTACCGCAATATCTCTCTTAGATGCTGCACCGCTTCTCTGAAAATATACTGAAGATTCGTCCTTTGTTCGGCCGATCAGTGCGCTCGTTGGCGGGGCCCATGGGTGGCCGGCGGCTTACGATCGAATTCCTCCATCATGGCCAGGCACAATCCATCGAGGGCATCGGAAGCTTCGTGATTCGTTCCGCCCTGATTGTTGCTCAGAAAGGAAAAAATCAGCCGGCGTCCCGCGGCGGTGTCCACAAAACCAGAGCGCGTTCGCACGTGCTCGACCGAACCCGTCTTCGCGTGGATATGACCGGCACTGGGCGTATTTTTCATCACGGTTTCTAACGTACCGTCAACCCCCGCGACCGGCAGCGAGGCATAGTAGGGTGCAAACCACGGCTGGGTCTGCGCGTATTTCAGCAACGCGACGATGGCTCTTGGCGTGACTAAATCGTGCCGCGAAAGGCCCGAGGCGTCGTGCTGGATCACATCGCCGGGGGCGATTCCCGCCGCGGTATAGAAATCGGCAGGGAACTTGGCGAGATCGTCGGGTGTGTTCCAGACAGCGGTGTTGCGAGCTGCGGCGCGCAGCAGCATTTCCGTGTGGAGATTCTGGCTGATTTTGTTCACGAGCTTCACCGAGTCACCGAGGGGCACGGATACATGCTCCGCCAGGACGGCGCGCGGCATGGCGGAGCTTGGCTCGGGAATATGCATCGACCGCGAAAGCCCTGAAATCTTCACTCCACGGTCGGTTAAGAGCTGCGTCAGAAGCGCCGCAGCATGTTCGGCAGGATCATGGATCGCCAGGACTAGCTTGCGCGGTGCGCTGTGCGCGGGCATGGTGCCCCGAATCACCACGACTTTGGAATTTGGCTCTCTGGTCAGGGTCAGATCCGACTTGGTCTCGGCAGCCGAAGTGACCACGTCGTTCTGCACAATAAAATCCGGCGTGGCCGGAGCGACCACAGCCTCCACCGGCGCGCCGGCGGACTGCCCCGGGGTCAGGGTCAGCGAGGTTGTGTTGTCGTCCACCACGATCGCGGAGATTGCGGCACCATACTCCCAGACGATGTCGTCGATTTCCCATCCACTGGGATACGGTTCGCGGGGAAAATAGCTGTCGTCGCCGATCACATCTCCGGCGATTTCTTTCAACCCTTTTGCCACCAAAGCGTCGGCGAGTTCCGCCAGCACTTTCTCTGGCGGGCCGTCGAATTCCTCCTTTAGGTTATAGGGGAATCTGCGGTTTGACAGATTCGGGTCGCCGCGTCCCACGAGGAACAGGTCTCCGGTGAGCAGGCCTTCCGGAGCAATCGCGCCGCGGGTTTCCAATGTAGTGTGAAAGCGATAGTCAGGGCCCAGCTTGGCCAGCGCAAGCGCTGTGGTGAACAGCTTCATATTTGATGCGGGCAGGAAATACTTATCCGCATTCAGCTCAAAGAGGGTCTCGCCCGTTTCGGCATCGATGATCAGCAAACCCCATTCGCCTTTGCTGACCGGCGCCGATGCCAAAAGAGTTTCAACGCGTTCAGCAAATTTCTTTGTTTGCGCCGAAAGCCGCGGCTTCTTCGCCTTGGAGGTTGCGACCGACGGCGAAACTGCAGCAGGGGCAGGTTTTGATTGCCCAAGCGCTCCGGCCGGCAGCGCACCGGAAGACACTGGCCAACACGCTAAGCTCACGGCCAATGCAAATCTGAAACTCACCCGTTCACCCCTGTGGCAAAATATCTTCCGGGAAAGTATAGTCGAAACAGCATAAACACTTCGCCTGACGCCATTGTGTGGAGGGTCGCCAAAGCGAAGGAATCCGGTTGGAAAGCTCCGCGGGTCGCGCCCAGAAACCTCGGAACTTTAGAATTGCATTACCCAAAACTAAACGAGGTGAATTGATGTTGAAGCGAATGATGTCCTCTGTTCTGGCGCTGGCCATCGGAGCGCCGCTTTACGCGGCGGACAGCAGGAAGGAAACGGACCGGCTGGAAAACTGCGGCTTAGTGCTGCGGGAAATCCTCGATATTCCCGACGACATTCCGCAGGACCTGCTTGACAAGGCGGAATGCGTGATTATCTATCCTTCCGTGCTGAAGGCCGCTTTTGTACTCGGCGGCAGCTACGGGCGCGGCGCGATGACCTGCCGCACCGGCGAGCATTTCACCGGTCCGTGGAGCGCCCCTACCATGATGGCTCTCGAAGGAGGCAGCATTGGCTTCCAGATCGGCGGCCAAGCCACCGATTTCGTGCTCCTGGTGATGAACGACCGGGGAGCCCACGCGATCCTCAAGAGTAAAGTGAAGCTGGGCGCGGACGCGTCTGCCGCCGCGGGCCCGAAGGGCCGCAACGCCGCGGCCGAAACCGACGTGACGATGCGCGCTGAAATTCTGACCTATTCGCGAGCTCGCGGGCTTTTCGCGGGCGTCTCGCTAGCAGGTTCGTCCGTTCGGCCTGACCGCGACGCCAATGGACGCGTCTACGGAAAACCGATCGAAGCAGAGAGCATCATCTTCAAGGGTGCGGTTGCGGTGCCCCCAGCGGCGCAAAAACTGATCGCGTATCTGAACCAAAAGTCTCCCAGGACCAAGTAACGCCCCAGGAGCGAGTGGGCTCGAAGATAGGCGGCCGCATCGATAAGGTTCTCGTTCGCAAGGGCGACCGCGTACAGCCCGGCCAGGTGCTAATCACCTTCGACGACAAGGAGTTGCGAGCTTCTGCTGCGTGAGTCTGGTTGCAGCGGCGTTAAACTGTAAGGGCAAACACGTGCGCTCGCTGCTCCATAACTTCGCCTGCTCGCTGGTCGCCCTTGCGCTGGCTTGCGCGGCAGTCACCAGCATTCTCGCGGGCGACAAGACTACCTGGAATTACGAGGGCGGGATCTTCGTAATCACCGACGGGTCAATCACCAATGGCCCATGCTTCCGCTTAGCAGGCCGCGTCACCTCCGGCGATTTCTTCGACCACCTGAAGCGCATCGATAAAGCGACCGGCACAATTTTTCGGCTTGGATCTGAAACCGTCGAACACTTTCCCGATCAGCTTACACTCACGTTTCTGGTGCACGATCTGCATGCCCAGACGTGCCCACCTCCTCCTCAAGGCGACGCGCCAAAATACCTGACGCGGGCGATGATGAGCTCGCTGCATCTGTATTTGTATTGGAAGCGCGGGGTGGAACTGCGGCCGGTGGGAAACGTGGAGCGAAAATATTTCGCCGTACGGGAAATCATTCCGGAGGCCGTGGCGCAGGCGCGCGGCTTGCCGGAAAAGCTGGAGTGGGCCTACGAATACGTGGTTCCCAGCGCGGGAGTTCCGCTGACGGACAGTTTGGTGCTGGTTCTTCGCGACGACGAGAACCATGTCGTGGCGCGCGTCGCCGCCCGCCTTTAGCTTGTTCCTCCTCTCTCCTTGACATTCTACCTATGCGAGCGTATGTATCTGTAGAGAGTCTAGGAGGCGATTGCTTGGCCGTCGACCGATCCGATCTGCTGCAAGGCACGCTGGACATGCTGATCCTCAAAATTGTGGCGCTGGGGCCGGTGCATGGGTACGGAATATCGCAACGCATCCAGCAAGTTTCGCGCGAGGTACTGCAGGTGCAGCAAGGCTCGCTGTATCCCGCGCTGCACCGGCTGGAGAAGCGCGGCTGGCTGGCTGCAACGTGGGGCGAATCCGAGAGCGGGCGGCAAGCCAAATTTTATCGTTTGTCGGCGAAGGGGCGAAAGCAACTGCAGCTGGAGGAATCGCAGTGGAACCGGCTGGCTGAGGCGATCGCGCTGGTGCTTGGCACTGCTTCGTAACGCGCATCGCTTCGTAGGAGTTCACGTATGCCTTGGTGGTGGAAATCCCTTTTTCGTAAACGCGCGCTGGACGCGCAACTGAGTTCCGAGGTTCGCTTTCATATCGATGAGTTGACGGACGCGAACGTGGCCGCGGGGATGTCTTTTGAGGAAGCGCGCAGGCGCGCCGTGCTGGAATTCGGGGGCGGCGAACAGATCAAAGAAGATTTGCGCGACATCCATCGCGTGGCCATCGTGGAAACCACTTTCGCAAACCTGAAATCCGCCTTGCGATTCATTCGTAAATCGCCTTCATTCTCCATGACGGTGATTTTGACGCTGGCGCTAGGGATTGGGGCCAACAGCGCCGTATTTTCAGCTATCGATGCCATTCTGCTGCGCCCTTTGCCGTTCCCAAACGGCGATCAGCTGATGAAGCTCTCCCAACACTACGTAAAGGCTAACGGCGTACCCACGGTGGTAGCGCCGGTAAGGCTGGAAGACTGGAATCGCATGAACTCCGCGTTTCAAGCGATGACCGGCTATTACACGGAGAACAGTTCGGAAACTTCAGGCACGCTGCCAGAGAAGTTGTCGGAGGCGTTCGTCACGCAACGGTTTTTGCAAGTGTGGGGCGTTTCCCCGGCACTGGGGCGCGACTTCAGCCCGGAGGAAGAACACGTGGGAGGGCCGAGTGCGGTTTTAATCAGCGACCGCTTCTGGAGAAACCGCTTTGAGGCGAGCCCGGATGTTCTTGGCAAAAAGCTGCAAATTGGCAATCGTTCTTTGTCGATCATCGGAGTGATGCCCGCTTCTTTCCTGTTTCCCGAGCGCGACGTTGATCTGTGGTCCGCGGTGCCGGTGGACGCGCCGATAGCACAGAACCGGCGATGGACTTGGTACAAAGTGATCGGGCGGCTCAAACCGGGTGTGACGCTGACGCAAGCGCAGGCCAATGTAGCGGCGGTTCAGGCACAACTCGGGCGAGCTTATCCAGAAACAGATAAGGATTTAGCCGTGGAGATCAAGCCGCTCAAAGAGATGACGGTTGGCGAGTCACGCGGTTCGTTGTGGATGCTGTTTGCTTCGGTGACGCTGCTTCTGCTAATCGCGTGCACGAACATTGTGACATTGCTGCTGGCGCGAGCGACGCAACGCCAGCACGAAATAGCCGTACGCTTTTCGCTTGGAGCGTCGCGCTCCGCCATTGTGATGCAACTGCTAACGGAAGTCTTTGTCCTGGCCTTTTTCGGGGCGACCCTTGGCTTGTTCGTCGCGGCCGGAACGTCGAAAGTGTTTCGTTCGCTGGCTTCCGGGCTGCCCAGAGTGGAAGAGATTCGGTTGGACTGGAGAGTCGTGCTGTACGCGTTGGCCTGTACGATCGTAGCGACACTCCTGTGCGGTTTGGCGCCAGCAATCCGCGGCAGCAGCAGGACGCTTTCCGGGTCGTTGGCACAGGCGAATCGCACGCAAGTGAGTGGACGCACTCGGCTACAGTGGCTGCTTGTAGGGACACAGGTGGCACTGGCGGTGACCCTGCTGGCTGGCGCGGGATTGCTCTTCCGCAGCCTGCGGGCGCTCGGCCAGGTCTCGCCCGGTTTTGATGCCAGCCGGGTCCTCACCTTCCGGATTAGCGGCTCGTATGGCGAAACGTCCGACTGGAAGAAATTGTCGCAGCGCATCAAGCAAACCGTCGAAGTGTTGGGCAAAGTGCCAGGAGTGGAAGCGGCGGCGACTACGGGCGACGACCTCCCCGGGGTGCCGCAGCATTATCCAACCGAACTGAAATTTGTCGAAGGAGAGCAGGATCCGGAACACAAGATCGTGGCGGAAAGCCGGTTTGTTTCTCCCAGCTTTTTCAGCACTATGCAAATTCCACTGCTTGCCGGCCAAGGCTGCCGGGATCCGCTATTGGTGCCCAGGAGCACGCCGGAGGATCTAGCAGGAATGCGCCACGTGGATGTCACGCGGATCGAGGTGCTGGTGAATCGCAGTTTTGCATCGACCTACGCTGCTGGATCAACTGCCGTCGGCCGACATTTGAGCGTGCAGGGCCTCGCGTTCCTGAAGCCGGACCAAGCCGGCGAGATTCGCGGTGTCGTGGGCGACGCGCGCGAGGAAGGAATGAACCACGAACCCAGCCCCGCCGTGTACTGGTGCATGAGCGCGTCGGGGCCTGATCCCTTTTATGTTGTGCGCACGCATTCGGCGCAACCTCTGACAATGGCCGGAACGCTTCGGCAGAAAATCCAAGAGATTGAACCGGGGAGATCTGTCTTCGACATCACACCGCTTGAAGAGCGTATCGACGATGCGTTTGCGGAGAATCGCATGCGGACTATTTTGCTGACGTTCTTTGCGGCCACGGCCGTCTCTCTCGCCTGTATCGGCCTGTACGGTACGCTGAGCTATTCGGTAAATGTGCGGCAACGCGAAGTGGGCCTGCGCCTCGCGCTGGGGGCGCTGCGCGGACAAATCACCAAGCAATTTCTTCTGCAAGGCTTGCGCGTCACGCTTGTGGGCTGCGCGGCCGGGTGGGTGCTGGCGCTGGCTTCCTCGCGCATCCTTTCCGGAATGCTTTACGGCGTTTCGCCTTCGGACATCTTGACGTTATCGAGCGTGATTCTGCTGGTGATTATTGTTGCGGCGATTGCGTCTCTGGTTCCGGCAGTCCGCGCCGCGCGTCTCGATCCTATGCGAGTACTTCGCGAGGAGTGACGCTAGGCGTTGGAGCTGAATTTGTATGGCTCGATCTTGTATAGCACGCGCTGCTCGCCCGGTTTGCGGTAGGGATATTCGTCTTTACCCAGATACTTTTTCGCGAGTTTGTTGATGTGGTCGTCGGCGCCTTTTTCGGTGGCCTCGACTACTCTGCCGCGAATTTCGACGTAGCGATAAGGATTGTCCGGGTCCTGAATCGATAGAGATACGCGCGGGTCGCGCGCGATGTTCTTGTCTTTCTGGCGGCCGCGCGCGGAATTGATGCGCACGTACTTTCCATCGTAATCCACCCACACGGGGGTGACTTGCGGACTGCCGTCAGGGTTCAGCGTGCCCAAATTGGCGAACGCCTTCTTGGTCAGCAGATCAGCGTATTTATCGGGTACTTGTGTGGCCATATTCTCCTCCGTCCAATTCTGGAAATTGCGTCTTCCCCGCTTGGTGCGGAAAAAACCTGGGTTCGACTCAGATATTCGCAGCCAACTTGAGTTCTGGTTTCAAGCGCTCGAGCCAGCCGCTGCGCTGAAGCCATGCACCGGTTTCGGTACGGCTCAAGTCCTCGCCAGCTATCGTTCGCAGGTCAGCTTCGTCGTCGACGTCCATTTCCAAGCGACGATTGCGGCGGATCACGATCTGCGCGCCGGCGCGCTGCGCTTCCGCACAATGTTTGGCAAAGCTGCCGGTGCCGAAATGCGAGGGAAACAGCGCAGGTGGAGTGCGTAGGATGGCGTTGGTTCCGGTGCTGTCCCGCGATGGCACGATCACTAGCGCTGGCGCCACGCATTCCGTCGCGAGCAATTCGTCTATGTCGCTGGATTGCACCAGGGGGACGTCCAGCGGCAGGCGCAGCAAGGAGGTGACTTCGCGGACCGCGCATTGTCGCGAAGCGGCGTCCACGGAAACGCTTTCCGAAATTTGCTGGTCTTCGCGCAGGAGTTCCCAGCCGTTTTCTTCCGCGGCTTGCATTGCGGGAAGGTAATTTGTCACCACAAAGACTTTGTCGGCGCGGCGGACACCGCGAACCGCTCGAATGGTGTCGGCGAGCATGGCTTGCGCGAGAGCGAAGCGTTCTTCAGGATTCAGCAACGGCGCAAGCCGCTGCTTCGCTTGACGCAAATCCTTAATAGGCAGGAGCAGAGCGCGCATGGGTGGCCTCAGTACGCGCCTTCCGCGTAGGAAACGTGTTGTCCGTTTTGCAGGAGATTGAGCTGCGGATGAGCAATGGCGGCCGGCTCGTCGGCGTCATTGTACAGACGCCGAATCTTGTACGTTGTGGTGCGTTCTGCCGGTACGCGCCCAATGGAGCGAATCATGCGGCGAAAGTCTTGCGGCGAAACGTATTCACCGAAAGTCGCGCCGGCCGCTTTCGAGATGTTTTCTTCCATCAGCGTGCCGCTGAAATCATTGGCGCCAGCGCTCAGGCAAGCGAGCGAGGTTTCAAAGCCGAGCTTGACCCAGGAAACTTGAATATTCTTGATCGCGCCGTGCAGCAGAACGCGCGCCAGAGCGTGTACGCGCAGGTGTTCTTCGCGGCCGGCGCCGGGGCGCGCGCCACCGTGCTTGAAGAGCCGTGTGTTCTCATGAATGAAACCGAGCGGCACGAATTCCGTGAAGCCACCCGTGCGCTTTTGAATCGAGCGCAGAAGAAGAATGTGGCGGACCCAGTCGGAGGGTTCCTCGACATGGCCGTACATCATGGTGCAGGTCGTGGGTATACCGAGCTCGTGCGCGGTAGTAATAATTTCTACCCAGCGCGCGACCGGGAGCTTGTTCGGGCTCAGCTCGCGGCGGACACGGTCGTCCAGAATTTCCGCGGCAGTTCCGGGAATGCTGCCGAGGCCTTCGTCTTTCATCATCTGCAGGTAGTCGCGGAGCGGCATGCCGGTTTTGTCGATGCCGTAGGAAATCTCCATGGGAGAAAAGGCGTGGACATGCATGGCGGGAATGGCACGTTTAATGGCGCGGAGAATGTCTCGATAGAAGAAGCCGTCGAGATCCCGGGGAAGGCCGCCCTGAATGCAGACTTCGGTGGCGCCGGTTTCCCAGGCTTCGCGGGCTTTGCGGACGACGACGTCGGTAGATAAGGAATAGGCATCCGGGGCGTTGGGGCCTTTGCCAAATCCGCAAAAACTGCATCCTACAAAGCAGACGTTGGTGAAATTTATGTTGCGATTTACGACGTAGGTGATCGCGTCACCGACGGCTTCGCTGCGTAATGCGTCTGCGAACGAGATGAGCGTTGCTAAATCAGCGCCCTTCGCGTTTGCCAGGAGTAACCCCTGCTCAAAGCTTGGTTCCTGGCCAGCATGCCTGGCCTCCAGGCATTCGCGCACCTCCACAGAGCATTGTGAGAGAGAGGCTTGCAATTTCGCTTCTTTAGGGTCGGGAAGCATCGGCGGCATCCATGCCTGAGGCTCGCGGCGCCTCGGAGGGGTTGGTCAATCCCTGACACCTGTATCGTACCAGAGATGAATTGACTCCGTATTGAAATAGGGAAGCGGGTCAGTTTGACCAGGAATCAGGCTGAGAACGAGGAAACTGCTTCGTCTGGTCCGGGCTTTCCTGTCGACAAAATTGCCTAGCTTTGGAAATGAGCTTGAGGGCGTACTGCTCCACGCCAAGAGTGTAGAGCATCGCTCGCGAGCAAATCTACTGGTCCGATGGTCAGACGAGGTGTAGTTCTAAAACTGACCACGCACCCGGCACCGAGGACGCTGACGCGGCCTATTGTTGGCTTGGGTTCCCTTGGTTCGTTACCATAAGGAGCGTTTATGAGTCGCGGCAAGGTGATTTTTCTGGTGATTGTCGTCGCTATCGCTTTGATGGCGGTTGCCGCTGCTTCCGTCTTGCACGATGGCCTGAGCTCGCGCGCGAGGCCGAGTGGGCTGGAAACCATGATGGCACGTAACGCCAGGCGTATGGCCATGCCCGCGAGCGCCGGCAAGCTGCAAAATCCGGCGACGAATACGCCGGAGAATCTGCGTGACGCTCGCTTGCACTTCGCCGATCACTGTGCTATCTGCCACGCTAATGACGGCAGCGGCGATACGATGATGGGCCACAATCTGTATCCGAAGCCGCCGGACTTGCGGCTGGAGCAAACTCAAAAACTTGTCGACGGCGAAATTTTCTGGATCATTGAAAATGGGGTGCGCTTCACGGGCATGCCGGCGTTTGGCGGCGCGCACGGATCGGAAGAGGATAGCTGGAAGCTGGTGCGGTTCATTCGCCATCTGCCGCAGCTAACTGCTGAAGAGCGCCTGGAGATGGAGCGCTATAATCCCAAAGGTCCCAGAGATGTGGAAGAAGAACAGGAGGAGAATGATTTTCTGCGTGGCGCGCCGATGCAACAAAAGCCTGAAGGGACGCATCATCATTGATGGGCGGTGCTGAGCATGGATTGCGACGACAGGAGAGTCCGAATGAAAAACTCGATGATGAAAACCAAGCTGTATGCCTTTCTTGCGCTCGCGCTTATGGCAAGCGTCGCGTTTGCGCATGGCGACAAGAAGCACGTGATCGGCACGGTGGAAAAAATCAATCCGGATTCTGTCGTGGTCAAGACCGCCGCAGGGAAGTCCGTGGAAGTGAAGCTGGTTGCTACGACGATGTACGTGTCTCACGTGGGAACCGAGGACAAGGCCGCAAAGATCACGGATCTTGCGGTCGGCGATCGCGTGGTGATTCACGCCACGCCAAAAGGTGAGACCCTCGAGGCGAACGAGGTGAAGTTCTCCGCGCCGTCGTCCTCAGCAGCAACGGCCAAGCCTAGGGGCTGAAGCCACCACGATCCGTGACTGCAAGTCTTGCCCTTGCTACATTCGGTAGTAAGCAGTAACGTCTACTGGTATGTACCTGCCGTACGCAATATTCCGGTTCGTTCTTGCCTTCGTTCTTTTGGGTCAGCCAGAACTTCGGTCACTTGGGCGCGTTCCCTCGCATTTTCAGGAGCCCACGATAATGAACGTAAATAAGACTCCGGCCACGTCAGACCGCGAGAAGGCCGGTCTGCGCGGACCGGTTCGAGAGTGCACCCAGGAGAGCACGACTCCGGGTTTTGCGGGCCATCCTGAAACGAAGTACACGAGCACAGCGGAATACGACACGGAAGGCAGAGTCACAAGAACTATCGTCTTCGGCCAGGATGGCCACAAATGGATCTCTTCCAATATCTATGACGAGCATGGTCAGTTGGTGAAGACCACCTCAGGCAACGCGGATGCAACTATGGTCGAAACCACCTACCGCTACGACGAAAAAGGAAGGCTAAGCGGCTATGCCAGCCCCGGCGCGGTGGGCAGAGAAACTACGGGCTTTGAATATGACGAGCACGGGCGCAAGACGCGAACTGTCACTTCCAATGAGCCGGCCTCGGCCAGTGGTCCCTATGGCGCGACGTCCTTCATGTATAACGGTGAAGGCACCGATCTCTACTACCCTGCTCCCAAGGGGGGCAGCGTAAGGACGCTCTACGACGAAAACGACCGGCCCGTTGAGACCCAGATTTATAGCGCCGAGGGACAAATGCTGCAGCGCCTGGTCCAGAGCTACGATGCTGCGGGCCGGCCCAGCGAAACAAAAGTCGTCTTAGGAGATATAACGGCCATTCTTCCGGCGGAAATGAAAGCGCAGTTGCTAGCTGAGCCCGGTGCCGCGCAGGAAATGCAGCGCCAGCTTGCGCAGCTGTTGGGCGCCGAGAGCGAGATGTTCAAGACGTCTTACGTGTACGATCCGAGGGGCAATTTGATAGAGAAGCGCCTCCACGTGGGGTACAACCAGGAGACGGTTACATCGTTCGCGTACGACGGCAACGGGAACAAGATCAGGGAAATCTCGAAGACGTTCGGTGATGTGAATCCGCCGCGAAATGACGCCGGCGTGCAGGGCACCACCGCAGCGCCTGACGAAGGGGCACAGGGATCCGAAGTGACGTTCAGCTACAAGTACGATGAGTATGGGAACTGGACCGAGCAGGCTGCCTATTCCAAGGTGCCCCCGGAGGGAGCTTCCGGGAATGCCACGGTCTGTCGCAGGACAATTACCTATTATTGATTTTGCTTTTCCTGGGCGACGACGCGCCGCACCTAGTCCTCGACGAAGTGGCACGAATGCGTCTTCAATACTAGCCAGACTCTTTTCTCCGTGGCGAGTTCCAGGGTTCGTTCGGCACCGGGAGTCACGTGAACGGTGAAGGTGACTCCGCAGTCCACGCGAACTACTACCAGAGCGCCGCGCCGTTCGATCGAAACGATTTGTCCTCCCAGGATATTGCGCGCGCTCAAACCTCGCGGCATTTCGGCGGCCAGCATGATGTCTCCGGCGCGGACGGCTACGCGGACACGATCGCCGGGAGATGCGTGTCCCAGGGGCACTTCGATTTCGCACACGGTATTCGCAAGGCGCACGCGCATGACGCCGTCCGCTTCCCGTAGATCAAAGACGGTGCCGGTGAATAGATTTTCGAATCCGGCTGCCTGCGCCAGCTTTTTGCGGCGTGGCGCGTCTAGAACTTCACGCGGCGTCCCTTCACTCACAATTTTGCCGTGCATCAGGGCGATGACCCGCTCGCCGAGGGCGTCGACTTCGTCGCGGCTATGAGTGACATACAAGATTGGGATTTTTTGCGCCGCATTCCATGCGCGCAAGTCGTCGATGATGGAAGCTTTCAACTCGGCGTCCAGGCCGGTGAGCGGCTCATCCAGCAACAGCACGCGGGGCAGAGTTACGAGCGAACGGGCCAGCGCGATCCGCTGCTGCTCACCGCCGGAAATTTCTCGCGGCTTTCGGGAGCGCAGATTTTCCACGCGAAACATTTGCAGGATTTCTGAAACGCGGACGCATCGCTGTTGCTCAGGGAGGTCCGGCAAACCGTAGGCAACATTGGCCTCCGCGGTCATGTGCGGAAATAACGCAAGGCTCTGAAACACATAAGAGACTTGCCGGTGCTGCGGCGGCACATTGATTTTCTTCGCAGAGTCGAATAACAGATCGCCGTTCGCTGCAATTCGACCGGTGTCCGGCCGGGTCAGTCCCGCGATGCAATCCAGCAGCGTTGATTTCCCCGCGCCAGACGGACCGAAAAGGATGGTGAACCCGGGAGGGACTTCCACGTCAATATCCAGCAGGAAGGGCGGCGACGCAACGCCGCGCAACATCTTGGCGACCCGTACCGCTAAATTCGTGGAGCTCATTTCGCGCTCCACGGCAGCCATGCGCGCCGTCCTGCGCGCCGATTGATCCCATACACGGCCGCAAGCACCGTGAAGGAAATCAGCAGTAGGAGCAACGCCGTGCGACTTCCACCCGCATAATCAAGCGACTGCACACGATCGTAAATATCGATCGAAACGGTACGCGTCACCCCGGCGAGATTGCCGCCGACCATCAACACGACGCCGAATTCGCCGAGTGTGTGCGCGAAGCTAAGCACCAAGGCGGTGATGATTCCCGGAACGGACAGCGGAAGAATGATGCGGCGAAACGTGCGCAATCTGCTTGCGCCCAAAACAGCGGAGGCATCGAGCAGTTTGCGATCGACCGTTTCGAATGACGCAACCAGGGGCTGCACAGCGAACGGCAGGCTGTACAGCACGGAAGCGATGACCAAGCCCGCGAATGTGAAGGCCAGACCGTGGCCGAATGCCGCATGCCAAAATTTCCCCAGCGGTCCGCGCGGCCCCATGGCCAGCAACATGTAAAACCCAAGTACCGTAGGCGGCAAGACGAGTGGCAGCGCGACGAGCGCTTCCAGCAAAAATTTCCAACGCCTTCGCGAATAAGCGAGCCAATAGGCCAGCGGCATGCCCAGGACAAAGAGTATGGCGGATACGCAAAGCGCCAACCGGAGGGAGAGCAGCAGCGCCTCAGCGTTCATTGCTTTGGAGCGCCAGCGCTGCCGGCAAGTGGCAAGGTGAATCCGTACGATTCTAGGATTTTCCGGCCAGCGCTGCTCTTTACAAAAGCGAGGAAGGCCCGTGCGCTCTCTTTGTCCTTTGCACTTTTCAGGATTATAGCGGCCTGCTCAATGGGCGGATGCATGTCCGCCGGAATTTCCCAACGCTTGCCGTCCTTCATTGCAGGAGATACGGCCAGCGACAAAGCGATGATTCCCGCCTGCGCGTTGCCCGATGAGACGAACTGCGCCGCCTGCGCGATATTTTCACCGTATACGAGCTTCGCGCGGACTTGCTCGTAAACTCCTGCGCCGCGCAACGCAGCAACTGCCGCCCGCCCGTACGGCGCATGTTCCGGATTCGCGATAGCAATTTTCTCGACGCCGTGCTGCAGGAGCGCGTTCCAGCCAAGTTCGCGCAAATCGACACGCGCATCATGCGGCATCCAGATTACGATCCGTCCGATCGCGTATTCATAGAGCGTTTCCGGCTCGGCTAGCCGCGCGGCCTCCAGCTTTTGCGGATAGTCGATATCCGCGGAGAAAAACACATCGAACGGTGCGCCATTTTGGATTTGCGCGAAGAAATTCCCGCTTGAGCCGTAGCTGACGTCGACTTTTTTCACCGATTGCTTCGCGTACTGGGCGGTCAGGTCGTCCAGCGCAAATTGTAAATCTGCCGCGGCGGCCACGCGAATATCTTGAGCATTCGCGGCTCGGAGCGTCAGAAACGCGGACAGTAGCAACAGGCAGCGCGAGGTAAGTCTCACAAGATAATCACTCACTTGGGATGTTGAGGCAACGCTCAAACGCGCAGAATCATTACTTCCGTCGACTTAATCAACGCCGCGGCGCGCTCACCCGTCTTCAAGCGCATTTCCTTGGCGGCATCGGCGGTGATAATCGCGGTGATATGCTGCTCGCCGATCTTCAGCGTCACTTGGGCCAACAGGCCGCTGTACTTTACGTCCATCACGCGTCCCATCAATTGATTACGCCCACTGATTTTCCGGAAGTTGCCGCGCCGCGTCTCGATGTCTCCCCGGCGCAGTTTTACGGGAATTAGGCGGTCGATTTCGCTCTCCGGAACGCGATGGTGGCCGCCCGGGGTTTTGGCGGTCTTGAGCTTGCCGCGATAAATCCATTGCTTCAGTGTCGGGTAGCTGATGCCCAGGATGTTGGCCGCTTCGCGCGGCGCCAGCAGCTTCTGCACTGCGCACCTTCCGTTAGGCAGAGTAGCGCACAATGAACCGCGATTTCAATGCGATTCTATACGCTTCTTGCAGTCGTTAGGCGGCTAATTGCGTAGAGGCTTTCCGGTCTTCAAAGTGTGCGCGATGCGCTCCTGCGTTTTCTTTTCACCGCAGAGCGATACGAAAGCTTCGCGTTCCAAATCCAAAACGTATTGCTCGCTAACCATCTGCGGGGCCGTCAGCGCGCCGCCAGCCAAAATGTTGGCCAGCTTTCGCGCAACTTGCGCGTCGTATTCCGAAGCGTAACCGCCGCGCACGAGGAGGTGGATCCCCATCTTGGCGGTTGCTAGAAATTGTTCGCCAAGCACTTTGATCTGGGTTGTCTGCGCGCCTTCCTGCCAATTTGCCGCAGCCGGTTTGTAGCCGCCACGCGTCAACGCCAGCGCCACTTCCTTCGCATCGGCGACCAGCCGATCGCGATTCATCGACACGCCATCTTCGCGGCGCAAGAAGCCGAGATCGCGCGATTCCTCCGCGCTGGTTCCCACCTTAGCCATCGCAACGGTCTCAAAAATCGGCCGCAGCGCATGGAACAAGTCCAAATCGTCGCCGCTAGCGGCGCGCTCGTTCGCGCGGATCAGCATTTCCTTGGAGCCTCCGCCGCCCGGAATCAGCCCAACGCCAGTTTCCACTAAACCGATGTACGCCTCCGCCGCCGCTTGGATTCGCGTCGCATGCAAACTAATTTCGCATCCGCCGCCAAGCGCCATTCCTTGCGGCGCCGCGACCACCGGCTTCTCTGCATATTTCAGGACGAGATTTGCATTTTGAAATTGCTTAACGGCCATGTGGACTTCGTCCCACTCCTGCTCTTGCGCGGCCACCAGCACGAGCATCAAATTCGCGCCCACCGAAAAGTTCACGGCATCGTTGGCGATCACCATCGCGTCAAAGTCCGTGGTCAGCCGCTTCAGTCCTTTGTGCAGCATA
>Ga0210409_10001151_pt1 | contig 36094 bp, 41 predicted proteins | sample IncBWH17MmetaG_FD_161649 | JGI IMG/M metagenome (GOLD analysis project Ga0210409, IMG submission 161649) | Forest soil microbial communities from Barre Woods Harvard Forest LTER site, Petersham, Massachusetts, United States - Inc-BW-H-17-M | ecosystem: Environmental > Terrestrial > Soil >... | reverse complement strand
TCTGCAGCGTGAATAATCAACTTGGTCTTTTCCGACGACAGCTTTCCGAGGTCCTGATTCACCAGCGCGCAGGCCTTCTTCAGGATTGCGAACGCTCGGATGAGCTCTGGCGGCATCGTGTCGCGGCCGATGTTGAAGTGCAGCAGGGAACGTTGCGTCTGCGCGCCCCAGTAAACGTTGCTGGGGACTTCGATCTGTCCCATGCTGTCGGATTCGGTACGCGTGTGGGTCATCGGTTCCAGAGTAGTGGCCATGAATTTTCCTGATCAAGGGCAGATCAATGCCCAGCAAAAAGTATAACGCCGACAACCCGCCGCCTTGTGCGCGGGCTCACCGACCGATGTGAGGTCGAAATCCAGCCACTCCCAGCATGCTAGAATCGACCGCGAACCCAGTGTTTTTGGGGTGCTCCATGAGTTCGGCCCTGGGACCTCAGGACGCCATTTTGGCTACCACAGAATACATTCCCGATACCCTGCCCAGGCAGCAAGCTCACTCCCGGCCCGACACATATACCGATGTGTTGGTGATCGGGGCGGGTCCAACCGGGCTGGCGTGCGCCATTGAGGCCCAGAAGATCGGCTTGAAGGTCATCGTCGTGGACAAGGGCTGCCTGGTGAACTCAGTCTACAACTACCCGACCAACATGGTGTTTTTTACGACGCCGGAGTTGCTGGAGATCGGGGATATACCCTTCGCCTGTGCCACGCAAAAACCCACGCGACAGGATGCGCTTGAGTACTATCGCCGGGTCGCTGAGCATTACCAGCTCCACGTATGCCAGTACCAATGGGTGAAGACCGTGACCGGGCGGGACGGCGACTTCCGTGTAACGGCCACCGATAGGTCGAGCAAGATTCACGACTATCGAACGAAGAAGGTAATCGTCTCAACGGGCTACTACGATCTGCCGAATCGCCTGAACATTCCAGGGGAAGAACTTTCCAAGGTCTTGCACTATTACAAGGAACCCTACCCGTACTATGACTGCGACGTGGTAGTGGTGGGAGGGAAGAATTCGGCGGCCGAGGCTGCCCTTGAGCTGTGGCGGCATGGCGCACGGGTGACATTGGTTCATCGCGACGAGAAGCCCTCACCCAGCGTGAAATATTGGGTCCGCCCCGACTTGGAAAACCGGATCAAAAATCGCGAAATCGATGCGTATTTCAACAGCACCGTACAAGAGATCGCTTTGGATTTTGTAATTATCAACACGCCTAAGGGGCCGGTGAGGTTAGAAAACGACTTTGTGTTTGCGATGATTGGCTACCATCCCGATTACGATTTTTTGCGGGCTGTGGGATTGGAACTCTCAGATATGCAATTGCGGCCAGTCTGCGATCCTGAGACGCTTGAGAGCAACGTGCCAGGGATCTATGTGGCCGGAGTGATCGTGGCCGGTTCACGGACCAGTGAAATCTTCATCGAGAATGGCCGCTTCCATGGCAAACAGATCGCTGCCCACCTGCGGCAAAAGCTGGCGCGGGGTGAACAACGCGAGGCGATCTAGTTCTCCCGGGGTTGGTGGAAGCCCGGCTTATTCCAGATCCACCAAGTCTTCGCCTAATTGCTGATTGATCAATCGCGCGATCAGGGGTTTCAGCCGCTCGCCTGTCTTGGGCAGTACAAAGTCGGCTTCTTCCTCCGACCAGTCGAGCTTGAAGCTGGTGGTCAGAGCGGAGATCCATATTTGGCGCACCGGTGCGTTGGGTGAGACGACGAACCGAGTGCCATCTTCAAAGCCGACTGTCAGAGCGCCGGCTTGATCTTCTACTTCTATGTCAGCGGAGTCCTCCGCAGCGAAAAGGCTCTTCTTAAGCGCAGCGAACGCCTCATCGGCGTGCTTACGAAATGCGAGTTCATCGAGCATGCCGAGATTATAGAGAGGACTTCGAATCCCGCGCCCTTTCCTGAGATTAAAAGTAAAACTTTGTTAGGGAGAGCGGTTCTCAACTCTTTTTGGTTTTGTCCGGGTTATGAGAAAAAAACGGCCCGGGAAGAGTTGCTCCCGGGCCGAAACGAGTTTTGAGACGAGGGTAAAGTGTCGAGGAAAACTACTCTTCTTCGTCGGCGAAATGGCGGCGCGTCAGGCTCGCCAGACTGACCAGGCCCGCACCGAGTAGCAGTAAAGGGCGCGGAGACGTTGTGGACGGCCGACGTGTGAGATGAGTGAGCGCAGATGCCAGCAGCAGGATTGACAGTGTCCCGATCAACAACTTGATAACCCTTGCAGACATTTGGATCATTTCCTCTGCCCTGTCAAAGAGCAAATTCCCTGCCGAACAGTGACTTCGCATCTTCGTTCAAGACTTCAGACATCCAGTGCCAAGACATTGAAATGCGGGGCCTTGTGGTTGAAGAGGAGAACTGACAAAAACTGTTAGTCGTTGGGCGTTGTGAAGTGTTCTGCACACGGTGGGAAAAGCGATCGTCTCCCAGCCTTGAGTTGAGTGATAACGAAGGCTTGCAATCGCCAGATTCGGCGTCACTTAGTGGATTGACCATGGCTACTTTTAGAATCCCGCTTTCCGCAGAGGATCCGCCAATCGTTTATCTTGGTGACCCGCTTAAGAGTTGGGAACGAGATGGAGCCAGAGCCGGAACACCAAATCAATTCGATCTCTTTTGCGTCGTACGCGCGGCTGCTACGCAGGAATACGAACTTCCGGCGGCTGTGGTCTGCGCAGATCGTAAGCGAGATCGGCGACTGGTTCTACACGCTGGCGATCTACACGTTGCTCCTGCAACTAACTGGGCATGCCAGTTCCGTGGCGTTCGCACTGGTCCTCCAAGTCTTGCCGCAAACGTTCGTGGGACCGATGGCGGGGATCGTCAACGATCGGATCAGCCGCAAAAAGGTAATGATTGCCGCCGACCTGATTCGCATGGTCATTGTGTTTTCCATGCTGCTGGTTCGATCCCGAAGCATGGTCTGGTTGGTTTATCCGCTGCTGCTGGCCGAAACGATCATGGCTGCCTTTTTTGAGCCAGCGCGGAGTTCGGTGATTCCAAACATCACTCCGCGCGAAGACGTGATCGTCGCGAACACACTTTCGTCCACTACCTGGTCGATGAATCTTGTGCTTGGGGCAACCATCGGCGGAGTTGTGGCCGCGTGGCTGGGGCGCGACGCGGTATTCGTCTTGAACGGGCTGTCGTTCCTTGTGTCTGCACTGCTGATTACAGGCATGCGCTTTCCTGAGCCGCATGCGGAAGGGTTTGCGCCTCTTCGCCCGCGCGATCTGGTGGACTACTCGCCAGTAGTAGAGGGGATTCGCTACGTCCGCGGCAAGCCCACACTGTTGGCAACCATTTTTGCGAAGGCGGGGAACCTGGTCATCGGCCCAAGTTGGGTGCTCTTCACGGTGATGGGGCAGAAGTATTTCCCGGTAACCTGGCACCATATCGATCCGCAGCGCGGAGCTATGCTGGGAATGAGCTTGCTGCTGGGCGGACGCGGTCTGGGCGCGTTCATCGGGCCGTTGATCTCGGCGCCGTGGGCCGGACAAAGCGGTCGTCGGCTACGCCTAGGAATTTTCTACGGGTATGTATTTACCGCGATCGGTTACGCGCTGATTGGAAAATCGGGCAGCGTTTGGCAAGCATGTTTCTGGGCCGCCTTTGCGCACTGCGGTGGTGCAACCGTGTGGGTGTTTTCGACGACGTTGCTGCAACTGAATACCGAAGATCGTTTTCGCGGGAGAGTGTTCTCTGCAGATCTTGGCTTATGCATGCTCACTATCGCGCTGGGCGCCTATATCAGCGGATGGTTCTTGGATATTGGCATTTCCGCACGCACGCTGGTGACGCTGACCGGAGTTGCGATGCTGGTTCCCGCCGCGCTCTGGGCCTTTGCAATGAAGTTGTGGAGATCGCCAATGAAGCAAGAAACCCTGGCGGCTGATTGATCAGAAAAAGGACTGTCTTGATGGCCGAGCGCAACGGAAGTTCGAGACGCTACGCTCTTCAGGTTGGGAGTCGATCGATTTTGGCGGCCATGATGAAGTCGCTCTCCGTCAGGCCATTCACCTTGTGAGTCCAGAGGGTGATTCCGACCTTGCCCCAAGTCAGCAGAATGTCCGGATGATGGCCTTGTTCTTCGGCGACTGGTCCGACGCGATTGACGAAATCGAGCGCCTTTTGAAAGTCGGGAAAGGTGAACGTTCGAGTGATGTGGTGCTCGTCAATCACCTGCCAGTTGGGCAATTGGTGGCTGTAACTGTGAAGTTCTTCGCCTTTGAGTGGCGGAGTGCCTCCTCGGCAGGGCACGCAGGTTTTGCTGGCCAGATCCGACATCGCTGTCTCCTCATGGAACGGGAAGCTGAAAACAGTTAGAACGGGATGTCTTCGTCCGTGATCGGAGACGCGCCGGCTGGTTCATGCTCCGGTGTGCGCTGGTCGAAATTGTTCGAGTTCCCACGCGAACTGCCGAACCCTTCGCCGCCACTGCCGCCGCTATCGCTGCGACCACTGAGCAGGACGAGATCGTTCGCCACAACTTCGGTCATGTATTTTTTCTGATTGGTCTGCTTGTCGTCCCAGGAGCGAGTCTGGAGACGTCCTTCGATGTAGACTTTGCCGCCCTTCTTCAAGTACTCGCCCGCGATCTCGGCCAAGCGCTGCCAGAGCACCACATTGTGCCACTCGGTGCGGTCCTGCCACTCGCCGGCCTTGTCTTTGAAGCGTTCGTTGGTCGCGACGGTGAGGCGTGCTACGGCAGTGCCCTGTGGCGTGTACTTCACCTCTGGATCTTTGCCCAGATTGCCGATCAAAATGACTTTGTTAACGCTCTTTGCCATGATTGCGGGCTCCTTCGGAGGGTCACTATAGCAGAAACCGGGGGGTGGAAATTGTGGTATCTGGACAGGCCGACTGTGATGGAAATCCCTGAAAACGCACTGAAAACCTGGGTTCGCGAGGGGATTTTGACGGTATAATGCATCGACCATGGCCACCGAAACCATTGCCAAGAAAGCCGCCGGGATGGTTCCGGACGAACTCAAGTTTGAGCCCAAATCAACGGGCCTTGCCACTCCTCGAAAGAAGAAGCCAAAGGAGTTGGCGGTGATCACCGAGTGTTGCACCGGCTGCGCTGGATCCCCGGCCTGCGTTGAATATTGCCCGGTCGCCGATTGCATGTTCTGGGTGCCGGATGAGGACCACCCGCCGTTCGGGAGGATTCAGATCGATCCGATCCTCTGCATCGGCTGCAAAAAGTGCATCAGCAAGGGACCAGACGGCTGCTTCCTCGACGGATGCCCGTGGGACGCCATTGTCATGGTAGACACGGCCGAGGTTGAGAAGGAAGTGGGCGTGATGGCGATTTAGCTTGTGGCGGATAGCTTGCGGCTGGTGGCCCAAATCACGCGCGCTGCGGCGCGCGTTTTGTTTCGCGTTCAATACCCGAGACTCGAGAGACGGAAGAGCTTGTGATCGTGCTTTAGCTTGATCCCGGGCCAGCCGCCCTTTGACGAATCGCCTTATCTGTAAGCACAGCTTGCTGCCGAACATGATCCGGCACTTCCGGCAGTTCGCGTTCATAGGGCATGATCGCGGCCAAGTCATCGGGCTGTCCAATTAGGTAAAGGGCTCGCAGGGCTTCCCAGACCTGATCGCTGGTGGGGTCGACGGTTGCGATTTCCGCGCCTGCCGCTACGTTTTGACCGGTCTGGACAAAGAGGCTGTGGATTCGGCCGGATATCGGCGAGCGAACCTCGGAAGTTTGCTGATCATTCTGCAACTTGGCGATGAGACCGCCCTGATGTATGGCGGTCCCAGGCTTGTCTGCATCGATCACGTGCCCGGTGCTGGGAGCAGTCAAGCGAACGGATTGCAGAAGCGCCACAATTTGCGGCCTGCCGGTCGCGTCGCCGAAGCGAACCAGCGAAAGCGCTGCATTGCCGCGGACCAGCGGCGAGGCATCGGTTAGCATCCTCAGCAACGTCTCGTGGAATCCCGCACCAGAAGTGTCCTGCCCGAGGACCCAGGCGTCGGTGTTCCGAACCTCTTCCACCGGATGTATCGCTAGTCGAACGAGATCGGGATACCAGGGCACCACGGAGGCGTCGTGGCGCGACATGCGCTCGCCCATCTGAATCAGCGCATGTTGGATATGTCGCGGATGCGCATCATCGCGGAGGTATTCACTCACTTGTCTGTCGGAGAGAGAACGCCCGAACCACGTGCTCCACCAGAACAGAAACGGCATCAGAACGATCAGCCATCCTGTGACGAGAAACAGGATGCGATTCCGCTTAGACATGCTCGGGCGCGGTATGGCGGAAGGCTCGCTCGAATTTGTTTCTGCTAAATTCACGGACACGACTGAAAACTATACATTATTCAACTACGTCAGCATCGAGGACCCGGTCCTGCTCAAGGTAATGTGAGACCGCGTATTGCGCGAGGAGTGGCGTTTGCAAGCGGATCTCGGCGCCAATCCACTCACCTTTCGCATGAGGCTCGTTCGTGGCGTGCTTGCATGGAACGCTCGATCCGAATTGCGGTCCAAACGAAGCGCTCTGGATCTGATCGAACTGCTTGAGGTTCTTCCAGGCTTCGTTGCCACGCGTGCCGGAAACATCGATTTTGAGTCTGACGATAGCCATACCAATTTGCTTAAGCCTTTCCGCCACGGAGGCACAGAGTCACGAACCTTGTCTTTGGTCTGATCTTGACCTCACCCTGATCTTGGCCTCATCTGGAAGCGAACCATTGGTAGAGCATGAAATACACGAGCACGCCGGTTACCGAGACATACAGCCACAGTGGAAACGTCCAGCGGGCGATGGCGCGGTGCTTGTCGAAGCGCTCGCGCAGGGCTCTTGTAAGCGTGATGATTACCAAGGGAACGATCGCAGCCGCCAAAATGACGTGCGAGATCAAGATGGTGAAGTAAACCGGGCGCGACCAACCTGTTCCCTGAAAATGCACGGAGCCCACGTGGAAGTGATAGTAGAGATAAGAAATCAGGAACAGGGTCGAGGTGACCACGGCAGTGATCATGATCAGCTTGTGGGCGGCTACCTGCCCCTTGCTGATCAGCCAGCGACCGGTGACCAGCAGTACGGTGGTGGTGCCATTCAGGCTGGCGTTAATTACGGGGAAGACGGCGTATTTTTCGGGAACGAGCATTAAGTTTGCTGGATGACTAGTGCTTGTAGCGTTTGCAAGAATTTCACGCCACCGGTTGTGTCGTCCTGCGACTGGCCATGAAAAAAGCAAGGCCGAACATGAAAAGCGTGAACAGCAGGAGCGTCGCGAGGGACGATTGCAGAGTGAACTGAGAGGCACTCTCCGGGTACAGCACTGTTCGCAACGCCTCGACGCCGTACGTAAGTGGATTAATCCACATCAGCCATTTGATCCACAGAGACGCGCCCGATAACGGAAACAGCGCGCCGGAAAGCAACCAGAGTGGAATCAGGAACAGGTTGATGATCGCGTGGAAAGCAGAGGTTGAATCCATCGGCCACGCGATCACAAAGCCGAGCGCGGTAAGCGAGAAGGAAACCAGAAAGACGGTCAGTACCACCAGCAGGAACTGCACGAGGCCCAGGTGTATGCCGACGAGCGGTGAAAAGAGCAGGAAGATCAATCCCTGGGCCGTGGCCAGAGTAGTTCCTCCCAAGACTTTGCCCAAAACAATGGCCGAGCGAGGTACGGGTGCGACTAACACTGATAGCAGAAACCCTTCTTTGCGATCTTCGATCACCGACATCATCGTGAAGATGCTGGTGAATAGAACGATCATGATGAGCGCACCGGGATAGAAGTAGTCGAGATAATGTTGCTGCCCCGGCGAGCCGCCTGCGCGGAACGAGCTCCCAAAGCCGGAGCCAATCACCAGCCAGAAGACGACCGGTGACGCAATTACCCCGACCACCCGACTCCGCTGCCGGTAGAAGCGCACTAATTCTCGCCACCAGAGAGTGAAGGCTGGTAGCCGAAGTCCGACCGAGGCCGAAGCCATCGAAGAGGAAAAAGCTGTTGTTTGGGTCGCCAATGGCTAACTCATTTCTTCACAGGGGGAGTGGCTTTCGCCTTGCCCGGCAGCTTGATATAGCCGCAATCGCGGCACTCGAAAAGGGCGTTCAGGAAAAAGAGACCGGAAAGAGTTAGAAGGATCAAGGAAATAAACAAGCCGTCAACGGTGGTAAGAGTACCGTTGGCGATCGTCCAAACAATTCCAAGCAATGGCAAGATTCCAAAGACGACAGAGAGCAGAAGCATCATGGGCTTCACGCTACCTCCTTGCGAGCTGAACCCGAGACCACGATGAGGAAAATCTGAGCCTCACTCCACTCGGGCAAAAACATACGCCAACAAATCCGACGCAAACCTGTCTATTCCGGATTTCCGGAGGCTGCTGCGACGTCAGTCCAAAAACGATGTCCCGTTCGGCGGATGAAGACATCCTCCAACGTCGGTTTGCTGACGCTCACCGACTGGATCTCTCCCGGAAAAGCTTCTACCACGCTCGTAACGAAGCGATGGCCCTGTTCCAACTCAATGCGCACTTTGTCGGCGATGACGGTAGCCTCCACATGAAAGCGGGCGCTGATGCGTTCAGCGAGTGCAGCAGCGTCGCTCGTGGGGTCGAGCAAAATAACGTCGCCACCAATCTCGTGCTTAAGTTCTGTGGGCGTACCCAAGGCAACCAACTTGCCTTCGTTCAAGATAGCCAGGCGATCGCAGCGCTCCGCTTCTTCCATCAGGTGGGTCGTCACGAGAACGGAGACACGCTCCTGGTCGCGAAGAATCCGCAGGTATTGCCACAAGTCACGGCGAGCGCCCGGATCGAGACCGGTTGTTGGCTCGTCCAGGAGAAGAACCGCCGGTTGGTGCAGTAGACCTTTCGCGAGTTCGACCCGGCGAGCCATGCCACCGGAGAAGGTCTCGACGAGTTCCCTGGCGCGATCCGCCAGTCCCACGCGCTCGAGAATCGCCATAGCTCGTGCTTTCAGCGCAGCCCCGTGCAAGCCGTATAAGTGACCTTGATGCCAGAGATTTTCGTAGGCGGTGAGTTTTTCGTCGACACTCTGGGCTTGGAAGACCACGCCAATTTGACGGCGAACTGCGCCCGGTTCACGTGCCGCATCCGATCCCATGATCACCGCGCGGCCTGCGCTGGGAACCATCAACGTCGAAAGAATTCGGAAAAGGGTGGTCTTGCCGCTCCCGTTCGGACCGAGCAGACCGAAGAGTTCAGCGGGTCGGACGTCGAACGAAACGTCGTCGAGGGCGGTTCGACCGTCGTACCGATGGATGATGTTTTGAACCGAAATAACAGGAGCGACGAACGCTTCTGGCGCGTCAGAACCAACTTCTACGATGGCAGGTAGTTTCGAAACCACAGGCTATTTTACGATGATACCCGGGTTGAGCATCATAAGAACGAATAGAAGGGGCAGGTAGATTACCGTTGCCTGCAAAAGCTGTCTTGCCCGCTGCTTCGAGCGTGGCGCGTTTACTGGCAAATGGAGGCACGCCAGGCGCAGGCCGAAGCAGAGCAAAATCAATCCCAGCACGACGGCTCCAAACATGTAAATCGAGCCTGCCATCCCTAGAAAGGTCGGAACCATGCTCACCGGGATCAGCGCGACCGAATACAGAATGATGCGCAAGGCCGTCGAACGTCCCTCGGGCTCAACTACAGGAAGCATCTGGATTTGGCCCGCAGCGTAGTCCTCGCGATAGAGCCAGGCGATCGAGAAAAAGTGCGGGAATTGCCAGAAAAAAACGATCGCAAACATCACCAAGGCTTCCCACTCCAGCCGGCCACGCACAGCCGTCCAGCCAAGTACGCCGGGCATTGCTCCAGGAAAGGCCCCCACAAGGGTGCAGATCGGATGAATCTTCTTAAGTGGCGTGTAGGCAGCCAAGTACACGAATGCTGTGAGTAGGGATAGCCAGCCAGTGAGCGGATTGAGAACAAGCCCCAGATAGAGTGCGCCGCCGAACATCATCAGAGACCCGGTGATCGCCCCGTGCCAGAGGCTCATCCGTCCGGACGGCAAAGGGCGCAGCGCGGTGCGGCGCATTTGACCGTCTATCTCGTGCTCCATCACTTCGTTCAGAGCTGCAGTGCCACCCGAAACCAAACCGATTCCGAGGAGCGCGTGAAACAAATTGCCGGAAAGCGAAGATACTCCGGACCTGAGAGATCCAAAGTAATACCCGCACCAGGCGGTCATGACGACAAGCGTGGTTACGCGAAGCTTTGTGAGTTCGGCATAGTCGCGAGCCAGAGACGCGAGCGCTTGACGAGGAACAACCAGGGGTTGACTCACTGTGCTCATGCGACTTGAGGAGTCCGTTCTCTCTCCGGAATGCGTTCTGCGAAAGCTACGGGGACGTGTCGCCAGACTTGGATGGCCAGGACCGCTGTGGTGGCCAGCAGAAGCGCGCCAACGGCGACGTGGGCTACGGTGGAGACCACCATCGGGAGTTCTGGCTGGGCGCTGTCCCGCCCCCAGGCAATGCGGGTCATGAAAGCGGCGAAGCCAAGGCACAGTTGTGTGATCAAAAGCGCCAGGACAGTAATGGCGGGCCTACGAATCGCCTCGATCTTCGAGTACATCGACAACGCACGAACGCTTGTCCACGTAAGAACCACAGCGACCACGGCTGCGTGCACGACATGTGGCCACCAACTCATGCCGTGGTGTCGAAACATGCCTCCCAAAATAAGCTGAACGTAAAGGACGAAAATGGACAATATGGTCAGAGTGAACAGACTTGGGCGGCGATTGTCCAATTCCACCCGGGGAACTTCTTCGACCCACTTCCGCTCGGTGAATAGAGCGATCAGCACCGCAATACAAAAGAATGTCTGAGCCAGTACCGCGTGAGCGGTTGAGACAGCAGGGGGCTGAAGAAAAAGAACAGTCATTCCGCCTAAAACGGCTTGGGCAAAGACCGTACAGAGGGCGGCCAAAGCCAATTTCCGCAGCCACGAACGGCGCTCGACGACCAAAGTCCAGATCGCAATGGCGAATGTAAGAACGACCAGCGAACCCGCCACCATGCGGTGGCTCCATTCAAATCGCACTCCACCGACCAGGTTCGGAACCTTCACAAGATATCCGAAGGAGGTTGGCCAATCCGGAACCGAGAGCCCGGCATCATTGCTGGTGACGGACGCGCCAAACATGATGACAACGAAAGTGAAACACGCAGTGATCACCGCGAAAATGTGGTGGGCGCGATTGTACGGCGTGGCGATGGCCTTCAGAACAAACTCCTTGGTCCCGTGCAAATCCGTTGCTTCGGAGAACTTGGCGAGTCCTCATTTTCGAGAGCGAGGTACGCACTAGAGATCCTCGCCCCCGAGAAACGAGAAATTGTATCAAACCCCGTCATTACATGCCGCCGGCTTTGAATGACTGGTCGACTGTCTTGGACTCCTTAGGCGCGACCGTCACCTTTTGGTCCTGTTCACCGAGTTTCTCGTGAACAAATGCGATGGTGTAGTCGCCCGGAGGCAGGCCTTTGATCTCATACTTTCCATCGGGGCCAGTGACTGCGTAGAACGGGCTCTTGACCACGTTGACGTACATCTTCATCCACGGGTGCTGGTTGCACTTGACGGGCAGCATGATCTCTTCTCGCGCGAAGTTCTTTTCGATAGGAGCAGACTGCGGAGGCTGCGATTCATTCCACTCACGATTGTCTTTTGGAGTGGGGTGAATGTTGTGGGTGGTGGGATCGTCATTCTTAATCTGAACGGTCTGGCCTGCCATTACGCCCAAAACATGCGGGTGATACTTGCAGCCGCTTTGATCGAGCACGACTGGGTCTTTTGGAACGTCGAAGGTCCGGCTTCCGAGTCCGTCTTTCACGTACACGAAGACGTTGGCAAGATCGCCCTTGTCTGCGACTACGTTCTCGGCTTCGTTTGTACCCTTGCAAGCCGGATCCTGGGACATGTCGATCTTCTGGGCTTTGGGAGCAGCGCCATCGAATTTCACCGTACCGCTCACGGAGGCGACCGTAGCTTGATCAATCGGAGTGGCTGCGGGCGCGGAAGCGGGCGCGTTGGTCGGTTGGGTGGATTCAGTGCTTTCTTTTTTGTTGCAGCCTGCGAAAAGCAGCAGAACGAACAGTGAGAGCAGGCCCAAAAGTGCGTACCTGATCTTCTTCATGAGTTGGGCACCTTTCTAGGGGGTTTTGGTGTCTTTACGAAAACTTATGATTTTAACGCGACCCTCCATTTACTGCTTCGGGCTTGGGCGTGGCGTGCGTCGCGGTCGCGACTTTCTTGGCATGTGGAACGGCGTTCGATGCGGAAGATCGCCCCATAGAAGCAGCTACCTTGCGCTGCTCTTCGGGAGTGAGTTGGAAAATATAATCCACGAGAAGCTTTGTGTGATCTTGATCGTAGCCCTGGAAAGATGGTGGAGTGGGACCAGCGAAGACCCAGTGATCGTTCTCGCGCCGAAAGAGCCCAGAAGGCATCGAGGTGCCAGGACTGATGGCCTGGGGATCTGTAATCCAGCGCTCCACCCAATCCGGCTTTAGACGTTCCTTCGCGAGCAGGAAGTTCGGCGCCGTGGCGTGTGCATCGTGAGCCGCATCGCCCGTGGCGTGGCACTTCAGGCATGGAGCTGCCGTGCTCGAGAACAAGCTCCTGGCCATATCGGTCTCTTTCGCCGTCAGAGTCGGGACCTGCTCGGGTATGTACGGCATTGGTTGCTGTGAGAGTGCCTGGAAGAAACGAACCAGCTTGCGCAGTTCTTCGTCCGATAGCGAGAACGTCGGCATGCGAACCTTAAGATAGTTCCGGACGCCATTTCGGTTGGTATCGGAATCGCTTAAAGATGGGTTGTTCAAGAACTGCCGCAACCACTCCGGATTGACGCGTGCGCCCTCCGTATAAAGCTTGGGCGGAAGCTGTTCTTTCCAGTCAGGGTCTTGATACTTCTTCATCTTCATGAGGCTCGAGTCCTGACCCGGGAAGAATTGGTGACATCCGACACAGTTGTACTTGGTGACAATCCACCAACCCTCCTGAATGTCGCGACGCGTGTCCTGCGGCTTGTACTGATAACTCGCGGGTAGCGCGCTTTCCTGGCTGCCGAGGAGGAACGTCGTGAGCGACTGGATCTGATCCTTGGTGAGATGGAGATTCGGCATACGGAGCGCTTCGGTCTCCGACTTGATCATGCCCTTGTCGTAGATTTCAGGCTCGGCCAGTTTGTGTTCGAAGAAGCCTTTGTGGTCGTACCACGGGTCTTTCGCCGGACCTTCGGGCAAGCGGGCGAGATCTTCCGGATTCGTGATCGGCTCTTTGCCACCGCGCTGCGCAGCTTCGGTGTAGAGCGCGAAATCGAGGCGCTCGATCGGCTTGCTGCCTTCGAAGGTGAGTTCGGTGCCGATGCGACCCTCGTCTTCCATCCCGGCGATCTCGTGACAGCCGGCGCAACCGTAGTGGCGAATCCACTTCTTGCCTTCATCCCTCAGCTTCGGATCGTCCATGAACGATGCGTCTGCGTAGGCCGAGGGTTCCTGCTTCTTCTGGGTAAGGAGATAGGTTGCGATGTCCTGTGCGTCCTCGACGCTCAGACGCAGGCTCGGCATCACAGTCATGTTCTGAACCTGTAGTTCGTGGCCGTCATTCGGACACCGGCTGTGTTTCAAATCGAAAACGTAGGGCAGGTTCTTCTTCGCGTAATCCTCAGGACCGATGTCCTTTTTCTCATAGGGACAATAAGGGCGAGTTCGCTCGCGGGCGTTGTGGATCCAGCGGACGAGGTAGTCGTAATTTGCCTTCTCTCCGACGCGCGTGAGGTTCGCGGAGAATGTACCGCCCTGCAGGTCATCGCCTTCACCGATCGAGTGGCAGGCGAGACAGCCGCGGGTTTCGAAGAGTTCCTTCCCATGATCGGCGTTGCCAGGCTTCTGCTTGGGAAGAGGATCGGGGAAACCTGATTGCCACAGATACGCCGAGATCGCTTTGATCTGGTCGTCCGTGAGGCGAAAATTCGGCATCTTGGTGGCGGGGCGGAAGTCAGACGGTTTTTTGAGCCACACCGGAATCCAGTTCTTGTTCAGCTTGAGCCGGGCATCTTTCAGATTCGGTCCGACCTTCTTCATGTCCTGCATCAGGCTGTGTGAGCGAAAATCGATCTGCTGCAAGCGGCCATCGATCTTGCTATTGGAAACTCGAAGTGCGACCGCTTGATCATTCAGGCGATTCGCTTCTTCGTTCGTTTCAGCCGTGTCCGCCTGTTTCATGAGGTGGTCGGCCTGCTTGGTGTTGTCGCGCTTCTCACCTTCCAACTGCTTGATCTGCTGGTTGAGCGACTGCAATTCCTCGGGTTCCTTGTCGTAGCCTTCGTAGCGGTGGCATCCCATGCAGCCACGTTGCCGGAAGAGATCTTTGCCATGACTGATCGTCCAACCGACGTCGCCGCTGATCAGCATCATGTCGGCGGCATGGCAACTCTGGCATCCAGCCTCGAAATTCTGCTTGGTGTACAACGGCCACAGCCAGTGCTCGTAGTTCCCGTGAGCTTTCTCAATGCTGGTGGTCGCGCGCCCATTGCCCTGGTGACACGGAGAACAGCCGAACTTGTCGGGATCGTGAAGCTGCAGCAATTGCGCATCAGGATGGCTGACAAACGCCCTGGCGTAGTCATCCGGCGCTTTGGCGCCCTTCGGGCTCATGGAAGCCGCCGTGAGCTTGATTGGTTCGCGAATGCCGATGTGGCAGGACTCGCAGCGGTCAACGATGTTCGCTTCAGCAACATTGATCTGCTGGATCGTCGGTTCCAGATCTTCCGTTTTCTTTTCCAGTCCAGCGATCTGCGTGGGAGTTAGATCCACCATGTGATCGTTGACGTAATCGTCCAGGGCGTTCTTGGCCTGAGTGACGGGCTTGAGGGTGTCGCCCAGTTCGGCGTTTAGCCTGGCGCGCTGGTCCTTGAGGTCGTTGTAGGTCTCTTCGAGTTGCGTGAAGTTGTACGACTTCTTGCCCCCGTCCGGGTATTCGACGGTGGCGGTTTCAGCCTTGTACTGGTCCAGATCTTTCCGGATGCTCTGCTTGGAGGAATCGCTGGTCGCTGTTTCGATCCGATAAGTCAGCGCATTGACAAAGGCGCGGCGATCGGTGAACACGCTCTGCACTGCGAGCACTTTGGCATTAAGATCGCCGATCTGCTTCTGCAGGTCGCGAACGTGTGGCGTGGCTTGCTGCGTGGCTTGATCGAGGTTCTGCTTGAGCTTCTGATAGTCCGGGCTGTCCTCGACTTCTTTTTGAGAAGCGGCGGATTTGGAACGAGCCGTCTTCAGGAATGCGGTGTACCGATCCTTCCACTCGTGCTGGTAGGCCTTCCACGGGCGCATGCCGAAGGCCTCGTCCCACAGGGCCCATAGCAATGTCGCCATCAGAATAACGGTGGCGATCATGTAGTGTGCCGCATACGACTTGGTTACGATCGGGTCGTTATCGGGGACTGGTTTGTCGGGCACCGCTTCCTCCGAGAAGCAGTCGTCAGTTGCTAGTCTTCAGGCGTCAGGAAATCACGTGGATGGTCGCGTGTTTTTGGCTTTCCTAACGACTAACGACTCATGACCGACGACTCAAATGTTGAACCACGGTGTAATCCACACGTACTTGATGTGCCATAACAGGCGCAACATCATTTTGAGCGGCAGGGCCAGCATGATTAGCAGGAACACCTGCGTGATCGAAAACTGCAGCAGGCTCATCCGCGCGAAATCCTTGGGCATGTAGCGCCGGAAAAGCGAGAACACCGCGAATCCGCCGAGCGCGAAATACCCGCCGACAATGACGGCTCCGAAGATGCTCTTGCCGAGGTTCGAGGTGATTCCGAAAATATCGGGAAGGTCACGATTCACCTCGTAAATCAGCCGATTGTGGTCCCACGTCTGCCCCGGCCAAAACCACTGCCAGCCTGGACCGCGGATAAAAGTCCCGATAATAATCATCGTGACCCACAGAATGATGAAGCCAAACAGGAATGTGGAAATCGCGAACCGACGCTGCTTCCACGTGTAATAGCCGCTACCCATCGGATTCGTGTCTATATAAGGGATCACCATCAGACCGATGATGATCAGCGTCGGCATTACCACGCCCGCGATCCACGGATCGAAATAAACCAGCATTTCCTGCAAACCAAGGAAGTACCACGGCGCCTTCGCGGGGTTCATGGTCAGGTTCGGGTTGGCTGGCTCCTCGAGCGGAGCGTTCAATGTGATCGACCAGACCATGAGAATGATGGTTACGATGATGGCCGCGAGAAATTCAATGCGCAGCAGGAATGGCCAGACGTGGACTTCTTTTTGCCAGCCGGCCCGAAAAGGCCAGGTCTTGCGGTGGTGCGTTTTGGCGAGAGCCGCATCGCCCTCGAGTTGTTCGACGAGCACATCGTTGGCGTGGGCTTGCTTCCAGGCAAGGTAGATGTAGAAGGCAAGGAGCGGAATCAAACCGACAATGGGAACGTTGTCGGGCGCGGACATGATTTCCCACAGCTGACGCCAATCCATGAGTGCTCCTTGAACCTAACCTCATCACAGAGAGGGCGAGGTCGCCTCTCGACAGCCGGCGAGACGCCGGCGCTACCAAACCTAGGCGCCGGCGGCGGTTGGGCCTCTTCGAGGCTTGTCAGCTTCGGCCTCAAGCATGACAGGCGCCGGTCCCGAGATGCCGCCGTCTTTTCTTACACGCCAAAAGTGAACGATCATCAACACCGAAGCGACGATCGGAATGCCAATGCAATGCCAAATGTAGGAACGCAGAAGTGCATTGGCGTCGACGATCGAGCCGCCGAGAAGCCCGAATCGAACGTCGTTGTATGGAGTCATGCCCAATTGCGGACCGAACGGGCCTTCATGTCCAAGCATCGGCGTCGCGCGCGCCATGTTCGTACCGACGGTGACAGCCCAGAATCCAAGTTGATCGTCAGGTAGAAGATAGCCAGTGAACGAAAGCAGCAGCGTGAACACCAGTAGAAGAACGCCAATGTTCCAATTGAACTCTCGCGGCTTTTTGTACGAGCCTGTCAGGAAAACGCGAAACATGTGAAGCCAGACACCGATCACCATCAGGTGCGCAGCCCAGCGGTGCATGTTGCGCAACAGCTTTCCGAAAGGCACGTCGTGCTCGAGGTAGAGCACGTCGCGGAATGCCTGCACTTTCGTCGGGTGGTAATAGAACATCAAAAGCACGCCGGTGAAGGTGAGCACGATAAACAGATAGAATGTGATACCGCCCATTCCCCACGTGTAGCTGTAGCGAACGGCATCTCGATTGATCTTGGCCGGATGAAGGTGCAGAAAGACGTTCGACAGAACGCCGAGAGCGCGATTCCGCGGAGTGTCATCGTGCTTGTGGCGGAAGATCGAAGTGTAGACCTGGGTTTTGGTCGGATCTTTCAGACCCTCGATCTGCTCTTTGGCTTTCGTCGGGATGTCCGTCCGCATTGCCTGGACGTCTTCTTTTACGCGATCGACCAGGCCTACGCGTTCGCCATTCTTACCGTTCTGTTTTTCTTCTGGCATTCTGTCCCTCGTAATTCTTCAACTCATCGCATGCGAGAGCAACGGTGCTCTCGCTCGTGTGCCGGCGAAAGGCCGGCCAAGGCTTACGTCGGAAGAAACGATCCCGGATCGTTGAATTGCGTGGGCTGACCTTTCGGCCACGAATAGAGCTTGGCGACGTCGACGATAATCTGGCCGTCGGGCGCCAACTCCAAACGCGCGCGATCCATCGGTCGCGGCGCCGGACCCTCAAAGTTGATGCCCTCGCTGTCGTACCCGCTGCCGTGGCACGGACACTTGAATTTGTTTTCGCTTGGTTTCCAATCGGGTGTGCAGCCGAGGTGTGTGCAGCGCGCGTAAATTACAAACAAGCGATCCGGAGTGCGGTCGACCCAGATGCGGTATTTCTGCTGCCATTTGGTATCCACGCCCAGAGCGTATTCCGACGGGTAGCCGATTTTGAAGGAGGTGCGTGGCTCGAAAAGAGTGCGTGGAAGGAAGAAACGGAAAAAAGCCAGGAACCAGGCGCCGAGAAACGCCCCGATACCGATCCACGCGAGCCGCCGCCGGCGCTGGTCGACTTCAGAGTTCTCGGGACCAACCGCGGCAATGCCTCCGGCTGCCGCCGCCCTGGACGTTCCGACCGCCGGAGTGCCGACATACTTCGTCGCCGGTGTGGTCGGTGCAGTTGCCTTGGTCGCCTCCGGATTTTGCTTGACCGGTTCGGTCTCCGGACCCGCCATGAGTCCCTCCAATCTAGTAACTTGGCCTTTTTGCTAGTCGGCAGCCATCAAGGGTGCCGGCACACTCTCCTGCATGGAAATCGTGTTGCTGCTCGTTCCGCCCAAAGCGCGCAATACCAGGCGCGCCAGGGCATCGATGAACTTGGGGGAATCGTTCAGGCCTGCACTCATTTCGAACTGACGAATGCCAAGATTGCGGGCCAGTTCACGGGCTTCGTGATCGATCTCTCCTAGCGTCTCGACGTGGTCGGAAACAAAGGAGACGGGCACGATGCACACTTCACGGATATGTTCGTTGGCTATTTCACGCAGCGTGCGATTGAGAGACGGCTGCAGCCATTTACTCGCACCGACCTTGCTCTGATAGCAAAGGCGATGATGATTCGGCCAGCCACCACGCTGCATCAGCAATTGCACAGTCTCTTCAATCTGGCTTTGATAGGGATCGCCATTGTCGATGATCGATTGTGGAAGGCTGTGCGCGCTGAAGACGATCTCAGGGCGATCGGGAGCGGAGAATCGCGACAATGCCTCGTCAATTTTCTCGATCAGCGATTCCAAATACATCTTATCACGATAGAAACTCTCCACTACGTGGACCGGCAATCCGCCGCGGAAACGCCGATTCCATTCATTCAGGCTGCTTCCGGTCGTGGTGCTCGAGAAATGCGGGTAGAGAGGAAGAAGCACAACATCGTCGCAACCCGCCTGTTCCAGTTTCTGCACCGCCTCCTCAGTAAACGGATGCCAGTAGCGCATGGCAACGAAACAACAGGCGTTCAGACCCTTGGACTGCAGCCGGGACTCCAGCGTACGGGCCTGTAATTCGGTAAATTTTCGAATCGGCGAGCCCCCGCCAATCACAGAGTAGTGGTGCTGAACCTTCTTCGCTCGAGTAGCGGCTATCAGTTTAGCAAGAGGGCGTCGACCGATGCGGGCGAAAGGGAAATCGATGATATCGGGGTCACAAAAGAGGTTAAAAAGAAAAGGCTGGATCGCATCCAGCGTGTCGGGCCCGCCGAGCTGGAACAGTACTATCCCTGTGCACCTCTCAGTTAGAGACATCCCCACAGGTTCCCCAGAAAGCGACCGGATGTTAACTCCTTTGGTAGTAGTGCGTCAACGCACGAGTTGCAAAATCTTGTACCGCAAAACCTTCGCGCAGTGGAGAGACGGCTAAACCGGCGTTTGCACCGTCGCCGATTGCATTTCTTCGATGACCGCATTGGCAAACTCTGACGTTCCCGCCTTGCCGCCTGCATCGCGCGTGAGCTTGTCGCGCGTCCGGTAGACCTTCTCGAGCGCATTGCGCACTTTCAGAGCAGCCTCCGGCTCTCCAATGTGCCGCAGCATGAGCAAGGCAGATCGAATCAAAGCAGTCGGGTTTGCCAAATTTTTGCCGGCAATATCAGGAGCCGATCCGTGGACGGCTTCGAAGATGGCACATGCATCGCCAAAATTCGCTCCCGGCACTAATCCTAAGCCACCTACGAAGGCTGCGCAGAGATCCGAGATGATGTCGCCGTAAAGATTCTCCATCAGGAGCATGTCGTACTGATAAGGATTCATCACTAATTGCATGCAGGTGTTATCGACAATGTGCTCGCCATAGGTGACCTCCGGATACTCCTTGGCGACCGCGCGCGCGCAACGCAGAAACAATCCATCGGAAAGCTTCATGATGTTGGCTTTGTGAATGGCGTGGATTTTCTTGCGCTGGTTCTGGCGCGCGTATTCGAAGGCAAAACGCGCGATGCGCGTGCACGCCTTCTCGGTCATGATTTTGAGGCTTTCGACCACTCCGGGCACAACTTCATGCTCGATTCCTGAGTAGAGCCCTTCGGTGTTCTCGCGGACGATTATCAGATCCACGTCCGGATAACGCGTCGGGATGTGAGGAAGATTCCGAATGGGGCGGAAGTTCGCGTAAAGCTCAAATCTCTTACGCAGTTCGACGTTGATGCTGGCGAAACCACCGCCGATCGGCGTCGTTACGGGCCCTTTCAAACCGACGCGAGTGCGCTCAATCGAGTCGTTGAGTTCTTTCGGAATGTATTCCTTGTACTTCTCGAAAGCCTCGGCGCCCGCCTGGAATCGCTCCCACTCGAACTTCACGCCGGTCGATTCAAGAATCCGGACAGTGGCATCTGTTACCTCAGGTCCGATGCCGTCGCCGGGAATAAGGGTAATACGATGAGCCATAAGTTTTCGATCCACTCGCGGAGTTACCGCGCTTAATGAACATGCCTCAGCTTTTGACGGGTGCCTTCGGACGGGCTTCGGCAATGTCCTTCGCCTTCACCAGGTCCTTCAATTCGAGCATGAATTCCTGGACATCCTTGAAGTCAAGATAAACCGACGCAAAGCGCACATACGCCACTTTGTCGTAACGACGCAGGCGGCTCATGATGAGTTCACCCACCTCGCTTGTTTTGCGCTCTCGCTCGGGAGAATCGATGACGAACGTCTCAGCCTCGTTCACGATCTGTTCCAGTTTGCTGATCGGCACCGGGCGTTTTTCGCAAGCGCGGAGCAAGCCATTCAGCACTTTTTGACGATCGAATTTCTCGCGGCGGCCGTCTTTCTTGACCACCATGTACGGAATCTCGTCGATTCGTTCGTACGTAGTGAAACGCTTGCCGCATTTCAAACACTCGCGACGACGTCGAATGGACTCCGCTTCCTTGCTTTCGCGGGAATCCACAACCTTATCTTCCAAATGGCCGCAAAAAGGACACTTCATGGCGCTGAGATTGAGTGTAAACCTTGATTTTCGTTAACTTTGCATTGTAGCAGGGCCAGACGTGGGAATTCGGGCGCGGATCGTTACTTCGCGGGTATCAAGTCGGCAAAATGCGGCGTTAAGCTGCGCTGCTGTCGGAGGCCGTCTCGGCCTCCTCGGCGTGTGCGCTTTCCTCGGAGAGTTTTCGCAATGATAGGCGTTCGCGATGCGCGAGCAACAGCCCAAGAGGAATCACGGCAACAAAGGTGACCAGCCACAACATGATGCCGCAACTGGTCGCGAGTTCAGGCGGAACGCCAAAAATGTGGTTGAGGGTCTCGATAGTGGCGAACTGCGATCCACCACCAACGCCCGGTAGCTGGACAAGGGAGCCGACCATGCTTGAAGCCATGAGAAGGAAAATCTGCGTTTGCGGGATTTCCAGCTTCACATTGTTGTATGCGTGTGCCACTTCCTTGTAGGCAACCGCAATCATAGCCCACATCAAGACCGAAACGCCGATCAGCAGGAGCAACGACTTTTTGTCATGAATGGTATTGAGCCCGCTCCGAAACTCGCGGATGCGAATCGCAATGCGGTGCCCGATGTTAGAGGCACGGTGCGAAAAGCGCCGTTCAACCCAACCCGCGAGCGCCTCCCCGCTGCGATGGACCGCAAGCGCGCCAAGCGTTAGCCCCAGCACAATTACGATCAAAACTGCCGCTACTTCTTCGAAGATCCCGCGAGACTCAAGCCGTTTAGGCGCGGTGGCAAAGAAAGCTGCCAGAACAAATAAGAAGGTGAATCCCGCAACGTCGAAAATCCGTTCGACAGCCCAGACCGCAAGCTGCGAGGAAAAGGACAAATTCTCACGCTTAGCGATAAGGTAAGGTCGGATGAGCTCTCCCGGACGGCCAAGCAGCGCCAGTCCCGTGAAGCCGATAACCGTGGGAGCCACCAATTCAAGAACCGATGCCTGGGGTCGCACTGGACGCAGGAAAATCTTCCAGCGCACTGCGCGCAATATGTAGCCGATGTAGATAAGCGCAATTCCATGCAGAATGTGGAATGCCCTCACACTACTGGTCTGCGTTAGAAACAGTTCCCAGTCGAAGTTCTTCCACATCCGAAACTGCGAGTACACCAAACCCGCCAACACTGCGAGCGCGATTCCGGTCAGGACAGCGCGTTTTTTAGGCATGAAAAGAGAGGGTCCCCAGGGGCCGGCGTTATGGATGGCGGTCGATAAGCAACATCACAAGGTAAACGACTCAGACGCGGGGGTCAACGAAAGCGGTTGCGACCACATTGCCGGAGCTTAGTTGCCGGAGGGAGGATTCGTGCGTTTCGCGACTGTCTGGGTTGCGGATGCAGGTCCGGTCTTTTTGCCTGGAGCTGCTGGGCGGGTTGCAGGCTTTGTTTTAGCCACGGTTTTCGGCTGAGCTGCTTGTGCAGCTTTCTGTTGCGCTAGCTTCTTTCGATTGAAATCGCGAACAATGCTCGAAACGTAAGCGCGCGTTTCCTGGTAAGGTGGGACGCCGTGGTACTGCTCCACGCGCTTTGTGCCTGCATTGTAAGCGGCAAGCGCTTTGATCATATCGAAGTTGTAACGCTCCAAAAGCTCGCGAAGGTAGCGCGTCCCTCCATCGACGTTTGCTTGCGGATCGAAAGCATTCGGCACGCCGAGCTTCGACGCCGTTTCCGGCATCAGCTGCATGAGGCCTTGAGCGCCCTTTCGGGAAACAGCTCTTGGATTGAAGCCGCTCTCGGCGCGTATGACGCTATTCACTAGATCAGGGTCGAGGCGATAGCGATCACTGGCAGCACTCACCGCGTCGGCGACGTTCATCGTGGAATGCGGTGCCGGCAGATTCGCAGCCGCGGCAGGGGCCGAGGGCGGAAGAACCACACCTGCCTGCGTCTTCTCAACCGCCGGCGCTGGCGGAGGATCAGGAGGCGTCAGGTCTGGCTCAAAGCGGTCGATCTCCGCAGTGGGCACGTCAATAAAGCTGGTTTCGTCTACGGTGCTCAGAAAAAGTCGGGTGGTATTGCCGACCAGCGCCCGGCGCTCATGCCGGATGGTAAACCCATTCCGAAGGATCGCCACCTCGGAAGCCGAGGCCCTCAGCGTCAGCGCGCTTAACAGCAGAGCTATGGCGATTTTTGTGCTGAACGTCACTGGTCGATTCAAGAAACTGCTCGTTGGTCGAAGCGTGCGCGTTAGGGGGATGAGCGCGATGCGTGCGACGGCAAAAACGGAGCTACGTCGTTGTAACTAGCCTGTCCAGAATGGGTTCCAGAGCAACTGCCACCCCGTTCTGATCGTTGGACGAGGTTACCTTCCACCCCCGTCCGCGCAGTTCCGCCGACGCATTTCCCATAATAACCGGGTATCCGGCAAAGGCAAGCATTTCTATGTCATTGTAATTGTCACCGATGGCCATGACCCGGTCCCGGGGAATCCCACGATAATCCGCCCACCGCTCCAAGGCATGGCCTTTGGAACACCCGGTATTCAAAACGTCCACAATGGACAGATCCCGTTCGGGATATTCGGTTCGCAAAACCGTGATCCCCGGCGCCACCGGACATACTTCCAGGGCCGCAAGGGCCTGGTTCATACGGTGAATCGGGCCGCAAAACATTGCTTGCACCGGGTCACTGACAAGGGCATTTTCCACGGGAATCACAAATTCGATGTACTGCAGGTTCTTCTCCAGCCAGCGCCGAATACTGTTTTCGAGTTCGTCAAGGTGTTCGAGTACGATAGCACCCTTGCCGCGTTTGTCGAAGGTCAGAACCGTGTGACCGCGGAAGTCGATCATCGCCGCACAAAGCAGGCGGCAAGTGGCCGCTGGTAAAAGGTCGCGATAAACCGTCTCCCCACCAAGCGATCGGGTTACGGCTCCATTGGAACTAATGAGCCACAAATCAAAACCAAGCTGCTGAGCGATGGGTAGAGCAAAGTCGTGCCGACGGCCGGTCACCAGAACGATTTCAATGCCCAGGTCGTGCGCCCGCCGAAGCGCAGACATATCGGCCTCTGAAATTTGAAATTGAGGATTTAGTAACGTGCCGTCAATATCGAGCGCAAGGAGCTGGATGGAAGGTGTGACCACATAGGATTTTACCATCCGGGGGCAATGTCCCAGCGTGGTTAGAAGCGTTTGCGGGCACCATCTTACTCACCGCGAAGCGCTTACCGCACATGCTATATTGCAGCACGCCCAATGGGAATTTTCAGTGCTTTTCGCAGCCCGTGGACTCTCCTCGTAATGGCGCTGGCGATCATTCATTTCATCCGGCGGCGTCCGGAGACTTATTGGCTTTACATCATCCTGTTCCTTGGTCCGCTGGGTGCGGCCATCTATCTGCTTGTAGAAGCTCTTCCTGATGTCGGTCTGCTGAGGCAGTCGTTCAAGGTCTTTCCGCGCAGGCGTAGGATTCGCGAACTCGAAGCGGCGGTTCTGGATAATCCATCGGCGGGGAACTACGAGGAACTGGGTGATCTGTACATGGAAGAAAAGAAGTTCGCGAAAGCTCGCGATTGCTTCGACAAAGCAATCTCGTCGCGCACGGATTCCCCAGACCCTTTCTATCGACGCGGAGTTTGCGAAGTTGAATTGGGAGACTTCGTTGCGGCGGTAGCCGATCTCGAGCGTGTTGTTAACAAGGATCCTGAGTACGACTTCCGCCGCGCCAAGGGCCTGCTGGCCCATGCCTATGCCAATATCGGTCTGGCCGCAAAAGCAGAAGAAGCGTTTAAAGAGACTACAAAGATCTCTACTCTGTCGGAAACCTATTACAACTACGCAACATTTCTCGCTGCACAGAAAAGGCCCGCCGAAGCGCGTGAGTGGGCGCACAGAATTCTATCCAAGAAAGCCACGATGCCTGGCTACTTGAAGCGTCGGGAACGGCCCTGGTTTCGAAAGGCGTGGACCCTTCTTAAGCGGCTACCGAGCAGCTAACAGCAACCAAATGTTAGACTTTTTGCTGGCATGGCTCGCATCACTCACCTTGAATGTACCAAGTGCGGGCAGTCGCTGAGCGCGGAAGTCCCGCAGACTGTTTGCCCGAAAGACGGCGGCGTTCTTTATGCGCGCTATGACCTGGCAAATATCCGCAAGACGTTCTTTCCTTCCAGTCTGTCCTCTCGCACTCCGATCATGTGGCGGTACGCAGAGGTTTTACCTGAAGCCGAACCTGTGTCGTTGGGAGAAGGCTTCACTCCCATGCTGGCGAGTCGCGAACTCGCGAACGTTTATATAAAAGATGAAGGGCTGAATCCGACTGGCTCTTTCAAAGCGCGCGGTCTGTCGGCGGCGGTGACGATGGCTCGGAAGTATGGGCTGAAAAAACTTGCCATCCCCTCGGCTGGGAATGCGGCGGGCGCGTTGGCGGCTTATGCGGCGGCGGCAGGAGTCGAGGCCCACATCTTCATGCCAAAGGATGTGCCGATCGCGAACCGCGTTGAATCGGAATATTACGGAGCGCACGTCACCCTGGTCGACGGGTTGATTAGCGATTGTGCTCGCTTGGTTGCTGAGCGCAAAGAGAAAGAAGGCTGGTTCGACGTTTCTACACTGAAAGAGCCGTTTCGCGTCGAAGGCAAGAAGACGATGGGCTATGAGGTCGTCGAGCAACTCGGCGGGCGCGTGCCGCAAGGCATAATCTATCCGACCGGGGGCGGCGTTGGGATGATCGGGATGTGGAAAGCCTTCGACGAAATGGAGCAACTGGGCTGGATCGGTTCCGAACGGCCCCAAATGGTATCCGTCCAGGCAGCGGGTTGTGCTCCTATTGTTAAAGCATGGGATGAAGGGGCGCAATCTTCGGAAATGTGGAAGAGCGCGGCCACCCATGCTTCCGGGTTACGCGTCCCAAAGCCATACGGGGACTACATCATCCTCGATATTCTTCGCAAAAGCGGTGGGGTTGCAATCGCAGTCTCGGAAGAAGAAATCGCAGACGCGGTGTGTCATTGGGCTCGGGTTGAAGGCATCTTTGCGGCTCCGGAAGGCGCCGCTGCACTCGCAGCGTATCGGAAGCTCCGCGACTCATGCTTCTTCGATACCGATGACACGGTTGTGCTCTTCAATACGGGAACCGGCCTGAAGTATCTCGATACATTGGACACGGCCGAGCCGATCAAAAAGAAGCTGCCCACTTCTCGTCAGATTGCCGGCATCATTGGGCCTTATTAGGGGCGAATCGGTTTCTTGGCAGGGCGGACGTCCGGTTCGTCCCATCCCGCGATCGCCAGCATCTAGCTGCAGATACGGACGACAAGTATGACGGAGCGTTTGTACTACCACGATCCTTTTCTCTACGAGTTTGAAGGCAAAATCACCGAGGTGGTTCCGGCGTCGGAAATCAACGCACGCCATGGTGTGTTTCTCGATCGCACCGCGTTTTATCCGACCAGCGGCGGCCAGGTTCACGATACCGGATGGATGTCGATGGGCGATTCAGCTTCAGCTGCCAGGCTACGGGTTTCTGAAGTGGTCGAAACCGAAGATGGTCGCGTCGTGCACTACATCCAGGCGGACAAGCCGCCAGAACGAGGAATGCTGATTCGCGGGACGATTGACCCGGAGCGTCGCCGCGATCACATGCAGCAGCATTCCGGGCAGCATGTATTGTCGGCAGCCTTCGTCCGCCTATTCAACGTCCCCACGGTCTCGTTTCACATGGGGGACGATTCCTGTTCGATTGACCTGGACACTCCGAACCTGACTTTTCGCCAAGTTGAGCAAGTCGAGCAATTGGCGAATGAGGTCGTGCAGGAAAATCGGCCTGTCGAAATCAAGTTTGCCACCCAGGACGAGGCGCAAACTTTGGGCCTGCGCAAACCACCGCGCGCCGACAAGGAACAACTTCGCCTGATCGATATCCAGGACTTCGATCTCTCCGCCTGCGGCGGTACGCATGTTCGTGGAACCGGTCAGATCGGATGCATCCTGCTGCGCAAGTTCGAAAAAGTTCGACAGGGATGGCGAGTAGAATTCGCTTGCGGCCAGAGAGCGGTGAAGACGTCTCGGCGCGACTACACGACGCTCATGGAAGCCGCGGCTTTGTTTTCGGCACATATTTGGGACGTTCCCGAACAGGTGCGCAAATCGCTCGAAGAGCAGCGCGCAGCCCGCAAAAACGCCGAAAATCTTTTGGAAGAGATCGCAGAGTTGCAGGCTGTTCGTCTGCTGGCAGAGACGAGTTCCGATAGCGGGCGGAAGACAATCGTCAGAGTTTTCGCAGATCGAGATCTGGCCTTCATTCGATTGTTGGCACAAAAGCTGACGAGATTCGAGACCAATGTGGTTGCGCTTTTGGCGTCAACCTCAGGGCAAGCATCGCTTGTGTTTGCGCAATCGAAAGGCATGCCGTTTGATATGGGCGCGCTTCTAAAACACGTTATGGCCGGGCTTGGTGGGCGCGGAGGTGGCAGCAAAGACATGGCGCAGGGTGGAGCACCGACGACCGTTGGTCTGGAGGCTGCCTTGCAAGCTGCGACCGGCAATTTTTCGAGGTAAAGCATGTGGCGAAGCGCTGTTGCGCGGGACCTACTTTCCTGCTTTGCAAAGATCTTCGGCGTCCGATCGTCGACCAATAATCCTTGCTGCGGCCCTCCTCGTGCTACATTTCTCTTAACGCGAGCCGTTAGTGGACCAAAAACTCATTCTCGTAAACCTGCTCGTGAAACTGGGCGTGGCGGCCGCGGTCTCGAGCGCTGTTGTGCGCTCGCTTGAATTCAAGAAGTTACTCTTCCGCGAGGAAAGAAATCCACGACAGAAAATCTATTTGGCCCTATGGTTCGGTATCCCGATCGCGCTGGGCGTCTGGATTCGCTTTATTCAGAAGAGCTTCTCGGCTGGCGATCTCTCTTTCGAGACAACGCTTTTGCTGGGAGTCATTGGCGGGCGACTGAGCGGGATCGCGGGCGGGTCGTTGATTGCCATGCCGGCGCTGTTGCACGGCGAATGGATCACGTTGCCATTCAATGTGCTGTGCGGTTTTGCTGCAGGACAGTTGCGCACGCTCGCGCAAGATAAGGAGGACGTCTGGTCGTTCTCGCCGTTTATCGATCTGAGTATTTACCGATGGATTCGCCGCAATCTGCCGCGACCGCGCTTCGATTGGCAGATTATGTTCTTTGCGACTATCATCGCCCTGCGGTTCACACAGAGTGAACTCTCTCGCGTTTTCCCGCATGCAACCTTCAGCGTCGAAAGCACGAACATTTGGGTGCAAGTTGCGATCTATGCAACCTCGGTGATGGTAATTGGCACGGAGCTGAAGATCTTCAATGGTGTGCGCATCCAGATGAAACTGGAAGAGCAACACCTGCTTTTGCTGCAAGCGCGAATGGAAGCGTTGCAAAACCAGATCAATCCGCATTTTCTCTTCAACACGTTGAATTCCGTCTCCTCCTTGGTGCGCTTCGACCCCGATACTGCCAGAGAACTCATCATCAAACTGGCGACTATTCTTCGCCGTTTGCTGAACAGCTCCGAATCTTTTGTTCCTCTGCGGGAAGAGATTGAGTTTATCGATAACTATCTGGACATCGAGGTGGTGCGTTTCGGGCGGGACAAATTGCGAGTGATCAAAGAACTCGAACCCGAATCTCTGGAAAGCCTGGTGCCAGCGATGCTGTTACAGCCACTGGTTGAGAACTCCATCAAACATGGGCTTTCATCGAAGGTTGAGGGTGGCAGTATTTATCTGCGAAGCCGGTTGGGAACGAAAGACCTGATCATCGAAGTCGAAGACGATGGAGTTGGCATGGGTGGCGAACAATCCATCGATAAATCGAATGGTGGGGCGCGCACTGGGATTGGAATGGCCAACATCGCGGAACGTCTGAAGGTTCTCTACGGAGACACATCGAAGATGACTGTGGAGAGCCAGAGCGGGAAGGGAACTCTGGTGCGTCTGCGCCTGCCCCTTTTGCAGGAAGACAGCGGTATTCCTGCTGCGCTTTACGAAGAACGTTCCAGCACGCGCCGGTAGAACTCTTCATACTGTGGGATGATCTTGCTGGCGCAAAAACGAGCCTGCGCCATGGCTCGCGCTTGGACCGACATCGTGTCCAGTTTCTTTGCGTCGCTGAGCAAGTCGACTGCGTACTGAGCCATCGTATCCACGTCTCCTACATCCGCCATGAACCCGGTCCTGCCATGTTCAATGACTTCCGGCAGGCCACCTACCCGAGTGGTTATGGGAACTACCTTGCAAGCCATGGCTTCCAATGCGGCCAAACCAAACGACTCAAGTTCACTGGGCAGCAGCATCACATCGGAAATCGCCAGCTTCTCCTGTACTCGGTCCTGCTTCCCGAGAAAAATGACGTCTTTGTGGATCCCCTTTTGCACCGCGAGCCATTCTGCCTTGGAGCGGTCTGGGCCGTCACCAACCAGTAGCAGCTTCGCCGGCATCTTCTTGCGAACGCGATCGAAGATTTCCACTACATCTGTAACTCTCTTCACCGGTCTGAAGTTTGAAAGATGAACGAGGATCTTCTCCCCCGGGGAGGCGTATTCCTCGCGCCTTTTTCCCGCTTCCTTGTCGCGGATATAAATGTCGCAATTGACGAAGTTGTATACAACTTCGATGTGATTCTTAATGTCGAATTCCTTAAGCGTTTTATCTTTCAAGTACTGAGAGATGGAGGTGACGCCGTCGCTCTCCTCGATTGAATAGCGCGTGATGGGCAAGTACGAACGATCGAGTCCAACCAGAGTGATGTCGGTGCCATGCAGTGTCGTTACAAAGGGAAGCTTTCGCCGCGAGGGGCTGGCCGCCAACATCTGACGCGCCAAAAGTGCGCTCACCGAGTGCGGGATAGCGTAGTGGACGTGGAGAAGATCGAGTTCGTAGAGCTCCGCGACTTCCGCCATTCGCGTCGCGAGCGCCAGATCGTAGGGCGGATAATCGAATAGTGGATAACGCGAGACCTCGACTTCGTGATAGTGGATGTGAGGCTGGGGTTCGGTCAGGCGGATGGGCTGCGCATAAGAGATGAAATGCACGTCGTGACCGCGCTGAGCCAACTCCAGGCCCAACTCGGTCGCCACGACTCCACTGCCGCCGTAGGTCGGATAACAGGTAATTCCGATCTTCATTCAGCCGTCTCCTGAACGCTCCTCAATTCGATTGTGTTCAGCTTGGTGCGATTCAGATTCTACGCGAGGGGTTGTGGAAGTTCCGTGCAGATCTAAGGGAAGTGGGATCGTCTTTAGACGGACGTCTTGAAAGCGTTGAGCGTCAAGGGATCTGTTTTGTCCAGATATGCCTGCACGCGCTGTTTGGTATCGGGAGTCAGGCCGATAAATTCGATGCCCATGCCCACTCCAGGATCGCTCGTGCGAACGACTGCCGACGTCGAAATCTTGTCATTTTCGACCCAGAAGTCGACTCGGAGTGTGATGCCGATCGCGAGTGGCAAGATGGTCTCCACATAACATCCGTTGCCGCTTATATCGGTTGCGTTCACTCGCATGGGTGTGTGGACCCGCTCATCGCGGAATTCGAGCGGAAAAGAAATGCGATGACGAGCAAAACGACGACGGTTATTCGGGTCCGGTTGCGGAGTGAGCTGATCAGGCGTGAGGTGGTCCTTCCAGGGGCAATCCTGACCGGTGACGATTTGGACGCCTGCCTGGAACTTGTGGACTGGCCCAGTGTCCATCACCCAGATTACCTTGCAGCGCGTTTTCTGATTCTCATACTGAACTCCGACAATGTCCCCAACCTTCAGCTGGTGTTCCAGGCCAGAAAACAATGCTCCCGAACTGCTGATATTGCGGGCCTGTACGTGCTGGTTGAATGTCTGACCGCTGGCAGCCATGCCCCAGACGCGCACGGAGAGGTCGGTCATCAGTCGAGGATCTGGCCGTTGGGAGCTCATGAAGATCCGAGAATTCGCTCGCCCTATAATACCGCCCTGCGACAGATTCTGATGTTACGGAAGTTACTTTGAGGTTTGTAGGCCGAACGCCAGTGTAGGAATGAGGGAGTGCGGTTGCACTCTACAGGTCGCGATACGTTATAAGTTCCACGTTCCGACTGGCCAACACCTCGCGTGTTTCCCGGGATGTGAGCAACTCGAGTTCGGCAGTCCTGGATTCGCGCAGTCGAGTTGGGATGGCCTGCAGATCTTCATCCAGATATCCTGGATGACAGACAAACTCCCACGTCCCTTCCGGAATGTTTTCCGCAATGCCCTGAAAAAGCTGACGATCGAGATGCCCCGTAACCACGATCCCGAACGTGCCGTCGGGTGTTCGCATGCCGGCCTTCTGCACGGCTTTTCGAAAAGGAGAAGCCAGTCTTCCTAAAAAACGGACCTGCACATAGCGTTTCCAAAGCTGCTTGCGGGTGCGCGCGAAATCAGCAGCAAACGATTCGAAGGGATTGCGGATCGCGCTTACACCGCAGATGCGAGCAGCCCGCAAGATTCCATTCAGCACTCCCGGAAAAATATGCGTGTGCTTATGAGTATCCACATGCGACACGTTGATCCCACTGGCTTGCAGTTTACGGATCTGGGCGATGCTTTCAGCTTCCACCTGATCAGAATCAACTCGGCCTGCCAGCGACTGCAAGGCGAGAATGCCAACGCCGTCGCGAAACTTGTGCGAGTTTCGACCGGGAACAAGAGTCGGAACGCGGCCGGGATCGATTAACGGCTCTCCGTCGACAAGCACGAGATGACACCCCACGCTCCACTTGTCGCTCGATTTGGCGATCAAGACTGCCTCGTCAAATGCGCGGGAATTTGCCATCAGCGTCGTCGAGGTGACGACGCCACGCACATGGCCCTCCGCGATGGCACGGTTTACGCCATGCGTGAGTCCAAAATCATCCGCATTGATGATCAGACGACGCACGGGAAGAGTCTAGCAGCAGCGCCGATCTTTTCCATTTAGGCTCCGGTGCGTGGGTTTGCTGAACGATGGCCGCAATAAGCCGCACATCACATTGACCGCATTTTCTCGCCTCGCATATACTCGGTTTTGGTCGCCTCATCGTGCGCTCTCATGCAAATTGAGAGACAATTCACAAGCAAACCCTCAGAAATGCGGGCGGTTAGCTCAGCTGGTTAGAGCGCCTGCTTAGCAGCGATTTTGCCCTGTGTTGTCACCCTTCGTCTTTTCTTGGACTTGACTCCCGCATCGTCTTGGACAATTACCCACAATTGCTCGCATTTGGTCCCAGCGAAGGCACTAGTTCGGCACCGAAAAACGAGCCGAATTTCTGGACGGGCCTGCGATCGAGACGATAGGTCCAGGCATGGCTCAGTCGACATTTCGACGCGACAGCACAGGGCTTTGACTCCACTCAGGGCGCTGCGAGATTGCGCCCACGAGCAAGGTGCGCCGAGGATGCGCGAGGTCTGCGGGCTAGCTTGCGAGACGCTCGTATCGTTTCTGCGAGAGTGCGGACGAGACTCCTCGCGAATGGGGCCGCGGTGAGAACATGGAGACTTGGGCATGAGCACGTAACAGCAAGACCGCGCCCGCAGCGCTGTCGGGCGTTGGTTATGGTTCGCTAAGGCCCCGATGGTTCCTGCTGGCAGTCCAATCCGTTCGCCGCCAGATAGGCGTGCAACGCCCGATACTCACTCAGATATGATGGTGCGCGAATCGTCTTGGGGCTGAAAAAGACGCTCAGTTCGTCAACTTTGCCGCTACCGGTTCCGATCACCAAAGGCGCCAGTTGGGCGAGCAGAGTCTGAGCGACCGTTTGTCGGGATGTGTCGTTCCGCGCATTAATGCTGTACCGGAGCGCACCAAGCACGACGTCCACGATCGAACAGAAATGTGATGAACCGATGGACGCGAGGTGCAATCCCAAGACGCGGTCGAGACGGTAGCTGCTAGAGTAAGGCAAACCCTTCAGCCCCACTGAAAATTTCTGGCGCAAGAAACCAACGATTGTGTTGTCTTGAAAGGTGTCAATGAGCACCAGCCCGTGATCGTTGATGCGAGTGAGATAGCAGTTGAAATGGTAGCAAATCCGATTTATCTCGTTAAATCTCGCTTCTTGCGGACTGGTCGCAACTCTGTGAAGAATGGAAGAACAGAAGAGCTTAGCGCTGTGCTCAGCGGCTTCTTGCAAAACCTGCCTTTTGGCTTCTCGGTGAGCTTCCGGCGTTACGTGTCTAGGGCGCTCTTTCGTATTGAACTTCAGAATGTCGTCTGGACCGTAACCGTTGTTCGCACGCACCGCATCGATTCTGCGTAAAGCTGACCAGCAACGTCACCCGGAATGGCGACACCCGCGTACGCGAAGAAATCTGATTTCGCAGGGTCGACGTTTGTCTCGTCAGTGTAGAGCAGCTGCATGCACTTCATTGGAGCAGGTCCCCGCCACGGTCAGCATGGGTCAGGGACGAGGTTCCGGGGTAACCACACAGACTCCATCGGTCTGGTCACAGAGCCAGCATGTCACAACCTTTCGTGAGTTACTGGCGGATCCGATTCCCTCTCCCTGGGTTTTCCTGTCGATCGCTCGCCAGCGCAGCCCACTACTTCTTCTCGAGAAATTCCTTAAAATGCTTCGCTACCGCTTCCGCCATCGACTGCTGATTCTTGCTCCCGCCACGCTGTTTGTTGACTGAATACGCCCACAGCATTTTGGTCGACGATGCCTCGATCAGCTGAACCGATACGTTGCCTTTGTCTTCGATCCCAACGCAGGAAGCGAATAGACAACGCGCGATCTTGCCGCCTGTAGACTCTTGCTTAATCTCGACCGGCGCGGATTTTAGAACGTACGTTGCCTTGGTTTCGTCCATGACTACATCCACTGGCACGTTTTTCTTCGCGAACGCCGCCGCGAGATACGTCTCAAAACCTTGCTGCGGTTCGAGGTAGACGGACGGACGAGAAAGCTGAGCGAAGGACAGGGACGATCCGAACAGAACTAGCAGAACCGCGAGTTTCTTCATTGGTTAGCACGCTCCAGCCAGTGTTAATTACTATGTAGACGGAGGCCGAACAAGGTTACTTGGGTCGCGAGACTATGGGCGACGGTAGCGTGGGGATATCCATCGGCGTGCTAAACCACATCTACAGCCCCGGCGCCGATGCGCGAGCCGTGTCGTATCGCTGCGCCAGCTGGCTGTGTTGGGCGGAATGCTCGAAGCCGCGCGGCCCGGAGGTAAATTCAGCGACAGCGCATTCAAGGTCGCCGCGAGGATGGAGTTGAAGTGGATGGGTGTCGGCGTCGTTCAGAACGGATTGGCTTTCGACGTGGAGAGGTTCCTCACAGAGGCTCACGGAGAGTCGATGTACGGTGGTGCGATAGCTGAACAACTCAGCTAGACGACCGGCGTTGCGTTGGCCCAAAGGTCTTCATAGATCCTCTCGCATCAGCGGCTCGTCAAGCTCGACGATGTACGTCGGTTTCTTCTTAGCTGCGTCCTTCAAAGACTGGCCGCACCCCAAGCGCGACCATCCGCAAAAAGCACGCGGTCGTGGATGGCGGTGCTGCTGCGGACCCAGCCGGGGTATGAGGTTGCAGGAGAGACACAGCGGCGAGTACGTACTTTGGCAACGTGAACCAGCAGACCGGCTTGGGCAAGGCGACGACAAGTCAATACGAACTCGACAAATCCAACATTGAGCGCACGGCACAAGACTCCATCGCGGTTGGGCAAAAGATGCTTGCTCAGCGTGGCATGCAGGGGAGTCCAGGAGCCCTGTCGAGTCTGATCAATACGACCAATCGGAATGCCGACACGACGACGAACTCCGCGTACAACACCGCGTTGCAGAATCAACAACAGCTCGGTCTGGCTGGAATCGGCTACAACCAGCGGTAGCGACGATGTGCAGTCGGTTGCGACCGGAAGCGAAGACGGGTCGATTGGCGCCGAACGAGGCTTGTATCCGCGGACGAGGATCTCGGCGTCTACCCCGCGTCAACAGTTGCTTTAGCGTATGGCGGTCGTTCTGGCCAACGTCGACTATTTCGAAGAGCTGAGCGCGCGGTTGATGGCTGGAGCAACGTTCTGCGAAGAGGCGGTGGCGCTAACCCAGGCCGATTTGACGAATCTTCACAAGCTCGTAGACATCCAGTTGCTCGTTCTGAAGGACCAACTGGAAAGCGGATTCAGCTCTGCGACGAAAGAGGCATGAGGAGGCTCGGCGGGCCTTGATCGAGATCGTTGGATCTTATGTTTGTTTCAGCTTGACAAGCCGCGTCTGCCAAAGCAAGATGCTGGCTTTGAAGGGTAGTTTTGGATGCCCAGCAGCATGCATCAATGAACTGGTTCATCGTTTCTACCCATGGAGTATAGCCATGGAGCTGGAACTTCAAATCGTCACGCTCGCGAACGTTGCGGTTGTTCGCTGCCGCGGGAGGCTCATTTACGGCCAAGAAGCCGCGGAATTGGATCACACCTTGCGGCGGTTGCTTGAAACAACCAAGCAGATTGTCTTGCAGATGGCTGACGTGATTCAGATCGACAGTGGTGGAGTTGGTGCGCTCGGCGCAGCGTTTATGGCAGCTCACAACAGGGAAGGGGTAATCAAGCTCGCGAACCTAGCACCGAGAGTAGAGGAAGTTCTGCGCATAACAGGCTTAGCGCGGCTGTTCGACGTACACGACTCTGAGATTGAAGCCGTCGAGGCATTTTCGGGGTCCTCGACCGCAGCTGTCACAACAAGCTTGTGAGTCAACGCCTCAAGAAGGAATTGAATTCGAGCGTTACGGGTTGCGCTCGCCGCAAGTACCGGTGAAGACGCCTCTGCACTCACCTTGCCTATCTCGTTTGGCGACGATCCCACCACTCTGAGTTACGTAGGCCTCGCTAGCCTAGCTGCGTGTCTGAAACCTTGGTTTGCACGTCTGAACGACGCCTTTGCTCCCCAAAACTATCCGGATACGCACGTCCGAATGGCACAGATTGAGCGACGAGCGCATCCGAAGTAATCCCACTTCAGTTGGCTGCATCTGTAAAAAATAACGAATGGTTCTGAGCGCTAACGCCTGTGTCTGTTGAAAAAGTCCCTCAGTTGATGCTTGTGGCCATGTAAGGTTCACGTTATAAGCAGGCCAGTGATGCTGCTATTCACCATTCCATTGGGAGGCCTGCTGTTCATGATGGGAA
>Ga0210409_10001150_pt1 | contig 36131 bp, 33 predicted proteins | sample IncBWH17MmetaG_FD_161649 | JGI IMG/M metagenome (GOLD analysis project Ga0210409, IMG submission 161649) | Forest soil microbial communities from Barre Woods Harvard Forest LTER site, Petersham, Massachusetts, United States - Inc-BW-H-17-M | ecosystem: Environmental > Terrestrial > Soil >... | reverse complement strand
CGGCGGCGATGGAGCGGATACGTCTGTCCGGCAAGGTCGGCGCCGGGCTCGACCCGTGTGCGGCGACCCAGCAGCAGTTCGAGCTCAGCCCCGGCCAGCAGCGCGAAATCGTCTTTGTCCTGGGTGTCGCCGATACCCGTCAAACCAACCTGGGCGAACTGCTGCAGCGCCACCGCGGCGCGGCTGCGGCGCACAGCGCGTTGCAGGCGGTGCATGCCTTCTGGGAACGCACCTTGGGTGCAGTACAGATAGAAACGCCGGATCCCGCACTGAACTTGCTGGCCAACGGCTGGCTGATGTACCAGGTGATCTCTTGCCGCCTGTGGGCGCGCAGCGGCTACTATCAGTCCGGCGGCGCTTTCGGTTTCCGCGACCAGCTGCAGGACGCCATGGCGCTGGTGCACAACCAGCCGCAGCTGCTGCGCGAGCATCTGCTGCTGTGCGCGGCCCATCAATTCGTCGAGGGCGACGCCCAGCACTGGTGGCATCCGCCTACCGACCGCGGCGTCCGTACCCATTGTTCCGACGATTTCCTGTGGCTGCCGCTGGCAGCACATCGCTACGTCAGCACGACCGGCGACACCACCGTACTGGACGAAACCGCACACTTCCTTGAAGGCCGGGCGGTGAACCCGGATGAAGATTCCTATTACGACCTGCCGGGCCGCTCCAGCGAAGTGGCGACGCTGTACGTCCATTGCGTGCGCGCCATCGAACACGGCCTGCGCTTCGGCGTGCATGGCTTGTCGCTGATGGGCTCGTGCGACTGGAACGACGGCATGGACAAGGTCGGCGAAAAAGGCAAAGGCGAAAGCGTCTGGCTCAGCTTCTTCCTGTACGACGTACTCACCAATTTTGCCGAAATCGCCGCCGCTCGCCAGGATCAGGCTTTCGTCGAGCGTTGCCTGACTGAGGCCGCCAAGCTGAAGAAAAACATCGCCGCCAACGGCTGGGACGGCGGCTGGTACCGGCGCGCCTATTTCGACGACGGCACGCCGCTGGGTTCGGCCAAGAATGTCGAATGCCAGATCGATTCGATTTCTCAAAGCTGGTCAGTGCTGTCTGGCGGCGGCGATCCCCAGCGCAGCCTGACGGCGATGCAGGCGGTGGACGAGCGCCTGGTGCGGCGCAAGGACGGCATCATCCAGCTGCTCGACCCGCCGTTCGACAAATCCGACCAGAACCCCGGCTACATCCGCGGCTACGTGCCAGGCGTGCGTGAGAATGGCGGCCAGTACACCCACGCGGCGATCTGGACCGTGATGGCCTTCGCCAAGCTCGGCGACCAGAAGCGCGCCTGGGAACTGATGCGGCTGATCAATCCGCTCAACCATGGCAAGACTGCGGGCAAGGTGGCCCGCTACAAGGTCGAACCGTATGTGGTCGCCGCCGATGTCTACGCCGGCGCGCCGCATATCGGCCGCGGCGGCTGGACCTGGTATACCGGATCGGCCGGCTGGATGTATCGCCTGATCGTCGAATCCCTGCTCGGACTGCAGCTGGCCGGCGACAAGCTGCATGTAATGCCCTGCCTGCCGGACAACTGGACCTCCTGCCGCCTGGCTTACCGCTATCGCGACACCACCTACCAGATCGCACTGCACCAGGGCGTTGCCGATGGCGGCGCCGGCCACCTCAAGGTCGACGATGTGATACAGGCAGACGGCGCCATTACGCTGGTGGACGACCGGCGCGAGCATGCGGTGGAGGTACTCCTGCCCGCGCGGCCGGTCGCAGCGCCATAGATAGCGCCGATGCTGCGGCCGGCCAGTTCAGGCGACCAGATGCATGGCAGCGGCATTGCGCCAGATAATCCAGCGTCGTTACAGCGCTGTTGCTACTGCATCGTCTCATGCAAATGCCGCCACAAAAGACGCCCATCCATTGTTTTGTCGAACAGCGCTGTGGCAAAACGCAGGTTGGCGCTGCCGTCGCTGAAAGCCTGCGCTTCCTTGTAGACTAAAACCACCGCCAGCTCATTTTCATGCAGCAGTACGATATCCGTAACGTCAATCCGCAGGCCGGGCTTGCTGCCTGCGGCCTGCCTGAAAAATCCGGCAAGCGCCGGGTAATCAAGTTGCTGGCCGCCGGGGCTTATCATCGAAAAGTCGCTGGAAAAATGGGCCAGCAGCTTGGCGCAAGCCGCCGCGCCGGTATCGGCGCCGCTGAAAAACTGCTGGATCGATTCGCAGGTATCGACGACTTCAGTAAATGCCGGATGTGTCTGGTGCATATGGGACTCTCTCATGGGTTTATTGACGCAGGAACTGCAGGATTTCCGAATTCTTGATGCGCAGCGACAGCAGCACAGGAAGCAGGCTGCTGGCCGCCGCCACCGCAAAGCAGCTGTGGAACACGTGCATGGCGTGCCGGCTCTGGTACATGCCGCTTAACTCAACCGTGCCGTCCCAGGCCAGCAGCAGGTTGAACAGCACGCCCAGCAGCGCCACGCCGAGGCAAAAACTGAGCTGGCGATTGATGTTCCATAGTGCGCTGGCCTGTCCCAGATGCTCGTCAGCAGTCTGCAGGAAAGCGGTGCTTTGGGCAGCGCTGCTGGCCAGGCTGCCGCCGAAGCCCATCAGCATGTAGGCAGCTGTCAGCAAGGGCAGCTGGCCCGCTTGCGTCACCCCCAGCAACAGCGCGATGCCGCCGCCGTGCGCCAGCGCGCCGAGCTGGAACAAGGGACGCGGGCCGTAGCGGTTGAACCGCTTGCCGGTCAGGCTGATCGCCAGGAATGCCGCCAGCGCCCATGGCAGCATCAGCGCGCCGGTGCGTGACGCCGACATGCCGAGTACTCCTTGCAGGTAAAACATGGCAAGCAGGCTCACCCCCATGAATACTCCCGGAATCAGCAGATAGATCAGCATCGCCAGCTTCAGCAAGGGATCACGCAGCAGAGTCAGGTTGAGAATGGGATGGAGCTTGCGCGAGCTGCCGCGCACGTAGCGGATGAAGATCAGCAATCCGGCCGCCAGCACGGCGCAGCCCACAGCTTGCTGGCCGGCGTTGCCTAGCGTGCTCAGCCCGGACAGGATCAGCAGGAGCGCCAGGCTGGCGCAGGCCAGGCCGTCGATATCCAGCGGCGAGCATACCGCACCGGCTGGCTCCGGCCGCAGCCAGCAGCCGGCCATTGCCAACGCCAGTGCCGCCAGCGGCAGGTTGAGAAAGAATAGCCAGCGCCAGCCGAGCGTATCGACGATCCAGCCGCCCAATGCCGGCGACAACGCCGGCGCCAGCAAGCCAACCAGCATGATCATGCTGGACAGGCCGGCGCGTTCCCGTGGCTGATAGAGCCGATACGCCAACGTCTGCCCGACCGGAATCAGCAAGCCGCCGCCCAGGCCCTGTAGCAGGCGCCAGCCGATCAGCGCCGCCAGCGAAGCGGCTGCGCCGGCGCCCACCGTGGCGATCAGGAACAGCGCCAGCGAAGCCATGAATATGCGTTTGCTGCCATAGGTCCTGGCCAGCCAGGCGCTGAGCGGAATCACCAGCGTCAGGCCGAGGATGTAAGCGTTACTGACCCAGGCCAGCTCGGCCACGCTGGCGCCAAAAGCGCGTGCGATGTCCGGGTAAGCGACATTGGCAATGAACATGTTGACCAGGTCGACGAAAAAACCCAGCAGATAGATTGCGGCGACTTTCTTCCGATATTGCATGAGACCGCTCCGCGACAGGAAAGAGCGCAGCTTAGCAGCGGTGATTAGTGTGCGAAACAGCCTTTTAACGATTACACTGTCAAATAAATATTGACAATAAAATTCCTCAACATGGTCAGCCTGAATCGATTGAATGCCTTCGTCGCCGTAGTCCAGGCGGGTTCCTTTACCGCGGCCGCCAGCCAGCTGGCGCAGAGCAAGGCGGTAGTCAGCTTCAACATCAAGCAGCTGGAGACGGAACTGGGGGTGGCGCTACTGACCCGCAGCACGCGCCGGCTGGAGGTTACCGAGGTGGGACAGCGCTTTTACCAGGATTGCCTGCGCGTGCTCGAACAGGCCCGGCAGGCCATCGATGAGGCGCGCAAGAACCATGGCGGCCTGAGCGGCAGCTTACGCGTCACAAGCACTGCGGAATATGGCTTGCGCATGGTGGTGCCGGCGCTGGCGGCTTTTGCGCTGGCCCATCCGCAGCTGCAGATCCAGCATGCTTCGTCATCCTTGCCGGCCGATCTCATCTCTGAGCGTTTCGACGTGGCGATCCGGCTGGGCCAGCTACGCGACTCCAGCTACCGTGCCGCGCTGATCGAGAAGTTTGAAATCCTGGCGGTGGCTGCTCCGGCCTATCTGAAACGCCATGCGGCCGGCCAGCCGGATTCACTGGCGGCGCTGGAGCAGATGCAATGGCTGGGTCACAGCCGCCTGCCCTTGCCGCCCCGCTGGCAGGTACAGACACCCGCCGGCGAGCTGGTGATGCTGGAAGTCGATACGCGCAGCATGACCGTCGCCGATTCGGCCGACGCCCTGCGCCAGTTTGCCATCCATGGCGCCGGCGTGGCCCTGCTGCCGCAATGGCTGGTGGCGCCGGACATCCGCAGCAAGCGTCTGCGGCAGCTGCTGCCGGATCACCGCTTTCCTGCGCAAGGGGTATACGCAGTCTATCCAGACACTCGCCACGTGCCCGAAAAGGTGCGCGCCTTCATCGACTTCCTGCAAACCTTCGTCGCGACCCAGGCGCCAGGAAAATCCTAGAAATTCGCGCCGTTGGCGCGCATATAGCTCTTGACGTTATCGAAAGTGACGCGGCCGGCGTGGCTGACGTCGATCTGCTCGAAATTGTTGGCGACAAAACCGAAGCCTGCCTGCTGGGCCTGAGCCTTGGTCACGGAACCGCTATGGTTGCTGTCCGCTTCGCTGAACTTCGCTTGCAGTTTCTGCAAGGCCCGTTCTTGCAGCGAGGCGCCGGCCGCAGCCGGCGTGGCCGCTACCCGGGCAGCGGCCTTGACGTGCGCCGGCACATACGGGTCGCCCAGCTGCGCCATCCCTTGCCGGGTAGGCGTGGTGGCAGCATTGACGGTGCTTTGCGCCTGCACTGCGGGCGCCAAGATGACGGCCGCGATGGCCAGGAATGTCAGTAATGATTTCATGTCAACTCCAATAGGTATCTGGTTGAACAGCCTGCAGGATGGGGAAAAGATCCAGGTGCATCATGAGCGGCTGTCGTAGTACCGTACCAGGTCGCCTTTCATCAGCAGGCGCGACGGGTCGAACAGATAAATCATGTGGCCGCCGCGATAATGCGTAATCTGCAGGCCGGAAATCGGGCCTAGCCGTCCCAGGTCCAGCTCGGTGTTGTAGAAAGGCGTGGCGAGGTCGTGGTAGCCGTTCTCCGACAACACCTTGAGCTTGGGATTCTGGTAGATCGCTGCCGCCAGATCGGGAATCGTGTCGGGCAGGTACAAGCCGTCGTGGGTCCAGACCCAGTCCTGGATGGTGTCGCCGTTTTCTATATTGTAGGTCGAGACCGCGGTGTATTTCAAACCATGCGGCAGATAGTCGTTCATGCTGTCTGTGAACTGCTGCGTGATCAAGGTGCTGGAGGGGTCGCCGTCAGCCGCCAGCGGGCTGCCGTTGACCGCGACCACCCGGCCGTCATAACGCCCGAGCAGCGAACCGGGAATCAGATTGGACCTGAAGGTGGTTTCATCCAGGTTGAAATCGGCCTTCCAGAGCGCCGCCGGATAACCGCTGTTGAAGAACAGCTGGTTCAGCAGATTGGGCGATGGCTGGGTGTTCGACGCCAGGAAGGCGTCCACTGCCGGTTCGTAGATGCCTGCCACGAAAGTGCGCATCTGCTTGGCGAACGTGGTGAGGTTGGCGGGAGGCGGCGTCACCAGCTTGAAATAAGCGCCGACTGCCGCGTAGCCGGGGAAGTACGGTCCATACGAGCCGCCGTTGAAGTCGGCGTTCGAGTTGTAGTTGAGGATCGCCGATTGCAGCACCACGCCGGTCAGCTTGGTGCCGCCCATTTCCAGCAGGTTGGCGAGGACATCGGTGCGCGGCGTGCCATACGATTCGCCATACAGATATTTGGGCGATTCCAGCCGATGGTTGACGTTCAGATAGCGCGTGATGAAATCGCGGAACACCGCCGCATCGCTGTCCACGCCCCAGAAAGTCTGGTTGGTGTTGGGGCTGATGGCTTCTGAAAAGCCGGTGCCGACCGCGTCGATGAACACCATGTCGGTAGTGTCAATCAGGCTTTGCTTGTTGTCGACAAAAGGAAACGGCAGCGGCTGCGTGGTGGCCGGGTCGCCGGTGACGATGCGCTTGGGGCTGAAAGAGCCGAGGTGCAGCCATACCGAGGAAGAACCCGGGCCGCCGTTATAGAAAAAAGTGACCGGCCGCTTGCCGGTGTTTTGCTTGTCGGCGGTATAGGCAACATAGAAAATCGATGCTTCCGGTTTGCCGGTTTTCGGATCGGCCGCGGTCAGGTGGCCGGCGGTCGCCGTGTAGCGAATGGTTTTGCCGTTGATCGAAATACTGTCGTGGGTGACCGCAGCGCTTTCCGTTACCTGCGCGGCGGCAAGCGCATCGCCGGCGCCGAAGCCGTACAGGGTCTTGTCGTTATAAGGCTGGTCGACCGGCGGCCGCGCCATCACGGCATCGGGCGCCTCTTGCGCCACGGCCTGATGGGCAGCAAACGCCAGCGCACACAGCTGTAGGGAAACGGCCAGGCCAAACCATAGTTTTCGTTTAATCGACATGTAGTCCTCGCAAGTGATGTTCATCGACGCTGCCGGCAGCGGACAATAAGCAGCTCAGCCGAGACAAGCGGCAGGCGCTTATCGCGGAAATATTGACGTCGCACAGGAAAAGCCAGCGGGCTCGGCCTGAGTCAGTCATGCATGTGCAAGTGTGTTTTACGGACTGAAAGGAAGTGGTGAAACGGGTGATAATTTGTTGTCGTACATCAATATATGCAAAGAAAGCGTGGTATTCAAGGTCGCCAGCGGCAAGGTCGTGAAATTTATTTCCTGCGGCGGCGCAGCCGTATACAGACCTGTATGTACTGATACCCTATGCGCAAATATTAACAACTGCGCGTATCGACGCAGCACTGTCAGCCGCCGCTTTGCGCACCGCTCTGCAAGGCTTTTTTAACCCGGAAAAGAATTCTTCATACATCGCCGCATCGGTATCCGTCTTGGTGCGGGAATCGCCGTTGCTATCCCAGGTGGTGCTGCGGAATCTGACTCTGACTTTGACTCCTGCATCGGCTGCAAGAGGTTTGACGACGATCAAGGCTTGGGTGGATTTATGATCGGGCTTGCCGGGCAAGCCCATCTTCGACTTCAAGATGCCACGCAATATTTCACGCCCTTTACTCACCAGCGCCTGATCATGCTGTCCCTCGATCAGATGGAAATCCGGATCGACCGCCACCGTACCGTAGCCCAGCGTCTTGAGCTCGGCTGCCGCGGCAGCCAGCACGGCGGCGCTGCTCTGCTGGAATACCTGATCGCGCAGGCGGTTTAGGTCCGCTCTCTCCTGCTCGCTCAGATCCACCGCTACCTGGCTGGAGCTATAGCGCAGAAGCTTGCCGCCGCTGCCGGTCACCTGTTCGTCATCGGCCTGGCCGGCGTGCGCCGGGCTGGCAATCCAGCAGGCCAGCAACAGCGGCAACAGGAACACTGGTCTGCTGGCACGGAAAAGTGAAGATGAGGACTGCATCGCGCGCTCCGGGGAAATGGCGAAAACCCGACAACATTAGCAGAAATGGCGCAGGCATGCAGAAGGTTTCAATTGTCTGCCGGCGCCTCCGTGTCGTTCCTGCCGGGCTTGCCAAACAGCGCCCGCTGCTTCGGCTTGCCGGCTTCGGGCGCGCGCTCCGCATCCGCCGCATCGCCGCACTGTCCAATGATGATGTTGGCGAAAATGCTGATCGCAACGCCGCACGCGCCGATCGCAAAAAGTAATAATTCAAGCATGAGAATCCCCTTATCGTCATGGCGTGGGCGCCATCGATTTTTATGTTGACCGTCTCGGAAAGCCAAGGTAAAACAGCTTTGCAGCGGTGGCAGCCGCGGCGCATGCCTGCACTGTAGCGTTACAAGCGCGGCCAGCGCCAATACAGAATATGGCGCGCATCTATCTCGAAACGGCATAACAATGATTTCACTCAGACAGCTCAAGTATTTCGTGGAAATTGTCGACGCCGGCAGCTATACGCGCGCCGCCGAACATCTGTTCATCGCACAATCGGCGCTGAGCCGGCAAATGAAGGAGCTGGAAACCGACATGCAGGTCAGCCTGCTGCAGCGCGATTCGCGCCATATCGAACTGACCGAGGCCGGACAGCTGTTTTACGAAAGAAGTAAACGGATCCTGGAAGACATCGAAGACGCCATCGTCCAGGCGCATCAGGTCGGCAAGGGCGAGCAAGGCCGGATCCGCGTGCTGCATTCCAGTTCGGTGACCTTGTCAGCCGCCATGGGCGACATCTTCAGCAGGCTGCTGATACAGTTTCCCGGCGTATCGCTGGACTTTTCCCGCGCGCCGTCCGAGCACCAGGCGCTGGATATCGACGAAGGCCGCGCCGATTTCGGCATGGTGCGCCTGCCGATACTGCGCCAGCTGCCGAATATCCAGGTCAAGAAAGTGTTTTCTGAAAAGCTGGTGGTGGCGCTGTCCAAGGATCATCGCTTTGCCGGCAGAGGCGCGATCGGCATCGCCGAACTGCGCGATGAGCTTTTTGTCTCAGTCCCGCACAAGGATCGCGGCGGCCTCAGCTATCTGGTGGCGGCGCTGTGCATGCGCCATGATTTTTTCCCCAAGGCGTCGCGCACCACTTCGCGCAAGGCGTCCCTGTTGAATCTGATTGAAGCCAATCTGGGAATAGCGATCGTACCGGAAAGCATGCAGGAAATCGCGCCGGCGGGCATCCGCTTTCTGCAACTGCCTGCGCAAGATGCGCAGTCGGACGTCGCCGTGATTTACCGGCGCGATGCCGCGCCCATGGTGGCAGCCTTTATCGCCGCATTCCTGCGGCTGATGCCGCATGCGGAACAAGCCTGAACGGTTGCGCCCTTACAAGCGCTGCAGCCAGCCGACGATGCCCTGCAGCGAACGGAACTCGCTCACCGAACGGCAAGCGATATGCGGATGGCGCGCCGCCAGCATGCGCGCCAGCGCCGCTCCCGGCCCCAGTTCCAGCGCCGCCGTGACACCGCGCTCGGCGCAGGCATCCATGCAGGCGCTCCAATGGATGGTGTGCGCCAGCTGTTGCGACAGCGCTTCTATCGCCTGTTCTTTTTTTGTCAGCAGCTGCGCGTCCAATCCGGACAAGAGCGGCAGCGCCGGGTCCTGCGTCAGTTGCTGCCGCAGCTGATCCGCAAATGGCGCGACTGCGGCGGCCATCAAGGGTGTGTGCGAAGCCACCGTTACCGGCAGCAGTGTGATTTTGCCGCCCAGTCTTTCGATTTCCGCGGTCGCGCTCAGCAAATCCTGTTGCAGGCCGCCGGCGACGCAGCTGTCGGCATCGGTCTCGATCGCCACATGCAGCCGCTGCGACGCCAGCAGGCTTGCCAGCGGCCGCAAGGCGATGCCGCTGACGGCAAACATCGCTTGCGGCGCCTGCGGCAGCAGGCAGGCGTCCATCAACTGCGCCCTTGCCTGCGCCAGGGCGATCGCCTGCGGCGCTGGCACTGCGCCGGCGACATGCCAGGCCGCCAGTTCGCCGATGCTGTAGCCGGCCACCAGTTCCGGAGTTGGCAATTGCGTCTGCAAAGCCGACCAGATGGCGGCCGTTGCCGCCACGATCAGCGGCTGCGCCAGGCGGTTGGAAAACAGCAGATCCTGGTCCGACAGCACTGTTTGCAGCGACAGGCCGGGCAGCACCGGCGCTAACCATTGATCAAGCAGCTGCGCGCTGGCCGCATCGCGCCGCGCCAGTTCGAACATCGCCGCATGCTGGCCGCCTTGCCCCGAACATAGCAGGGCCAGCCGCGGCGTCATGGCTGACCCGCCGCGCTGTCTTGCAATTGCTGCTTAGCGCAGTACGTAGCCATCCTTGCCGATCACGGTCAGTTCAATGAAATTCAGGCCGTCGCGGCTGTTCGGGCCATACTTGAGGGACATGCCGCCAATATCGTAGCCGCCCATGCCTTCCAGGCCGCTGACCAGGCTTTCGCGGGTCGGCTTGTTGCCGGCGCGGCGCAAGCCTTCCACCAGCACCTTGGCAGAAATATAGCCTTCCAGCGTCGGATAGGAATCCGACAGTTCGCTACGCGTCTTCAGCGCGGTCATGAATTCTTTGGAAATCTGCGTGCTGGAGCTGCGCGGATTGGGAAAGACCTGCGTCATGCCGAGGCCGCGCGCATCTTTACCCAGGCTTTGCAGGAAGACTTGCGAGCTGACGTTGGACAAGGTGATCAGCTGCTGCTGGCCGCCGGCTTCGCGGTACTGCTTGATGAAGGCAGCGCACGGCTTGGCGGTGCAGATCATCAGCACCGCCTGCGGCTTGGAGTCGAAAATCTTCTTGACCGCGCCTTCGACCGCTACCGTATTGCGTTCGTAGTTGGCGATCACCGGTTCCGGCAGCTTATGCTTCTTGATCGCCTGCTTCAAGCCTTCCAGCGCGTCGTTGCCGAAGGAATCGTTGGACACCAGCACCGCATAGCGTTGTAAACCCATGCCCGACAGCTGTTCAATCGCCGTGCCGACTTCATCGCGGTATTTGGAACGCACATTGAACAGATAGTGCTGCATAGGCTCATGCAAGGAAGTTGCGCCGCTGACTGGCGCAATCAGGGGCACCTTGGCGTCGTTGATGGCGCCCAGGATCGATTCGGTAGTCGGCGTGCCGCGGTACAGGAACAGGGCGAAGGCGTTCTTTTCGTTGAGCAGCTTGCGGGTGTTCTCGACGGTGCGCTTCGGTTCGAAGCCGTCGTCCAGCGATTCCAGCACGATCTTGCGGCCAAACACGCCGCCTTGCTTGTTGACGATATCGAAATACAGTTGGGCGCCGGCAGTAGCTTGTTTCACTTCTTCCGCCGCGGTACCGGTGAAACCGGCAGACTGGCCGATCACGATAGTGTTGCTGGTAATGCCTGGTTCAGCGTTAGCGCTACCAGTTGCAAGCAAGCCAAACAGGCTCAACGCGCTGATGCTGACAGCCAAAGACAACTTCTGATGCACTTTCATTTATTCTCCAGAGATATTCGTCGATACGGTATCTGCATGGGGAGGTCAGCGCGCGCTCAGCGCAGGTAGCTTAATCCATGCAGAAAATATGTGGCTGCCAATAAATCGGCAGCGCCACCGGGCGACAGCTTATCCTGAATAAATACTTTGTGGCAACTAATTGCGTGTTCGCGCCAATCACTTGCGGCGCTGCCCCCCATTTCCAGGAAAGCCCGCGCACAGGTTTTTACCTTGTCGGCGGCTGCCGGACCGCCGCGGTAATAAAGATTGGTGTCGCTGATGGCGGCCATCAGCACGAACAAGGCGTCGACCGCAGCGGCGTCATAGCCACGCCCCGCAGCCAGCGTCGACAGGAAGCGCGGCAAAGCCGCCTCGAACAGCGACGGAAATCCTAGCGCCGCTTCTTCGCTGGCGCCGCTGACCGCATATTTTTCCGCCGCCAGCCGGCCGTGCGAAGGTTCGGTGCAATGCGCGCTTAAGGCCCTCTCCTGCATATGCCTGGTCAAGGCATCGCCCCACTGTATCAGCAACGTGGCGCGGATGACCGGCGCCGACAGGGACATGCCGCGGCCATGGCAATAACCGGCTGCCGCGCACAGCATGCCAAGGCAAAAAATCGCCCCTCTGTGCGTATTCACCCCCGCTGTCGCCGACAGCATGGTCCGCTCGGCAGCGATGCCAAGCTGGCGCAATGCGGAAAATTCCTTGCCGGCCATGCCGGCCTGCGTGACGCGAATGAAGTAATGGCGCAGGGAAAACAGGCTGCGCATGAAGGTGCCGGCATCCATGTCGCTATGACTGCCGTTGTCCACCAGGGACACCAGGCCAGGCTTAGGATATAACTGCAGCTCGCGATACAGGCTGCGTAAGGCCAGCCGCGCTACTTGCTGGCAAAACGCCCGCTGCTGACGCAAGCTGTGCGGCGCCAGGTTCTGCCGCCGCAACTGGGGTGACGTCGGCGGCCGCAGACCGGCATGGCAGGTGGCGGCACTCATGCCGGCTCCAGGCTGGACATCAGGCTGGCCAGCGTGCGCAGCTGCACCGCAGACTCGGTCTTCACCAACACCCGCGCCGCGGCGCCGACCTCAGCGCCGGCCTGCAAGGCTTGCCAGCACTCCTTCCAGGCAACCGCATGGCCATCCGGAAAAATGACTTCGCCATCCAGCGGCAAGCGTGCCGCGTGCTGCGCCAGCAAGGCCATGCCGCGCGAAAATTCCGACGCATTGCGAGGGGTGAACAACAAGTCGATATCGGAATTGGCGGTGACATAGCTTTGCCGGGTCAGGATTTGCCAAGCCCAGGAACCGTACAGCCTGAGGGCGATGCCGCTATGCAGGCAGTCGCCGGCAAAGGCCCGCAGCGGGCCGCTCCAGCCGGACGGCATATGCGCCAGCGCCTGGCGCAAGGTGAGCGGCTCCGCAAATCGCTGCACATCCGTCAATTGGACCTGCAAAGGAATTCTCGCCTTGTCGCCATTGCCGTCGGGCGGCAGCGCCAGTCCCAGGCACAACTCGTCTGGCGGCGTATCGGCTGCGCGCCGCCGCAGCACCAGCGGCCAGTCTTCCTGCTGCCAGCGCGCCAGCGTCGCCTGCTTGTCCGCAGTTGCCGCCAGCGCGGCACGCTGCCAGCCTTCGGCGCTGAGCCAGGCCAGGCTATGGCGCGTTAATATGTCAGTTCGCATGATCCAATACCGCCTGCGCTACCGGAAAGGCCTGGCTACGGCCGCCGCGCTGCAGGCCGGCGGCACTGCGCTGATCTTGCGGACTGGCGTCGCGCAGGGCTGCGGCCAGTTGCAGGGCAAGATCGCCATCCCAGATCGCGTCGATACCGCCCATCTGCAGGTAATTCACCGGCCCTGGGGCAAACACCGGATTGCTCTTGGCCAGTTCCGTCAGCCGTTCCAGCGGCACCTTGGTGATGCGCGCCATGGCCGGCAGGCCCATCACGCGGATGGTCGCCTGCGGCAAGGCGTAGCAGGCGTCGGCCATCATGCCGCTGGTGATGAAGCCGCCCGACAAGGCCTGGTCGTATACCAGCCCGATAATCTTGTGCCCCTGGCTGCGCGCCAGGGCCATGCATTTTCCCAGGTGCGCCATGTAGCTGTTAATCCCCAGCATTTCATCGCGATGACGCAGGCGCTGGCCCTGGGTATCGACCAGGATGACGATAGGCTGTTGCGGGAAATTGCGCACCGTGGCCAGTACTGCCTGCGCCTGCAGCAAAGCGATTTCGACGCCGATAGGCGCATGGCCGCAGCTGCCGATCACGCTTACCGTGGCGCCATCGACCTGCGCCGTGCCGGTCAGGAAATTGTCCTGTTCGACGATGGTATGGCCTTGCGGGAACAGTTGCGCGGCTAACGAGATCCAGTCCATTCAAGGCCTCCGTCGCAGTTGCGCTGTAGCGGCGACAAAGGCGTCGGCTTCCAGCATGGGCAGATTGGCGGCATCGGCGAGGCCGATTTTCTGCCAGATGTCGAGCGGATCGACCGCGGCGCCGAAGGCATCGACGCGGTCTTGCAAAAACTGTTGTTCAGCTTCCAGCGTTTCCAGCGTCAAGGAAATGGTCGCCGCTGCGGCATGGCATTCCTGCATCAGCTCAAAGGCTGCTTGCCGGAATGCGGCGCTGTCGTCGGCCACCAGCATCTGGCAATCGCCCAGCAGGTAGCGATGCTTGCCGCCAGTGGTGCGCCAGACCAGCGCGCGGTCGCGCGCATCGAATTCTTCGACGCCGTTGGCGGTTTCTATCACTTCCGGCCCGGACATCGCCAGCCGCCCTTCTTCCGACATCACGATCGCATTGGCGCAGCAGGCGACGATGCCCATGCCGCCGAAGCAGCCGTTGGAGCCGCCCACCAGCACGATCACCGGGATACCGGCGGCGCGCACTTCCAGCAAGGCGCGCATCACTTCGGAGACGGCGATCAGGCCGGCATTGGCTTCATGCAGGCGCACGCCGCCGCTTTCCAGCAGCAGCAAAACCGCGTGCGGACGTTCCAGCAGCGCGCGCTGCAGCAGGCCGGTCAGCTTGGCGCCATGCACCTCGCCCACGGCGCCGCCCATGAAACCGCCCTCTTGCGCCGCCACCAGTATCGGTTCGCCGAACAGCTGTCCGGCGCCTATCGCGACGCCGTCGTCGAACGACACCGGTGCATCCAGCTGGCCCAGGTGCGGGCTGACGATACGTAGCGAGGGCGGCAGGAATTCGCGGAAACTGCCCGGATCCAGCACTGCATCCAGGCGCTCGCGCGCATGCGCTTCCAGGTAACTGTTCATGGCTGTCCTCCCAGCGCCGCTTCCACTGCCTGGTCCAGGCGCAGGCTGACTACCGCCGGCGTGGCGCCCATGTCGTTGATGGCGATGCGCGCATCGGCCAGCTGCCAGCGCTGCTGGAAATCGCCCAGCACCGCTTGCCAGATCTTGCCGAAGCCGCGCGCAGCGGTCCTGATTTCAATGGTACAGGCGCCGTTCAGCGGCGCCGCTTCGATCAGCACTTCCAGGTTGCCGGAGCTGACCACGCCCGACAGCTGCGCGGTAGCGGGCAGCTGGCGCTGGCCATGTTCAAAACGAAAATTCAAGGTTTCCATCGCAACGCCCTATCGCTTTCCGCGGTTCGCTTCACCAGTTCCTGAAACGCTTCGGCGGCTGGTACAAGCCGCCCGACGCGCGCACCAGGTCTTTCATGTTCTTGGCCGCCAGCAGGTCGCGCGTGGCCAGCCGCTTGTCGATGCCGAGGTCTTCCGGACGCCGGATGATGCCGCGGTCGCGCAGGTTCTCGACCATGCGCTTGTCGCGCCCCAGGCCGATGGCGGTATAGCCGGCGACGCCGCGCACGGCTTGCTCGCGTTCTTCGTCGCTACGGCATAGCAGCAGGTTGGCCAGCCCTTCTTCGGTCAGTATATGGCTGACGTCTTCGCCGTAGATCATCACCGGCGGGATCGCCATGCCGGCCTGTTCGGCCAGTTCCCAGGCATCCAGCTTGTCGACGAAGGCCGGCTGCATGTGTTCGCGGAAGGTCTCGACCATCTGCACCACCAGTTTTTGCCCGCGCGGGATCAGGTTCCTGCCGTCGCGCGCCTGCTTGCCGGCTTTCAGCCAGGCCGGGCTGACATGACGCCGCCCACGCGCATCGGCGCCCATGTTCGGGGCGCCGCCGAAACCGGCGATGCGGCCGGCCGTCGCGGTCGACGAATTGCCCTGCAAATCGATCTGCAAGGTGGAACCGATGAACATGTCGCAGGCATAGTGGCCGGCCATCTGGCTGAAGGCGCGGTTGCTGCGCATCGAGCCGTCGGCGCCGACGAAAAATATGTCGGAGCGGGCCCGGATGTAGTCTTCCATGCCGAGCTCGGAGCCGAAGGAATGGATCGATTCGACAAAGCCGGCCTCGATCGCCGGGATCAGCGCCGGGTGCGGATTGAGCGCCCAGTGCTGGCAGATCTTGCCCTTCAGGCCCAGCGAGGCGGCATAGGTCGGCAGCAGCAGCTCGATCGCTGCGGTATCAAAGCCGATGCCGTGGTTGAGGCGCTGGATTTCATACTCGGCGTAGATGCCCTTGATCGCCATCATCGCCATCAGCACCTGGATGTCGGAAATCTGCGCCGGATCGCGCGTGAAGAGCGGCTCGATATAGTGCGGCGTCGGCGCCTGCACCACGAAACCGACCCAGTCCGCCGGGATATCGACCCGCGGCAAGACATCGACGATTTCATTGACCTGGGCGATCACGATGCCGCCGCTGAAGGCTGTGGCTTCGACGATCGCCGGGGTGTCCTCGGTATTCGGCCCTGTGTACAGGTTGCCGTGACGGTCCGCTGCCTGCGCCGCCACCAGCGCCACGCGCGGCGTCAGGTCAACGAAGTAGCGGCCGAACAATTCAAGATAGGTGTGGATCGCGCCGATATTCAGCTTGCCGGCCGCGACCAGCCCAGCCAGGCGCCCTGCCTGCGGGCCGGAAAAGGAAAAATCCAGGCGTGCGGCGACGCCGCTCTCGAAAATATCCAGATGCTCCGGCAAGGCCAGCACCGACAGCAGCATGTGCAAGCCGCTGACGCGCGCCGGATCCAGCTTGGCCAGCGCCTTGGCGAGGAAGTCGGCCTGCTTCTGGTTATTCCCTTCCAGGCAGACTTTATCGCCGCTTTCCAGCACGCTGTACAGCAGGTCCTGGATGCGCCCGGTTTCCACCACTTTGCCCTGGCAGCCGCTGCCGAGCGTCTCGGCCGCGCGCTGCAGGCGCTGTTGGCGATTGGTATTGCGCAGGTCCCAGCGGCGGCCTTCCATGTTATCTGGCTCCCATCAAGATATCCGGCAAGCCGGTGACGATGCCCGGAAACAGGCACAGCAGGATGATCGCCGCAAACATCAGCAGCAGGAACGGCAGCGTTCCTTTAATGACATCGCCGAGCGGGATGTCGGGCGCGATGTTCTTGATCACGAACAGGTTCAGGCCCACGGGCGGATGGATCAGGCCCATTTCCATCACCACCGTCATCACCACGCCGAACCAGATCAGGTCGAAGCCGGCTTCGCGCAGCGGCGGCAGGATGATCGGCGCGGTCATCAGGATGATCGACACCGGCGGCAGGAAGAAGCCGAGCACGATCACCATCAGCAGGATCACCGCCAGCAGCAGCCATTTCGACAGATGCAGGGCAACCACCCATTGCGCCGCCGACTGGCTGATGTGCAGGTAGCTCATCACATACGAATACAGCAGCGACATGCCGATGATCAGCAGCAGCATGCAGGATTCCTTGATGGTCGAATTCAGGAACGGCATCAGGTCGCGCGGGCGCCACATGCGGTACACCACGGCGATCAGCACGATCGCGAGCAAGGCGCCGAGGCCCGCGGTCTCGGATGGCGTGGCGAAGCCGCCGTAGAGCGCAATCATGACGCCGATCAGCAGGACCAGGAACGGCAGCACGCGCGGCAGCATCTCGATCTTTTGCGCAAAGGTGAAATGCTCGTCGTCCAGGTAGGCCGATTTGACGCCGCCCTGGCGGTAGATCTCGTGCGCCAGGCGATATTCCTTGCGGGCGCGGTAGACAGCGTACCCGGCGAACATGAACACCAGCAGGATGCCGGGGCCGATACCGGCCAGGAACAACCGGCCCAGCGATTGTTCCGACGCCACCGCATACAGGATCATGGTGATCGACGGCGGCAGCAGGATGCCCAGGGTGCCGCCGGCGGCGATGATGCCGGCAGCAAAGCCAGGCGAATAGCCGCGCCGGCGCATCTCTGGAATGCCGGCGGAACCGATCGCGGAACAGGTCGCCGGCGAAGAACCCGCCATCGCAGCGAACAGTGCACAGGCAAAGACGTTGGCGATGCCGAGCCCGCCCGGAACCCGGCTCAGCCAGGCGTGGATCGCCGAATACAGGTCGCGCCCGGCTGGCGATTTGCCGATGGCCGCCCCTTTCAGGATGAACAGCGGAATCGACAGCAAGGTAACCGAGGCGATTTCCTCGTAGACGTTCTGTGTGACCGTATCCAGCGAAGACGCCGGCATGAAGAAGTACATGAAACCGGTCGCGACCACGCCGAGCGCAAAGGCAATCGGCATGCCGGAACACATCACGACGATCGTGACGATGCCATACAGGGCACCAAGGGCAAGCGGACTCATTGCACTCCCGTGACAGTTTGTTGGTTGGCGGCAGGCCTGCGTTCGGTCAGGCGCGTCAGCACCTGCAGCAGGATCTGCAAAGTCAGCACGGTCATGCCGAGCGCCATCAAGGAATAGGGAATCCACAGCGGCGGCGCGAATGTGGACGAGGTGGTCTGGCCTTCGGACCAGGCTTCATGGAACAGCGCCCACGACTTCCACGAAAAGAAAGCGCAGAACAGGAAAGACACCACATCGACCAGCAGCAGGCGCACGGCATTCACCGAGGCTGGCAAGATCGAGGACAGCGCTTCGATGCCGATATGGCCGCGATACGACTGCGCATAACCGGCACACAGGAAGATCACGCCGACCAGCATGAAGACAGTGGCGTCGTCCTGCCAGTCGGTCGGCGTATGGAAGAAATAGCGCGCCACTACTGAATAAGTCATGATCAGCGCAGTCAGCATTAGCGCTACCATCGACAGGTAAAGGGCAAGTTTGTTGAAGCGGTCAAGTACGCCGGCCAAGACGGCCACTACCGGATTATCCGGCGTGGCAGGCAGTTCTCCAGCGGTCGGCTTCGTATCGAAGCCGTGGCTCATAGCAGTTTCTCAGCCAGTTTCAGCAGCTTGGCGGAATTCTCGTTCCTTGCTGCGTAGTCTTTCCAGGCGGTGTTGCGCGCAATGTCTTGCCACTTCTTGACGGTGGCGGCGTTCAGGTCGACCACCTTGGCGCCGGCCTTCATATACACCGCGGCGACGCCGGAATCGTCGAGCCGTGCCGCGCTCTCGGCAAATTTCTCCATGTCGGCGCCAACCGCCATCACCGCCGCCTGCTGTTCTTTGGTCAGGCGATCGAAGGTCGCCTTGGAAATCATCAGCGGCTCCAGCATGTACCAGTAAGCCTTGTCGCGGCCGCTGGTCAGGCTCTTCGAGACTTCTTCCAGGCGGAAGGAAATCAGCGAAGTCGAGGATGTCATGGCGGCGTCCATCGCGCCGGTCTGCATCGCTGCATAGATTTCATTGGACGGCAGCGTCACCACGGCGGCGCCGGCCTCTTTCAGGATCATATCCATCTCGCGCGAACCGCCGCGCACCTTCAGGCCCTTGACGTCGGAGGGATCGACAATCGGCTTGGTGCGTGACGCAACGCCGCCGGCCTGCCAGATCCAGCTGACGATGATCACACCCTTTTCCAGCAGGATGCGCGACAATTCCTTGCCGACTTCTGCATTCTTCCAGGCTGCGCCCTGCTCGTACGACGTCACTAGGCCAGGCATCAGGCCGATGTTGACTTCCGGCACCTCGCCGCCGGCATAATTGAGCGGCACCAGTGAAAAATCCAGCGCGCCCTTGCGCAGCGCGGAGAACTGGGAGTTGGTCTTCATCAGCGAAGAGCCCGGATAAATCTCGAATTTCAGGCTGCCGTTGGTGCGTTTGCTGACTTCTGCGGCAAACATGCGGGTCAGGCGGTCGCGGAAGTCGCCTTCGCTTATGCTGCCGCCGGGGAACTGGTGGGAAATCTTAAGGGCGCTGGATTGCGCCCAGACTGACGACATGGACCAGAACGGTGTGCTCGCAAGCGCGCCCAGCACCGTCCTTCTGCTGACTGAAGACATATCCCCTCTCCTCTAGTGGAAAAACTATCGATACAATTTTAGCTACTTTTCATGCGATTATTGCTGAAGATAGATGCTATGTATTCTTATTACAATTCCTTGTATACACAATATTCCATAAAACATTTGTATGTCAACGAATAAATACGCCTTACAATCAAATCTCGAATACACGGAACCGTTAGGGAGTAAGTTGGGCATTTGGGCGGCCGTAGCTGGATGCGATGCAAGGCGCCCGTCGCGCCGCAGTGCGAGCACTGCAAGCGGCGGGCAACGCCGCAGCGCGCCAGCTACGGCCAGCACAAATGTTCAACTTACTCCCTGACGGGGCCTTTATCCCAGAAACGGCCAAATTATGCTCACGACAAAAAATCGCTCGGAATCGCTACGCGAAACCATCGAGGAGATGATCGCGGTTGGTGAGTTTCGCCCGGGCCAGCATCTTGATGAAACCGACCTGGCTATCAAGTTCGGCGTGTCCCGCACGCCGGTGCGCGAAGCCTTGATCCAGCTGGCCTCCATGGGCATCGTGGTGACACGGCCGCGACGCGGCACGGTGGTGGCCGAAATCGGCCCGCGCCAGCTGATAGAAATGTTTGAAGTGATGGCGGAACTGGAAGCGATGTGCGGGCGCCTGGCGGCGCGCCGCATGTCCAGCGAGGAGCATGCGCACCTGCTGGCGGCGCACCAGGCATGCATGGAAGCGCGCGATGCGCACGACCCGGACAGCTATTTCTACAAGAATGAAGCCTTCCATGACGCCATCTATGAAGGCAGCCACAATGCTTTCCTGGTGACCCAGGCGCGTTCGCTGCAACGGCGCCTGCGGCCGTACCGGCGGCTGCAGCTGCGGGTACGCGACCGCCTCAACGTCTCCTATCAGGAGCACGACGGCGTGGTGCAAGCCATCATCGCCGGCAACAGCGACCAGACCGCCGACCTGCTGCGCCAGCACGTCACGGTGCAGGGACAGCGCTTTGCCGACCTGATCGCTTCGCTGCAGCAGCTGACTGCGATGCCGGAGCCGCAGTACACCTATAACTGAACGCCGCTGCTTGTGACGGCATGACTGCAACGGCTCCGGCGGCCAAGTAGAGCAGCGCGGCTTGCGCCGCCCTGCCCCATGCTTTCTGCTTAGTGCGCAGCGGGCGCCAGGTTCACGCTCAAGGTTCCGCTGTCATTGCCGGAAACCCAGCCCACGCGGCCGGCGTTCGGACCTGCAGTAAAGCGCAGCAGCGGCAAATCGGCGACGAATTCGATGCCGGCCACAGGATTCGACAGCAGCAGCGGATTCAGGCTGGCGTCGAGCTGCATGAAATGCCACTCGATCGCACGGTTGGTGCGATTGCTCGAATTCCACAAGCCGTAGGACACCACAAAACCGCTGCCGTAAGCTTCCAGCTTGGGCATGATGGCTTGCGTGTTGGCGGCATTGCTGGTCAGCCAGGCGCTGGAACGCACGCTGCCGTCGGTGCCGCTGACCAGGCTGATGCGCACGTCGCGCGCTGCACGGCCTTGCGAGGTCGCGTGCACAATCGCAAAATCACCGCTGCTCAGCTTGATGAACTGGCCGGTCTCGGCGTTGGTGGTGTTGTCGCCCTCGCTGCCGTCGATGGCTTGGTATGGCTTGTCGAAAACCGTGCTGTCGTTGCCCAGATATGTAGCCAAAGTACGCGCCGACAAGCCCAGCTGACGCGGGTAGGCGTCGCCATGCGCCAGCGTGTAAGCGGTACCGTTGTCGATCAAAAGGCGCTGGTTGAAATTGTGCGAATAGAACCAGGCCGACCCCATGTTCATCGCATTGCCGGCGGGCGCCACGACGTTGCCGGTAACGGCATCGACGTAGCGGAAATAGCCGGCCTGGTGACGCGTGCCGTTATCGCCCCACGCCATCTGGTGCGCTACATACAGCACCAGCTTCTGGTTCACCGCGTCGTAGCTCAAGAGGCCGCCCCCTGCCGTGCCGGGATTGCCCTTGCTCTTGTCCTTGCTGTTGTCCTGGTTGCCGAACACCAGGGTATCCCAGGCCTTCGCCGCAAAACTGGCGCTGGACGCCTTGGCGATATGCAGTTCGTTGCCATTGACGTTGTTGACGTCGCCCGCGACCGTATTGCGGTAGGGATGGTCGACGTTATAGGCGACATAGAAGGCGCCGCTGGCATCCTTGGCAAAACCTAGCAGCTTGTATGAGCGCAGGCTGGTTGCCGTGGTGGCGCCAGCGCTCAGGTCAGGATTGACGTGGGTGATGCTGATCGTGCCGGGCGTTCCCAGGCCGGATACCGACGATTGCGTCGCACCGGAATAATCCAGCCAGGCCACATCCAGGCTGCCGTCCGCATTCAGCACCGGGATGATCGGATTGGGAAAGCCGTAGTTCGACATCGGGCTCGGCGGAATCAGGCCGTCATTGAAGAAATTGGCCTTGAGGCCGAAGACCTTGCTCGTGGCGCCAGTGGCGATCACTTGCGTTGTGACGTTGAAATCGGCGACGGGCACCGACGCCGGTGGCGTTACGGTGCTGGGCGGCGACGTCGCCGGCGCGCCAGGAGGGACAGCCGGCGCGGCAGTCGAAGGAGGTTTCGAGCCGGAGGAAGAATCGGATGAGCCGCCGCCGCAGGCCGCAAGCAGCAGAGGCAGGGACAGCAGCAAGGGCAGCGCGCGTGCAGGAATCCGGCGGGACAACGCCGGGAAAGGCATTTTTGAAAACATTGTCTTGATCTTTGCTGTAGATGCGCAAGCCATGGCCCGCGCCGTACTGCAGGCTACGGAATGAAGCCTGCTCACGGATTTGCCGATGTATCGCAAACATCGTGCCACCACAGCAAAACAGGGAAACAGTGCGTTACCTGCGCGCACAATAGCCGTCAAGCGCGGCTAGGAGGATATTTTGTGCATGATGCCTGTTGCCGCGCTGACCAAGAGGGTCAGGCAGGTGACATTCTTGGTCAGTTGGCCGAGGCCAGGCACAGGGGGCAACTGGAACGGCTCGCACAGCGGGCCGCGGCGGCCGCCAATGACCCCGCATTCAAATCGCTGGCTACCGCAGTGCAGCCTCATTGGTGGCCTGGTAGAGCCGCTGGTAGCGTTCATAACGTGGCTTGAGACGCGCCGCCAACTTGGCGGACGGCAGGATCAGCTCATCACCCGGCAAGCTGCCGCACACCGCCTCCGCCGCTTCGCCGGTAGCGGCCATGCGCGCCAGCCTGGCCGCGCCAAAGGCGCCGCCGAGATCGCCGCCCACGGGCCGCTGCAACGCGAAGCCGCAGGACGAAGCGACCAGCTCGCCCCAGAAACGGCTGCGGGCGCCGCCGCCGACGAAGGCAGCCTGGTTGATGCGGGTGCCGGCCGCGCCCAGCGCAGCGTAGCCATCCGCGAGCGAGAACGCCACGCCCTCCATCACGCTATAGGCAATTGCAGCAGCATCGGTATGCGAGGTCAGGCCGTGGAACATACCCGTAGCCTGCGCATTGTTGTGCGGCGTCCGTTCGCCATTCAGATAAGGCAGGAAAACAGGCGCCGTTTCGATCACGGCATCTTCCGCCAGCCGGGCAAACGCCGCTTCGCTGCCGTGTCCGGTCAGGCGGGTGGCCCATGACAAGCTGGTGGTGGCCGCCAGTGTCACACTCATTTGACACCAGCGCTGCGGCAAGGCGTGGCAGAAAGCGTGTACCGCCTGCGCCGGATTCGGCGAAAAATGATCGTTCGAGACGAATATCACGCCCGAGCTGCCGAGCGACACCAAGGCGCTGCCCGGACTGACCGCTCCTACTCCAACCGCCGAAGCAGCATTGTCGCCGGCACCGCCGGCGACCAGCACAGGTCCTTTGAAACCCCACTGGCGGCCCAGGTCTTCCTTGAGCTGGCCGGCCACCTCGCAACCCTCGATCAAGGCTGGCATCTGCTCGCGCCTCAGGCCGGTAGCGGCCAGCATGCGCTCCGACCAGTCGCGCCGGGCGACGTCCAGCCACAGCGTGCCGGCGGCATCCGACATGTCGGACACGAGTTCTCCTGTGAGCCGAAAGACCAGATAGTCCTTGGGCAGCAATACCTTAAAGAGGCTACGGAACACCGCCGGTTCGTGTTTCTGCAGCCACAGCAGCTTCGGCGCCGTGAAACCCGGCATCGCCAGGTTGCCGGTGATCTGGCGCGATTCCGGCACCAGCGCCTCCAGTTCGATGCATTCGGCGAAGGCACGGCTGTCATTCCAGAGTATCGCCGGCCGCAGCACGCGGCGGCGCGCATCCAGCAGGACCGCGCCATGCATCTGGCCCGAGATGCCGATCGCGCGCACTGCGGCAAATGCTTGCGGCGCCAGTATCCGCAATTGGTCCAGCGCTTCACAGGTGGCTTGCCACCAGTTTTCAGGGCTTTGTTCCGACCATAGCGGATAAGGTCTGCTGATGGTTTGCTTGACGGCGCTGCTGGCTAGCGGCTTGTCATTGCCATCCACCAGCATGGCCTTGATCTCGGAAGTGCCGAGGTCGATACCCAGGTACATGAATGCATCCTTCTTTTTATTGGACCGCCGTCTGGCCCGGCCCGCTGCTGCCTTGCGTCAAATGGCAGGCCCGGAACTTGGACGGCGACATTTGTTTTTTCTGCAAGAACTGGTGATTGAAATGGGAAACGTTATTAAACCCGACCCGGTAGCAGATATCCGTCACCGACAGCGCGCTGTTCATCAGCAACTCGCAGGCACGATTGAGGCGCAGATGGTTGACATACTGGATGAAAGTCAGGCCGGTGCTCTTGCGGAAGAAGCGCGAGAAGGCGGCGCCTGCCATGTGCGCAAGTTCAGCTACATCGGCCTCGCGCAGATCGGAGGTGTAGTTTTCTAGGATATACGCCAGCACCTGGTTGATGACGGCATTACGCCGCTGGTCAATGCTGGGGTCATAGCTGGGACTGGCCAGCCGCACGCGCGGCGCACGCGACAGATAATCCAGCAAGTCCAGGAACAGGATCACGCGCCGGGCATCGCTGGCGCCCAGCATGGCGCTCAAGGCTTCATGCGCGCGCCCTTCTGCCTCTTTGCCGAACTGCACGCCAAAGCGGGCATCGTCGAGCAGATTCTGCACCTGGCCGAACTCGGGAAACAGCGCCATGCAATCCTGCATGAATTCAGCGCCCAACTGCAGCACCAGGTCTCGCTCCGCCACGCTGACGCCGGACGCCAGTTCGCTCACCCAGTTGTGCGGGATGTTGGGGCCGGTGAACACCAGGTTGCCAGGCTCGCAATCGCCGATATAGTCGCCGACAAACATCTTGCCGCTGGTTTCGCGCAAATAGTGCAGCTCGTACTCTGGGTGGTAATGCCAGCGCGCCACCTGGTGCGGATAGCCATGTGACCAGATGCGGAACGACTGGTACTGCACTTTCTGGATAAGCTCGAGGTCCGGGCGCATGCTGTCATCTCCTGTTGTTGCCTGGCGCCAAATAAATGTCAATGACGCAACACCAGGCTGCGACCTGTCTCAGCATCGAACACATGCAAGTCATTCAACGAGACATTAAAGCATACTCGCGCACCCACCTGCGGACAACGGTTGGCCGGCACCAGTGCGGTAATTTCGCGCTGGGCATGCAGCATGCTGACCAGCGATTCAGCTCCCAGCAGCTCCACCAGGTCGACCTGGCCCAGCACTTCAATCTGCTGATCGCCGGCGCTGGTGGTAAACATGTGATTAGGGCGCACGCCTAGCACCACGGATTGGCCGTCGCCGATGGCGAACAAGGATTGCGGCAAACGCCACCTGGCTTCACCACTGTCCAGCACCGTCATCCCATCTGCATTGCTGGCGATGCAATCGATGAAATTCATGGCCGGCGTGCCGATAAAGCCGGCGGCAAACTTGGATACCGGGTGGTTGTAGATTTCCGCCGGACTGCCGACCTGCTCGATCCGCCCCGCTTTCAGGAGTACGATGCGGTCGGCCAGCGTCATCGCCTCCAGCTGGTCGTGGGTGACATACACCGAGGTGGTCGCCAGCTGCCGGTGCAGGCGCTTGATATCGCCGCGCAGCTGGGCGCGCAGCTTGGCGTCCAGGTTGGAGAGCGGCTCGTCGAACAAGAACACCGCCGGCGTCTTGATCATGGCACGGCCGATCGCCACCCGCTGCTGCTGGCCGCCCGACATCTGCTTCGGCTTACGCTGCAGCAGCGGCTCCAGGTTGAGCATCTGCGCCACTTGCCCGACCCGCTGGCTGATTTCGCTCTCCGGCGTCTTTAGGCGGCGCAGGCCGAAAGCCATGTTGTCATACACCGTCATGTGCGGATACAGGGCGTAGTTCTGGAACACCATGGCGATATCGCGTTCGCGCGGCGGCAAATCATTCACTTGCCTGGCGCCGATATGCAAGGCGCCGCCGCTGATTTCCTCCAGTCCCGCCATCATGCGCAGGATGGTCGACTTGCCGCAGCCGGAGGGGCCGAGCAGCACGATGAATTCCGCGTCCGCGATCTCCATGCTGAAATCGTGGACTACCGGATTGCCTTCATAATGCTTTACTAGCTTGTCGCAAACAATGCTGGCCATGGCGCTTACTCCAATTCAATCTGGATCTTGACGTCGCGCGGATTGCCGCTGGCGGCCGCATCGAAGGCAGCGACGCCGTCAGCGAACTTGAACGAACGCGAAATGAAAGGCTTGACATTGATCTTGCCGGAAGCGATCAGGGCCAGCGCGCGCGGGAAGATATTGGCATAGCGGAACACCGATTCGATGCGGATTTCCTTGGCCAGGAGCGCCACGATATCGATCGCCACCTTGTCAGCCGGCAAACCTACCAGCACCAGGCAACCGCCCGGGCACAACAGGTCGAAGATGCCATCGTAAGCCTTGTCGCTGCCGCTGGCTTCAAACACGATGTCGGCGCCCCATTCACCGCTCAGGCCGGTGACCACCTCCAGCAACGATTGCTGGCGCAAGTTGACCGTGGTGATGCCGGGATAGGCATGGATCAGGTCCAGTTTTTCCTGCACCAGGTCGCAGATCACCACCCGGCTGCAGCCGCCGGCCAGCGCAGCCAGCGCCGTCATCATGCCGATTGTGCCGGCGCCCATCACCACCGCCAGGTCGCCCGGCTTGATCCTGGCCTTGGTGGCGGCCTGCAGGCCGATCGCCAGCGGTTCGACGATTGCGCCTTCGGCGAAGCTGACATTGTCCGGCAGCTTGAAAGTAAACGCGGCCGGATGCGAGACAAACGGCGTCAGGCAGCCGTGGATCGGCGGCGTAGCCCAGAAGCGCACGGCCGGATCGAGATTGTAGAGGCCGAGCCGGACCGCCTTCGATTCGAAATCCGGCACGCCGGGCTCCATGCAGACGCGGTCGCCCACCTGCAGGTGCCTGACGTCGGCGCCGACTTCGGTCACCACGCCGGCGGCTTCATGCCCCAGCACCATCGGTTCGTGCACCACGAAGGAACCGATATTGCCGTGCTGATAGTAATGGACGTCGCTGCCGCAGACGCCGACCGTATGAATCTTGATCTTGACGTCGCGCGGACCTATGGCCAGCGGCAAGTCAATCTCGCGCAACCGGATGTCATGCTGTTTTTCGAGAACCAGGGCTTTCATCATCTACTCCGTTATCTTGTTAGCGCAGCGAGACGGCGCTGCTCCGTTTTTTGGTCTTGGGCAAAACTCAGCGATGCTTGAGCATGGAATTGAGCAGCTGGCTCAGCAAACCGAGGAATACCAGCGGCGGCAATGCCAGCAGCACGGTGGAAGCGTTGACCACGCCCCACGGCACTTCCTGTCCCATCGAGGTGAACGTGGCGGCGATCACCGGCAAGGTCGCGGCCTGCTGCGAAGTCAGGGTCAGCGCCATCATCAGTTCGTTCCAGACCAGCACAAAGCTGAACACCACGCCACCCAGCAAGGTCTTGGAAGCGATCGGCAAGGCAATCCGCCAGAACACCGCATACGGTCCATAGCCATCGATGGTCGCAGCTTCCTCGACTTCGCGCGGGACCCGCTGGAAGGCCGGGATCGAGAGCCAGATGATGGTCGACAAGGTGGTCAGAAGATAAGTCACTATCAATGAAAACCGGGTGTCGTAGACGCCGAGATCTATCCAGATCGCCATCAACGGAATCGCCACTGCCACCGGCGGCAGGAAGCGCAGCGACAGCACGAAGAACTGGACGTCGTCACGGCGACGGAACGGGTAGCGGGCGATGGCGTAAGCGGCGGGCACACCGAGCAAGGCCCCCAGCCCCACTGCCGCGCCCACCACCAGGATGCTGTTGTACAGGCCGGACAGCACTTCTGGCGTGTGCAGCACCTGCCGATAGTTGTCCAGCGTCGGCCGGAACAGGAAGCGCGGCGTCGGCGAGACGATATCCATCAATTCCTTGAGCGAATTGAGCAACGCCCACAGCACCGGGAACAGGGCTACCGTCACCAGCAGCGCCAGGCCTAGCCAGCCGAACGCCTTGGACAAGCCGCGTACCAGGCTGCCTCGGGCGGCAGTTTTGCCGGACGCTGTCAACTGCACCTCGGCCCTTGCCGGCATGCCTGCAATTATTCTTGCCATTTTTTCGCTCGCTTCCAGATGATTGTGAACAACGCTGTAGTCAGCACCATCATCAGCACCGCCATCGCCGACGCGTAGGAGATATCGCCGGACAAGCCGATGCCCTGCGAATACGCATACATGTCCAGCGTCTCGGTGGCGATGCCGGGACCGCCCTTGGTCATCACATAAATCAGGTCGAAAGAACGCAGCGACTCGATCATCTTGATCAACGCCAGGCTGACCAGCGGCGCCCGCAGCATCGGCAGCGCCACCAATGCATACACTTCCCAGCTGCGGGCGTAGTCGATGCGCGCCGCCTCCAGCGGTTCGGGCGGCAAGGTTTCCAGCAGCTTGAGCACGATGACGGCAAAGAACAGGCCCCATTGCCAGATATCGACAAACGCTACAGCCAGCAGCGCCAGGCCGGGGTCGGACAGGAAGGCGATGTTGCCCAGGCCGACAAAACCCAGCAGCCAGCTGACGATACCCAGCAAAGGCGAGAACATGAATTTCCACAGGAAAGCCGCCGACACCCGCGGCAGCAGTACCGGGATGATCAGCAGCACCGATAGCAGATTGCGGGTGCGCGGCGAGGTTTTCTCGAACAGCCAGACCGCCAGCAGCACCCCCACCACCAGGGTACCGATCACGGTGACAGCTTCCCATTGTGCCGACACCTTGATGGCGTTAAGGAAGCGGCGATCCGCCGCCAGCCGGGAAAAATTCTCGAACCAGACGAAATGACTATCGGCGTATTGCAGCATGCGATCGCGCAGCGCCAGATATATTGCACCGATGGTCGGCACCAGCGCCAGCACGGCCAGGATCAGCATGGGCGGCAGCAGGAACACATAAGGCAAGGAAGAACTGTGGCGTTTATTCATTGTCGCTTCTCGAAAGATTGCGCCAGGCGGCGCTCGACCGGCGCCGCCTGGCAATCAGGAGTTCCGCTTAGTTGCGGCGGCCGGCGCGGGCGATGACGGCGTCGGTATATTTGGCGGCGTCGTCCAGTGCGGCTTTGACATCGGTGCGGGTGCCGGTGAACAGCTCTTCCAGCACCACGCCAAGATTGTCGCCGACCTGCGGCCACAGCGGCGACGACCAGATATTCAGCCTGGTGGTATCAGTGATCGCGTTCAGTCCGGCGACGATCCCCGGCTGCACATGCTGCTGGAAGTAAGGGCTGCCAATCGTGCTGCTGCGGTTATAGTCGCTGAATACGCCATCCTTGAGGCGCGCCTGCTCCTGTTCCTTGCCGCTGGCCCAGGCGATGAATTTGCCGGCCGCCTGGCGCGTGCATTCATCCTTGCTGCCGTAGGCCGCAATCGCAAAGCCATGGCCGAAGCCTGCCGAAGACAGCGGCGCCGGCGGCCGTGCATAGCCGACCTTGCCTACTACCGACGATTTGGTCGGGTCTTCCATCCAGTCGGCGAACGGTGTCGACTCGATCATGAAGGCGACCTTGCCGGCACGGAAACTTTCGACCGCATTGCTCCAGTCGTAGGTAGCGGTGCCGGGCGGCGTGTACTTCAGCAGGTCCATGTAGGTCTGCGTGGCTTTCACCCCGGCCGCCGAATTGAAACCGGCCTTGCCATCCTTGCCGACCCATTCGCCGCCCATGGCGGTGAAGAACGGCGACCAGCGCCACACGTTCATGCCCGAACCGCGCTGGCCGCGCGCCACCCAGCCGTAGACCGCCGGCGGATTGTTCAGCTTCTTGATGGCGGCCTGTAGTTCTTCCAGCGTCTTCGGCACCGCGATGTGGGCCTTGTCCAGCAAGTCCTTGCGGTAATAGAGGAAGTCACCGCCACCGTAAAGCGGTGCAAAATAAGCCACATCCTTGTAGCTCGCCACGGAACGGCGTCCCGGCAGGAAATCGTTGTAGTCGTATTCTTTCGGGTAATACTTCAGCAAGGGCAGGATCCAGCCGGCGGCAGCGAATTCCGCCACATTGGCTTCGTCGACGTAATAGACCTGGTAAGCGCCGGCCTTGGTGGAGGCATCCAGGCGCGACTTGCCGCGCCGGTCGTTCTCGCCGAAATACACCAGGTCGACCTGGGTGCCGCTGGCCTTGCGGTAGTCGGCCAGCGACTTTTCGAGCGTGGTGAGGCCCAGGGTCTTCTGGGCCAGCACTTTCAATTGCGGAACGCTGCAGGAATCGGCCGCGGACGCGACCGGCATCAGGAACACCAGGCCGGCAAGCGCGCCGGCATAGGCGAGTTTATTCATCACTATTGTCTCCTCTGTTTTTTTGAGCACCGCAGCGGAATACAAGCCGCTGGCGATTACCATGGACCGGCGCACCGGCCGCGTCTTTGTGACGCAGGGAGACTATAGAGTTGCCGGCCGGGCCGGCGCTACCACAAAAGCCAGGGCCGGCTTGTACTATTTTCACAGGCAGGCAGGCCCGTGAAACCACTACAAGCCTGCCCTTTTCCTGGCTTTCGGGACGCCCCGGCAGTCATGCCGGGTGCTGTCGTCAAGTTAATCCGCGGCAGGAAAATCCAGCGTCGTGTCATTGATGCGATTGACCAGGTTGGTGAAGCTGATGGCGGCAATCACCAGCGCCGTATCGACGATCTGGGCATCGCTGAAAGCGGCTTCCCTGACGGCGGCCAGAACCTCCGGCGCCACCGTGCCGCGGGTCGTCACCAGGCTGCGGGCGAAATTCGCCAGGGCGTCGTTGCGCGCATCGCCAGACGGCTGGCCGTGGCGCACACCGAGGATGGCTGCGCGGCTGAGGCCATTCTTTTTCCCCATCAGGGTATGCGCCGCCAGGCAATACTCGCAAGCCGCGGCTTCGCTCACCGCCAGCCGTATCACTTCAATCTCTTGCGCATTCAAGCTGCTTTTTTTCAGGGTGGCGTCCAGGCCTAGCGCTGCCGCCAGCGCCACCGGACTGTTGCCGCCGACGGTGGCATAGGCATTGGGCACTTTGCCGGCAGCGCTCTTGATGGCGCCAAACAATTCTGCAGCTTGGCCGCTGGCTTCGGCTACTGGCGGGGTGTAAAGACGGTTCATGATGGTTTCCTTTATTCGGCTGGGTGGAGAATTCATGCCCGGATCAAGGCGGCATGGAAACCAGTATAGAGCGCCTCGATATAATTATTAATGCTTTAAAATGCATATAATTTGCTTATTCGTCTCATCTTAAAGACCATGGACGCTCTCAGCCGCCTGCTGTCGCTCTACCCGCTCAGCACCACCCTGGACGTGCGCTGCCATTTTGGCGCGCCCTGGGTGCTGGAGCATGCCGCCGTCGCCAGCGGCATCGCCCCCTATCATCTGGTGGTGAGCGGCACAGCCTGGCTGGATGCGGAAGGACAAACCGGCATCGCCTTGGCGGCCGGCGATATCGTTGTTTTTCCAAAGGGCAGCGCACACCGTCTGTACACCGGTGCCGGCGGCGACCTCATGCCGCAGCGCCACTTGCCTGGTCCGCAGGTGATCGCCAACGTCGTCAACGACGGCAGCGGTGCGCCGACCGACATCCTGTGCGGCCAGTTCGAGTTCAACTCCGACAGCGCGAACCCTTTGCTGCTAGCCTTGCCTGATATTGTCCTGGTGCGCAGCAGCGGCCGCCCGGATTTCAGCGGGCTGCAAGCGCTGAGCGGCATGCTGCGGCAGGAAACGGACAGCCAGCGGGCCGGCGCCAGCGCCGTGGTGGCGCAATTGTCCTCCGCCCTGTTTGCGCTGGTGCTGCGCGCCTGGCTGGAGCAGGCCGAGGCAGTGCCGGGGCTATTCGCGCTGCTGGCAGACCAGCGCTTGCAGGCAGCGTTGCAAGGCATGCTGGCGGCGCCGGAAAAACCGTGGACCCTGCAAGACATGGCCAGCGCCTGCCACATGTCGCGCGCCACCTTTGCCCGCGTATTCCAACGGGTTGCCGGCATGACGCCGGCCGCCCTGCTGATGCAGACGCGCATGGCGCAAGCGGCGGTCTGGCTGGCGCAGGGAAAACGCACGGTGGCTGACATCGGCGAGGCCGTCGGCTATCAATCGGAGGCTGCTTCCAACCGCGTGTTCAAGCGCTGCTTCGCTGTCGGTCCGGGCCAGTACCGGCGCAATGCCCGCGCTGACAATGCATGAACGCGCACAGGGCGGCGGGCAAGTCGCCTTGGCAGCCGGTCTTGTGCTGCTCCCGGCTCCATCCTATAATCGGCAAGCTTTATCCATAGCATCTACCCGCAAGCTCTCGTAAATTATCCGTGTTCCGCATCCGCCGCCAAAAAATTGTTGTCTGGAGCTGCCTGTTTGCCATCTGGCTGGGCATCCTCATGCCGACAGTTTCGCAGTCGCTCAAGGCCAGCGGGGCGATCCAGGCTTATAACCAGATATACAACGAGATCTGCACCTCGGCCGGGCTGGTCCAAGGAGATGGCAACGGCAAATCGCCGACGCCGGCCGGCGACCACTTGAATGCCTGCGGCTACTGTTCGCTGCTGGCCAACAGTCCGCCGCCGGCGAGCTCCTTCGATATCTTGCTGGCGACCGCGGTCACGGCAGCGCACGTCCAGCCGCTACTGTACGACTACATCCCGCCACGGCCGTTCCGCGGCCGCACCCATCCGCTCGACCCGCCCCCTGCTTTCTCCTGACCGGCCGTTTTCCGGCAGCTGAGCTGCCGCCCATCCCCGATTGCCGCGGTAATCCGGGGATGCTCATCTATTGAAGTCCAGGGGAATTTTATGCTTGCTTTGCTCACGCAAACCGAGAGTGCTTCGTCGCGCCGCTACCAGCCGCCGGCGCTCTTTTCCATACGGCGCTCATGCGCGCTGTCGGCCGCTTTGCTGCCGCTGTCGTTTGTCTTACCCATCTTTGCGCAAAGCGCTCGTGCCGCCACCGACGACGATGCGCACGCGGCGCCGGCAGTATTCATCACCGGCGCCCGCGAAAAGCGGGTGCTCGATCCCAACCTGCCGGCCAGCAGCGAACGCATCACTGCCGAGCAGCTGCAAAACCTGAACGTCGTCAACACCGAAGACGCCTTGAAATACATGCCGAACATGGCGATCCGCAAGCGCTTCATCGGCGATGAAAACGCTACCATTTCGGTGCGCGGCAACGGCACTTCGCAGACTGCGCGCGGCCTGGTGTATGCCGACGGCCTGTTGCTCAGCAACCTGCTCGGCAATACGCACAGCTTTCCGCCGCGCTGGTCCATGGTGTTTCCGGAAGATATCGCCCAGGTGGATGTGATCTACGGCCCGTTTTCCGCCCTGTATCCCGGCAATTCGATGGGCGCAACGGTGGCCATCACCACCAAGATGCCGACCAAGCTGGAAGCGATGTTCAAGGCCCAGGTATTCAGCCAGCAGTTCAATCTGTTCGGCGTCGACGGCCATTTCGACGGCAACAAGAGCACTGCGGCGATCGGTAACAAGATCGGCGACCTCTCCTTCCTGCTAGGCATAGATCACCTCAGCAATGCTGGCCAGCCGTTTGTCTACGCCAGCCAGCCGCGTTCGACGCAGGCCGCCGGTCCAACGGCAATTCCAGTGACCGGCGCGTATTCCTATACCGATCCGAACGGCGCACCGGCCACCATCTTCGGCGTCAACGCCGAAGGCGCCGAGCACGCGGTGCAGGACCAGTTCAAATTCAAGGCTGCCTACGACATCAGCCCTACCCTGCAAGCTGGCTTCACCTTCGGCTACTGGCGCCAGAAGGTCAGCAACAGCACCCAGACCTTCCTGCGCGACGCCAACGGCAATCCGGTCTACTCGGGCCTGGTGAATATCGGCGGCTACCAGTACAAGCTGCCGGACTCGTTCTTCGCTCCGGCAGCCAGCGAAAGCGAGAACCAGCTATACGGCCTGACGCTGAAAAGCCGCAACGCCAGCGGCTGGAACTATTCGGCAATCGCGTCCTGGTTCGATGTCTCCAAGAGCATCGCGCGCTCCGCCAACAGCGGGCTGGCCGGCAATCCGAGCGGTGTGGCCACCTTCGGCGACGGCTCCGGCTGGAAAACCCTGGACCTGGCGGCCGACTACAAACCCGCGGCAGTGGTCGCCGGCAGCCACTGGCCGACCATCGGCTACCACTACGACAATTATTTTCTGGAAAACACCACCTACAACTTGAGCAACTGGCGCGGCAATGACAACGGCAGCTTCAATAACGCCTTTGCCGGCAAGACCGAAACGCAGGCGCTGTTTGCCCAGGATGCCTGGCAACTGAGCCAGCTGTGGAAGCTGACTTACGGCCTGCGCTACGAAGACTGGCGTGCCTACGACGGCGCCCGCGCAGTTCCTGGCGCCAGTCAGCGCTACGCCGACCGCAGCCTGGCCTACTGGTCGCCCAAGGCGGCGCTCGCCTACAAGGCCAGCCCGGACCTGACCCTGCGCTTTTCCGCCGGCCGCGCCTATCGCTTTCCGACCGTCAGCGAACTGTTCCAGGGCAGCCTGACCGGCTCGACGCTAGTCAACAACGATCCCAATCTGAAGCCGGAAAACGATCTGGCCAAGGAACTGAGCGCAGAGTGGGCGCATTTCAACGGACTGCTGCGCCTGTCGCTGTTTGAAGACGACGTCAAGAACACCTTGTTCAGCCAGACCAACACGACGGTATTCCCCAATGTGACCAGCATCCAGAACATCGACCGTGTCCGCTCGCGCGGGATCGAGCTCAGCTATGCCGCCGAGGATGTCATGCTGCGCGGCCTGGACCTCAGCGCCAGCGCCGGCTTTACCCGTTCCATCATCCTGGAGAACAGCAAGAATCCGGCGACGGTCGGCAAGAATTTTTACCGCATCCCCTTGTGGCGCGCCAACCTGGTGGGCAGTTACCGCATCGGCGACCAGGCCACGGCGACACTGGCCGGCCGCTATTCCGGCCGCCAGTACAACACGCTGAGCAATACCGACGTCAACCCGGACACCTTCGGCGGCACCAGTTCCTTCCTGGTGTTCGACAGCAAGCTGACCTTCAGGCCGAGCAGGAATACCGAGCTTGGCATAGGCGTCGACAACCTGACCAATCGCCGCTACTACGTCTACTACCCCTACCCGGGCCGTACCTTCTATCTGGAAGCCAAGGTCAGCCTGTGAGCCACTGCACCAGTCAAGCTGCTTATTTTGTAGGGTGGGCACGCTTTTGTGCCCACGCGGATAGCAGCGATACGGCGTGGGCACCAAAGCGTGCCCACCCTACCTCTTGGCAAGGATAGCCGCCACGTTATCCGCAGAGAAGCCTGAATAAATATTTATAGCAAGGAAAACCATGCCATCCATTTCTACCCAGGCGATGCCAGATGAAAGCAGTTCCATCGCCTCGCGCAACTATCGCATCCTGTGGCGCTGGCATTTCTATGCCGGCCTGTTCGTCATGCCCTTCCTGATGGTGCTGGCGATCACCGGCGCCATCTATGTCTTCAAGCCGCAGATCGAAAATTTCCTGTATGGCGACATGCTGCGCGTCGCCGCCAGCGGGCAGTCAAAGCTAGCCTACGGCAAGCTGCTCGGCATTGCCGCCAGCGTCCTGCCCGTAGACGCCGTGCCAACTTCGGTCGCGGTCAGCGCCGATCCATCACGCAGCACGGAAGCGGTATTCCGCCTGCCGTCGGGCGACAGCACCAGCGTCTATCTCGATCCGTACAGCGGCCGGCTGCTGGGCACGCTCAGCGTCGAGCACCGCTTGATGAAGCAGGTGCGGCAGATCCATCGCGATCTGCTGCTGGGGCGCTGGGGCGGCTGGCTGATGGAGCTGGCCGCCTGCTGGACCCTGGTCATGCTCGGCACCGGCATCGCACTCTGGTGGCCGCGCAAACGGTTTGCCGTCTGGGGCACCCTGCTGCCACGCTTCGGCCTGCGCGGCCGCGCAGTCTGGCGCGAACTGCATCTGGTGGCCGGCATCTGGGTAGCGATAGGTGCGCTGTTTTTCATCCTGAGCGGCTTGCCCTGGTCCAGCTTCTGGGGCAAGAACTTCCAAGCCCTGGTGACCTGGGCCGGCTCCAGCCAGCCGAAGGCCGTAGCCAAAGCACCACCGGCGCATGAGCATGGCATGTCCGCCATGGCTGACATGCCGGACATGAAGATGCAGGAGCTGCCGCTGGCGAACGTTCCCTGGGCGGTGGGAGCAACGACAGTACCGCAGTCGCACGACGTGCCACAACAAGCGCTGGACATCGATCAGGTAGTGGAAATCGCCACGCGCAACGGCATGGCGACTTACCAGCTGGCGCTGCCGGCCAAGAGTTCCGGCGTGTTCACGGCCTCATATGCGCCCGGCGCAGGCGAATTCGTACGTT
>Ga0210409_10001148_pt1 | contig 36155 bp, 72 predicted proteins | sample IncBWH17MmetaG_FD_161649 | JGI IMG/M metagenome (GOLD analysis project Ga0210409, IMG submission 161649) | Forest soil microbial communities from Barre Woods Harvard Forest LTER site, Petersham, Massachusetts, United States - Inc-BW-H-17-M | ecosystem: Environmental > Terrestrial > Soil >... | reverse complement strand
TCTTGCCGATGAGCACGGCCAGGACGCTTCCGGTGATGACGCCGCCAGCCATGATCTTTCCGACCTTGTTGGCAAGTGCACTGCTGGTCACCAGCGTGCTCCCGTAGGTTGGCGAAATGGCAAGCGTCAACGACTTCGTCAACGAAACAGTGGTCGTAAGCGTCTGGAAGTTCACCACTCCTTGCGCCACGATGAGCTTGGGAGTGATGTGCACGTACATCCGCTGCGGCGCGGACCGGCCAGCGCGCACCGCTCACTCCGTCCAGATCACATAGCACCAGGCGTTGACTGTGGCGGGAGCCGTAACGCGTACTCGCAGGAACTTTCCAGCCCCCACTACGAACTCATTCCCCATCGGCCACTGCTTGAGGTACTGGTTCGTTGGGGCCACCAACTGGATATCTCCGAAGCGCGACACCGTCGTGCTGCCCTCGACGGTAGCCGTATAGCCCGTGGCGGCAGTGCCCAGGGTTACAGTACTTGCGGCTGCGGAGCGGTTGTTGTTGTAAGGCTGCACCCCGGCTGCCACATGCGCCGTTACGGTCGCAGCTACGTCGGTTTCCAGCAGCTCGCAGGCCACCGGAGTAGCTGCGGTCGAGCCATCGAATGAGATACCCCATTCCACCACGTATAGTTCGCGGGTATTTGGGGCAATCTGGAGCAACGTCTTGATGGCAGTACCGGTGGCAACCTTGGCCATAGCTGCCGTCGTCGGGGCTGTGCCGTTTGCGGCAAAGAATAGCTGACGCATCTCGTCTCCCTCAGAAGCTGCTGGCCCGCCGGACGGCTTGGCCTACCATCATATTTTTGCCATACTCCCAGCCGACAAGTACGGCAATGCTGTGGCTCGTGGATGCAGTAGAACAGCTATCCACGGGTTGGATGGTGGAAATCTCACCTAGCTTGTAGATGTATTCCGCATCACCCGAAGGCCAACCGGATTCATATTTTGTCGTGAATCCCGGAGAGGTGCAATTGCCATTGGCTGTCCCCGCATCCCCCTCGGCACGGATATGGCCGAAGTAAATTTCTCCTTCCGGAGAAAGTGCCGTCATATTAGGCCATGTGAGCGTGGTTGAGGAGGCGTTATTCAGAGTGCCTGCCGCGTGCGCCGACCACCTGACGGGATGGCTGGGCGTCACTAGCAGGGGAGCTATTTCTACGAAGGTCGAGCCGATGGCCGATGCGAAAGTAAGGGTAGCCACGGTGGTGCCGGTCCCAGTACTAACACCCATCCATATTTCATGGTTGAACGGCGTGCTGGCATTATCCGTAAAAATTCCGGCTATTCTGGTCCAAGTGGCCGGACCGCCCCCAGATATCGAGGCCACATTATTTGATGAACTTCCTACGCCGATATACAGCAGTGCCACATCTCCTGCGGCAAGTACTCCGAAATCAATAGACGAGACACCTGCGCCATTAACATGCCCTGCTGTCCCATGTCGTGACAGTGTAGGTCCAGCGGCGAACAAAGTGCACTCAAATGGAACTGCAACAGAAGTCGGTGAACTGGTGAGTGCAAGAGTATCAACGACGTTAAAGCCCACCGGCCCATTCGTGTCGAACAGTGCAATCGATGCTGTCGGTGAAGTAGAAATGCCTCCACTGGCCCGTGAGACCCATGGAGCCGCCTGCCCCGTCATGGTCACCGTACTGCTACCGGCCGGATCGGATGAAGTGACAGCGCCAACGGTCCAGAATTGTGGGCCATCTCCAAGGCCCGCACCTATATTAGTCTCATCGGGGGCTGTCACAGAGGTGCTTGAGGCGCGACCGGTGGTCAGCGCTGAGGAAGTATCAGTGAACGCCGAGCCTGATGCGACACCGCCCGAATAGGCGATAGTAACGCAAGCCCACGCGCCCGTCTGGGCCAGGGTGATTGTCTGGTTCGTCGTGGCATCACCAGCACTGAAAACCCGGTACCGCATCTCCCCACGGTTCGTGATGGTGCCACTGAGAGCGGAATTGCCAGCCTTTAGGGCCGTCCAGGCATTGCCTGACGCTGGCCAAGTAGCCGCCGTCGGAGTAACGCTGCTGCCAACCCCGATAGAGATCACAGCGATCAAGGTGTGGCCAGGTTGAAGTCCGGCCGGATATGAGAGCGTGGCGCTGGTGCCAGTGCCAGTATTGACGGCACTGGCACCCACGAACTGTTCGCTGGCCACCAGAACTCCACTCAGGTGTACTTGACCTGGATGGTGGACTGGATTGAGTCCCCCGTGTTGAGCGCCAGGCCGGTGAATGAGGCATGCAGGTACATGGAGGCGTTTGCCACGGCATTACCGGGAGGGTTGCCGAGAGTGATCGTCGTGCCGTTGGCGTGAGTCGCAGCGCTGGAGCCATTGACGGCTCGGGTCACGGTCAGCGAGGTTGTGCCGGAACCGGCGGTCACCTGCATAACCTCGCCCTCGCACTGGATGTAGGTGTTGTTCGCCGGGGTGTAGCTTGCCGCCGTCGTGCCCGTGGTGCCGGAGGTCGTGGTCGGCGCGATGGACCAGGTGGTGGAGAACGGCTTGGTGGCCGAGTCCGTCAGGAACACTTCCGCGATGGTCTGGCCGGACAGCGAGGTGAGCGTCCCCACGACCTGGTAGGTGTCGTTGGTGGTCGTGGTGGTCTGCACCGAGCTTGTGCCCGTGGTGCGCGTCTCCGCCCCCTCAATGAAGGGAGCCACGTCGGTCACGGCAGCCGTGGAAGTGCCGATGCCCCAGCCCAGCACCTTCGGCTCGGTCGCGGTGCCCTTCATGGAGTTGACGATGATCTCACGGCCCTTGGCCGTGACAACGACGGTGGTAGCCATTACTGGCTCCTAAGCGCCTTGGCGCGGTGGTTGGCGAGGACGATGTTCCGCTCCACGGCGGGAGCCTTGAAAAGCTGCCACCAGAGGTTCTTGAAGGGGTTCCGGAACCGGACCGCAGCGTTGTCGATCACGTCCACGGTGCCGTCTGCGCGGGTGATGACGTGGTTGATGGAGACGCGGTGGGCACCGGCCGGGAGGGACAGGCCCTTGTAGCGCATGCGACCGGCGTTGGGCGGGGCGACGGCGCAGCCGCAGTGCGGTGGGTCGCACACCTCCACCTGCTTGTGGCCCTTGGAGGTGGGCACGACTTTCTTCGGGATCTTCATGCCTCCTCCTCCAGCTTGGTGATGACTTCGGCCACGGCCTCGGAGACGACCTCCGTGCTCAGGTCGAGCTTGTGCACGACAGGTGCGGGAACAGTCCGGGACCAGTCGCCGTGTGAGCAGGAAGCCGACCCGCTGTTCTCCGGCCAGCCGCCCGGCCAGCATTCGAGGCAGATCGGGCCGTCGCCCTTTTTCCAACCCTTCGGGGGCATCAGCTTTCCTTCTCGCACTCGCCGCCGCAGCGGCTACAGGTCTTCACGAAGCTGCCGAAACCGCAGGCACCGCATCGGAAGCCGACGCTCTTGCGGGTGGCACCGGCCATGGACGGATAGAAGCCGCCGCCCTTGGCCATCACGGCGGCGTCGGAGGGGAGCATGTGGAAGATCCCTTCCCTGTCGCGCTTGTAGCGAGCACCGGACGGCGCGTCGACCTCCGCCACGTTGCTGCCCTGAGCGCAGACCTTGACCGTGTCGGTCATCCGGCCACCACCGATCCGGCTGCCTGGAGGTCCGAGGTCAGGTTGGTGACCAGGGTCGCCACGTCCGCCGTCATGCAGGGGAAGTCGCAGTGCGTCCGGTTGATCTGGACGTTCGCGGCGTGGTTGGCCAGCAGGGTGTCCACGTTGGCGGCGGAGAGCGTCGTACCGAGGTAGGTGTTGACGCGCGCCAGCACGGCCCGGACACCGGGCCCCGCGAACTTGTGCGGGCCCACGGCCACGATGGTGACGCGCGAGGTGCCGCCCGTGTAGTCGTTGGCCTCAATGTTGAAGTTGACGCCCAGGTTCGCGGGCGACGCCTTGACCGCTGTTGGCATTGCTACTCCTAGGTGGTCGTCAGGTAGCTGAGGACCGTGGACGTGGCACAGACGGCCCACAGAGGGCTGTTGCCCAGTGCGCCGATGTTGATGATGCCGTTGATCTGGATCGGCAGACCCGTGCCCGTGGTGACGCCGGGGCCGCCCACGTAGACCACGGCAGCGCCGTTCGACAGCACCACGGCCGACTCCGCGCCGGGCGGCACGGACGGGGCCGGGACGACGAGAATGGCCGACGAGCCGACCGTGACCTGATTGGTGACTACGGACATGACTGCCTCCGGGCGTGGGGGCGGCCCCCGTGGAGGGGGCCGCCGATCACGGATGGATCACTGCACGCCGAGAAGCAGGCCGGAGAAGGCCGGGGCGTAGTGCACCATCGTTCCGAAGAAGTAGGTGCTGGAGTCGTAGGTGAACTGCACCTGCGGCCAGTCGACGGCCATGTAGTCCTGCACCGTCCGGATCTCCGCCGTGGCGGTGATGCCCGCCGCCGGGTAGGGGATCGAGGTGGAGCGCAGGATCACGCAACCGAGGGGCATGAACGGGTGCACGTTGAGCGGCACCATCTGGCTGGTGAGCTGATTCTGCAACCCGGTGACCGCGACGCCGATCGTGCCCGCGTCCTGGCTCATCATGATGCGGAACGGGAGGTTCTGGGCGTTGTTCTGGAGGATGTTGCCCAGCTCTACCTTCACGTTCGGGTCGAGCCAAATGTCGTTCGGCTCAGCGAAGTTGAGCTGGTACATCTTCTGGAACGCGGTCTGGAACTCGGAGCCAGGCGCGGTCGTGGACAGCTTCGCGTTGACCCGGTTGACGTAGCCGCCGTTCGCAGGCAGCGTGCCGAGCCAGCCGTCGTAGCCGTTGGCGTCGGCGGTGGTGTCCGCGTTGGCGGGAAGCGCCGCCCCGGTGGCCACGGAGGTGAAGGTGGTGACGTTGCCGACGAAGTTGTACTGGAACGTCTCCGTACCGGTGCCGCCTGCCGCCGCCGTGACGTACAGGTCGTAGTTGAGGGCACCCACCGGCTCCGTCGACACGGTCACGGTGATGCCGTGGCTGACGGTCGGGGTGACGGTGACCTCGTTGGACTGCACGGTCGCGCCGAAGCCCGCGCGGCCCAGCACGATGATCTTGTAGGCGGAGGCCGCCAGTGAGCCGGACGCGCCGGAGTCGGCTGCGGAGATCACCGGAGCGGAGACCGCACCGGAGTAGCCGTTACCGGCCGAGCCGCGACCGTAGAGGATCGCCCTCTCCTCACCCATGAGGTGGGTCCACAGGAGAGCGTGGCGGGAGAGCTGACGGACATCCTGGAAGCCAGCGCCTGCGAACTGCGCCTCCCAGGTGACCATGTCCGAGTAGCCCATCTCGACATACGCGGCGGTCTGGTCCGTCATGTTGTAGTTGATCTTCTTGCCGCGACGCAGGGTCATCGGCCCGAAGGCGGCGGTGTCGGACTGGCTGTTCATGAACGGGCTCAGGTTGCCCGCAGCGGCCAGGGTCGAGCCGGTAGAGCCACCAGCGTTGTTGATCGAGTCCAGTCGCTTCCAGTGGGTGGCCAGACCGCGACCGTCGTTGTTGCGCGAGGTGCTGTTGCGCAGCGGCGTGTGCAGCGGTACCAGTTCCTTCGCGGGAGCCTGGAGGTCGTAGGGCACCACGCCGGTCGAGAGCGGGTTGGTGGTCGTCCAGTCCTTCGTGATCTCCGCGATCATGGTCCGGGCGATGTCGATGTCACCCTGGATCGTGGCGAGCTGGTCCGGGCTCATCGCCTTGGTGAGGCTGGCGACCTTCTCGAACACCTTCTCCGCCGACGTGGGGAGGCCGGTCGGGATGATGCCGCGCCCGTAGGCGAAGCCGTACTTGCCGGAGTCGCCCTTGGCGAAGGACTCGTTAAGCCCCGCCTTGTAGCGCTCGAATTTCTCAGCGCGCGTCGCGCCGTCGCAACCCTTGAACATCATCTCCAGAGGGGAGACGTTCGGGTCAGAGGTGTACCCCATGATGGGCTCCAGGTGAGGTCAGGACTCGCCGCGCTCCACGCGGTCGGCCAGGGCGTAGTAGTCCTCAGCGATCTTGGCGTCCAGCTTCTGCGCGTACTTCCGCAGGGTGTCCGCCTTCGCCTTCTTCTCGGCCCCCGGCGACTTGTCCATGGTCGGACCGTCGGGAGACATGAGGACAGGACCACCGGGAACGGGCGTCGCCAGGACCTTCGTCAACTGGGCCTCAAGCGCCTCAATGCGCTCCGAGGAGGCCGCCATGACCTCTGCCACTGCCGCCTTGACGGCATCAGCTACCGCCACGGTGTTGTCGGGCTGCGGAGCGGCTTTCACGATCTCCGGCTCCGCGTCCTTCTTCTTCGGAAGGTAGCCAGCCGGGAGGCGATCAGTCAAGCCCAGGGCCTTGGCGCGGGCCACGATGTGCTGGCGGATCTCGTCGTGCGAGTGCTTCGTGCCCCGGCCGACGGCGTGGATGGCGTTCTCCAGATCCTCGCCGTTCTCGATCGGGTAGGACCCGTCGGGAAGCGCCGCGCCGGACTGGGCGAGGTCGTGCCGCTGCTGGGCGGTGAAGGTCCGCTTGTACCACTCGCCGTTCGCGTCCTTGACGATGAACTCGAACTCGTTCGGGAGCGCCACCTTCGGCGCGACCGGCGCGGGGTCGGCCTCCACGGGCTGGAGCACGTCCAGGTCGTCCCCGACGGTGGCCGCCTTGGCGAAGGCCAGCTTGGCGGTCGGGTTGCACGGACGGTCGACGTAGCTGACCTCCACGATGGTGCCGCCCGTGATCCAGTTCTGGCCGTCCCGCTTCTCGCGGATGCCGTTCTTGATCCCGATGGAGTAGCCCTTGTAGACGCCCTCCACGATCTTCTTTGCCGCGACAGGATCCACGCACTTGGACTTCACGTGGTAGTCGTCGCTGTCGACGGTCATCTCCAGACCGACACCGGCCGCGATCGGGCCGTGCATCTCCCGGATGTTGCCCCACTCGAACCACTCCGGCATGGCGCGCTTGAGCCACGCCGGGTCGCAGCGGTCACCGTCGAGGTCGCTGGTCGGATTGGTGGCAGACCCGTAAACGATCAGGTTGCCTTCGGCGTCGCGCTCCGACTTCGTGATGTCGGCCGCGTAGGCGAATGTGAGATCCATCAGGCACTCCAGACGACACGGGGGTCATCGGCTAGGTCGGGTGCGTCATCGGGCGTGACGACGTTGAAGGTGAAGACATGGCCCGCGTTTCGCGGCTTCCGTGCCCAATTCCTGAAAGCCGCCAGCTCAGCGGCCTTGTCGATGTCACTCTCCGAGTACTTCGCCACCGGCCGGGCGGCCGGTTTCGCGCCGGGCGCAGCGGGCTTCGCGCCGGGCGTGGCACCGGGCAGCGCGGGCGGCTGAGCGGGGGGCTCTACCGTCACACCGGCCGGGGCCAGCTTGGATGCGCCCTCAACGAACAGGACACCACGGTTGGTCCTGATGAAGGGCTTGTTCGCCTCCGGGAACGAGAACAGCGGCAGGTGCAGCCGGGCCCGGTCCTCGTTCATCGTGGCCCGGCCGCCGGACACCCGCGCGTCCCAGACTGCGTCCTGCGCGGCCTCGTCCTCGTCGTCCAGACCGGCGAAGCGGTGTACGACCTCGGGGCGGATGCCGAGCTGTTCGTGGGAGATCCGGCTGACCTGCTGCGAGAACCAACGGGTGTCCGGCAGGGTGGCAGAGCGCTCGTAGGTGTCCTGCTGCGACTCGTGGAAGCCGCTGGAGCCCAGGCCCTGCGTCTCGGGGAAGCCCAGCTCGCTGATCGGCACGTCGAAATGCGTGGCCATGAGCTTGATCAGGAACAGGTCGTAGTCGGGCTTGTAGCGCTCGTCCACGCTGTTCGTCTCCACGGCCTTCATGCCGGGGGCCAGCAGCTTGAGGCGGTGACGGCGCGCGATGTCCCCGCTCATCTCGTCGTTGAACGCCTCCTCCCACATGCGGCGCTCGGACGGGTCCATGTCGACCTCACCGGCCGCCGACTCGATCCACGCCTGCGGGATCACCCCATCGTCGTACTCGGATAGCATCCATCCCTGGCGCTTGAGGTAGAGCCGCGCGGAGATCAGCGCCTGCTCCGTGGCCGAGAAGCCATACATCGACTTCACCCGATTGCAGCGCCGGATGTAGTAGAGCTGGTCGAGCCGGTAGGCGTTCGGGATCTCGATCACGCCGTTGTCGTGCTTCATGTACGTGGCCGTGTGCTCCCCGCGCGGAAGCCCATACAGGATCTGCTGGTAGGCCGGGAACGGGGCTGCGGGTTTGCCGCCGCGCGCGTCGCGCAGTGGCTTCATCGTCGCGCCGTCGATCAGGTCCAGCGAGTAGAGGTCACCGCCGTACGTCTTCTGGGGAAAGATCACCCAGGCGTCCACGGTCAGGTACTCCTCCAGCGCGGCATACACCCACTCGTTCCAGGAATAGTCCTGATTCTTGCCGGGGAACCGCCAGAACTCCGTGGCCTTCTGAATGTCGGAGGAGTACTCCTTCGTCAGGTTGGCGATGATGTCCTGCGTCGGCTTGCCGGGGTTCTTGGCCGCCTCAATGTTCACGGCCTCCGGGTCGATCGTGAAGGCCCAGTCGCGGGCCACGATCTCCTTCTGCCGCTTGCTGATGCAGCGCCGGATCAGGTCGATGTTCTCCGAGGCGTCCCGCAGAGTCGCGAAGGGGACGTGCGGCGACGGCAGCAGGTCCAGGTTCCAGGCGACCGGGTACTCCATGTACCTCGGGTCGGTCCGGCCGTCCGGGCGCGGCGGGTCGAGCGGGGAGGGGATGAACGGCTGATTCGGACCGAAGGTGGCCATGTTCCGGGGATCACGGGGGAGCGCGGTGTACGGGTACCGGGCCCGGTCCAGGGCCGTGAACTGGTTGATCAGGTTGTTGACCGCCTGGACGCCGTCCTGCACGGAAGCCTGCTGCACATGTACGTTGAGCGCCTTCTCATCGGGCGTTGGCCTCCGCCGGAGCAGATCCCTGATGGCCATCGCGTCCTCCAGGCAGCACGGTGATTCCGCGCTCTCGCAGTAGTTGATGCATAAAGCTCTGCACGTGGCCGACCTCCAGCAGAAGCCGGGTCAGGCCCTGCGTCAGAGCGTCCACCATGTCGTCGTGGGCCGCGTTCGGAAATGAGGCGCACTGGTCAACGAACGCGGAGATCCATGGTGCGATGGTAGGGGACGGCAGCCAGATGTTGCCCGCCTCCACGAACGGAGCGATGGCGAAGGTGCGCGCCAGCTTGGAGTCCTTCGGGGTGTAGGCGACGATCCCGCCCAGCTTCTGCTTGAGGATCGAGATCACGGCCGGGCCGTTCGCCTTGTCCTCCACCAGCTTGAGCCGGGCCTGCGGCCACTTGGCCGACAGAGCCACCATGGCATCGCAGGTGGCCACCACGTCCATCTGCTCGTAGATCAGGTCCAGCACGGTGATCTCTGCGTCGTTCTGCTGGAGCACCATGCCGCAGACGAAGTCGGAGCCCTTGTCGTCCTTGAAGGACATGTCCCAGCTCTGGATCACCCGGCCGCCCCGGAAGGTGCGGTACGAGCCGTCCTGGAGCTTGCGGGCGCGGGGCAGGTCGTAGTACTGCCACCACTTGCGCAGCAGGATGTTGCCCTGCTCGGGCGAGGGGCGCTGCTGGTAGAGCGCGGTCCAGTCGCGCGAACCGACCTCAAGCCGCCGCTTTTCCCAGTCGGCGGCGGTGCGCCCGCGCGCCGAGACCATCCATTCGCCGGGCTCGCGGCCCAGGGAGTCCGGGATGGCGTTCGGCAGCGGGTTGCCGAAGTCGTCCAGGATGTTCTCCGCCTGCGCCGGGATGTTGATCACGGTCCAGTAGTCCAGGCGGGGCTCCAGCTTGCCCTGCTCCAGCAGCCAGCCCGACAGGTCGTCCTCATGCCAGCGCGTCTGAATGACGATAACAATGGCGTTCGGGCCCAGGCGGGTGACGGCGGACGAGGTCCAGAAGTTCTTGGCCTGCTGGCGCACGATCTCGGAGTCAGCCTCGGAGCGGTTCTTGACCGGGTCGTCCACGATCAGTACATCGACCGGGCGGCCGGTGAGAGCGCCGTCGATGCCGACGCAGTAGACGCCGCCGCGCTGGTCGTCAAGCTGCCAGCGCCCCGCCGACTTGGAACCGGTCCGCAGCCGCATACCCAGGTCGATCTGGCCATCCGTGCCGTCGAAGTTGTTGATGTCGTTGCGGATGTCCCGGCCCCAGCGCTCAGCGGTCGACTTATCGTACGAGACGATGCCGATACGGAGGTCCTTGTTCTTGCGCAGGAGCCACAGGGGGAAGTAGTGGCTCACCCGCTCCGACTTGCCCTCCTGCGGCGGCATGAAGACCATCAGATGCGGTTGTTCCCCATCCTCCGAACGCTGGACTACATCCACCAAAGCCTGGTCGATCAGCTCCAGGGCCGGGGTCTGGCGCGTTGCCGGGTTGAGCGCGATGGCGAGGTCCCCCGGCGCGGGGTACTCGTCGGGCGCGTCGAGCTGGTTTGCGACGCCACTCCAGATGTCCGACACGCGCGCTCACCCCCCTGACGACGGCTGCGAGGATCTTGAGGACAGTAAACACGCCCAGGAAGACAAGGGCGAGAGCCAGTCCGGCCTCGCCCCCGGTCTCCGCCAGGAACCACCACAGTCCAGAGTGCATCAGTAGCTCTGCGCTCCCTGCCAGTGTGCCCATGCGGCACAGGCCCCGCCGTACACCGAGTCGACGTACGACTTCATCCAACGGAGCTGCGTGGTCGGGTTAGTCGCCCAGTCAGCGCCCGCGCTGGCCATCTTGTTGCCCGGCAGCGCCTGCGGCAGGCCGTACGCGCCCGATGACGGATTGGTGGCCCTCGGATCCCAGCCGGACTCGTTCTGGATGATGTTCGCCGCGCAGGAGTACTGCGAGCCGAAGATCCCCTGAGCGATGCCCTGGATACCGCCGAGCGTCACGATCGGCGGAATGACCGGCGCGGAGGTGTTCTTCGGCGGGGCCTGGACGGCGGCGTGCACACCACCGGAGGGCCGCATCCCCCCGAGCGGGTGCCAAGAGCCACCGGCCCAGCGTGAGGCCAGCGACTGCTCCGCCACGCCGCCGTTCGGCCGGTGCGTGGAAGTGTCGATGATCATTCCGCCGCCGACGTAGATGGCGACATGGTCGGCGTACCCGGCGTTGTAGCCGAAGGCGATCAGGTCCCCCACATGTAGCGCCGACAGCGAGACGTGCGGCAGGCCCTTCCACTGCTCGTCGGCGGTACGCGGGATCGAGATCCCGGCGTGCAGGTACGCCTGCGAGGTCAGGCCGGAGCAGTCGAACGCGGCCGGGCCGTTACCGCCGTACAGGTACGGCTTGCCGATCTGGGCCTTCGCGAACGCAACCGCAGCCTGCGCGGCGCTCGTCCCCGAAGTAGTGCCCCCCGCCGCGTTGCCTGCGGCGGGGTGCACCGTCACATCGGGCGAGTCGGCGGCGCGGTGCGAACCGGTGCCGGGGTGAACGACGAGAACCTGACCGGGGAAGATCAGGTTCGGGTTGGAGCCCACTACCGACTTGTTGTCCTGGTAGAGCTGCTGCCACGTCTCGCTGTACTTCGGAGCGATCTTGGAGAGCCAGTCCCCAGGCTGGACAGTTACGTCGACTGCGGCGGTCATCTGCTGTCTTCCCGGCCCGCCTCAGCCAGATGCTCCGGCGCGAGAGGGCCTTTCGGGTGGTGGTGTCGGCAGACCCGGACCGTGGTCCCGTCCTGCCGCTTGGCTTCATGGCGACCGAGTCTCCAGCAGCCATGCATCTGGCAGTTCCACTTGCGCAACCCAAGAAGCGTAGCCCCAAGCATCGCCACAGTCGGCAGGAAGCTGCCGAAGCCGGACCACATGCCGTACCAGGGGCCGCTGTTTCCCAGGCCGAAGACGCGGTAGAGCAGGTCACCCATCGGACTCCTCCTCGGGTATCGGGCTCAGCGGTGTCCCCATCGCCGGAATGGGCCGGGGCGTCATGCGGCTGCCCAAGCAGTCCTTCATGGATCCTCCCGCGTTCAGGTACACCTTGTGCAGCGCCAGGCGCGGCTTGGCTGGGCCTTCGGCCGGAAAGAGCGGCAGGATCATGTTCACGGGCACGATGCGCTGGCACTCAGGACAGAAGCCCTCGCGCTCCCACTCAACCGCCATCCATGTCCCCCTGAGGCGCGGCGCAGAACTTGACCCAGTCATCGCGGGTCATCTCCCACTCGCGGGGGCGGCCGTAGATCATCAGGCAGATGTAGCGAAAGAACCACTTGATCAGCCACTCGCGCATCTCGCCTCACTTCATGATCTTGACGGGGGCCGGTGGCCGCATCCACTTGTCCAACTGCTTCACGGGGATGATCTTGTAGCTGGAGGTCGCCGTCCAGAAAATCTCGCAGATCGGGATCTCGTCGCCCTCCATCCACACCTTGACCTCGTTCGGGCGGCAGGTAGGGCACGTGGAGACGAACCACGTGCCCTCGTTGTACTCGCTTGTGGCCGGGCGGCGCTTCGGTGCGTGCATCCACGCCAGCGCGACCGCGAAGGCCCGCAGATCCCGTTCGGCGCTCACTTGATCTCTCCTGCCGGGGCCTTGATGGTGACCGTGGCTTTATCTCCACGCGTCAGCCGAATCGTCTGCTGGCCCGCTGCGATCGTCACGCAGCCGCACTCGTCGTAGCTGACCACCACTGCTGTCGCCCAGATGACGGTTTCGGGCGGCCTCTCGCGTCGCCACTTCACTAGCTGTCCCCCTTGTCGCCCAGCCACACGACCAGTCCCACGATGATCACGGCTATGCCGACAATGATCAGTCCGACGGGATCGCTCATCTCCAGTGCCTTCCGCAGTAGAACCCCCACAGCCACACCGCGCCGCCCATGGCGACGCCCAGGATCACATCGGCCGTCACCGCTTGCCACCCCGGAACACCAGGAAGCACAGCAGCGCGGCGAAAACCAGGATCATCGCGGCCACGGCTACGAAGCCGCCGATGTCAGACCAGATCACGGGGTACCTCGCCGGTCCCGTTGCACATCCAGCAGGCGGGACAGCACGCTGCGGAGCAGTCCGGGCCGCAGCCGCCGTACCCCCCGCACTCGGGACATTCCTTCATCACCGGGGGCTCGGGATCGGTCGGCTGCGTGTAGTGGCCCCACATCAGCGGTTCCTCCGCTCAGCGTCCCTGATCGTCTTCGTGACCTTCCTGGCCGCCGCCGCCGTCCACAGATCGGCCACGATCCGCAGGACCAGCGCCAGAAGCATCGCGCCCAGGATCACCACCACGAACACAGCTCCGCCCATCACTCCTCATCGCCTCTCAGGTACTTCTCGAACTTCTGGGCCACGACGATCGTCTGGTCGGACCCAGACCTGGTATGTCCCGCCAGCTCTACCGCCAGCCGCAGAGCGAGCCTGCGGGTCTTCGCGGCTTTGCCCGTGTGCCGCTTCGCTTCTTCGATCGAATCGGCGAGTTCCTGGAACTTGCCGACTGGCAGCACCACCGTCAGGCTGTACGGCGTCTCATTGCGTTCCACTGCCTTGGCCTTCACGACTCCTCCTGCTCGAACGTCAGGGTGTACTTGCCGCCGAGCACGAAGTGCTCCGCCACGGCCTCGGTCACTGCCATCTGGAAGTTGACCCACGGAGTCGCCTGAGACCAGGCGAGGTTCTCGGGACAGTGGTTCGCCGAGAAGGAAAGCTTGACGTTGGTCGGCCCCGCCGCCACGTACCTCGTCTCCTCCTTGCCGGACAGGAACACCTTCGCTGTGATCACTTCTTGCCTTTCGTCACGGGACTGCCGCAAGCGCCACAGAACCCCTTGAGTACCCGGCCCGCAGGATGCGGGCACGGGCGGTCGACGTAGCTGACCTCCTCGACGGTGCCGCCGGTGACCAAGTTCTGGCCGTCCCGCTTCTCGCGGATGCCGTTCTTGATCCCGATGGAGTAGCCCTTATCGCGCCGATCCACGGTGATCGTGCCGTCGGCGTTGTACCTGGCGGAGCGGACCACCTCCGGCATCGGCTCGGTGTCGAACGACAGCACCCTTGCGTCGTTCGACGTGGCCGCCGTCGCCTCCCACGGATCGGAATCCGGGACGGTCCGCACCGAGTCGACCGCCGCCTGCACCGAGGCCCGCAGAGGTCCCTGCGGCCCGATCAGCTCCAGCACCTGGAACCCGGCCCGGATCACGTCCGCCAGCCGCACGTCCAGCCGCTCCATCGCCTCCACCTGCTCGGTGGACAGGTACACCGTCGTCGTCTTAGCCATGCCCCGAAATGTACCACACATACACGCCTAGTCCACGTGTACGCCTGACCTATTCCGAATGGGTTCCACATGGCATGTGGGATGCACATGTGCCTACTGCGGAATTTTTTGGGCGGGGAAATTCGCGCGGAAGCCAAGCCCAGCCCATCGCCGGAGTCCCGTCGGGAAGCCCGTCGGGGACGGCCGGGAGGGCTACCGGGCGGGCCCTCCGGGCGGCGGCAGTTCCCCCAGTGGGGAGGTCCCGACGTGGGCTCTCAGCCGCCTGGCGACCTCCCGCTGCGCGGCGGCCAGGGGAGCACCATCCAAGCCAGCGGCCCGCAGTGCAGCGGCCACGGTGGCACTCAACAAGGCCACCTGCGCTTCCTGTACGCGCACCCTCCTATCATCTAGGCCCAGCTTGTTGATGCTGGTCAGGACCCTGGCGCACTGGTCTAGCAGGTGGGTGTACACAGTCAGCTCGGCGCGGGTCTGCTCACTGTCAGTGCGGTACCGCAGCTCATCCAGTGCCTGCACCTTGCGGCCCAGCACATCCTTGATCCAAACCATCTCCGCAGCCACGCCCAGCAGCGCGTCAAAAGGATCTCCAATAGGTACATGCTCGCCGCGCGCAATGAGTCGATTCGCCTCGCGATTGGCGGCCTCTCGTGCCTTGCGCAGGGCTTCGCGTTCCTGGGCTTTGCGCTTGACCTGTCCGGCTGCGCCTCCGTGTGTCCAGCACACTGTTCCGCCCTTGAGTGCGTGCTTCTCGCAGGGCTTGCCTGTTCTCTTGCCGTGTCCGGTGCACAGCCTCTTGCACTTCTCTCCGGCCCCGGCCCGGTAGGCGCGGCATGTGAGGCAGAGCGACATCGCCTCACGCTGCCTTGTGCTGGTCTGTGGGACGTACCCCGGTAGTGCCGTACCAGTGGCCTTCCAGTAGGGCGATGACGGCTGTGTGGGAGCGCCAGACGGGGTCTTTCTGTTCCGGGGCGGCGGGTTCGGGGTCGGGCGTCTGACCTTCGGTTTCCATGATCTCTCCAGATTGGTTTGGTCAAGTCTTGGCAAAGCCACGCCGATACGGGTTGACACGCTGCCCACGCACGCGTAGGCCAGGGAGTGCAGGACAGCGTAACCGCTACTTGATCACTTCACCCCACCCGCCAGCGATGGCAGGGCAGCACTCCCGCCGAGGATGGCGGGGCGACCCGACCAACAGGGACGCGTACCGACAGACGACACACGCTGTCCGGCGCATCGCATGGGAGGAACCTCCCCATGAGCGGACTACGTCCGACGGCTGAAAGGGTGATCCGGTCTACGTCCTGGCGACGTTGTAATGATCTTGATTCCGGCACTCCCCCAACGATCAATGCCCTGCCACGGACTGACGGAAGGTCCCGGCACTAGACAGCGGCCCGGTAGTCGGCCGTGTATCTAGCACCCATCTTGCGCGCGTAGTACGGGACTTGGTCATGCGTGCCGGATCTCCCGGCACGTTTGATCATGGAGATGATCATCATGGGTAAGGTTATCCACCTCAATGCCAGGTCAGGCCGCAAGGCCGGGTGGTGGGAGTACCGCGATGTGATCGCAGCGGGCAAGCCTTTCCGTACATGCGGCGCACTCAGCGGTGGCCCCGTCACTGCCGATGACTTCCCGCTGACCTTCGGTCGGCTGGACAGCAAGTACGCCGTCCCGCTCATGTTCGCCGTGTACGTGATCTGGTCATACGAGACGCCTATCGCATGGCTATCCCACTACTCGGACGCCGACGTTTGGTACGTGCCGGATGAGCACTACAGCGCGACCACGACCGCTCACCAAAACAAGATCCACGTAGCCATCGCAGAGCACGTCAAGCTCTGGGGCGGAAGGGTGGTCCGGTGAGCCGCTGGAAAGCCGCGCTGCTGACTCTGGTCATCGCGGCAGCGTTCGGCATCGGGATGCTGACCGGGGCGACCGGTCAGCGGCACGCCGACCAACCGAAGTACGCGCCGTCCGTCACCAGCTACAACGATGGATTTGTGGACGGTCACTGCGATGCGACCACAACCACGGCCCCGGAGTTTGCGCAGTGCCGCGCCAACTTCAACTCAAACTAGGTGGTGATCCCGCATCTAAGCGGCGTACGGGTGCAACTCCCGTACCCCGCTTAGGGGTTAGATCACAGAGAGGTAAGATCATGAGCGTTGCAGGCAAGGAAGCTGTGACGCGTGTCTCCTGCGCCGCATGGGTGGCGACGCGCCCGGCGACTATGAGTGCGACTGCGAACGCCAGACGTTCTCCACTCAGGAGTGTGAAGGGTGCGGCTCATGGCCCCACGGTGAGCGGCACGCGATGACCATTCGGATCTGATCACACGCACGGCACTCCGCATCCCGACTGCCATCGGCACTCTGCGTCCCGTAACGGTGATCTTGAAAGGCTCCCTGCCCGCGTAGGCGGCATCGGCTCATGACCGGCAGGGAGCGCGTCCCATCCATCCCCTGACTAGCGAGGTAGTCATGTCCGTTGAATTGATCAAGGTCTACGCACACCTGGTAGCGGTGCGCGGAGAGGATGCCGACGGAGAGCAGTTCGAGGAGCTTGCGTTCGTCGCGTCCATTCACCGCGACGCTCCGTCCATGCGGGAGGTGGCGGGGCAGGTGCCGTTCTTCCTGCTTGACGCCTACTTGCTTGACGGCTTGCAGGTGCGCACGGGCGTGTCGCTTGCCGAGGCACAGCGATGATGCGTACGCGTCATCGGCACATCATGCTCGGTTGGGGTGCCAGGGTTTTCCTGGCACTCGCCGAGCGTGCGATGAGAGAGAAGTGACCATCGTGAGAGAGAGCGACTACGTACGACCGGCCGGACTTCCCGCCGTCATCACGGACGTTGACGGTCGGGTGTGGTCATGGTGGAAGGGCGCGCTGTACCGCACGCCCCGCCCCGATCTGTACCCCGTCAACGAATGGCGGGACGAGGTCGGACAGTCGGCCGTGCCGCATCACATGATCAATGTGCATTTTGATCATGACCCCATGATCCAAGACCGGAAGGACGATCATGCGTGAGGCTGTGAGCCCGGGCGCAACAAGCGGGTACACCTGGTGCGCCTGCCGCGACTGCATGGAGCTGGGCATCAGCTCAGACCAGCGCAAGCAGGAACTCTGCGCCGGGCCACGGGAAGCATGAGCACCGAGGCTGACCCGCTTTGATCACGACCGGCCCCGGCCGGTCCTGGTCATGGATGGTCATCCGACCAACCACTCAGAGAGGAAAGATCATGTCCGCAGAGACGTTGCAGTGGCTCAGTCAGAACACGCTGATTGGCTTCACCGACAAGCGGGGGCAGGCGTGGCACCACAGGCAGGGTCACAGCAACAGCTACCCCGGCGCGGTCCCGCTGGAGCGGGTGGAATCACTGTTCGACTTCACCGTTGACCCCCAGACTATCTACGTGATGGACCCGGCCGCGCCGCTCGGGTTCGCCGAGGTCCCCAACCGGCAGGCTTGGGTGTCCAGCCGGACGGCGGAGGTGCTGGGCATCTTCACCAACGGCTACAAGGGTCACCAGTACTCGCAGTGGCTCGTGGAGAACGTGGCCATGATCCTGCATGGTGGCTTGGCCGTCGGGTCGGCCGGACTACTCCGGGGTGGCCGCCAGGCATGGGTGTCCGTGGAGGTCCCGGAGAACTTCACCACCCCGGAGGGCGTTGCGTTCCGGCCCAACCTCATGGCCGCGACGAGCTTTGACGGGTCACTGGCCACCACGTACAAGCGCGTCGTGACCAACGTGGTGTGCGACAACACCATGGCGGCGGCGCTGCGAGAGAGCGGGCAGCAGTTCAAGGTGCGCCACTCCGCCAACAGCCTGACCAAGATCGGAGAGGCGCGTGACGCGCTGGCGCTGATCGAGCAGGACAGTGAGACGTTCGCTGCGGAGGTGGCGGCGCTCACCGCAGTGACCATCACCCGGCCGCAGTGGATCAAGATCCGGAACGAGATCCTCGCCCCCATGCCCGAGAGGGGCAAGACGGGGCGGGGTCAGACCATGGCCACGACCAAGCGGGACGAGCTGGAGCGACTGTGGACACAGGATCTGCGCGTCGCCCCGTGGTCCGGCACGGCATTCGGCGTGCTCCAGGCGGACAACACGTACCGCCAGCACGTGCAGAGCGTCAAGGGTGCTGAGCGCACCGAGCGCAACATGATCAACGCGATCGAGGGGACCACGGTCAACGCCGACCGCGACACCATGTCCCGCGTGCTGGAGCTGGTGGGCAAGTGAGCTGAGAGAGCCATCGGGTCCCCGTCTCGTACGGGGGCCCTCTTGGTCCGTCAGCGACTCAGAGAGGTGATCAAAATGGGCCGTCACCGGTCCCGTTCCTACCGGCTACTGTGGACGGCCCTGCTGGTCGCCTCAGCCGCTTTCGGTCTCTACTGGACCCTTCGGTCCGGTGGCCACCCTGCCGCCCTGCACGCGCTCACGCAGCACGCGCCGAGCGGGCTTCCCGTCCAACCGCCCCGGCGGCCGCTGCACCTCGTGCAGCCGCCGCTGTACACGGTGCGGCCGGGCGACAATCTGTGGTCCATCGCGCTGCGGCACCACGTGCCTGGCGGGTGGCCCGCTCTGTACCGGCTCAACCACTGGACCGTGGGGAGCAACCCGAACCTGATCTTTCCGGGTCAGGTTCTGCATCTGTGAGGTGATCATGAGCGCCAACGAACATGTCGTGGTCCTGGTCTGGATCGGACACGACGGCGGCCTGTACGCGAAGGCGGGCAACGGCCCGACGCGCGTGCGGGCCGTCTACGCCTGCCGCGCTTTCGCGCGCGGCGCTGGACTCAAGCCTGAGTCCTACACGATCCGCTACGTCGGGTCGCGTGAGTCCCTGTTCCGGTCGGCGCAGGACCCGCTTGACCCGTCCCTGACCGATCTCGACTACTGGCCCGACGCTGACGAAAGTGAGGTGAACGATGAACGACACGACTGCGAGGCGGGCGAGCGAGGAGACGGGCCCGAGCGGAGCTGATCTGCTGGACGAGACCCGCGCCTACCTGGCGCGGTTCGTCCGCTTCCCGAGCGACGCTGCGGCCGACACCGCAGCGCTCTGGGCGGCGCACACGCACGCGACCGACCACGGCCGGATGCTGGTATTCGACTCCACGCCACGATTGGCCGTGCTGGGCGACGTGGCCGGTTGCGGCAAGACCCTGTTGCTCACGCTGCTGGAGAACCTGACGGCGCGCGGCATCCTGGTGAGCCAGCCGACCGCGCCGTCCCTGGTCACCCTGATCAGGGACGAGCACGCAACGTTGATCATTGACGAGATCGACCTACTGTTCGGTCCCGGAAATGGCCAGCGGGATACGCGCACCCTGCTCAACTCGGGGTACAAGCGGTCGGGAAAGACGGCGCGGGCCAACGGCGTGATCCACACCTTCGCGCCGGTAGCCCTCGCCGGTCTCGCGAGCAACTTCTGTGCGAACCGGCATCTGGCACCGACCCGCGAGCGGGCGATCTTGCTCCGTATGCGCAAGCAAGAGACCAGAACCACGGACGAGTACCAGCAGCGGCTGCACGAAGGTCTCGGGTGGGCGCTGCGGGACGCGCTTGCCACGTGGGGCCAGGCGAACGCCATGGACCTCGGCACGGCGTGGCCGGACATGCCGGAAGGTGTGGCCAACCGCGCGAAGGAGATATGGGAGCCGCTGTTCTGTGTCGCCGCCGTAGCGGGTGGCGATTGGCCGGACCGTGTGAGCCGCGCGTGCCAGGCGCTCGTTCTGGGCGACGGCAGCGATGCAGACCCCGAGCCGTCCCCGCGTCAGCGCCTGCTGGCGGACCTGGGGGCATTCGACTGGGGCAACGGCAGCGCACCGACCGTGCGCCTGCTGGAGTGGCTGTTCGGCCTGCCGGGCGCGCCGTGGCGGGCACTGTGGCCTAACGCTGGCGCAGCGCCGCGCGAGTTGGCCGCCATGCTCTCCGGTGTCGCACGTCCCACGAAGGTGTGGGCGGACGGCAAGTCGCAGCAGGGCTACAAGCGGGCCGATTTCGGCACGTACCTTCCGGATGCCCTTCCGGAGGAAACCACGTCTGACCAGCGGCCTTCCGGACTTCCGGACGATTCGCTCGCTCAGGAAGGGAAGTGATCAAGATGGACGAGGACGAGTTTGTAGCCGACGTGGGCGGCGTGATCTTCGCGCTCATGTTCCTGCTGGCGCTGGTCGGCAAGCTGCTCGGCGCGTACCGCAAGTGAGCAGGTTCGAACCGGGCCCGGGCCAGCACGCCGCGCAGTGCGGCCCCGAGCGCGGGATGCTGATCTGCTACTGCGACTGTGGGCTGTGCATGGATGAGCAAGGCCGCTGCATCTGCGAGGGCTGCGGTGCCTGGCACTCACATGGCCAGAAAGAGGTCAAGTCTCGTGGGGCCGACGGGCCCGGGAACGCGAGGGAGACTAAGCCCTCAGGTTAACCCCGGGCCCGGCCGGTGGAGGCCCCCTCCAGCACCGCTACGGCGGCTTCCGGCCTTGCTCCGCGCCCCTCGGCTAGTCGAGCCTACTCACGCGGCATGACTGGCATCCTAACGCCCCCGGCTTCGGCCGGGGGCCCTTTTTTCATGCCCCGAACAGCTTCCGTGCTGCGGCCGCCCGTTCGGCTTTCTGTGCGGCCTCTGCCTGCTGACCTGCCGCCTTGACCAACGATTCCTCGCGGGTCAGCCCGCAGGTGGGATGCGGGCACGGGGTGTGCTGCCAGTGCAGCATCCGGATGTTGGAGCACACGCACGTGTAGGCGTTCGGCTTGCGAAGGAGATGGGAGCCGCAGTGCGGCGCGCGGGAACGCTCGGTGCGGGCGACGATGAGCGCCCGCAGGTGCCGGGCACGGTAGTCCACGTCATCCATCATCATCTTGTAGCAGAGCCTGCCCCGCGCCACCTGGTCCGGGTACACATGCGTCAACTCAGGAACCCCTTCACGAACTTCTGCGCTTCCCAGTCGGATGCGCTGGCGGTGTGCGCCCCGCCGTGGCCACGGTGGTGGAACTGGCAGAGAACCATCAGGTTCTCCTCGCTCTCGATCCACGCGCCGACCTGCGATGGATCGGTGACCCCGGGGTACTGGAGCTCAAGCATCTGCACGTCCTCCGGGAAGAGGATGAACATGTTCTGCAACGCCCACTCGACGTGCGAGTGGTGGACTTCCAGCGGCAGATCGAGAGTGCACTCGCTGTAGTCGCCGCGCGCCTTGCCGACGGCGCACAGGTAAAGCGCCGGGTCTTTCTTGATCTTGCGGTGGAAGGCGTTGAAGTCGGCGTAGTGCGGGTCACCCTCGCGAGTCCCGTGAGCGGGGTAGTGCTCGGTGTACCGGCTGCTCTTGATCTGCGCGTGGGCGGGGGTGATCTTGTCGTCTGCCATCTCTGCCTCCTGCGGCACGGACTACGGGATTGGCCAGGGGGGCGTCTGCGGTGCGGGGACCCCGGCATACGTCGCAGCACACCAGGCGTGCGCCCCACTTGCCGTAGCGGCGCAGTATGGGCCAGGAAGCGGCACTGTGGCCGCAGTGCTCGCACTCGCCCGCTATGCGCAGGCGTGCACCGCGACGCTTGGTCCCCTTAGGCATCCCGGCCCCTTCCGTTTGTGCTCGGACACAGAGCAGCGCCGGTAGCCTGCGTGACCGACCGGCGCTGCCTATTCTGTTATCTGTTATCCCAACTGCCTTAGGTAGCTGGGGGTTTGTAGGCTGGCCATTCACCTGGAATCCATGCTCCGGGACCAGCGAGAGGCGTGTTCATGAAACGCTCGGCCCACGGCTGGTGCGGGCATCCCATGTACAGCACCAGATCGTACAGGTTGATAACCGTTCCGCTACCCAGCACGGTCGGGTGGGTGCCGTCGCACTTGAGTAGGGAGACTGTCATGGCTTGAGTCCTGCCAGGTCCATGGGGGTCACGAAGCCGTCCCAGCGGTCGTCCTTGAACAGCCGGTAGGGCTCGTAGCACCAGTCGACCGCTTGTGAGCAGATCATGTGCTTGGAGGTCTCGATGTACGACCGCAGGCCGGGCGCGGGAATGTGCAGCGCGTGGGCCGTGATGGCCAGATAGTCCAGATCTGAGTAGGGCGTACGCAATTCGGCCAGCATGTTCGCATGGAGGACGATCTTGCTGCGCATCGTGTCGGTCAGGTCGGGGAACCAGCCGCTGGACCACAGAAGCTCGGGCCGGTGCAGGTACGGGTTGGGGGTCTTCCGCGCGCCGCCCGGCCGGGCCTCCACGATCATGCCGTCGCCCACGTAGATGAACGCGTGGCCGTAGCGGGTGGCACCCTCGGGAACCTTGCGGTCCTCCAGCAGGCGCAGCAGGCGTTCCCCGGCGCGGACACCCTTGCCGACGTTGCCGCCCATGGCTACCAGGCCGAAGTCTCCGAGCAGTAGCTCAGTCATTCATCATCTCCAGGCTGCCTATGTACCGTCCGCCGTAGGTCTCGGCCACAGAAACGCCGATCGCTTGGGACAGCTCCGTGAACGGCTTTCCTGCGTCGCCTCGAGGGATCTTCATGGCCAGGTAGTCGCCGCACCTGGTGCAGGTGAAGTCGAGAGTGAAGTTGAGTTGGGGCATTCGCACCCAGCGGTGGCCAGCGCAGTCACTCATACCGGCCGTCCGATCTCGTCCGGCGTCCACCTGACGGCAGCACCCTTCATCCTGGGGTCGCGCTGGCCAACGATGCGCTCGTAGCACGGAAGTTTCTTACCGACGTGCTTGTACGCGAGGATCGGCAGTGCGTCCACCCAAGCCGCCCACTTGAACAGCGTGTTCCAACTGGTGCGGGTGACGAACGACGCGGGGGACAGTTTGCACTGCAAGAACAGGAGCTGACCCTGCTTAATGGCGATCAGGTCCACGACGGTTTTGGAGCCCGCCGACCGGACGACCTCGTAGCCGCAGGCGCGAAGATCATCCCGAACGTCGTGCTCGAACCGCGTGCCGCGCGCGTACTGACTGGTCACAGTTCTTGACCATCCGATCTGAGATTATCACTGGCCGGGGCGGGCGGGGACGGCGGTGCGTAGCTGCGGAAATGCACGCACATCTCGCAGGAGCAGACGCACTTTCCCTTGCCCCGCCCGGGGAAGCACAGCTCCGGATCGTGTCCGTATTTGTCAAGAGCCACTGAGCAGCCCAGCGATAGAGTCACGCGGAAAGCGAGCCTGAATGTCTGTCGCTGTTGGCTGCACCGCCCCACTGACGGAGGGGTCGAAGCAGAGCAGCATCCCTCCGAGGCCGATGGGCTGCCTGTAGGTGAAGCCGGGGGTAGTACCCGTGGGGGTTCCCCATGCGACCGAGTATCCAACGTACAGCTCATGACTGTGCGCAGCATGCAGCGGGGGGAAGCTCATCGCAGTAGTCGAGGGAATCTCCTGCGTCGCGGCCCCATCCACGTGGACCACGGTTGGTCCGGAGAACTGCTGAGCGTCATACTCCGTGCCCCATCCGGCATTGCTGGCAGACAGCACGGGGGTGATGGTGGTTCCTCCCGTGTGCTGGACCTTGCCGTACCACAGCTCCATGTCGAATCCGTTGCCGGACCAGTAGCCGGAAACGACCTTATTCCAGGACGTGACACCGCCGCCTGAGATAGAAGTGATGTGATTGCCACTCGTCGTGTCAACGGTTGCGGTGAAGACCACCCAGTTGCCCACCGTCGGGGCGGGGATGCTAAGGGAATGCAGCCCCTGCGCCCAGGCTCCGTGGGCGGAGCCGACGCGGGCCCAGGTTGAGGCAGCGCTGGCGGAGGTGGCCGCAAGCCCCATGGTGAAAAGGGATGAGATCAGTGCAAGTACTGCTGCAACGATAGAGAAACGCTTCATCTTTCTATGCCTTCCTGTGTGCTGATTGGCCGAAGCCATCCTATTCGATAACGCGGGCCGTGCATCCCCACCAGCGGGGGCGTGGGTCGGGGCCGTAGGTGCGGATCTCCACCCGCAGCGGGTAGTGCTCGGCCGGACGCGGGAGAGCACCGGCTATGCACCAGCCGCCCACGTCAAAGCCGCTGACCGCAGAGCCGGGGGCGACTATGACGTAGTGGTTGACCACTTCGGGGTCCGCTGCGGTGTAGACCAGCACGTAAAGCTGATCCTGCTCGGCGGCGAGGGAGAACAGCCGGGCCTCGACCTCTGTGGCCAATTCCTGCACGAAAATTTTTGGGGGCGTCTTCACTTGAGGGCCTTCGCCTTGCGCTCAAGTACCGTGCCCATCTCCAGCTCCAGCTTGCCCTTGTACTGACGGCCGGACTTGACGACCCCGGCGCGGGCCCAGCGGTACAGAGTGACCTCGGGGGTGCCGGTGATGGCGGATGCGGTGGGCACGTCCAGCCAGGTCTCCTGCCCGGCCCGGTAGCGGGCCAGACATAGGGCGGCATGTTCCTCCCTGGTCATCGCGAGCTGTCCTTCTCCCATTGCCTGAAATCGGCAATGGAGATGCGAATGCTCCGGCCGATTCTGGTGTATGGGAGCAGCCCCGAGTGGACGAGCCGGTAGATGGTCATCTTGGAGAGCTTGTACATGTTGGCGATCTCAGAAATCGTCAGATGGGTGGGCGGGGGGGGTGGTTCCTTGTCCTTGGTCATCCGATGTGCCTCTCTGCTAGATGGGTCAGTCCCTGCTTGGCGAGGTTCTGTGCGAACAGCCGCTCGAACGCCTCAGGGCACTCCTCGCGCAGCTCCTGATATGAGCGGTCCAGCGCCCGCTGGTAGCGGCGCTTGTGGTCCCGCTTATCCTCGGTCATGCGCTCCAGCCGGTCCTCCGCGAAGCATTCCCTGCACCAGCTAGACAGCCCCGACTTGCGCCCCGCTTGGCCGTAGAAGCCCTCGCGCGGCTTGCGCACCTTGCAGCGTGTGCAGCGTCGCAGCTCAGCCACTTGATGCCTCCGGGATGCCGTGAGCGATGTAGTCCACGATGATCTCAAGATCGTAGTAGGCCCCGGTCTCGTTGAGCGGCCGGACCTTCCCGTTCTTGGCGTAGTAGAGAACGCTCGCCAGCGAGCCGGGGTACTCGACGTTCGACCACGCAGTCAGCGCGGCAGCTCGGATCTCCTGATCAGCTTCCATCTTCGCTCGCTCCTTCCAGTCTCTCGATCTCCCGGTTCACATACCAGGCGGCCTTGCGCAGGTCGTCCAGCTTGGATCCCTTGAGTCCGGCGCGCCATAGGTACTTGACGGCGTTGCCGACGTTGAAGCTCATGTGCTCAACGACGGTGATGCACTCGACGCCGGACGGGTGTTGGGTGTAGTGGTCGGGATGGTTGACCTCATTGCCGCCGATCACTCCGCCTGCGGCATATGACCGTCCCCAGATGTGTGCAGTGTCGCGCGCAGTCTCCGATTTCTCCGCGTCCGGACTCCACGCCCAGTTCTGCTGGCATGTCGGGCAGTAGTGCATGGCATAGATCCCATGCGTCAAATTGGTGATGTCGCAGATGTGCCGATGGCCGTCCTCGCCCGGGGCGGAGACGCCAGGACAGGGGTACGTAGCCTTAGTCATCTTCCAGCTCCATGAACTTGTGCACGCCGCCCCACGGGCAGAGCGTGATCTTGCCGTGAGTCGAGTGGATGATCGGAATTTCGTGCGGCTCGTTCCATGAGTTGACCAGCCAGCCCAGGGCGTAGGCGTCACCGGGATTGGCGTGAATCCACGTGTGGCACGCCTGGCAGATCAGCACCAGGTTGTCCAGTGTGTGCCGTCCACCCTGCGAGCGAAGCTTGCGGTGGTGCCGCACATCACCGCCGGACACCATCTCAGTGCCGCACTTCTCGCAGAAGCCCATGGCGCGGGCCTCCAGCGGCGGGTTGAGCTTGCTCCAGTCCGGGGCGGCGCTCAAAACTCCTCCCAAAGTGCGGAGAGCGTGTGGTTGGTAACGTCCAGCGTCACCTCCGTGATGGCCGCGTGGCTGGGCATGTACCGGAGGGTCAGCGCGTCCAGTGCCCCGGAGTTGAGGATGTTGACCTTGAAGGTCCGAAAATCCGGGGAAATTTTTGGCGCGTCGACCGGCCCATCCGGTATCGCCCGCGTGATGGCGTCCAGGTAGGCGACCTCAGGTGCCCTGCCGACCGCCGGGCACATCACCCCGTCAGCGCGGTGCATCGGCACAAGGCCGTTCTTCTGCTTGCGCACGCGCCTGGCGCAGGCCGGGCAGGTGAGCATCCATTCCTGGCCTGGGTCGCGCTCGTACCACTCGCGAGCAGAAGCTGGAGTCATCTTGCTGCCTGAGCACGGCCTGCCCGGCTTTACTTTCCAGACATGTGAGCCGTCCCTAGCCTGCACGGGCCTCGTCTCATTGTGGCGACAGAACCTGCCGGACGTGAGGACAGTCATGTCCCGGAGGCAGAAGGGGCAGCGCTCGCGGTTCAGGTCAGCCCTCATTCCGCATCCTTCTCCGTCTCGGTCAGTAGGTCTTCCAGCGTCGGCATCTCGACGCCCATAACGGCTGACATGAAGCGGGCCGTGGCGGCGTCCTGCTCGCGACCATATGCGGCCTTCGACTCACTGATCTCCCGGCGGAAACTCTGGGCCGCCTCCGGGCTGATGTCCATCGCCTCGGGCGCGTACTCGAACAGCTTGAGCCGTGACCGGTGCGCCATGTCCTCCAGCGCCCTGATGGTCGTCAGATCGACGGCCAGACCGAAGTTTCGCGCGTCCCCGCGCCGACGCTTCGCAACACCCTCGCCCAGTACGTACCACGGGCCGCAGCCCGTGTCACGACGGCATATCTGCGTCATGGTGAACGTACCGTCCGAGGTGGTGACGATGCGGGTCTCCGGGTCGAACAGGTCCACGGGGAGATGCTTCTTTCTGCTCATTTCTCCACCTTCACGTGGGATTTGGCGGACGTGGCTGGCATCCAGACGCAGTGCAACAGGCTGGTGTCGATCGGGCTGACCCACCACAGCAGGCCCTCGTCGCGGTCGCTCACAGCGGCGCAGTGGTAGACGACAGCCCCTACCCAGACGGCACCCCCATCCCCCCGAAAATTGTAGTCGCACCCGGCCTCCCACTTGGGCTCCGGCTCGGGAACGGGGGTGCGGGTCTCCTCTGTGATCACACGCCGTTCGACCAGGACGATGCGGTGGGCGAACGGGATTGACCCCGCCAACGACCGCTCATGGTGGTCCAGCCACGCGCGGGCCTGATCCAGCTCCCCCCATTCTCTCTGGGAGCAGTCGCTCCAGGAACTTCCCCTATAAAAAAGCATCTCGACCTTGTAAAGCTTTGTGCTCTCGGTCTTGCGGTCCATCAGAACAGACCTTCCGGGGTTTGGGTCGTCAAGGATTGTGAGGCCAGTAGTGCGGCCCGGTCCGTCGCTCGGCAGCAGCCGGGACAGAGCATCTTGAGCTGTCCGGCCGTTGAGCCGCATTTGCCTACTAGCGATGCCCTGCTGGACCAGCAGGCGAGCCGAGAAGCTGTCCCATTGAGCTTGGGACAGCGCCCTCGGGTTGTGCGGTGGCTCCGGCCGCACTCTCCGGTGCATTCGCACTGGCCACCACACCGCTCCATCACCTCGTCGTACTTGGACTCGTCGGGAAAGAAGGCCACTACTCGGTCAGCGCCTTCTCAACTGCGGCCTTGAGATCGAACCCGTGTACGCGCTCGAACTCACGCACGCGCCGTACTGCTCGCCCAGGTCCGCGAGCCAGTAGCCAGTGTCGGTAACACTGATCGGGAACACCTGCCCCCGGACCTCGATCTGATCTGCCGGATAAACGCTCATATCCTATTCCTTACATCGAATGTCGTGAAGTCGCATACTGCGCAGGCGATTCGGGCTCCCATCCTGACCAGGGTGGTGCCGCAGCCTGCCGGGCAATCGCCTGCCGCGCTGGCCGGATCGGTCCGGCCGATGACTCCGTGAACAGAGTGAAGTATGCGTGCGCTCTCGTCGGCCACCCAGATGGTGCCGTTGGGTTCTTTCACTGCCGCTTCGCTCATGCGCTGCGCCGTCTCCAGGAACGCCTCGGGGACCATCGGGTTGGGCTCTCCGTTCCACCAGGGGCGGAACGGAATGAACTTCTGTCCAACCGTAACCGCTGCCCACTCCAGAGTCCAGCGACTGTGGCACTCGACCTTAAAAATCACGTCGAGCACGTGAACCTCAAGCGGGGGACGGCCTTTGAAGCCGGAGCCGGATGAGATCCCGTGGCCGCGAGTCGTGATCAGCGCCTCGTACAGGTCCCCGTACACACCGGCCAGCGCGGTGAGATCGGCGCTCGCCTGACTCGCGGCCACGGCGGGGTCCACTTCACATCCGCCTTCGGCCCAGCGCACGGGGAGCCCAGGTCTCATAACCCGTGGTGGAGGCGGTGCTGCGCTGCTGGTCCATCACCCACATGCGGTCCTGCACCCAGGCGATGGCCACGCTCCAGGTGGGGAAGATCCGCGAGTCCATGTCCACGAACCCGAACGCCGGAGCACGCACTTCCCAGTAGCCGAACCGGCGCGACTTGCTGATGTGAAACTTCTGAGTCTTCAACCTGTCTCCCTGAGATGCCACGGCTGGGGCGGCCAGCCTCCCGTACGACGGTGCAGCGAGATCGCCGCCATGGTGTCCGCGAAGCCCTGCTGGCTGCCGTCCTCGGACCGCCAGTGCTCTTTGCAGGATTCACAGTAGGTGCGCCAGGCCACGTCGGACCAAGGCGGGTCGCCCCTGCGCCGGACGCGAAAACGGTGTACGGGCACACCTACCATCTCCCCCTGCTCGCGCTGTCGCGGAATGAGCATTGTCATCGCCGCCCCCTCTTGCGCAACTGGTGCGCCCGGCAATCGCGGGACACGCCGGTCTCCTCGAGAATCCCCGCCTGCTCACCCCGGCACCGGGGGCAGGGTGCCGCGAGGGCACCAGCGGCCGGTGGCTGGCCGAACTCGTTGATGAGGATGTTCCCGGCCCACCTCAGCGCCTCAAGCGGCGAGAGGCCCCGCTGAGCCGCTTCTCGGCGCAATTGTGAGCCGCGCGCCAGCTCGCCGGGACGGAAGCCGTCGGAGTCGACCTCCATCCAGCCGTTACGGCAGGGGTACGTGTGGGTGCAGGAGCATTCCGGCCACGGACAGGCCCGGTCCACTGCCTGCCGCGTTCCCTGGTCGGCCGGAATACGGGAGCGGCGGGCCAGGTCGTACGGCTTCATGAACCTGCCGCCCTTGCCGTAGTACTCCGTGATCCGTGCCTTCGCCTCCGCCAGATCCTTGACCCCCACGCCGCAGTGGGTGCGCCAGGATGCGATCAGTCGGGCCATCTCCTGTTGGTCGGGCGCGTTGCGGGAGTCGCCGTCGTAGATCAGCCCGATGACCTCGGCCCACTCACGGTCGTTCATGGCTCGTCCGCCTTGAGCATTCCGTTCGCGTCGAACAGGGCGTCGTAATCGGTGCTCTTGCGCCGCTCCAGGGCCGTCCGGAGCGTGTTGACCGTGAGCGCCCAGGCGCTGTGCTCAACATCCTTGATCGCCAGCTCGATCTCCTCGGCGGAGTATCCGGCACGCAGCGCCCTGGTGATCGAATCGCGTGCGGGGTGAAAGCTGGCCAGCGGGCCGGAGCGGTCGCAGTACGCCTTAGCGATCTTGTCGGCCTGCTGCGTTCGCGACAGCGAACCCGTCCTTTCTGGTTCCTTTCTGGTTCCTTTATGGTTCTGGGTCTCAGCGTGAGACCCCTTAGTCTCCCTGTGAGACCTCAGGAGGTCTCCCTGTGAGACCCCTAGGGTCTCCCTATGAGACCTCAGATGGTAGACGCTGGACCTGTTCCGGCGACGCTCTACCTTGATCAGATTAAGCTTTTCGAGCGCCTTGATGGCTCGGAAGACGGACGCCCTAGAGAGCTCCGTCATGCCGACCAAGTGATCAATGGAGGGCCAGCATGATTGCGTGCCATCCGCAGACCGGCAGCAGTCAGCCAGGGCGATGAGCGTCATCTTCTGCTTGAGGTCGAGTCCTTTGATGGACCATGCCCAGCGGCTTGCCTCAACCGACATGAGAACCCACCCCCCCGTGCACCGCCTGCTGCATACAAGCGAGGCGGCCCGTCTTCCAGAGGCGCTCTACTGCGTCCCGTACCTCTCGCACGGTGAGCTGAGTGGCATAGGCAACTGTCTCCTCGGATGGCCAGGGCCCCACGACACCCTCGCCGCCGTCCGCCATGGCGACCAAGACGAACTTGTCCACTGTTGAGATTTGAGCCTGATCCCAGGCCCACGCCGTAGCTGCGATGCTCATATCCGAACTCCCTTGGTCCAGCGCGGCCGGATCTCGTCCTTGCGCAGGATGTACGCCCGCTCGTATGGGGTGCTGCCGCCCCAGATGCCGTGCTCCTCCTGCTGGCGCAGAGCCAGGTCCAGGCACTCCATGGCGAACGGGCAGTCGGCGCACATCTTGCGGGCCTCCTCCTCGTCCGAGGGGGCCGACGAGAAGAACAGCTCGGTCTTGCCCTGGCACGGTCCTTCCCAGCCGCAGCGCATCTCGCGGATCTCCTTCGCCGCCCGCGCCGTCCAGTACCGCAGCGCCAGCGCGTCCCGCCGCTCCCTGATGCGCATGGCTATGCGACTGGACGGGAGCAGGCTGTGCGGGTCCTCGGTGCTGTGCGCCTTGTAGTAGCTCTCCACGGTGCGCTTGGGCATGTCGTACATGTCCGCCAGCTCGCTGATGGTGTTGCCGCCCCAGATGCGCACCGGCTTGTAGCCGCCGTGCTGGAAATGCCCCGGATTCATGACTCCTCCAGCGGGCAGGAGTACATGCACAGCGAGCACACCAGGTAGCCCAGGCGGCCGGGCTCGTAGAGCAGGTGCTTGTGGCCGTCGTCCACGGGCCGCAGCGCCTTCGGGCCGCGTATAGTCCGGGCGAACTGCGGATGTCTCCCGCCGTTCAAATCCCTCTGGGCCTGCAAGGCGGCCTTGGATCTGACGCGGGCCTCGTACCTCCGTTTGTATCCCATCACTTGATCCTTTTCACGACCGGGTAGTAGCTGCCGGAGGATGTCCGGCGCTGTGAGATCAGGAAGGGGCCGAATCGACCGGCTACGCCCTCCAGGGCGGCCCTGGCGGCATCCCTGCGCTCCATGGCCCCGTCCACTGCTCCCGAAGCCGACAGCAGGCTCTCAGCGGCTTCGCGTATCTCCCCCGCGCGCCACGGATCGTCCATCATGGACTCCGGATCATCCGCGCCGGGATTTTCCAGCCCTTCGCACTGGCCGGGCCCGTAGAACGGGCAGTAGCTTACGCAGAACGAGGCGTGCTTCTCCGGCATGGGGATCATGTCGTTGTCGGCCGCGCGCTTGATCTCCTCCAGCCACGCCAGAGCCTGCCGGGCCAGGTCCACGTCCAGCGGCGCTTCCCATACGTAGATGTCCTCCTCGGTGCCGTCGCGGGGGATGTAGACCAGGCGCACCTGCACCACGGGCTCGCCCAGTTGCAGGATGGCCAGGCCGTACGTGTGCACCTGCGCCTGCTGCTGCATGGACGGGCCGTGCTGGCGAATCCAGGCCAGGCTCTTGAGCTTCGTGGTCTTCCAGTCGGTCACGGTGCCGTCGTTGTAGCGGTCCACATGTCCGATCAGGCCCTCGGCCTCCACCTCGACCTCGGTAGCCCCGGGCAGGCGCAGGCTCTCCACGTCGCCGTGGATGGCCGTGCCCATCAGGGACGGCAGCCGCAGCACGTTCGGGTTGATCTTCTCGGCATGTTCCAGGTCGTAGAACACACGGCGGCGGCAGCCCATCAGCGAGGAGAACCCGACGCCGGACGAACTGCGCGGCCTGGCGTCGTCCTTGGCGATCCAGGCGTCCATCAGCTCACGTGCTGCGGGGTGCATCACCCCATCACCGACAGGGCCGCGTAGTCCACGGTGCCGGTACGGAAGTCCGTGCCGTCCATGCGGATAGCCTTGTAGAAACGCATACGGTTCAGCCTCCAAGACTGAGGGAGTTGCGAATGGACGCGGACAGGGAGCGCAGGGCTTCCAGGTCATTCTCGATTCGCTTGCACCGACTTTTAGCCGCCTTCAAGTTGGCCTCTGCGATACGCAGGGCCAGCGCCTGCTCGGCCGTGTCGCTGGTGACCTGCGCCTTCACGCGGTCCACGGTCCACGGCTTGCCCTCCAGGTTGGTGAGGCCGTCGCAGTCGATGTAGCCCTTCGCCTTGGCGACCTCGTACGCCACCTCAAGCTTTGCGATCTCCAACTCGGACTTCTCCAGCCACTCGTACGCGGACGAGTTGGCTTTCATGAACTCGATCAGCCGCAGCTCGATCTCGGCCGGTGTCACAGGCGGCCGGTAGATGTCAGCCATGGAGGTACTGCCTCCGCTTCTGTTCCCGTTCGATCTCCGCCAGGTCGGCCACGGTCAGCTCATACCTGCGCTTCGCGTCGATCATCCGCTGGTACGCCTCGTCCTTCGCGTATCGCAACGCCACTGCTTTCACGCCTAGTTGGCCATCGCTCAGCTCACGTGGGTTCATCTGCCGACTCCAGGTTGATGCACTGCGCCGACATGGTGGCGTACAGCAGGGAGTCGAACTCCACGTCGAGGCACCGGGCCCACTCGTTGAACGCCTCCGAGCACAGGGACGCCATGAAGTGGATGAGCTTGGCGATCATGTCTGGGCCGTTGATGTCGACGTTCTCGCGGATCTCCTTCTGCAACTTCCAGAAATTGTCCTCGCGCTGCTCCATGGTGAGACCCGGCTCGGCGTCCTCACGGATGCGCCGCAACAGGATCTCGATAGCGTCCACGATGGTGCCGGTCTTGGGCCCGGCGTCCTGGTCGCTCACAGGATCTCTCCTCTCGGTCTGACTGTCCGGACACGCCGGTAGCGGCCGGTCGCGGGGTCACGCACGCTGATCATGTTTCCGAAGGGGGCGCTTTTGGGCCCTCCAGGGCCGCCTTGCGCTCGGTGGCGAACTGGCTGACGGTCTTGTCCTCGCCGGGGATCATGAACTTCCGCTGCACAGCGGTGAGTCCACCCATGATGTCCATCAGCCGGTCCACGGTGGTGGCGGAAGCGATGTCCGCCACCACCTTGTCCAGCGGGTCCAGGTCGGCACCGGGGACAGGTTCGGACCGGCGCTGGCGCGGCTGGCTCGGGGGACGGCGCTCGAACGTGCCCTCGTCGGGCGCGGAGTGCCGGTCGGCGTCGTCCACGCTGGACTCGTCCAGCGGGATCATCGCGGCGGCGAACAGGAAGTACTTGAGTGCCATGCTCTCGGCCTTGGAGGTGGCCTTGTCCCACTGGTCCAGCGCCTCGCCCGCCATGGAGCCGGTGAAGCCGTCCCCGGCCGGGCCGTAGATGGTGTAGCGCATGGTGATCTTGCAGTGCATGTAGAACTTGCCGTTCACCTCAACCATGTCCACGTCGCGGGACTCGACCTCGGGGACCAGCATGACCCCGTTCTTGCGCATGGGACCGGCCAGCGCGTTGTAGAGCTGGTCGATTCCACGGAACTTGAAGCCCTGCTGCTTGTTGTAGTTGTCCTTGCCGACGGCCAGCAGGTCCGCCATCGTGGCGGCCCAGGCGACGTGCACGGAAGGGGGAGCTTTCTCGACCATGATCCCGTCCTCGACTTCGGGGGTTATTCGCTGCCCTAACACGGTCTCATGGCGCGCCCCGGATGTCTACCACCCTCCCGCTACTTTTTCCGTTGCGCAAGAGCAACGCAGAGTGACCGACAGATCACATATGTGAGCCCCCATCCGGGGAGGTGGTCGAGGTCTGCCCGGATGGGGGCCCTGCCTACACGTCCGGGCCTTGAGCGAGGAGGCCCGGTTTTCGGCTCGTCTCCGACTGTAGGCTATCGGACGAGTCCGCCGCCAGCGGTGTCGGTGAACTGTATGGCGGCCGCCTGCGCCGCCTGCGCCGTCTTGCGGCCCTCGTACACCGAGTCGGCAGCCACGGCAGCGGCCACCACCCCCGCCAGGACCGAGGTCACAGCGGCCTTGTTGCCGTGCAGCAGCGACTGCACGGCCGGGTTGGCAGCCAGCACCACCAGCCCGGTGCGCACGCCGCGCCAGAGGTGCGCGACACCCGCGCGGGTCTTCGCACTCATGAGGTTGACCATCACTCAGCCCACCATTCGCCCTGCCACCAGGGCCACCAGGACCACGTCCGTCTTGACGCGGATCTTATCCACGCTGCCGTCGGTCGGCATCGGGAAGTAACGCTTGTCGCCGTTCACCGTGACCGGCACGGTCTCCACGGCGTTCCAGCCGCCGCCGGTCTTGTGGAAGAAAATCTCCATGGTCCCGTCGCTGTGCTGGGCTGCGAACTCCCAATAGATGGCGGCGTTGAGGAGGCTCCCCTTGGGTGCCTCCGGCGTACCGGCGGGCTCCACGGGGAAGTCGATGCCGATCGGGTCCGGCATGATGGTCAGGTAGGTGGCGTAGCCGCCGGAGTAGGGCATCGGCTTTCCTGTCGGGACGGGCACGGGTGCGGGCTTGGGTGGCGGCGGTGCCTGCATGTCCCACAGAGGCAGGTCGTCAGCGATGACGGACAGGTCGTAGGCGGAACGCGACACGAACTGGTGCGCCTCCCCGCCTTCCAGGGTCTGCGAGTTGTCCCACGACGCCACCCAGTAGCCCTCGTCGGGGCGCGGATTGCGCTCCACGACGGACCGGGAGCCGTACAGTATGTCCTTGTATCCCAAGGCGATGATCTCGGCGTTGAACGCCTGCTCATAGCTGGCGTCCACTGCCGTCTCGTAGTCCAGGGCGATGGTCACGCCACCGTGCGGGAAGCCGTGGTAGGTGCGGCACTGGGCGACGGCCTGCTGGGCCTCGGCCTTGCCGTCGTGCCCGGCCGGGTTGGAGCGCACCCAGATGGGGAGCCTCCAGCGCTGCGTGGTCCGGTCCAGGTCTGTTTGCGTCCACACATGCGGCGTGTCCCCGCCGATGTAGAACGCGACCGTGTTCGCGGCCGGGACGTTCTGCGGGGTAACCGCGTCGTAGCAGATCCTCATCTTGCTACTGCCTTCCTGCGCTTGCCTGCGATGATCATATTGACCATGGTGCGATGCACCCCGTTGAAACGGTCGATGGGTTCGATCATTGGAGAGAACCGCCTTTGCGCTGTATGCAGACGAAGATGACGAGCCGCCAGAGAATGATAAGCGGCACGGAGCCGAAAGTGACCAGAGCGAACCACGTCCAGAAATGGCCCGCCAGGTTGTTGACGCCGAACAGGATGTGCAGCACACCCGGCAGCAGCACCAGGGTGATGGCGGTGTCCAGTGCCACGATGGAGCGCCCGATCGAGTAGCGCCACCACGGGGCCAGCACCGAGTACACGGCGATGAACAGCAGTCCGGCGAAAAAGGCCGCAAGCGTCTCCACGTGGCCCGCCGCGACCGCCCAGGTATCACCCATGGCCGTGTCCTTCCTTGAGCACTTGTGCCAGTACCTCGCTGAGCCCATTGCGGTCCCGGATCTTCTTGAGCCGGTAGAGGATGAGCTGTTCGCGGGCGAGCTTGACGCGCTGCTCGCGCTCCATGCGCTGCGCCTCGCGCAGGCGCTTGACTGTCTCGGGGTTCGGGGTCGTGCGCAGCTTACGCTTCATCGGACACCTTCCCTCGAGAGAGGACCTTCGCGATGATCTCGGCGGCCAGCGCGCCCGTCTCCACGCGCGCGGCCATCAGCCGGTTCGACTCGCGGGTGTGGTCATGGGCCTTCCGCTCCATCTCAAGATCCCGAAGCTTGCCCTGGAACTCGGCATCGGAGTGCAGCTTGCCGGTGACGAACAGAAAGAAGATGATACCGAGAGCCCCGAAGTTGGCGATGGTGGACAGGACTTGAAGCATCTCGGGTGTCGTCACGGCATCCACCCCGCCGATCCCCGCACGCGGGCCTCGCGAGTCCACGTGTAGAGGCCGTCGGCCGTCATGAGCAGCAGCAGCGGCATAGGGTCGCCCCCCCGGTTGATATGCAGATTCGGGTCCACCGGCTCGTCGGGCCCGCGCGGGCGCAGACCGCCCGGACCGGACCGTTCATAGACTGACT
>Ga0210409_10001147_pt1 | contig 36185 bp, 28 predicted proteins | sample IncBWH17MmetaG_FD_161649 | JGI IMG/M metagenome (GOLD analysis project Ga0210409, IMG submission 161649) | Forest soil microbial communities from Barre Woods Harvard Forest LTER site, Petersham, Massachusetts, United States - Inc-BW-H-17-M | ecosystem: Environmental > Terrestrial > Soil >... | reverse complement strand
GCGGGTGTAGTTCAATGGTAGAACGAAAGCTTCCCAAGCTTTAGACGAGGGTTCGATCCCCTCTACCCGCTCCAGATCAGCGTTGGCGCCCGTCTCCATTGGGCGCCATTTGTATTTTTGAGGCATTCAATTGTCTGGCGTTACAATGACGCTGCCGCTTGCGGCAATCCAGCGCTTGCTTCACCTTAACCTTCGACTTTCCTAATTTCCTATCAAGCATGTCAGAAAACAAATCCGGCAAACCCCTTTTTTACGATCCGACCGAACACCGGATCCGCAGCTTTGTCACGCGCGCCGGGCGCTTGTCGACGGCGCAGGCTCGTGCCATCGAGGAATTGGGGCCGCGTTTTTGCGTTCCTTATGACAAGGCGGTGGCCGATCTGGACCAGGTTTTTGGGCGCAGTGCGCCGACTATCCTGGAGATCGGTTTCGGCATGGGGGAAACTTCGGCGAAAATTGCTGCCGGCATGCCGCACAAGAATTTCCTCGGGGTCGAAGTGCATACGCCTGGCGTCGGCAGTTTGCTGAAGCTGATCGGCGAGCAGCAACTGAACAATTTGCGCTTGATCCAGCACGATGCGGTGGAAGTGCTGACCAATATGATTGCGCCCGGCTCGCTGGCCGGCGCGCATGTGTTCTTTCCTGACCCTTGGCATAAGGCGCGGCACAACAAGCGCCGCTTGATTCAGGGGCCGCTGGTGAGCTTGCTGGCTTCGCGCATTGCGCCGGGCGGGTATCTGCATTGCGCGACCGACTGGCAGGAATATGCAGAGCAGATGCTGGAAGTGTTGAGTGCCGAGCCGCTGCTGAAGAATACCGCGCAGACTTACGCGGAACGGCCGGATTATCGGCCGGTGACCAAGTTTGAGAATCGCGGCTTGCGGCTTGGGCATGGGGTCTGGGACCTGGTGTTTACACGGGTTTGAGTTGAATTGAGCTGAATTGATCTGATCACTACCGGCGCTGCGCAAAACGAGGCGCCGGGCAAATGTCATTGTTATAGGAAGCCTGCGGTATGTTGATAACCCGATTTTTTTCCCGCATCGACTACCGGCTGGCCCGGTTTGCTGCCTCGGTGGCGCTGCTTGCCCTGTCTCATCTGCCGCTGGCGCAGGCGGGAGAGCAAGTACCCGCGCTACCGCCCGGAACGACGATCATTGAGGACACGCATTACCCGCCAGTCGCCCCCGGCGCTACGGCGCCAAAATTACCTGCTTCTTCCAGCCGGCCGTCGGCCGAGGATATGGTCGAGGCGGCGCGACACGATATCGGCAAGATAGACCACGAGTTGCGTAAGGATTCGCCGCCGTCGAAGGAGCCGGCAACTGCGGCAGCGAAACCGTCCATGCAACAGACATTGGAAAAAGCGCTCGCCACGCCGGTTGAGCCGCACGCGGCCAAACCAGGCGAGACCACCATGGAAGAGATCACGCGGCCGGACGGCCAGCGGGTGACCAAGGTGACCGGGCCGAACGGCACGTATTGCGTGACACAGATTTCAGTCGGCAATACCAAGGGCGAAGACATCATGCAAAAGGGCGCCGTTTCGCGCACCACTAGTTGCGGAGCGCCGTTTTGAGCGCGCTTGTTGTTAGTACGCAAATGGACGATTTCAAACACTACGACCTCATCATTGACGCCCGTTGTCCCCGCGAATTTGCGGAGGACCATATCCCTGGGGCGGTCAATTTTCCGGTGGTGAACGATGATGAATATGCGGAAGTGGGCACGTTGCATCGCACAGATCCGATGGGCGCTTATAAAATCGGGGTGCAATATTCATTGCTGAACATAGCCAGGCATTTGGGTGAAAGTTTCGATGCCTATAACCGCAAGAGCCGCATACTTGTTTACTGTTTTCGTGGCGGCAAGCGCAGCCGCTTGTGGTTCGATGCGCTCGATGTCATCGGCTACCGTGTGGAGCGCCTGCAGGGGGGATGGAAGGGATATCGCCGCAGCGTCAACGAACAACTCAAGAGTTTGCCGGGGACGTATCGGTATAACGTATTGACCGGCCCGACCGGATGCGGCAAGACACGCTTGCTCACGGCATTACGCCTGGCCGGCGCCCAAGTGCTGGACCTCGAAGAGCTGGCAGTGCATCGCGGCTCAGTCATTGGCGCTATTCCTGGTCATGCGCAGCCATCGCAAAAACTGTTTGACAGTTTTTTGCTGCGCCAACTTTGCACCTATTCAACTGAACGCCCGATATGGGTGGAGGCCGAGAGTAAGAAAATAGGGAATGTACAGTTGCCGGAAAATTTGCTGGTTGCCATGAGAGCAGGTGTCACTTTGCAGGTGGAGACAAGCATGCAGCAGCGGGTAAAAATGTGGCGCGAAGATTACGCGCACTTTGAGAGCGACCCGAGTTCGCTGGTGGCGAAGCTGCAATTTCTACGGCCTTTGGTCGGCAATGCGGAGGTGACCGCATGGGAGGAGCTGGCTAAGCAGCACGAAATTCCTGCCTTGTTCGAACGCTTGATGCGCTCGCATTACGATGTTGCGTATCGGCGCTCCAGCTTGCGCAACTATCCGACGCTCGACAGTTCGCCGGCCCTCACGCTTGACGATTTATCCCCGGACGCCCTCTTCCCAATTGCACAGCAACTCATCCGTCAATATGGATGACGCTTGGGCTTAATCTCTGGTGGCAACGGCCATGCTTGTCCGAATCCCTCGCTTGGACAGCATGGCCGGCTCACTTGTTGCATCACTTGTTGGCCCACCTGCTGGCTCGCCGCTCATCTTATAATGACATCACTATTCCAACAGCGCTTCTAGACAAAGCACCATGATGGACAATATATGGCATCAGAAATGCTAGACAGCAAAATGTCCGAATTCGATCTGATCTCCCGCTACTTCACTCGCGCGCCGCGCAGCAATCTGCATCAGATTGCGCTCAGTGTGGGTGACGATTGCGCGCTGCTGACGCCCACTGCCGGCAAGCAGCTAGCCATCTCGACCGACATGCTGGTGGAAGGACGCCATTTCTTTCCCGATGCAGAGCCGTTTGCGCTTGGCCACAAATGCCTGGCGGTCAATCTGTCTGACCTGGCGGCGATGGGCGCCCGACCGCTGGCGTTTACGCTGGCGCTGGCCTTGCCTGCCGTGAATGAAGAATGGCTGGCGGCGTTTTCAGGCGGCTTGCTGGCGCTAGCCGATCAGCATCAATGCGAGCTGATTGGCGGCGATACCACCAAGGGGCCCTTGAATATCTGTATCACGGTATTTGGCGAAACCGCGCCAGGGCAAGCCTTGCGGCGCGACGCCGCGCAAGCGGGCGACGACATCTGGGTCTCCGGCACACTGGGCGACGCGCGGCTGGCGCTGGCGGTTTACCGGCAGGAGCTCGGCACCGAATTGAATGCTGACCTGACGCTCGGCAGCGAGAATTTTCTTCTTGCTGCGGCGCGCATGCATCAACCGACGCCACGCCTTGCGCTGGGCCAGGCTTTATGCGGCATCGCCCATGCGGCGATCGATATTTCGGATGGCCTGGTCGGCGATCTCGGCCATATCCTGGCGCGCTCCGGGGTTGGCGCGACGCTGGCGGTCGATAGCCTGCCGGCCGGCCCTATCCTGGCGCAACAAACCCAGGCGATCCGCCGCCACTTCACCCTGGCCGGCGGCGACGACTACGAATTGTGTTTCACCGCCCCTGCCGGGCGCCGCGCTGCGGTGCTGGCAGCCGGCCAGGCGGCGGCTACCGCAGTGACCCGCATCGGCAGCATCGACGCTGGCCACGGCCTGCGCCTGCATGACGCCAACAATCTCCCGCTCAATCTGCAGCTTGCTTCTTTCGATCACTTTCTCTCGACATGACCCTACCCAACATCCCGCCTCAACCGATCAAGCCTAGCGCCCGCTTCATGCTGTCGCATCCGGCGCACTTCATTGCGCAGGGTTTCGGCAGCGGACTTTCGCCCATCATGCCGGGCACCTTCGGCACCTTGTTTGCATGGCTCTCGTATGTGGTGATGACTACCCGCTGGCCGGAAATTTTCACGCCGCTGAACTGGCTGGTGATCATCGCTGCAGGTTTTATAGTTGGCGTCTGGGTTTGCCAGAGCACCGGCCGCCATCTCGGTGCGCCGGATCATGGCAGCATGGTGTGGGATGAAATTATTGCGTTCTGGCTGGTGCTGGTGCTGGTCACGCCGGCCAGCTTGCAGGCGCAGTTTGGCGCGTTTGTGGTGTTCCGTTTTTTCGACATGGTGAAACCGCCGCCGATTGCCTATTTCGACCGCCACTTCAAGGGCGGTTTCGGCGTCATGTGGGATGACATTGTGGCAGCGTTTTATACGCTGCTGGCGCTGGCCTTGTGGCGCGTGATTTGAGTTGCCTGATTTAAGCTGCCTGATGCCGGCGACGGATTGCATCTGCCCGCAACAAGTGGCAGTATGTATCCACCGACTAGGCAGAAAACAGGAGTTGCGAGATGAACACCGTGCTTGACGATACTACTGAACAAATCATTGATCTGGCAGCACAAGTCGGCCGTACCCTGCAAGCCAAGGGCTGGTTCCTTTCCACTGCAGAATCCTGCACCGGCGGCGGCGTATCGCAAGCGATCACTGAAATCGCTGGCTCCTCGGAGTGGTTTGACTGCGGTTTTGTCACCTATTCCAACGCATCCAAAACCGAATTGCTGGATATCCCGGAAGCCGAGATTGCCCAGCATGGCACGGTCAGTGAAGAAATTGCCGCCGCCATGGCGGAAGGCGCGCTGGCCAACAGTAATGCCGATGTCACCGTTTCCACTACCGGCATCGCCGGCCCGGGCGGAGCGGTGCCGGGTAAGCCGGTCGGCACTGTCTGCTTTGGCTGGTCAGTCGGCCATCGCACGCATACCGAGCGCCTGGTGTTCAGCGGCGACCGGCGCGCGGTGCGCGAACAAACCGTGATTCATGCCTTGCAAGGTTTGTTGCGCTTTTTGAACGCTGCCTGAATTAACTCTTCAGACATCACTCTTCAGACGCGAAACCGATTGATCGCGTCGCGGGTTTCCTCTGCCACGCGGCGCGCAGCCTGGGCGAAGTCTTCGCCGCTAGCCTGATCCGGTTTGGCATACAAGATGGCGCGCGATGAGTTGATCATCATGCCCATGCCATTTGCAGTCTTGCCGGCATTCACGGTCGCCTGAATGTCCCCGCCTTGGGCGCCGACGCCTGGCACCAGCAACGGCATGTCGCCGATGATGCTGCGCACTTGCGCCAGTTCTTGCGGAAAGGTTGCTCCTACTACCAGGCCGCACTGGCCGTTGGTATTCCATTTGTCGGCCACCAGGCGCGCTACATGTTGATATAGCGGCACGCCATCCACCTTCAGGAATTGCAGATCGGAACCGCCGGCGTTGGAAGTCCGGCAGAGGACGATGGCGCCTCTATCCTTCCACTCCAGATACGGCGCGACCGAATCGAAACCCATGTACGGGCTTACGGTTACGGCGTCTGCGCCGTAGCGCTCGAATGCTTCGCGTGCATATTGTTCGGCGGTGGCGCCGATGTCGCCGCGCTTGGCGTCCATCACGATTGGTATCTGCGGGTAGTTTGCGCGCAGATAGTCACAAATCGCTTCCAGCTGATCTTCCGCCCGCAAGGCCGAAAAATAGGCGATTTGCGGCTTGAAGGCGCAGGCGGTGGCGGCGGTCGCATCGATAATTTCCTTGCAGAAAGTAAAGATCGCGTCCGGCTGCTGCTGCAAATGCGATGGGAATTTGGCAATGTCCGGGTCCAGCCCGACGCACAGCAAGGAATTGTTGGCGCTCCAGGCGGCAGATAATTTTTCGATAAAAGTCACGATGAAGCCTCAATAATGCGAACCCCGCATTGTAATGCCAAATTAGCCGGGATTAATTGACGGATCTGCCGCAGGCTGCCCGGATCTCTGATTGCCGGTTATTTAGCGCTTGAGCGGCCATCGATAGTTTGCTAACGTGCATTGCATTGTTTCCTTATTGTTTCCGCATTGTTTTTTCTATCAGGGATCTTCATGAAAATTTTCTTCAAATGGCTGGCCATTATTACCTTTGCTTCGCTGCTCAGCGCTTGCGGCTACAACGATTTCCAAAGCAAGGATGAGGCTGTGAAAGCCGCCTGGGGCGAAGTCGTCAACCAATACCAGGGGCGCGCCGACCTGGTGCCGAAGATTGCCCAGATCGTCAAAGCCTACGCCGTCCATGAAGAAGCTACTTTTGAAGCCGTGACCAAAGCCCGCTCCGCAGCGACCAGCTTCCAGATCACGCCGGAAGTGCTGAACGACCCTGCCGCTTTCGAGAAATTCCAGCAAGTGCAAGGGCAGTTGTCGTCGGCCTTGTCGCGCTTGATGGCGGTGTCTGAGAATTATCCGCAGCTGAAAGCCGACGGTTTGTACCGTGATGCACAGTCGCAACTGGAAGGTATAGAAAACCGTATCAAGGTGGCGCGTAACCGCTACATCGTCGCCGTGCAGGATTACAACGTGCTGGCGCGCAGTTTCCCGACCAACCTGACCGCAATGGCGATGAGCTACAAGGTCAAGCCTTCGTTCACTGTCGATAACGAAAAAGCGATCTCGACTTCGCCCGATGTCGATTTCGGCGGCAAAAAATAATGTCACGCAGCGTAATCCGTGTCTTGATACCGGCGCTGGCCTTATGGCTGGCGCTGCTGGGTGCGCCAGCCACAGCGCAGACCATGGCGACGCAAGTGGCGGTGCCGCCCTTGCAATCGCATGTCACCGACCTGGTCGGCATGCTGCAGCCGGAGCAACGCAATACGCTCGACAACACCTTGAGTGAATATGAGGCGCGCACCGGCAGCCAGATCGCCATCCTGCTGCTCAGCAAAACCGAGCCGGAAGGAATTGAAGATTACGCGGTGCGGGTGGCCGACGCCTGGAAACTGGGGCGCAAAGGGATTGACGATGGCGTCATTCTGCTGGTCGCCAAGGACAATCCCAAAGCCTTGCGGCGCATGATGATATTGACCGGGCGCGGCGTCCAGGGCACCTTGACCGACGCCCAGTCCAAACGGGTGTTGCAAGAAATCATCGCGCCGTATTTTTCTAAAGGCGATTTCTACGGTGGTTTGACTGCCGGCATCTCGGCCATCATGCCGCTGCTGGATCAGGAAAATTTTGCGCCGCCCAGCCGTAAAGCGGGGCCTGCGCAAGAGCCCTCTTCCGACTGGTTTGGCGCCTTGGCGCCGCTGCTGTTCTTTGGCTTCATCATTTTGATCACCATCATTTCACGTGCAAGGGGTGGCAGCGTCGGTTCCGGCCGCTCGCTCAACAGCAATGTCTGGGGCAACGCCGCCGGTGTCATCATTGGCAGCATGTTGAGCCAGGGTGGGCGTGGCGGCGGCGGTTTTGGTGGTGGCGGAGGTTTCGGTGGCGGCGGTGGCGGCGGTGGCATGTCCGGCGGCGGCGGTGGATTCGACGGCGGCGGCGCTTCGGGAGATTGGTGATGGGACAAACTTTACGACGCATCATGCGCCATCTGCTAACCACCCGGCGCAGCGCGCAACGCGCATTTACGGCCGCCACGCTGAAAGCCATCCAGCAGAAAATTGCCGAAGGCGAAGTCACGCATCGGGCCGAAGTCAAAATGATCGTGGAGGGCTCGCTGAGTTTGCCGGCAGTGCTCAATGGCGTCAGTTCGCGCCATCGCGCCCATGAATTGTTTTCGCATTACCGGATCTGGGATACGGAAGAAAACGTCGGCGTCTTGCTGTATGTGAACTTGGCCGATCACAAGGTCGAAATCATCGTCGACCGCGCCATCGGCCGCGCCACCAAATCTGCCGAATGGCAAGCCGTGTGCAAAACCATGACCAAGGAATTCGCCAACGGCGCATTCCACGACAGCACACTGGCAGCGCTGAAGCAAATGAACGACCTGCTGACGCAACACTTCCCTGACCAAGGCAGGAAGAAAAACGAGCTGTCGGACAAACCGCTGGTTTTGTAATCGTCAAATTAAATCGACTCTGACCCCAATTGATTGTGGGGTCGGAGGCGTAATTAATTGGGGTCAGAGTCGATTTAATTGCTGCTTGTTTCAGCCATTCTCGTATACCCACTGCAACAAGCCGTCTTGCGCTGCTTGTCCTCTGGGTGCATTGGGGTGATTGATCAGGCATACCACCGCGTAGTATTTCCCTGAAGCTGCCAGCACGTAGCCGGCAATCGCTCTTACATCATTCAGGGTGCCGGTCTTGACGTGGGCCTGGCCTGCGACGCTTTGGCTTTTCAGGCGCTTGCGCATGGTGCCGTCGTAGCCGACCAGCGGCATCGAGGACACGAACTCGGGCATGATCGGCGACTGGAAAGCAGTGGCCATCATGCGGCCCATGGTCTTGGCTGAAATCCTTTCGTTGCGCGATAGCCCGGAACCATTCTCGATCACCAGGCCGCTGGCGTCGATGCCCTTGTTGCTTAACCAGCTCTGGATGGCGCGGGCGCCGCGTTCGGGGGTGGCTGGCACTTTCAAAATGTCGGCGGCAATGGTCAGCAGCACTTGCCGCGCCATCACGTTGTTGCTGTATTTGTTGATGTCGCGTATCACTTCCGGCAAAGTCACTGAACTCCATTCGCTGATCAGGCTGCTGCCGGGCGGTGTCAGGCCGCTTTTCACGACGCCGCTGAAAGTACCGCCGAGATCGCTCCACATTTGCCGGAACACCGCGCCGAAGTATTGGGTGGAGCTCATCTTGTAGGGGCTGACGTACCAGGTTTTTTCGCCGCAGGAGGCTGGCAGCGCACCGTTGAAACTGGCGCCGTCGGCATCCACCGCGGCCTGCAGCTTGCCCTGCCAGTCATCGCAGTTGCCGCTGCCAAGGCGCGGCGCCGTGATGGGATAACCGCTCATCGGCGGGTCGATCAGCACATTGACCTGGCGCGTCTCCGGATTCGGTACGAACTGAAAGGTCAGCGCCTTGTAGTTGAGCAGCAAAGCGTCCGGGCCGACGTTGTACGGCTTCATCGGATCGCCGTCGAATTCGGCGGGATCGTAGGCGTTTTCATCAAAGGTGCTGCGATCCAGGACGATATTGCCGCGGATGTCGCGGATGCCCTTGGCGCGGATCTGGCGCAGGAACAGCCAGAAATTTTCCAGCACCAGCTTGGGATCGCCGTTGCCTTTGAAAATCAGATCGCCCTGCAATACATTGCCAAGCTGATTGCCGTTGGTATACGCCTGGGTTTTCCAGCGGTAAGTCGGGCCCAGCAATTCCAGCGCGGCGTCGGTCGTCACCAGTTTCATGGTCGAGGCCGGATTGAACGGCGTGCCGGCATTGGCCGAGGCCAGCACGGTGCCGGCGCCATCGACCTCTTGTACATACACGCCGACGCTTTGCGCCGGAATGCCGGCAAGTTGCAGTGCCTTGCTGAATGATGGAGGCAAGGCAGATGAACCGGTAGCCGAAGATTCTTGCGCCTGAACGCCGGTCAGCAAGACGGAAGACAAGACAAACAGACTGACTGCGTGGATTTTTTTCAAGTGGGCACCGGCGAAAAAGAAGATTTGCGCAGGATTATCCCACGCGTTCACGCGATGCAAGGAATGATGAGACGGGCGGCCTTGAAATCAGGCGTTCAGATGAACAGAAAACAAAACTGCTGCGGGATGCCGTCACGCTATCCCGATGTGTATTGACCGACTGCCGGTTCAGAGCAAAGCTGGTATGGCTTCCAGGATAAGCAGGGCCAGCAAAGCGCCGCAAATGGCGCCGATGCAGCGCAAACTGCCTCTGGCGAACTTGGATGCCACCTGTACTTCACCGCACAGTATCAATCCGGCCAAGGCTGCTGGCACAAAGAAAATCAGATTGTGCATTATCAGGTTGACCATCATCGTCTCCTTGGTTTACTTGTAATTTCAGTATAGGTTTTGCATTTTCAAAGACAAGGCCGAATAATCGAATGGCAACAATTTGCATACTAAAAAAACAAGGTGAAATTAAGGCCGCAAAAGCTTGTGCTGTCCCGCACAATTTTCTTGACCGCCATGCACGGCGCGGCTACTATCCACCAGTCTAAATTTTATGGAGTCCCTTTAATGGGCACTTGTTCGAGTGACAGTTGTTGCCAGACCCGCTCTGGCACCGCCTCGGCAAGATAACGCAGGATTTCCCCTGCCGTCATCTCGCCACCGGCGGATGATGGTATCCCCCGTGTCTGGAACCTGTTTCCGGGCACGCAGTGTTCCACCACCTGATCTTGTTTTATCCAACGTTGCGCAGTCCTAGCTGTAGTGGCAGCGTGCTTGGCTGAATCTGGTTCCGATCACGGCTTGCGCCGGTGTCCGGGGTCATCGAATATCTGTACCCCAGCTCTTGAGAAAGACACGAGATTGTCATCAAGATGTCACCGATCGAATTTACAGTCTGGTGCCGTCCTAAGGCTTTTTTCTCTTTTCGCAAACAAGATGTCATCCGGATGGATTGCCACCCGTTAACATAAAGTTAAAACATAAAGTTAAAAGCGAAACAGTTAAAAAAGCCCGCAGGAAGCAGCACACTGATCGACGACAGCCGACCGCATTGCATGAAAAAAGAAGAATTCCATGAATCTGAATATTCTCAAAGAAACATTCGTTAGCTTTGTCCGCAGCCACGGCATGGATCGCCACTTCCGCCGTCTTGGCGCCGACATGTTCCGCAGCACGCCGGTTACCAAGGAAGTGCCGCCGTCGCTGGCGCAAACCTTGTCCAGCGCTGCCAGTATCGACATCAGCGAACTGTTCAAGCAACTGCACAGCCGTGCCGACGGCCTGACCGAAGCTGAAGCAGACGAGATCCGCGTCAACTCGGGCCCGAATGAAGTCGAACATGAGAAGCCGATTTCAAAGTGGACCCATTTGTGGCAGTGCTACAAAAACCCGTTTAACCTGCTGCTGACAGTGCTGGCCGGCGTATCGTATCTGACTGAAGATATGAAAGCCACGATCGTCATCGCTTCGATGGTGCTGCTGTCAACGCTGCTGCGCTTCGTCCAGGAGTCACGCTCCAACACCGCCGCCGATAAACTCAAGGCCATGGTCAGCAATACCGCTACCGTGCTGCGTCACGACCTGGCCCAGGATATCGCCGAAGAGGCATTGCGCTACTTTGACGTCACCCTGCACCCGAAGGGCGCGCGCCGGATTGAGCTGCCGATCAAGAAACTGGTGCCGGGCGATATCGTCCAACTCTCCGCCGGCGACATGATTCCAGCCGACCTGCGCTTGCTGACCGCCAAGGATCTGTTTATCAGCCAGGCCGCGATGACCGGTGAATCGCTGCCGGTAGAAAAATTCCTGACCCATCGCGGCGTCGCCACCGGCAACCCGCTGGAACTCGATAACCTGTGTTTCATGGGCACCAACGTGGTCAGCGGCTCGGCTACCGCGATCGTCGTCACCACCGGCAATCAAACCTATTTCGGCGCTTTGGCGGAACGTGTCACCGCCACCGACCGTACGCCGACGGCGTTCCAGTCGGGCGTCAACAAGGTCAGCTGGCTGCTGATCCGCTTCATGATGGTGATGACGCCGGTGGTGTTCCTGCTGAACGGCTACACCAAGGGTGACTGGGTCGAGGCTTTCCTGTTTGCGATGTCGATCGCGGTCGGGCTGACGCCGGAAATGCTGCCGATGATCGTCACTTCGACGCTGGCCAAGGGCGCGGTCGCGCTGTCGCGTAAGAAAGTCATCGTCAAGCGGCTCGATGCGATCCAGAACTTCGGCGCCATGGATGTGCTGTGTACAGACAAGACCGGTACTCTGACCCAGGACAAGATTTTCCTGGAACGCCATACCAACATCCTCGGCGAGCAAGACGACCTGGTGCTGGAATACGCCTACCTCAACAGCCACTATCAAACCGGCTTGAAAAACCTGCTCGACGTCGCCGTTCTTGAACATGCCGAATTGCAGCGCGAAATGGCGCTGGCCTCGGCCTATCGCAAGGTCGACGAAATTCCGTTCGACTTCCAGCGCCGCCGCATGTCGGTGGTGGTCAGCGAACGCGACGACCATCACGAATTGATCTGCAAAGGGGCGGTGGAAGAAATCGTTTCGGTCTGTACCCACGCCCGCCACAACGGCCAGGTGGTGCCGTTCACCAAAGAACTGCTGCAAGAAATCTACGACACCACCTCCAGCCTGAACGCTGAAGGCTTGCGCGTGGTGGCGGTAGCCGCCAAGGATCTGCCGCCGACCAAGGAAGTGTACGGCGTGGCTGACGAATCCGATCTGGTGCTGATCGGCTACATCGCCTTCCTCGATCCACCGAAGGAATCGACCAAACCGGCGCTGGATGCGCTCAAGGCCCACGGCATCACCGTCAAGATCCTGACTGGCGATAATGAACTGGTGACGGCCAAGATCTGCCGTCAGGTCGGACTGGCGGTGGACGGCATGTTGCTCGGCAACGATGTCGAGAAAATGAGCGACAAGGAACTGGCTGTCGCGGTCGACACCACTACCGTGTTCGCCAAGCTCAGCCCGACCCACAAGGAACGCATCGTGCGCGTGTTGCACGATAAAGGCCATGTGGTCGGTTTCATGGGCGACGGCATCAACGATGCACCGGCGCTGCGCGCTGCCGACATCGGCATCTCAGTCGATACCGCGGTCGATATCGCCAAGGAAGCGGCCGATATCATCCTGCTGGAAAAGAGCCTGATGGTGCTGGAAGAAGGCGTGCTGGAAGGCCGCAAGACTTTCGCCAACATGCTGAAATACATCAAGATGACGGCCAGTTCCAATTTCGGTAATGTGTTCTCGGTGCTGCTCGCCAGCGCCTTCCTGCCGTTCCTGCCGATGCTGCCTTTGCAACTGCTGGTGCAAAACCTGCTTTACGATATCTCGCAAATCGCGATTCCTTTCGACAACGTCGACAAGGAATTCCTGGAAAAACCACAGCGCTGGAATGCCGGCGAAATCGGCCGTTTCATGATCTACTTCGGCCCCATCAGCTCGATCTTCGACATCACCACTTTTGCGGTGCTGTGGTACATCTTCGGCGCCAACGCGCCGGAACATCAGACCTTGTTCCAGACCGGCTGGTTCGTCGAGGGCCTGCTGTCGCAAACGCTGATTGTGCACATGATCCGCACCCGCAAGATTCCATTCTTCCAAAGCCGGGCGTCCTGGCCGCTGATGAGCATGACCCTGATCGTCATGCTGATCGGCATCGTGTTGCCGATGTCGCCAATGGCCGACTACTTCAAGTTTCAAGGTCTGCCGCTGACTTATTTCCCTTGGCTGGTGGTGATACTGATTGCCTACGCAGTGCTGACACAGGCGATGAAAGGCTGGTACGCGCGACGCTTCGGCTGGCAATAAGAAGGAGTATAGATAGAGGAACCGGGGATGAACATGTAGGCCGTCATTCCCGATTCTCCAAGAAAAAAAAGCCAATCCGCAACGATTGGCTTTTTTTACGTCTTGACCGGCAATCCAGGCGCGAAATTTATCCGACCGGATTATCCGACCAGACCCGCTGCGATATTGATCGACAAACCCAGGATTGCCGAATTGAACAGAAACGTCAGCACCGATTGCATCAATACAATCTTGCGCATGGGTCGGGTCATGATGCTCACATCGGAAGTCTGTACCGCGACCGCCATCGTGAAAGAAAAATAGAGGAAATCCCAATAGTCGGGATTTTTTTCATCGTCAGGAAACCGCAGCGGCAGCTTGTCTGCGTCGCAGGCGTAAAACAGGCGTGCGTAGTGCAGCGCAAAGATGGTGCCCAGCAGGAACCAGGAACCCAGCACTGTCATGCCGGTAAACAAATACCTGAGCTCTTTCGGTCCGGGCAGAAAAGCCTTGGCTTGCGTCAGCCCGAACACCACCGCGCCGATACTCGTAACGGCGGCGATGCAAATGATGACCAAGATGACGGTGTCGTTTTCATCTTCCACTGCAGCACGCCTCTTGACCTGGTTCGCGCTAGCCCTGGTCATCATCCACCACAGCGTCGCCAGATACATCCAGACCCCGGCATTCCAGCCTATCAGTGCGCGGGTAATGGCCGAGCCTTGCGGCAGAATCACCCAGACCGCTATGCCGGCCAGCAATGCAATCATCAGGCGCGGGTGTGTATGAAAAATCAGGCGGCGTATATTCATGCTTGTCCTCAGTTGAATCCGATATCGATAAGCGGCGAGTTTGCAGTGAAGCAAGCTCGCCGTTTTTTTAGTCGATAGCATATTGCAACTGCGGACTCCCGTGTGTTTTCGTTTAACAGAGCACACACGGCAAACGGCGTCGATCAGTACGGTTTGTTAGGCAGGAATTTTCCGTCCAGGGTAATCACGGCACGCGAGCCGCCGTCCGGATCTTCCACCCGTTTCAGATCCAGCTTGAAGTTGATAGCGCTGATGATGCCGTCGCCGAGTTCTTCGTGCACCAGCATTTTCAAGGTGGTGCCGTAGATTTGCAGCATCTCGTAGAAGCGGTAGATGGTCGGATCGGTAGGAATACCGCCGGGAATGCTGCCGCGCAAAGGGATCATTTGCAATTCCGCGGCGGCTTCCGGCTCCAGGCCGAGATGCTGGCAAACCACTTCGGCGGCGGCCTTGGGCAAGGCATGCTGGCCCAGCAAAGCGGCAGTGACATAGGCCACGCTCAAGCCGGTGCCTGCCGCCAGCTGTTTCCACGACAGGTCTTTCAAAGCCTTGGCGGCGATGACGCGTGAAGTAAGTGCGATACGGTTATCTTGATAGACGTTAGCTTGTAGCATGGTATTTCCTTTTCAATGTGAAGAGAACAACAGACGAGAACAACTGAAGGTCAAGCGACCAAAGCGCTACGCTTAGCCTGCGTAGCAAGGGCGTGCGGAAATTCGGCGAGCGAGACAAAACGATTGCTCTCGCCGTCCAGCGCCACGATGGAGCCGGTTTCGATGTCGTACACCCAACCGTGCAGCTTGAGCCGGCCCTGTTCCAGCGCTAGCGCTACCGAGGGATGGGTTTTGAGATTGAGCAATTGCGCAATCACGTTTTCACGCACCATCGATGTCAAGCGCGCCGCCGGTGAAATATGGGTGCGCGACGCGTTCACCGCTTTGGCTGAATCGGCATGCCGTAGCCAGCTGGCTACCGCCGGCAGATGATCCAGGCATTTGCAGCTGGAAATAGCCGTCATGGCGCCGCAATCGGAATGGCCGCAGACCACGATATCGGTCACGCCCAGCACCGCGACGGCGTATTCGACCGTCGCCGTCACCCCGCCCGGCTCCGAGCTATAGGAAGGGACGATGTTGCCAGCGTTGCGGATCACAAAGATATCGCCTGGATCCTGCTGGGTCAGCAATTCCGGCACGACACGGCTGTCGGAACAGGTAATGAACAGGGCGCTGGGATTCTGCGTAGTCGCCAGTTGTTTGAACAGATCCGACAGGCCGGGGAAGGCATCCTTCTGAAATTTCAAGACACCTTCAACGATGGACTTCATGGCGTTTCTCCTTGTGTGATGAACAGTGAAGCCATGATGAAGCCATCCAACTATTGCGTCCAAGACCGATATACAATCAACTCAATCATAAATATCTATAGTTATCAACAATGCTATTACGCCACATCCGCTATCTGCTCGCCGTCGTCGAACATCGCAATTTCACGCGGGCGGCCGAGGCCTTGCATGTGTCGCAGCCGACCTTGTCGCAGCAGATACGGCAGCTGGAAGAAACGCTGGGGGTGCAATTGCTCGACCGCAGCGGCAGAATCGTGCGCGCGACCGATGCCGGCGAGGCTTACCTGGAGTATGCGCGCAGGGCGTTGCGAGAACTGGAAGCGGGACAACGGGCAATCCACGATGTGCGCCAACTGACGCGCGGCACTTTGCGGCTGGCTATGACGCCCAGCTTCACGTCCTATCTGGTGGGTCCCTTGATCGCCGCTTTCAATGCCGGTTATCCGGGCATCACCCTGCAGATTATTGAAATGCCGCTGGATCGGATTGAAGCTGCATTGGCCGCGGATGAGGTCGATCTCGGCATCGCCTTCAGCCATGTCCGCTCCAGCGAGATCACTTGCCAGCCGCTATTCGTGGAGAAACTCAGCGTAGTGGTCGGCCTCGATCATCCGCTGGCGCGGCGCCCTGCCCCCGCCAACGCCCCGATCACCGCCCATGAGTTGGAGCAACAAGCGCTGGCCCTGCTCAGCGCAGATTTTGCAACGCGGACTTATGTCGACGCCTATCTTCAGCAGCAGGGAATTTCTCCAAAAATAATTATCGAAGCCAACACCATCAACGCCATCGTTGAAATTGTCCGCCGCGGCGGCGTGGCGACTATCCTTCCCAACGCCATCACACGTGAAAACCAGGCCTTGCAGGAAATTCAGATGACGCCGGCTTTACCGCATCGCACCGTGGCGCTGTTACGGCGTAAAGATAGCTACCGGAGCGCGGCGTCACTGGCCTTCGCCGAACTGGCTGCAACCATGACTGCCGATCAAGCGGATAAAAATTTCGAATGAAAATTTCGAATGACCAATGCAAAAAATAAAGCGCCTTGACAGGCGCTTTATTTTTTCAGAACGCATGCAGCAAAAGCTGCATTGCTAGCTACTTCTCAGCCGCATGCAGTTTGCCACCCGCTACGGTGAGAGTCGTCTCAGCGTGTTTGCGCCGCAACTTGCGCCCGGTCCATACCAGCAAGTCGTCAATATAGGTAGACACCACAGGTATCACCAGCAAGCTGAGGAAGGTCGATGTCACCAGGCCGCCGATGACCGCGATAGCCATCGGTCCACGGAAGCTGGTGTCTGCCCCCAATCCCAGGGCGATAGGCATCATGCCGGCGCCCATCGCGATGGTGGTCATGACGATCGGCTGGGCCCGTTTGTGGCAGGCGTCCATCAAGGCGTCGAAGCGGCTCATGCCGTGATCGCGTCTGGCGACGATGGCGTATTCGACCAGCAGGATTGAATTCTTGACGGCGATACCCATCAGCATCAGCAGGCCGATGAGCGACGGCATGGAGAACGAATTGCGGGTGATCAACAGCGCTGCAAATGCACCGCCGATGGATAAAGGCAATGCGGCCAGAATCGTCACCGGTTGCAAGAATCCCTTGAACAACAATACCAGCACCATGTAGACGCACAGCACGCCGGTCAGCATCGCCAGAGCAAAGCCGGAAAACAATTCCTTCATGATTTCGGCATCGCCCAGCTCGCCGCGTTTGACGTTAGGGGGCAGGTTATTCAGACTCGGCAAGGCATTGACCTTGTCCATCACCTCACCCAGTTCATGGCCGTTCAGCTCGACGTGGATGATGACGCGGCGGTTACGATCGATACGGTCGATGCGCGCTGGCCCGCTGTCGAAACGAATATCGGCCACAGAGCTGAGCGGCACGTTGCCGCCCTTTCCTTGTACCGCCAAACGTTCCAGAACGCTCATATCGTGGCGCGCGGTTTCCGGCAAACGCACCCGGATCGGCACCTGGCGCTCCGGCAGGTTCAGCTTGGCTACCGATTGATCGTAATCGCCCGAGGTTGCTATGCGCAGCGTCTCGCCAATCGCCGAAGCGGTGACGCCCAGATCAGCGGCTTTGGCAAAGTTAGGCGTGACGATGATCTCCGGACGCACCAGGCTGATGCTGGAAGTGATGTTGCCAAGATCCGGGATGGTGCGAATCTCGCGCTCCACCGCTTGCGTCACTGCGCTCAGCGCCTGCGGATCATCGCCGGACAGCAGCAGCTGCAGCTCTTCACCGTTACCGCCAGCGCCAACGGTATACCGTAAGCCGGGCAACTGCTGCAGCAGCTTGCGCAATTCGATGTCGATCTCGCTCTGCTTTTTCTTGCGTTGCGGCGGGTCTTTGAGCAGTACGGTCAAGGTGGCGCGGCGGGCGTCGTCGCCGCCGATCGCGCTGTATACCTGGGACACGTCTTTATGGGTCATCAACAGCCTGCGCGCTTGCTCTGCGCTGGCTCGGGTTTCCGCCAGGACGCTGCCAGGCGGCAGTTCCAGCGTAACTTGCGTTTGCCCTCTGTCGCTGGCCGGGATGAAGCCGGTCGGCAAGAACGGGATCATGGCCAGCGATGCGATAAAAAATACGCCTGCCATGACCATGGTTTTAACCCGATGACGCATGCACCAGGATGCGACCACCAGGTATTTCGCCATCAGACGGCTTTCCTTTTTCTGATGCACGATAGGCTTCAACAGATACGCTGCCATCATCGGCGTCAGCAGGCGCGCCACGACTAGCGAGGTGGTGACCGCAATGGCGGCAGTCCAGCCGAATTGCTTGAAGTATTTGCCGACGATGCCGCTCATGAATGCGGTTGGCAAAAACACCGCGACCAGGGTAAACGTGGTTGCCACCACCGCTAGGCCGATTTCATCGGCGGCTTCCATCGCGGCTTGATACGGGGTTTTCCCCATGCGCAAATGGCGCACGATGTTTTCGATTTCAACAATCGCATCGTCAACCAGTATCCCGATGACCAGCGCCAGCGACAGCAAAGTCACGCCGTTAAGGGTGAAGCCGAGGAAATTCATCACCATGAAGGTCGGGATGATGGACAACGGCAGCGCCGCCGCAGCAACCAGCGTCGCACGCCAGTCGCGCAAGAAGAACCAGACCACCAGCACCGCCAGCAGCCCGCCCTCGTACAACAGCGACATGGAGCCGTCGTAGTTTTCCTGGACCGCGTCGACATTATTAAACGCTTCCTCGATCTTGACGTGCGAGGCTTTCTCATTCAACGCGGCGATCGCTTTCTTGACCGCTTTGGACACCGTGATTTCGCTGGCGCCTTTGCTGCGCGTGATTTCAAATCCAACCACCGGCTTGCCGTCGAACAGCGTGATCGCTGTGCGCTCACCGATGCTGTCGCTGACCTTGGCGACCTGGTCCAGGCGGATAATGTGGCCGTCCGGTAAAGCCATCTGCAAGGCGGCGATCTCCGCCACATTGCCAACCGTGCCGATGGTGCGCACCGATTGCCGGGCGCCGCTGATATCGGCTTTGCCGCCCGGCGCTTCCTGTTGCACGCGCTGCAGTTGCCGCGATATCTGTGCAGCGGATACGTTCAGCGCCGCCATGCGTTCCGGGTCAAGTTCAACCAGAACCTCCCGGTTGACGCCGCCCACCCTGGATATCTTGCCGACCCCGGGCACCGACAGCAAGGATTTGGAAACGTCGTTATCGACGAACCAGGACAAGGCCTCCTCATCGAGCTGATCGGATTTTACGGTGTAGGTGATGATCGGCTGGCCGGAGGTGCTGGCCTTGCCGTAGACCGGATCGCGGAGATCGGAAGGCATGTCGCTGCGAACCCGGTTGACCGCATCGCGGACATCGTTCATCGCTTCGGCGATGTCTTTTTCCAGGCGGAATTCGATCTGGGTATTGACCACGCCATCGTTGATGGTAGTGTAGATATGACGGATATCGGTGACGGTAGCCACCGAATTTTCAATCTTGCGCGCAACCTCTGTTTCCAGTTGCGACGGCGACGCGCCCGGCAAGCTGGCGGTGACCGCAATGAAGGGAAATTCGATATCTGGCTGGTCCTGCACAATCATGCTTTTGAAACTCATCAGCCCCATGATGGTCAGCATGATGAACAGCAAAATGGCAGGAACCGGATGCTTGATCGAGAGAGCGGAAAAATTCATGGCGGTCCTCGCTTACTTCATTGCCAGCGGTGCAGCACTGGCAGGACGGGTAGCGGCCGGTTTGGCCCCTTCCGGATTGGCCACTCGCACGGTGTCGCCGTCGGCCAGGAATCCTGCGCCCCTTTCTATCAGCGTCATCGATGGCGTGATGTTAATGGCACCATCGGCGCCATCGAGTACTTCGATCCGCTCGCCAACGCGACGCCCCAGGGCGACTTTGGTTTGTATGACTTTATCGTCCTTGCCCAATTGATAGACATAACTAAAACCGTCGCGCATCACCACTGCGCTTTGCGGCAAGGTAAGCGCCTCGGCGTGGCCCAGTTGGAACTGGCCGGTGCCGAACATGCCGGCGTGGGCGCTGCCTGGCACCGGCAGATCGACATATACCAGCGCGTTGCGGGTAACCGGATCTACCGTTGGCGCAATCATGCGCACCTTGCCATCCACCAAGACGCCGTTGGTAACGCGTAATTTGACAGCCTGCCCGACCTTGATCTGCAACAAGTCGGTAGCATTCACCTCGGCGCGCCATTCAAGACGGTTCTGGCGAATCAGCTTGAACAGTTCCTGGCCTTGGGCAGCCACCGCGCCGACCGTGGCAGTACGTGAAGAAATGACGCCGTCGTCGGGCGCAATCACCAGGGTTTGGCGCAGCCGTATCTCTTGCATTTCCAAGCTGGCCTGGGCCGACAGCAAACGTGCTTTGGCGCTGCGTTGAGCCACTTCATATTGCGTGGTTTGCTGGCCGCTCAAGGCGCCGCTGTTGACCAGAGTCCGCGCCCGTTCCGCATTCGCGTCAGCCTCTGACAACGCAGCGCGCGTCTCTTCCACTGCGGCCTTTTGCTGCGCCACCTGGGCCGCCACGCTTTCATTGGTAAACCGCGCCAGGACCTGGCCGCGCTTGACGACATCGCCGACATTGACTTTCACTTCCGCCAGCAATAAACCGCCCAGCTCGCTGCCGACCACGGCTTCTTGCCAGGCCGCGATGCTGCCGTTGGCGGATAGCGATAACGGCCAGTCGGCGTTTTGTGCCTTGGTAGTGGTGACGGTGAGCGACGCCTTCGGCTTGGCCTGCTCCTTATCTTTGTCGCCGGATTTGGCGTGATTGCTGGTCGTCGCCCAGAAGGCGCCGCTACCGATGACAACGATGACTGCGACGATTGCTGCTTGCTTGAGAGATGGCTTTTTCATGACAGTATTCTTTACGGATAATGTTAAGAACGATCGGTGTTTGGCGCTGTCGCAGGTGTGGCTGCTGGTATTGCCGCCTGCTCCTTGTCATTACGCCAGCCGCCGCCCAGGGCTTTGTATAGTGCGATCCAGGCGGTTACGTGTTCGCGTTGTACGCTGATTTGGGTTTGCTGCGCCGCCAGGAAAGTACGGCGCGCATCCTCCAGTTCAAACAAGCTGCCGCTGCCGGCTTTGAATTTGTCGTCGTTGGCGTGGAAATAGCTTTCATATTCCCGTGCCGCCAGCGCCGCATCGTCTTCGCGCCGCGCCGCTGCATCCAGCCGCACCAGTGCTTCTTCGATTTCCCGCGCAGCAGTCCGGACTTGCAATTGGTAACCTGCATACGCCTCGTCATACCGGGCTTGGGCGAGGTCAACCTGGGCTTTACGGCGGCCGGCGTCAAACAAAGGCAGGTTGAGCGAAGGACCGAACGACCAGGTATTGGTATGCGCGCTTTGACCGTTGAACCGCAAGCCGCCGACGCCGATGCTGCCTAACAGCGAAATGTTCGGATACCGATCCGCTTGCGCGACATTGATCTCGGCGCTGGCGGCTGCCAGTTCCCGCTCGGCCACGGCGATGTCAGGCCGCTGCGACAACGCTTGCGCCGGCACACTTTCGACGGCGATATCGCGCGGTTGCGGCAAGTGTTGATTGAGCGCGAGCTTGGTGCGCAAACTTGGTTCTGGAATGTCGGTCAGCGCCACCAGCGCCTTGATATCCAGATCGCAATCGGCGCGTTGCACGATCAGTTTTTGCCGAGCGTCGGCGGTCGATCCGTTAATCAGCGCACCGTCGGCGGGCGCGGTGAAACCGGCCTTGACCTTGAGCGCGGTCAGCTGCGAGGTCTGTTCGCGCGACTTCAAGTCTTGCTCCAGCATCGCCGTGATCGCCACGCAAGCTCGGTAGTTCACCAAGGTGCTGCCGACCTCGGCCGCCAGCGATACCCGGGCGCCATACCAATCCGCGTTACGGGCGAAGACACGCGCATTAGCCGCGTCGGCGGCTTTGCGTTTGCCGCCGAACAGATCGAGCTCCCAACTGGCGTCAAAGGTGGCGCTGCTGCTGGTAGAGATGAAGGCTGTGTCGCCGGTACCGCCGGAGAGCGAGCGGCTGCGCACGCTGCTGGCATTGGCGGCGAGCGCAGGATATAACGCACTGCCGGAAGAAACCGCAGTCGCACGGGCTTGCGCGATACGCGCTAGTGCCTGCGCCACGCTAGGATTGCTGGCCTGAGCCGTAGCAACCAGCTCGCTGACCAGGGGATCGTCGAATTGCGACCACCAGCGCGTCAAATCGCTCACGCCGCTAGCGGCCGCGGCCGGTTTAGGCAGGCTGGCTTGGAATTGCGGCAGCACTGCTTGTGATGATGTGGCTGGCGTGGGTACCTGGTAGGTAGGCCCAACAACACAACCTGCGATCACGGACAGCAGGGGTACGCTGCCGAGCATCTTATATAAACGCATCTTTTCCCTTACATAATTTTTTTTGAGGGGCTCCCAAATGCGGGATTTTTAATTTTTTATGCTGTTTTACTGGGTCTGGCGCTGTCTCTGATTCGGACTCTGCATATTTGCTGCAACTTTCCAATGTACAACGTGTGCCGACACTGTAAAGAGGAAAATTGCTGTCGAGTATGCGATTGCGACAATCTGCAGAATCGTGGGGGTCAAACGACTAAAACAAGGGATGGAATGCATGCCGGCCGAATCGCAAGAAACATCCTTGAAAGTTATCAAAATATCACTTCCGAGTCTGCTATTGGCATTCAATCGAATTTCTGCGCAGCAATAATAGCTGCTTCGGCCCTGTTTAGTAAGCCCCATGCCAGTTCCGTTCGACAGGCTATGCGTGCCGCGAACCGACGAGAACGCGGCAGGCAACATTTGAAACGGCTGCAGCCAGCAGGAAGCCGGAAAATTTTACCCCTGATTGGATTGGCGACGCCAGACGATTTGCCAGCCTTGGCATGTGTGGAGAAAGCCGCCGCTTGGCGTTGCCTACGGCGCCATGGCCGACTGCCACGTCCTATTGGCGGAACTTGAGGTTTTGCCCGAATACGCTGGTAGAGGCGTAGGCAGCGCGCCGTTTGCGGCGGTTAGCCGCTGATATTCATGCGTTGCGTGTGCGTCCATTGATGATCGGAGGACGATACCGTCGAGTTATACGTGCCGTAAGTCATGCCTTCGCCTGGCCAGGGATTCATGATGTAGAGATAGTTCACGCCATTCACGCTTTCGTAGCCGCGCCCCACCATGATGTGGCCGCCGCCGTTGCTCCATCCATAGCGAATCACGAACGGCCGATTGGCTGCGATATCGCTGACCACATGCGCCCACGACAAGTAGTTGCTCAATGCCGTGTTCGGCACACCCCAGGCGCCGAGAATATTTTGCACGCTGCCGTTGCTGCCGTTCATGTTATTGGGCTGGTTGGCGCGGCTGTTCCAGTCGAAGTTGCCATTGCCGCAGGCGTAATTTATCCCCAAGGCCCAATTCACTATCTGGCACTGGCTTGGGGTCTTATTGTAAAAATTCAACACCGCCTTGCTGCTGCCGGCCCAGCACCACTGGCTGTGCTCTTGCGTAGTCAGCGGAACATTCAATGTCTTCCAGTCGGCAAATGCTGCCGGCCCGCTCAGCAGCAGGCTGGCGCCAAGGATTGTGCAACTCAGAATTTTCTTCACGTTAGCTCCTGGATAGTTTGGTTGCGGCTGGTTGTGCTTGTGCTCAGCGCTCCACCGCCATATTCGCTTTTACCGCCGCCCGCAACGGTTCTGCAAAATCGCCTGCGTCCAGCAAGCCGCTTGACGACGCTCCCTCGGATGCCTTGGCGTTGTTAGTTAGTTGCCGCAGCAAAAGCGACTCGCGCGCGGATTGCAAGGGAGCGAAGCGGGCATTGCCGCCGTTGGTCGACGCCACCTCCAGAAAATCGGATTGCGCCTGATACACGCGGATAAAGCGCAGATTGGAACGATCTGGATTGCCATAATTGCGCATCAGCGCGTCCACGTCCTTGGACAGCACTGCCGCGCCATAGGCGACGATCGCCCATCTGCCATCAACCCGTTCGACTGTCGCCAGACCGATCGGACGATCATTGAGGCTGACGAAAAAACGCCAAGTGCCGGTGGGCTTTGCCATGGCGCTGAAATCGCTGCGGCCCGCCACGATATCTTTCGGATCGATCGAGTAGATCGGGAAGCCAAAAGTGATCCTGGCGTCTTTCAGATCCTGTACGTCCGCGACGTCCAAGGGAAAACCGATCGGTAAAGTGCCGGAACGGGTTTGCACATTGTGTTGCACAAATTGCGCAAAATCCCGCTGAGCTGCGGCGGCGACCTCATTCATTTGCGTTTGCTGGCTCTGCGGCGTCATCTGGCTGCTGCCCGATTGTGCAAACAACGGTGAAGCCGATGCCGCCAAGGCAGCGGCGATTAAGAAGGCTTTGAAGCAAGCTTTGAAGCGAGCTTTGACGATTGAACTGGATCGCATTGTTGACTTCCCCTCATATGTATCGAGTTGCCTGGTGGGAGTGCGGACTCGTCTGGCTTGGCGCCAGTAGAGCAGCATTGTGCACAAGGTGCGCATAACGAAGCCGTCACCGCGTCTTGACCTCGAATTGCCGCGACGGTGTAACCAATTTAGTGTGGCGCAGCCCGAGTGGTTAGCTGTCAGAGTTGCCAGGGAATGACGCCAACTGGCAACAGTGACAAGAAAAGCCGGGCCAGGTTTCCAGCCAACGCTTGTTTTTTGCACAACTCCGGTAATGCCAGAAAAGGCGTGCTTTCGTGGGTAAACCTACGGCTGGCGGCAGCGCAGCAATCAACAACATGAATACGGGCTTGAAAAATCGACAGAGCGTCCCTATACTTAGCACTCGTTAGGAGAGAGTGCTAACAATCTCCTCGACCTAGTCACTGTGCGGCGCATCTATATAGCAAAGCAGAGCGGTCAGTTCACTTTGCTGCGATGTTGCTGCAAATACAAATAACCTGTTGAATCTTAAGGAGTCACATATGAATCTTCGTCCTTTGCACGATCGCGTCATCGTCAAGCGTCTCGACCAGGAAACTAAAACCGCATCCGGTATCGTTCTGCCTGAAGCTGCTGCTGAAAAGCCGGATCAAGGTGAAGTGCTGGCCGTCGGTAACGGCAAGATTCTGGACGACGGCAAGGTCCGTCCGCTGGCAGTCAAGGTTGGCGATCGCGTTTTGTTCGGCAAATACTCCGGTCAAGCCGTCAAGATCGATGGTCAGGAACTGCTGGTTATGCGCGAAGAAGACTTGTTTGCCGTAGTTGAAGGCAAGTAATTTCGGTTAAACCGGGATTACCTGATTGATCGGCGCCTAGCGCTTCACATCAGGTCCCTGCACTAACTACACAATCGAATTCAACCCTGTTCAGGAGAATCAAACATGGCAGCAAAGCAAGTAATTTTCGGCGATGAAGCACGCGCCAAGATCGTCAACGGCGTCAACATTCTGGCTAACGCAGTTAAGGTAACTCTGGGTCCTAAGGGCCGTAACGTGGTTCTGGAGCGTAGCTTCGGCGCCCCTACAGTAACCAAGGACGGTGTTTCGGTTGCTAAAGAAATCGAACTGAAAGACAAGCTGGAAAACATGGGCGCGCAGCTGGTGAAAGAAGTCGCTTCCAAGACTTCCGACAACGCTGGTGACGGTACCACTACCGCTACCGTGCTGGCACAAGCTATCGTTCGCGAAGGCTTCAAGTACGTTGCAGCCGGTTTCAACCCTACAGATCTGAAGCGCGGTATCGACAAAGCTGTCATCGCCGTCGTTGCAGAAATCAAGACTCTGTCGAAGCCAACTACAACCAGCAAGGAAATCGCTCAAGTTGGTTCGATCTCCGCTAACTCCGACACCGACATCGGTGAAATCATTGCCAAGGCAATGGACAAAGTCGGCAAAGAAGGCGTGATCACGGTTGAAGACGGCAAGTCGTTGGAAAACGAACTGGACATCGTCGAAGGTATGCAATTCGACCGCGGCTACCTGTCGCCATATTTCATCAACAACCAGGAAAAACAAGTTGTTGCTCTGGAAAATCCATTCATCCTGCTGTTCGACAAAAAAGTATCGAACATCCGCGATCTGCTGCCGATCCTGGAACAAGTTGCCAAGTCGGGCCGTCCTCTGCTGATCATCGCAGAAGATGTCGAAGGCGAAGCGCTGGCTACTCTGGTGGTCAACAACATCCGCGGCATCCTGAAGACCGCAGCTGTCAAGGCTCCTGGCTTCGGCGACCGTCGTAAAGCCATGCTGGAAGACATCGCTATCCTGACCGGTGGCCAAGTGATCGCTGAAGAAGTCGGCCTGACACTGGAAAAAGCTACTCTGGCAGAACTGGGCCAAGCCAAGCGTATCGAAATCAGCAAGGAAAACACCACCATCATCGACGGCGCCGGCGAAGCCATCACCATCGAAGCTCGCGTCAAGCAAATCCGTGCGCAAATCGAAGAAGCTACTTCGGATTACGACCGTGAAAAACTGCAAGAACGCGTTGCCAAGCTGGCCGGCGGCGTTGCTCTGATCAAAGTCGGTGCAGCTACCGAAGTTGAAATGAAAGAAAAGAAAGCACGCGTTGAAGATGCTCTGCACGCTACTCGCGCTGCGGTTGAAGAAGGCGTGGTTCCTGGCGGCGGCGTTGCATACCTGCGCGCACGTGCTGCAGTCAAGGACCTGAAAGGCGACAACGCCGATCAGGAAGCCGGCATCAAGATCGTGCTGCGCGCGATCGAAGAGCCACTGCGTCAAATCGTATTCAACGCTGGCGACGAGCCATCGGTTGTGATCAACGCAGTATTGGCAGGCAAAGGCAACTACGGTTACAACGCTGCCAACGGCACCTACGGCGACCTGGTTGAACTGGGCGTTCTGGATCCAGCCAAGGTTACCCGTATGGCATTGCAAAATGCTGCTTCGGTTGCCGGCCTGATCCTGACTACCGATGCAATGGTTGCTGAACTGCCGGAAGACAAGTCGGCTGGCGGCATGCCAGGCGGCATGGGCGGTATGGGTGGCATGGGCGGTATGGACGGCATGATGTAATTTCAAGGGCCAGAATCCTGGCCCTTGCGATACATCAGTTGTTACGCTTTGAAAAAGCCTGCGATAGTTTTCTATCGCGGGCTTTTTCTTTGCGCAGTAGTCAATCGAGTCAACCGGGGACAGAGTTTGTGAGCCGCCGCAGCGCGGCAAATTACTCTGTCCCCTGTGACGGTGATCGAAGAAAGAACGGGGGGTGTTTTTACGTCACGCTCCGTAGCCCGTCAAATTGGGGTCGGAGTAATTTACGACGATACAGCTGTCGTAAAAAAACTCCGACCCCAATTTAACTGCGGATGCATATACACAGTGGTAATAACGCCATGCCTAAATGTTCCTTCCCATGCTTAACAAACGCTTATAAAATAAACAGCTATTAAAATACATAACGGCGGCGAGATTGTTGATGTTTATGCAATCAGCTGCCTTTTTTCATTCTGAGATGATAGAAATCAAAGCAGTCACCCAGCGCTTTAATGGCGCGCGCGGCCCGGTCGATGCGGTCCGTAACGTTAATCTGAGCATACGCAAGGGCGAGATCTTCGGCATCATCGGCCGCAGCGGCGCCGGTAAAAGCACGCTGGTACGTTGCCTCAATCTGCTGAACCGCCCTACTTCCGGCAATATCATCGTCGACGGTAAAGATCTGACCGCACTGCCCCCCGACCAGCTGCGCAGCGCGCGGCGTGAAATCGGTATGATCTTCCAGCACTTCAATTTACTGTCGTCACGCACTGTGTATGACAATATCGCGCTGCCGCTGGAATTGGCTGGCTTGTCCAAAAGCGATATCGCAAAAAAGGTCACGCCGCTATTGGAACTGGTTGGATTGACTGCGCTCAAGGATAGTTATCCGGCGCAGATCAGCGGCGGCCAGAAGCAGCGTGTCGGCATCGCCCGGGCGCTGGCCAATGAGCCGAAGGTCTTGCTGTCCGATGAAGCCACCTCCGCGCTCGATCCGGAAACCACCCGCTCTATCCTGGAACTGCTGCGCAAAATCAATCGCGAGCTGGGCCTGACGATTGTCTTGATTACCCATCAGATGGAAGTCATCAAGATGATTTGCGACCGCATGGCGGTGATGGAAAGCGGCGAAGTAATCGAACATGGCGAAGTGCTTGAGCTGTTCCGCTCGCCCAAGCACGAAGTCACGCGCGCCTTGATCGGCGACGTGATTGCCCAGGAACTGCCGCAAGGGGTATTGCAGCGACTGCGCGCGCGACTGGCGCAAAGCGACGCCGGCAGCGGCACCGATCATCTGTTCCGTTTTGCATTTACCGGTTCCGGAGTCGACCAGCCTTTGCTGTCGGAAGCGGTGCGCAAATTCGACCTGGATTTCAATATCCTGCATGGTCAGATCGATGAAATTCAAGGACAGGCATTTGGTTCGCTGGCGATTCTGGCGAACGGCACTAGCGAAAACATCAGCGCCGCCATGGCTTACCTGAGCGCGCAAGGCGTCACCGTAGAGGAATTGAATCATGTCATCTGAAATGCTCGATCTGTTTTTATCGTCATTCGGCGAAACCTTGATGATGGTCGGCATCTCCGGCATTCTCGGCGCCCTGCTCGGCGTGCCACTCGGAATAGCCTTGCATCTGACCGGCCGCGAAGGCGTCTTGCCGCAGCCGGTTTTCAACCGCATCGCCGGACTGATCGTCAATGCAGTCCGCTCTACGCCATTCATCATCTTGCTGGTGGCGGTAATTCCATTCACCCGCTTTTTCGTCGGCACCTCGATCGGCACTGCGGCGGCGATCGTGCCGTTGACGATCGCCTCGGCGCCATTCATCGCACGGCTGGTGGAAACCGCGCTGCGTGAAGTCGACCGTGGCTTGATCGAAGCAGCGCAGGCGATGGGCGCCACTACCTGGCAAATCGTCTACAAGGTGCTGGTGCCGGAAGCATTCGCCGGCATCGTCGCCGGCCTGACGATTACTTTCGTCAGCCTGGTCGGCTATTCAGCGATGGCGGGTGCTATCGGTGGCGGCGGCCTGGGCGATCTGGGGATACGCTACGGCTATCAACGCTTCCTGCCGGAGGTAATGCTGCTGGTGGTGGTGATCCTGATCGTGTTCGTGCAACTGGTGCAGACTCTGGGCGATATCCTGGTGCGCCGCCTCAGTCATCGCTGATTTTTCGCTGTTTTTTTTGAATTCTGCTCATGCTTGCCGCGCAGGATTTGCCATGATTTTTGAAAGGAAGAAAATGAATCGTCGTCAATTAGTGCAATTCTTTACCGGTCTGGGCTTGCTCGCGGGCCTGAGCGCCGCGCCCGTCAGCGCCAGCTTCGCGCAGGACAAGCCGATCAAGATCGGCGCCACCGGCGGCCCGCATGCGCAGATCCTGGAAGTCGTCAAAAAAATCGCGGCCAAGGATGGCTTGAATATCCAGATCGTCGAATTCAGCGACTATGTGCAGCCCAATGCAGCATTGGCAGCCGGCGACCTGGACGCCAACAGCTACCAGCATCTGCCCTACCTGGAAGCGCAAATCAAGGATCGCGGCTACAAGCTGGTGAATGTCGGCTACACCATCACCTTCCCGATGGGCGTGTATTCGAAAAAAATCAAATCCCTCAAGGATCTGAAGAACGGCGCGCGCGTCGGCATCCCTAACGATCCGACCAACGGCGGCCGTGCTCTGCTGCTGTTGCAGGCGCAAGGCGTATTGAAATTAAAAGCAGACGCCGGCCTGAAAGCGACGCCTCTGGATATCGCGGACAATCCGAAGAAACTGAAGATCGTCGAAATCGACGCCGCGCAATTGCCACGGTCGCTGGACGATCTGGATGCTGCTGCGATCAACGGCAACTATGCGGAATCGGCCGGCCTGGATCCGACCAAGGATGGCATTGCCATCGAAGCGGCGAAGGGCCCTTATGCCAATGTCATTGCGGTGCGTAGCGCTGATAAAGACAAGCCTTGGGTGGCTAAACTGATCAAGGCTTACCACAGCCCGGAAGTCAAACAATATGTCGTGACTCAGTTCAAGAGCGCTGTGATTCCGGCCTGGTAAACAGGAAATACAACCCGGAAATACAACCCGGAGAGTTAACAAACCGCCCGCGTTGCTTGTGCAGCGCGGGCTTTTTTTTGCCCGATCTATTTCAACGGCTCTAAAAAAAAACGCAACGGCATTCTTTCGAAGCCATTGCGTTTCAATTTGTCACTCAATTGAGAGCAAACAGTTTATTCCCGTTTCATTTCCGTTTTATTTCCATTTGAAACCGTAACCAACGCTGAAGCCGGTGTTATTACCCGTAGTGCTCACACCGGCGCCCCAGGCGCTGTTACCAGTCTTGCTGATGGATTTGAATTGCAAAGCCAGTGCACCGTAACCCTGGTACGAGCCCATGCCTACGCCCACACCTTTTTCGCCAGCTTCCAAAGGCGGCATCACTGCACCCGACAACGCCATGCTCATGGCAATACCTGAGTAAGCGATACGTTTGATATCGCCAATCTGGCTCTGCACATTGTTCAATTGCTGGACATTGACCGCATCAGTCAGATTGACCCCCGGCGCCACATTGGTGATCCGGCGTTCGCTGCCGGCAGCACCTACGGACACTGTATTTGGCTGATCCGCCACTGAATACGCGCCCAGTGCCACCGAGCGGCTCGCCGTAGCCTGCGCCCCGGCTCCCATCGCCACTGCATCATTGCCCGAGGCCAGCGCATTGTTACCGATCGCTACCGTCGGATCGCCGGTAGCCCGGGCGTTATAGCCAATCGCCACCGAACCGGCTTGCGAAGCCACAGCCCGGAAACCGACCGCAGTGGTGTTGGTATCGGTCGCTTGCGCATTCGAACCCAATGCCGTTGCGCCATCCTTGGTCGCTTGTGCGCACAAGCCGGAAGCGGTAGCGTCCACGCCGTTGACGCTGCTGCAAGTCGCCGCCACCACGGTACTGATTGTGGTGCCGCTAGTGCCGCGAGTCTGCACCGTGCCATTGCTGTTGGCGCCGCCGATCGTGGTGCCTCCGAGCGTGGCGCCGTTGGCCGTCGCGTTTTTGGATGCATCCACCAGCGAAGTCAGCGACGTCGACAGCGAGTTCGTACCGGTGGTAATACCCTGCAGGCCGGTTGAGAGCGAGATTACCGTGTTCAGCCCGGTCGACAAGGACGACAAGCCGGTCGACAACGAGGAGATTCCGGTCGATGTGGAGGTCGACAAGGAATTCACATTGCCGTTGGTGGTAGACAAACCGGTCGACAATGAGCTTACGTTCGACGCGCTGCTCGACAGCCCGGTCGACAGAGAATTGACAGTGCTGTTGGTGCTCGACAAACCGGTAGACAAGGAACCTAAACCTGTCGAAGTCGATGTCGACAACGAATTCACGCTGTTGTTGACGGACGACAGACCGGATGACGTGGCCGTCGACAGCGAATTCAGCTGGCTGACATTGACCGCATCGGTATTCTGCGTACCGGCTGCGACGTTGATGATCTGACGCTGGCGGGTAGCTGAACCCACCGACACCACATCGTTACGTGCTATGCCACTGACCGTTTCATTGATCGAATTCGCACCGATGGATACTGAATTCGAACCTTTGCTGACTACCGCATTATCCGAACCGTCCAGCTTGCCATCCGCCTTGAAGTAGTTGGCAACACCAGAGCTTTGCAAGCTGCTGGACAACGAGGTGACGTTGCTATTGGTGGTGCTCAAGCCCGTGGATAAAGAGCCCACATTACTGATGGTGGAACTCAATCCGGTCGACAGCGAAGTAATACCGGTCGAAGCCGATGTCGACAGCGAAGTCACGTTGCTGTTGGTTGTGCTCAGGCCGGTTGACAGTGAAGTGATACCGGTCGAAGTCGAAGTCGACAACGAATCGACATTGCTGTTCGTTGTGCTCAGCCCGGTCGACAGCGAAGTAATACCGGTCGAAGCCGAGGTCGACAACGAGGTCACGTTGCTGTTGGTTGTGCTCAGGCCGGTTGACAGTGAAGTGATACCGGTCGAAGTCGAAGTCGACAATGAATCGACATTGCTGTTCGTTGTGCTCAGGCCGGTTGACAGCGATGTGATGCCTGTCGAAGCCGAGGTCGACAACGAGGTCACGTTGCTGTTTGTCGTGCTCAGGCCAGTGGACAGCGATGTGATGCCGGTCGAAGTCGATGTCGACAGCGATGACACGTTGCTGTTGGTCGTGCTCAGGCCAGTAGATAGCGATGTGATGCCGGTCGAAGCAGATGTGGACAACGAAGTCACGTTGCTATTGGTTGTGCTCAGGCCGGTTGACAGTGAAGTGATACCGGTCGAAGTCGATGTGGACAACGAAGTCACATTGCTGTTTGTCGTGCTCAGGCCAGTGGACAGCGATGTGATGCCGGTCGAAGTCGATGTGGACAACGAGGTCACATTGCTGTTTGTCGTGCTCAGGCCGGTTGACAGCGAAGTGATACCAGTCGAAGTCGATGTCGACAGTGAATCAACATTGCTACTCGTTGTGCTCAGGCCAGTCGACAACGACGATATGCTGCTGTTGTTTGTACTCAGGCCGGTCGACAGCGACGATACGTTGCTGTTGTTTGTACTCAGGCCCGTCGACAGCGACGACACGCTGCTATTGGTCGTGCTCAGGCCAGTGGACAGCGAAGTGATACCGGTCGAAGCCGAGGTCGACAACGAAGTCACGTTGCTGTTGGTTGTGCTCAGGCCGGTCGACAGCGATGTGATGCCGGTCGAAGTCGATGTGGACAACGAGGTCACATTGCTGTTCGTTGTGCTCAGGCCAGTCGACAGCGACGACACGCTGCTGTTTGTCGTGCTCAGACCAGTCGACATCGACGACACGCTGCTGTTGTTTGTACTCAAGCCGGTCGACAGCGACGATACGCTGCTGTTGGTTGTGCTCAGACCGGCGGACAGCGAAGTCACGTTGCTGTTGTTTGTACTCAGGCCCGTCGACAGCGACGACACGCTGCTGTTTGTCGTGCTCAGACCAGTGGACAGCGATGTGATGCCAGTCGAAGCCGAAGTCGACAGCGATGACACGTTGCTGTTGGTCGTGCTCAGACCAGTGGACAGCGATGTGATGCCAGTCGAAGCCGAGGTCGACAGCGATGACACGTTGCTGTTGGTCGTGCTCAGGCCAGTGGACAGCGATGTGATGCCGGTCGAGGTGGATGTCGACAACGAGGTCACATTGCTGTTTGTCGTGCTCAGGCCGGTTGACAGCGAAGTGATACCAGTCGAAGTCGATGTCGACAGTGAATCAACATTGCTACTCGTTGTGCTCAGGCCAGTCGACAGCGACGACACACTGCTGTTGGTTGTGCTCAGGCCGCTGGACAGCGAGGTCACGTTGCTGTTAGTCGCGCTCAGACCAGTAGACAGCGACGACACGCTGCTGTTCGTCGTACTCAGGCCAGTGGACAGTGAAGTGATACCCGTCGAAACCGAGGTCGACAACGAGGTCACGTTGCTGTTGGTCGTGCTCAGACCCGTCGAAGTTGAAGTCGACAACGACGACACACTGCTGTTTGTCGTACTCAGGCCAGTCGACAGCGAAGTGATACCGGTCGAAGTCGATGTCGACAACGAAGTCACGTTGCTGTTGGTTGTACTCAGGCCGGTTGACAGCGAAGTGATGCCAGTCGAAGTCGATGTCGACAGTGAGTCGACATTACTATTCGTTGTGCTCAAACCCGTCGAGGCTGAAGTCGACAGCGACGACACGCTGCTGTTTGTCGTACTCAGGCCAGTAGACAGCGAAGTGATACCAGTCGAAGCCGAAGTCGACAGCGAGGTCACGTTGCTGTTAGTCGCGCTCAGACCAGTAGACAACGACGATACGCTGCTGTTGGTTGTGCTCAGGCCAGTAGACAGCGATGTGATACCAGTCGAAGCCGAAGTCGACAACGAGGTCACGTTGCTGTTGGTCGTGCTCAGGCCAGTAGACAACGAGGTGATACCGGTCGAAGCCGACGTCGACAACGAAGTCACGTTGCTGTTGGTCGTGCTCAGGCCAGTAGACAGCGAAGTGATGCCGGTCGACGCCGAAGTCGACAACGAGGTCACGTTGCTGTTTGTTGTGCTCAGACCGGTCGACAGCGAAGTGATACCGGTCGACGCCGAAGTCGACAACGAGGTCACGTTGCTATTTGTTGTACTCAGGCCAGTCGAGGTTGAAGTCGACAACGACGACACGCTGCTGTTTGTCGTACTCAAGCCCGTCGAGGTCGATGTGGACAACGAAGTCACGTTGCTGTTGGTTGTGCTCAGGCCGGTTGACAGCGAGGTCACGTTGCTGTTAGCCGTGCTCAAACCGGTCGAGGTTGAAGTCGACAGCGACGATACGCTGCTGTTGGTTGTGCTCAGGCCGGTTGACAGCGAAGTGATACCAGTCGAAGTCGATGTCGACAGCGAGTCGACATTGCTATTGGTTGTGCTCAGGCCTGTCGACAACGACGACACACTGCTGTTCGTCGTGCTCAGGCCAATAGACAACGAGGTGATACCAGTCGAAGCCGACGTCGACAACGAAGTCACGTTGCTGTTGGTCGTGCTCAGACCAGTAGACAGCGAAGTGATACCGGTCGAAGTCGACGTCGACAACGAGGTCACGCTGCTGTTAGTCGTACTCAAACCGGTCGAGGTTGAAGTCGACAGTGACGACACGCTGCTGTTGGTTGTGCTCAGGCCGGTCGACAGCGAAGTGATACCGGTTGAAGCCGAAGTCGACAACGAGGTCACGTTACTGTTAGTCGTACTCAACCCCGTCGAGGCTGAAGTCGACAGCGACGACACGCTGCTGTTGGTCGTGCTCAAGCCAGTTGACAGCGAAGTGATACCAGTCGAAGTCGAGGTCGACAACGAGGTCACGCTGCTGTTCGTCGTGCTCAGACCAGTCGACAGCGAAGTGATGCCAGTCGAAGCCGAGGTCGACAACGAGGTCACGTTGCTGTTGGTTGTGCTCAGGCCGCTGGACAGCGAGGTCACGCTGCTGTTGGTCGTACTCAAGCCCGTCGAGGTCGACGTCGACAACGAGGTCACGTTGCTGTTGGTTGTGCTCAGGCCGCTGGACAGCGAGGTCACGCTGCTGTTAGTCGTACTCAAGCCCGTCGAGGTCGATGTGGACAACGACGACACGTTGCTGTTCGTCGTGCTCAGGCCAGTCGACAGCGAAGTGATGCCGGTCGAAGCCGAAGTCGACAATGAACTCACATTGCTGTTAGTCGTACTCAAACCCGTCGAGGTTGAAGTCGACAGCGACGACACGTTGCTGTTGGTTGTGCTCAGGCCAGTAGACAGCGAAGTCACGTTGCTGTTGGTCGTACTCAAACCCGTCGAGGTCGATGTGGACAACGACGACACGCTGCTGTTGGCGGAACTCAATCCGGTGGACAGCGAAGTGATACCGGTCGAAGCCGAGGTCGACAACGAAGTCACGTTGCTGTTGGTCGTGCTCAGGCCGCTGGACAGGGAAGTCACGTTACTGTTTGTTGTGCTCAGGCCAGTCGAGGCTGAAGTCGACAGCGACGACACGCTGCTGTTGGTTGTGCTCAGGCCGCTGGACAACGAGGTCACGTTGCTGTTAGCCGTACTCAAACCTGTCGAGGTTGAAGTCGACAGCGACGATACGCTGCTGTTGGTTGTGCTCAGGCCGCTGGACAACGAGGTCACGTTGCTGTTAGCCGTACTCAAACCTGTCGAGGTTGATGTGGACAACGACGATACGCTGCTGTTGGTTGTGCTCAGGCCGGTTGACAGCGAAGTGATACCGGTCGAAGCCGAAGTCGACAATGAACTCACATTGCTGTTAGCCGTGCTCAAACCCGTCGAGGTCGATGTGGACAACGACGACACGCTGCTGTTCGTCGTGCTCAGGCCAGTAGACAGCGAAGTGATGCCGGTCGAAGCCGACGTCGACAATGAACTCACATTGCTGTTAGCCGTGCTCAAGCCCGTCGAGGTCGATGTGGACGACGACGCCACACTGCTGTTGGTTGTGCTCAGGCCGCTGGACAGCGAGGTCACGTTGCTGTTAGTCGTACTCAAACCTGTCGAAGTCGAGGTCGACAGCGACGACACGCTGCTGTTCGTCGTGCTCAGGCCAGTAGACAGCGAAGTGATGCCGGTCGAAGCCGACGTCGACAATGAACTCACATTGCTGTTAGCCGTGCTCAAACCCGTCGAGGTTGAAGTCGACAGCGACGACACACTGCTGTTGGTTGTGCTCAGGCCGCTGGACAGCGAGGTCACGCTACTGTTTGTTGTACTCAAGCCAGTCGAGGTTGAAGTCGACAGCGACGA
>Ga0210409_10001146_pt1 | contig 36210 bp, 27 predicted proteins | sample IncBWH17MmetaG_FD_161649 | JGI IMG/M metagenome (GOLD analysis project Ga0210409, IMG submission 161649) | Forest soil microbial communities from Barre Woods Harvard Forest LTER site, Petersham, Massachusetts, United States - Inc-BW-H-17-M | ecosystem: Environmental > Terrestrial > Soil >... | reverse complement strand
GGTCTCAAACTACTCTGACCTTGGCCAGGAGCGCTGGCTCGCCGATCACGGCATCGACCTTCTTCGCGGTCATGGTCGTCTGGTAGGAATCGGCGTGGTGGAGGTAGAAGGCGTTCAGCATACAGCAGACCACGTCGTGTTGGCCAACGGCGCGGAAGCAGTGATACCTCCGGTCCCCGGCCTGCGCGAACTCGAAGGTATCTGGACGAGCCGCGAAGTCACCAGCATGAAGGCGGTCCCAAAAAGTTTGCTGATTCTCGGCGGCGGTCCCGTCGGAGCCGAAATGGCACAGGCTGTCCATCGCTTGGGCGGCGGCGTCACAATCATCGAGCACGCAGCGCAGCTGCTTCCGCGTGAGGCGGCTCCATTGGGCCAAGCGCTCGGCGAAGTCCTTCGCCACGACGGAATTGATGTCGCACTCCAAGTGCGAGCAGTAAAGGCTAGCCGCGAGGGCAACGATTATATTTTGCAGCTCAACGACGGACGCGAACTTCGCGGTGATCGACTACTCGTCGCCACGGGCCGCCGACCGCGCGTTGAAAACATCGGGCTGGAGAAGGTCGGCGTCACTGCCGTCGAGCACGGAGTGCCGGTCGACGCGCACATGCGCGTGCGCGACCGCTTATGGGCCGTGGGCGACATCACCGGCATTTGGCAGTTGACGCATGTTGGCAAGTACCAAGCCGAAGTTGCGGCGTCGAATATCCTGGGCGAGCCACGCGAGGCCAACTATGACGCCGTTCCGCGCGTCGTCTTTACTGATCCGCAGGCTGCCGCCGTCGGCGCCACAGATGCGCGCTTCAACGCTACGGTCGCACTGAAAGATGTCGCCAAGACCGCCACGTACACGCGCTCATACGCGAAGTCCAACGGTTTTCTGACGTTGCTAAGTGACGGAGAACGATTGACTGGCGCGTACGCCCTTGGCCCCGAGGCGGGCGAGTGGCTGCAGCAGGCGACTCTCGCGATCCGCGCTCGCGCGCCGATTGCGGTGTTTCGCGACACAATCCAGCCGTTCCCAACTTTCTCCGAGATTTTCGTCCGGGCGCTTCACGACTTGCGTGTTGCAAGCCGCAAGCCCGCAGCTCTGGGACATGGCGCGGCGACAGCAGCGGTTTAGGAGGATAGAACATGGCGAATCCCATCCTGGTAACCGGCGCGGCGGGCCGTGTCGGCGCGGTGGGGCGAACCGTTACCGAACTGCTGCTTAAGCAGGGCAAACCGGTGCGTGCGATGGTGCGAACCGAAGACGAGCGCGCTCAGGCGTTGCGCAACATCGGCGCGGAGGTCGTGGTCGGCAACCTGCTCGATCTCGATTCGATGCATAGGGCGATTGCCGGCTGCGAGACGATGTACTTCGGCATGTCGATTTCGGATGCCTACCTGGCCGCGACGGTCAATACGGCGGCGGTGGCGAAGCATCACGGTGTGAAGGCGTTCATCAATATGTCGCAGATGACAGTCTCTCAGATGAGCATTACCGAAACTACTCCGAGCCCGCAGCATAAGCTGCAGTGGCTTTCAGAGCAGGCACTGAACTGGTCCGGTCTGCCGGTTGTTCACGTGCGGCCGACAGTGTTTCTCGAAGGTTTTTTCCTGACTCTCACTTCGGATTCGGTCAAGGAATCAAATGAGATCAGACTACCGTTTGGCGAGGGCAAGACTTCGCCGGTCGCAGCGGAAGACGCCGCAAGTGTCGTCGCCACGCTGCTCGAAAACCCGCAGTCGCACATCGGCAAGATCTATCACCTGACCGGTCCGCAGTCCGAGAACATGGATTTCTATGCACAGGAGTACTCAAAGGCGCTGGGCCGCACGATCACCTATCAGGACATTCCGGTCGAGCCGTGGCGGGACGCGCTGCTCGAGCGCGGCTGGCCGGTTCACGTCGTGAACCACCTCGCGACGATGGCCGATCTGCACCGTGCGGGACGCTTCGACCGGATGTCGGACGATGTGCGCGCACTGACGGGGCAAGCGCCGCTGAGTGTGCAGGAGTTCGTCCGAAAGAACGCAGCGGCATTTACCGCGCCGTCACGAGCGGCGAGAGTGTCTGCGACTAAATGAGAAACTGGAGGAATCAATGAGCACTGCAAGCACGCCTTCTCCCATCCGGCGTGAGTCCGCGCTTGCCGGGCAGACCGTAGTTGGGATCGGCGGTAGTGCCGGAATTGGTCTCGAAACAGCGCGACTTGCGCGTGCTGAGGGGGCAAAACTTATCCTGGCCGCCCGCACTCCTGAGCCACTCCAGCGCGCAGCGAGTGAGCTCGGCGCGACGAGCAGTGCCGCGTTCGACGCCACCGACTTTGAAAGTCTCGCGAAATTCTTCGACGAGCTACCGACGCCGATCGACCACGTACTGGTCACCGGCCCCGGTCCTTACTATGCTCCACTGGCCGAGCTCGACTTCGAGAAGGCACGCCGCCACCTTGAGACTCATCTGTTGCTACCGATTCACGTTGCCCGCAACGCCTTGGGCAAGGTTCGCCCTAGGGGCACTTTGCTCTTCATGGGCGGTACCGGGGGCCGGCGCACCGCAAAGGGATATGCGCTCATCTCCTCGCTGACAGCCGCTCTTCCCGCGCTCACGAAAAATCTCGCACTCGAGCTGGCACCAATTCGCGTCAACCTCATCGCTGCTGGCTTTGTTGATACTCCGCTCTCAGCATCGCTGCTCGGTGATCAGCTGGATGCGCGTCGCGAGCAACTCCGCACAACACTACCGATCAAACGCGTCGTTGGCCCCGCTGACATTGCTGCCCTCGCGGTCCACCTCATGACGAACACAGCGGTCACCGGAGCAACTTTCGATATTGACGGCGGCCAGCAGCTGGTCGAGGGCTGACACCTCGTGCGTCGAAAGAGGAAATTCATGAACCTCAAGATCGGCGTCTTCGCTATAGTGGCCGGGCTCGTTGGCGCGGTGCTTTTTTCGCAGAGCCAGCGGCCGGCGGCGATGCCTGAGTTGAACGGTGCCGTCGGCTGGCTCAATTCCAGCCCGCTCAATGCGAAGGCGCTGCGCGGCAAGGTCGTGCTAGTCAATTTCTGGACGTACACGTGTATCAACTCACTGCGTCCGATGCCTTACGTGAAGAGCTGGGCGGCGAAATACGAAGATGCGGGATTGGTCGTCATTGGCGTACATACGCCGGAATTCTCGTTTGAACACGAACGTCCCAACGTCGAGTGGGCCACGCGGACTTTTAATATTGGTTTTCCGGTGGCTATCGACAGCGATTACAACATCTGGCAAGCATTTCACAACGAAGCGTGGCCGGCGCAATACCTCGTCGATGGCAAGGGAGAGATTCGCTATCGGCACTATGGCGAAGGCGAATATGTCGAGATGGAGCGCGTCATCCAAAAACTGCTGAAAGAAAGCGGCGCCACGGGAATCGGCGACGACACAGTTTCGGTTTCGGGAACCGGAATCGAGGCCACGCCGAGCAACGATGAGCGTTCTCCTGAGACCTACGTCGGCTACCGGCAGGCCGAGAATTTCGCGTCTCCTGAAAAAGTGGCGCGCGACTCGCGCCGGACCTATGCTGCGCCGGCGTCGCCCTCGCTGAACCAATGGGGACTCGTCGGCTCGTGGAACGTCGGCACTGAAGCGGCGGTGCTGCAGGCGGCTCCCGGCAAGGTGGTCTTCCGATTCCACAGCCGCGACCTGCACCTGATTCTGGCTCCGACGAAGGACGGCAAGCCGGCCCGTTTCAAGGTCACGCTGGACGGCGTCGCGCCCGGCGACAACAACGGAGTTGACACGGGGGCGGACGGCAACGACGAAATTCGCGAACCCCGCATGTATCAGCTCATTCGGCAGAAGGGCTTCCCAATTAGAGACCGCACATTTGAGATTGAGTTCTTGGAGCCTGGCGCTCAGGTTCTTGACTTCACTTTTGGTTAGGAAAACCGAAAGAGTGCATCCGTAAAATTGCTGTTTGGAAATCCCGCAAGCAAACATCAGAAAAAAAAGGAGAAGGTCACATGGCGACAATTACGACAAAAGATGGGACGCAAATCTACTACAAGGATTGGGGCAAAGGTCAGCCCATCGTCTTTAGTCACGGCTGGCCGCTCTCAGCGGACGATTGGGACACACAGATGTTGTTCTTCGGCCAACGTGGCTATCGCGTGATTGCTCACGACCGGCGGGGACACGGGCGTTCCAGCCAGACCTGGGACGGCCATGACATGGATCATTATGCCGACGACCTAGCGGCTTTGACCGCACATCTCGACCTCAAGGATGCGATTCACGTCGGCCATTCGACCGGCGGCGGCGAAGTGGTGCACTACCTGGCTCGCCACGGCGAAAGCCGGGTGGCAAAAGCCGCCATCATCAGTGCGGTACCGCCCCTGATGCTGAAGACGGCGGCCAATCCGACCGGGCAGCCCAAGGACGTGTTTGACGGATTGCAGGCGCAACTCGCCGCCAACCGAGCCCAGTTCTATTACGATGTGCCCGCTGGACCGTTCTATGGTTACAACCGGCCCGGGGCGAAACCTTCTCAGGGGGTGATCTGGAATTGGTGGCGCCAGGGCATGATGGGAGGCACCAAGGCGCACTATGACGGCATCGTTGCCTTCTCCCAGACAGACTTCACCGAAGACCTGAAGAAGATCACCGTGCCGGTCCTGGTGATGCATAGCGAGGACGACCAGATCGTGCCTTATGTCGCGGCTGGACCTTTGTCCGCAAAGTTGCTGCGGAACGGCACAATGAAAACCTACAAGGGCTTTCCGCATGGCATGCCCACGACGGAGGCCGAAACGATCAACGCCGACCTGCTCGCATTCCTCAAAGGTGCCGCAAAAGCGACGGCGTAGCGGTCGCGTGGCCCGGCCTTTCGCCTTTGCCGCAAGGGCCGGGCCGCCACAGTATTGGTTCGATTTAGAAGTGAGGAGCCGAAGTTGTCGTACGTACAGGCGAAGGCGAAAAAGGAGGTGCGCATGGTCACTACGCCGTCAATCGAGATTTCACGACGTCAGTTTTTAGCCGCAGGAGGCCTCATGGCCGCGGCCGCCTGGCTCACTCCAACGACTCTGTTCGCCGATTCAGGCGACGTGCTTGTTCCGGGCGGGTTAAAGGCCGCGGCAACCGCAAAAGTTACAGTTCAAGCGCTTCGCCGCAATATCAGCGTTCTTCTGGGTGCAGGCGGAAATATCGCGGTCCTTACCGGCCCCGACGGAAAAATCCTCGTTGATGCTGAAATCGTTACGGCGCGTCCGCATGTTTCCGCAGCGTTGGCGAGGATTAGTGCGGACCCCGTCAAACAATTGATAAACACTCACTGGCACTTCGATCACACCGGAGGTAACGAATGGCTGCACGAAGCCGGAGCTAGCATCCTGGCACAAGAGAACACGCGCAAGCATCTTTCCGAAGTCACGCGCGTCGAAGGCTGGAAGCATACATTCCCGGCCGCGTCAGCGGGTGCGATTCCTTCGACCGTCTTCAAGGAGGATTACACTCTGCACACCAACGGCACCACTCTTTTTCTTAAGCACTACTCACCTGCTCACACCGATTCAGATATATCCGTGCACTTCGCAGAGGCCGACGTTTTCCATACCGGTGACACTTTTTGGAACCGCGATTATCCCTTTATCGACTACTCAACCGGAGGCAGCATCGAGGGAGCCATACGTGCGGCAGAAGCAAACCTCGCAAAAGTGACCGACAAGATGATCGTCATTCCCGGGCATGGGGCCGTGGGCGGAAAAGCCGATTTGATTTTATTCCGAGATGTGTTGGTTGAAATCCGCGACAAAGTCGCGGCACTCAAAAAGCAGGGTAAGTCTCTGGCCGAGGTTGTCGCCGCCAAACCAGGCGCGCGCTACGACGCGGAGTGGGGCAACCTCTTCATGAGCCCCGCCGCCTTTATTGCCTTGGTGTACCAAGGCGTTTGAGAGCGGCGATTCTGCCAGTGCGCAGAAGCGGCTGCATGATGTGAATTCTGTGGCCCCAGTACGAGCGGATCTATGAAGGACGGACTTATGTCACAAAGCCTAGGCTTCCGCGGCTGCGCAATGATAGTGGCCGCGATTGGTGCGGTCGCAGTTGGCGCATGCGCAATCGGCGCATTGGCTATTGGGCGATTGGCGATCCGCCGTATTGTGATCGATAGTGCCAAACTCAAATCTCTTGAGATTCAGGACCTTACTGTGAAACGGCTTCGCGCCGCCGAAGTCACTGTGAGCGAATCCCTCAATCTGCCGGGAAGCAATGTTGGTCCCCAGATCCCATCGTGAAGGACCAAATCAAGTCTGAAGCTGTTTGGCAAAATATTGGCGGAGGAAATGATGTCACGAGAATCGCGCATGTTTGGGGGAATCCTTTTCATAGTGCTTCCCACGGTGGTGTATGGAGGCTTGTCACTTCTCGGTTTTCTGACGACAAATGCGCCGGGGTACAGCGACGATCCGATGCGACATGATCTCTGGCGCGCTGGGCACGCGATGGCTGGCGTCTTCCTCGTCCTCTCGCTGGTCATGCTTCGATATGTCGATGACGCGGCGCTTTCACCCTTTTGGAAGTGGCTCGCCCGAACCGGAACTCCGATCGCCGCAATTCTAATTCCCGCCGCTTTTTTCCTATCTGTGGCGTCCCCGACGGCAACTCAGCCGAATGCGCTGATGAATCTCGCGTACATCGGCGCGCTGTTTTTGGCCGCTGCTGCTTTGACCCTCGGAGTCGGCCTCATTCGCGCTGCACGACGCATGGAACGATGACAGGTACAACCGCGGGAGAATAACAAAATGGACGCGTCAGCAGAAGCCGGACAGCGGGCTACTCTCAGTGACTATCTAGCTGCAGAGCGAGCTCTTCTCGCATGGATTCGCACGGGTTTGGCCTTGATGGGATTCGGCTTCGTGATCGCACGTTTCGGGCTGTTCCTGCAACAACTTCAAATTGCCCAGAACGCTTCCTCTGCGCAGTCTTACGGTCTATCGCTGTGGTTTGGAACCGCCCTTATCGCAGCCGGCGTAGCGATGAATCTTTTTTCCGGTTGGCATCACCTTCGGCTAATCCGGACTATGGACCTGGGACACGCGGCACGTCCTCATACCACGAACCTGGCCGTCGCAACGTCCGTGTTCCTAGCGCTGGTCGGGTTAGGAATGGCGATTTACCTGATTTCAGTCCGCGGCTCTCCGCAATCAAATTCTCGAAACGATTCCCGAAACATGAAGGAGACAACTATGATTACAACCACAGAGAATGGCATCATCTCTATTCCCAGCGGTCACTCGGTGGACCAAACAGTGGAGAAGCTCAAAGGCATTTTGCAAGCGAAAGGAGTCACGCTGTTTGCGCTGGTCGACCACAGCGGTGAAGCGGAAAAGGCAGGGTTAAAGATGCTGCCTACCAAGCTTCTCATCTTCGGAAGCCCCAAGGCAGGAACGCCTCTCATGCTGGCTGCACCCAGCGTCGCCATTGATCTCCCACTCAAGATTTTGATCTGGGAGGACCCCGAAGGAAAGGTTTTGGTTTCCTATAACAGCGTGACGTATTTGCAGGAACGGCATAACCTGCCGAAGGAGCTGCTGCAAAATATCTCCGTTGTCGAATCCTTGGCGGCCGCAATTGCAAAGTAAATCCTGTTTGTAGGGTCGATTTCACGAGGCCCGCCGCGCCAAGTGCAAAGTTGCCCACGGAGGGTGCTTTTTGCGCGCCGACTGACAATCTCGTTTCGCTTACCTGATCATCACCGAACACCACCGCGTGCAACTCCTCGCGAGTAAAAGGCGCCGGAAGCATCGGGAAGTGATAGCCCTGCGCCGCCAGTTGCTCAAGCGTCTCGGGCGGTGACGTCCGGTTCAGAAGGTATACCCGACGAACCAGCTAAACCTAAAATTTTGGGTCAATGGATTCATTCGCTTGCGGCTCTCACAGCGCAGCCCTTTTTGACCACCAGTTCGCAACCTCAAGAAAACAGTCGAAGGGTGCTTCCCTCGGGGTAAACGTAGAGCATTGCCGTTGTTGTACACGTTCTCTTTGATTTGGTCGAAGCCATGCTCATGACCGAGCGGCGACAGTTGTACCGCTGTCTCGTTGAACCCTTTATTCTGCAAGATCGGAATCACCTTGCTCCACGACGATCCGTCCGCCCATGCTTCGTGCACGAGTACCACGTTTGTTTTCGAATCCGCGTTTTTTCTCCTTAGTCGTTTCTTTTTAGCCCGGTACTGCTAACACTTTTCAAGAAAAGCCCGGATTGCCGCCGATCCGACCAATCTCCGACCTGCGGCCACTATCCTCACGATTTGTTGTCTCTGGGAATTTCTATTGTTGCCATCCACCGCCAAGTGCCCTATAGAGTTGCACGAGACTCTGATATTCGTTGCCTCGCGCCGCCGCCAGAATAAGCTCCGAGTCGAAGAGCGATCTCTGGCCGTCGAGCACTTCGAGATACGTGGTGGTGCCGCCCTGGTAACGCATGATGGAGAGGCGGACCGACTCCGCCAAATCTTTTACCGTCTGCTCCTGACGGACGCGCACTTCGTGAATTTTCTGATACCCGATCAGGGCGTCGGAAACGTCTCCGAACGCCTGCTGAATGGCCTGCTTGTAGGCGGTCAAGGCCTGCTCGTGCTGCGATTCCGCGAGATGCAGATTTCCGCGCAACGCGCCGCCCGTGAAAATCGGCTGGCTGACTTGGGCGCCGTAGGACCAGACGCCGTTCTGCGAGGCAATCAGGCCGGAGAAAAGGCCGCTGCGGCCGAATGCGCCGCCGCCTGAGCCGGTCAGCGAAATTTGCGGGAAGAATTCCGCCTTGGCGACGCCGATATCGGCATTCGCGGCAATGAGCGTTTGCTCGGCTTCGCGAATGTCGGGCCGCCGTGCGAGCAGAGAGGATGGCAGGCCCGGCGGCACATCGGGCGGCAGGACTTGCTCCTCGATCGGGTGTCCGCGCTGCACGTCGTGTGGGTACTCGCCGAGGAGGATGCTGATTGCGTCTTCTTCCTGGCCGATTTGGCGCTCGAGATCCGGGATCGCCGCGTTGGCAGTATCGAGGACTTGCTGGGCTTGCAGCACATCCAGTTTTGTAGCGACGCCGTTGTCCAAGCGGAAGGAAGTCAGTTTGACGGAATCCTGCTGCGTCTTCACCGTGTTTTGAGTGATTTGCAATTCGAGATCGAGTTGCAGCAGCGTGAAGTAATCGCTGGCTACGTCGCTCACCAATGTGAGCGTGACTGTGTGCTGCGCCTCTTGGGTGGCTAGAAGCTCGGCCCGCGCCGCTTCCGTGGCGCGCCGCAGCTTGCCGAAGAGATCGAGCTGGAAGGCTGCGTCACCCGTGAGCAGCAATAAATTTGATTTCGACGGGAAAAATTGTTGTTTGCCGCCATTGAAACTGCCTTCCCCTTGAATTTGGGGGAAAAGACTGGAGCGCGTGATCGCAACTTGCGCGCGCTCGGCGGTAATGCGTTCTGTCGCTAGTTGCAAGTCGTAATTCTGTTTCAATGCCGTGCGGATCAGGTCCTGGAGTTTCGGGTCCTGAAAAACTTGCCACCAGGGAAGGTCCGCAAAGGAAGCTGCTTGCGCCTGAGCTTCGGGGCTCTCTTTCAAATCACGGAACGTGGACGGAGCGGGAACGGCGGGCTTGTGGTAGTTCGGGCCGACCGCGCACCCTGCGATCAAGGTCGAGGCCAGGAGAACGGAAATGAATGGCTGATGCATCTTCATGAATTTCCCCGATGCGCGTCCTGCTCTTCGGTGTTTTGGTTGTTCATATCAGTCTCCCGGTGCGGGTTCTGGCGTAGACGATCCTGCGGTGGGAGCTTTTTCTTTGCCGGCGCCGGACCATTTCTCAACCAGATAAAAAATTGCCGGGATCAGAAAAATTCCAATGAGGCTCGCGGCGAGCATTCCGCCGATCACCGCCGTGCCCATAATCTGCCGAGCCACGGAACCTGCGCCGGTTGCGATCCACAACGGCACGCAGCCCAGGATGAACGCAAACGAAGTCATCAGAATCGGGCGGAGGCGAAGGCGCGCGCCTTCGAGCGCGGCTTCCGCCAGAGGCTTGCCTTTCTCGTATTCGTCCCTGGCAAATTCGACGATGAGAATGGCGTTCTTGGCCGTCAAGCCGATGAGCATCACGAGACCGATTTGCGAATAGACATCGCTCTCGATCTGCACCATGTAGGGTGGAAAGAACCAGCCTGCCACCGTACGGCGTAGCCAGAGCACCGCGAACGCGCCGAAGACTGCGATCGGCGTGCTTAAGAGGACGCTGAAAGGCAACGACCAGCTTTCGTATAGCGCCGCCAGGATCAGAAAAACAAACAGCAGCGAGAATCCGAAGACCACGCCGGAGGACACGCCTTCGCGCGCTTTCTGCTCTTGATACGAGATGCCGATGTAATCGAAGCCCATTTCACTCGGCATCGTTTGCTTGAAAACATCCTCGAGCGCTGCTGTCGCTTGATTGGAGCTGTAGCCGGGCGCGGCGGCGCCGTTGATTTGCGCCGAGCGGTATTCGTTGTAGCGCATCGTGAATTCGGGGCCGATCCGCGGCTTCACGGTCGTCAGGGCCGAGAGCGGGACGTTTTCACCGTTGCTGTTGCGGACGTAAAACTCGCCGACGTTGTTGGCGTTGTCGCGGTAATCGCCTTCAGCCTCCACGTAGACCTGCCACTGTCGACCGAAACGGTTGAAGTAATTGACGAACAGCCCGCCCATGAACGCCTGGATCGTGCGGTAGACATCGTTGAGCGGTACGCCCAGTTTCAGGACTTTGTCGCGGTCCACGTCGACAAATTCCTGCGGCACGCTCGGAAGGAAAGTGGTGCTGAGGCTGGCAATTTCTGGACGCTTGCGGGCGGCGGCCATGAACGTATTCAAGTTTTTCGAAAGGAACTCGACGTCGTTGCCGGCGCGGTCTTCCAGCACGAACGTGAATCCGCCTGAAGTACCAACGCCCGGAATCGCCGGCGGCGAGAAGCTAAATGTTGTCCCTTCGGGAAGTCGGCTCAGTTCCTGATTCAGGCGCGCTTTGATTACTTGAAACTGCTCGGCCCGGCTGGCGCGCTGGTCCCACGGTTTCAACGTGACGAAAAAGAAAGCGCTGTAGCTATTGCGCACATAGCTGATCAAGCTGAACCCGACGATGTCGGTCGCGTATTGCACGCCAGGGGTGTTCATCAGGATTTTTTCGACGCTTCTCGAGGCCGCGTCCGTGCGCTGTAAGGAAGCGGCGTTAGGGAGCTGCATGTTGATATAGAAGTAGCCCTGGTCTTCGTCGGGCAGAAAGCTCGAAGGCAGACGCACGCCGAAGAAACCGGCCGCCAGCGTGAAACCGATCAGCAACACGATCGCCAGGCCGCTCTTGCGGATGAGTCCTCCGCAAAGCGAGGCATACCCTTCCGTGGCGCGTCCGAACACGCGGTTGAACCAATCGAAAAATCTCCTGAGCAATCCGCCGCTCTGTTTCCTGGGACGAAGCAGCAAGGCCGCGAGCGCCGGGCTGAGCGTGAGCGCGTTGAAGGCGGAGAGCAGCACAGAGATTGCGATGGTCACCGCAAATTGCTGGTATAGCCGGCCTGTAATGCCGGGTATGAAAGCCGTGGGGACAAACACGGCGGAGAGAACCAGCGCGATGCCGACGACTGGGCCGGAAAGCTCTTCCATGGCCTGCAAGGCCGCAGATTTCGGCGTCATACCTTCCTCGATGTGACGCTCGACGCCTTCGACCACTACGATCGCGTCATCGACGACGAGCCCAATCGCCAGGACCAGTCCGAACAGGGACAGCGTATTAATAGAAAAACCAAACAGCGGGAACAATAAAAACGTTCCGACGAGAGAAACCGGCACGGCGAGCAGCGGAATCAAAGTGGCGCGCACGCCTTGCAAGAAAATGTAGACCACGATGATGACGAGAATGAGAGCGATAACGAGCGTCTTGAGAATTTCCTTAATACCTTCCGTCACGGACAGCGTCTGGTCCACGGCGACGGCGTAATCCATATCCGGGGGAAACCGTTCTTTCATCTTGGCCATCAGGTCTCGTACGGCTTTCGCGGCTTCGACCGCGTTCGAGCCGGGCAACTGATAGGTGGCCACGGCGGCGCTCGGTTGCCCGTTCAGGCGGCTCATGACGCTGTAGTCCTGTGAACCAAGCTCAATGCGCGCCACGTCGCGCAGGCGCACGATTCCGGTATCTGGCGTCTCGCGCACGACGATTTTTCCAAATTCCTCCGGTGAGGTCAGACGGCCTTGCGCGAGAACGGAGTACGTGAATTCCTGGCCCTTCGGCGCCGGCTCGCCGCCGATCTTTCCCGCCGGATTCACAGTGTTTTGCACCTGCAGGGCGCTGACGATTTCGGGGACCGTGATTCCCAACTTGGCTAGTTGGTCGGGCTTCACCCAGAGTCGCATCGCGTATTGGCCGGCGCCAAGCACCTGGACGTTCCCGATGCCGGGCAAGCGGGCAAGAGGATCGTTCAGGTTGATGTAGGCGTAGTTGGCGAGGAATTTTGCGTCGTAAGTGCCGTGCGGCGAATAAAGGTCAAGCAGAACAAGCGGGGCGGTCACGGATTTTCGGACGGTGATTCCGTAGTTTGTAACATCCGTCGGGAGCTGGGAAGCCGCCTGGGTCTCGCGAGACTGAGTGAGAATCAAATCGTTGTTTGGGTCCGTTTTAATGTCGAAGTCAACGATGAGTGTCGTGGACGAATTGCCCGTGGCATTCAGGGAGTACATGTAGTTGGCGTTGTCCACGCCGCTCATTTGCTGCTCGATGGGTGCAGCGACCGACTGCTCGAGGGTTTGCGCGTCCGCGCCGACATACGTAGCGAGCACCTGAATTTCGGGCGGAACAATGTTCGGGAACTGGGCGACCGGCAGACTCAAAATGGTGATGGTGCCGACGATTACCATGACGATCGAAACTACCATCGCGACAATAGGCCGGTTGATGAAGAACTTTGACATGCCGACTATTTCCCCTTCGCTTCATCAGACTCCCGAACGAATGGCTTCGGATCGACTTGCAAGCCCGGCCGCACTTTTTGCGTGCCATCCGCCACGACGCGGTCACCCGGCTTCAGCCCCTTCTTAATAATCCAGTCGGTGCCGGTGTGCTCGCCGACTTCGACCGATTGAATACTCACTTTATTCTGGCTGTCCACGACCGCGACTTGATAGCCGCCTTGAAGCTCCGCGACGGCGCGTTGGGGAACGAGGAGTGCGTCTTTTTCGATTCGATTGGCCGCGCGCACTTTTCCGTATCCACCGGGCCGCAGAATATTCCCCGGATTGGGAAATAATCCCGCGATGCGGATCGAGCCGGTTCTCTCGTCCACCGCGCGGTCGGCGAAATAAATGTAGCCGGGGTGGGCATAGGTCGTGCCGTCGGCCAAAATCAGATCGAGGGGCTCTTTCTTAAATTGTGCTTCGCGTTCGTCATGCGTTGGAAACCTGCGGTTGAACGCGAGATATTCACTCTCACTTACGGTGAAATACACTTTAATAGGATCAACCGTTGAAACTGTCGTGACCGGCGTACTGTTGGTCGTTACCAAGGCGCCCACCTGGAGCTGGGCTTGTCCGGCGATGCCGTTTATCGGAGCGATCAGCCGCGTAAAGCCGAGATTGAGCTTCGCGGTTTCAACTGCGGCCTCGGCCGTCTTGATCTGGGCCTGGGCAGTCTCCACGGTAGCTTTGGCCGCCAAATTATTTTGAACGGCGTTGTCCAGATCTTGCTGGCTGGCTGCCTGTTCCCTCGCCAGCGGCGTGTATCGGTTTACATCGAGCTGAGTCCTGCGCTGGACGGCTTCGGAGTTCGCAAGTTGCGCGGTGGCTTGCGCCAGCTGCCCTTCGGCTTGATCGAGGACAGCCTGGAAGGGCCGAGGATCGATCTCGAAAAGCAGTTCGCCCGCATTGACCGGGTCTCCCTCTTTATAATCCTGCTGGAGCAAGTATCCGGTGACCTGCGCCCGGACGTCGGCGTTTACGAAGCCGTCCAGTGTTCCGATCCACTCGGTGTATAGAGCGACATCTTTCTGCCCGACCAGCGCAACTGTCACTTGCGGCGGCCCTCCAGTCCCCGCGCCCGAAACGCCTTTGGTGCGCGTCAAACGTCCGACGATCAAAGCGATGACGATTAAGAAAAGCAATCCTGCTATGACGAGAATACGCCTACGAAGAATATTCATCTTCAACTCCGGCAGTGTGTGATTGCGCCTCTTGCCATTTCTCCTGCGCCGCCGAAAACCCGCGGCGGAATCCGCCTAGCGCGCGCGAAGTCTCCACGGCGCCATGCGGCTGAACAACCCGTCTCGCACGACGAGCGTGTGAAACAAAATCGCTCCAAAATGGGCGATAAACGCCAGGAACAAAACGTAAGCGAGAACGGTGTGCGTCCTCCTCAGAAATGCGTACAACATCACACTGTGCGGAAGAATCGGGGGAAGATGCAGCGGCCCGTACAGCACGATCGGAAAGCGCGCCGCCGACAACATCCCCCACCCGATTAGCGGCAGCACAAACAGCAGCGTATACAACAATACTTCGGATGCGTGAGCGACGAAGCGCTGCTGGGACGACATGTTGGCGGGAAACGGAGGCAGAGTATTGAACTGGCGATTCACGAAACGAATCACGACCAGAATCAGGATAGCGATCCCCAAGGGGCGGTGAATGGAAACCAGGCGATGGTAGTCGCCGAGGGATGCGACCATCGCAACGCCAATCCCCAGCATGGTCAGGACCATCGCGGCCATCAGCCAGTGCAGAATTCGCATGAGAACTGTGAATTGCCGCTGCTCGCTCGCCATGTTCATCCTCACTTTCGGATGTCGGAAGGCGTGATCACACTGGGTCTTTTCGCCTCGCCCGCGCGTCTTGTGAACGACTGCGAATAAATCGCCGACCGAGCGCTGAGCAGAGGATCGTCAGATGGCGCCATGCCGCTCGGCACAACCAATGGGTCGAAATTGATGTCCCGGGCCGGACTGGTTTCCTCGCTTTCGACGTGATCGAAGGTTAGCGTTCCCACATCCACCTGCTCCCGCCCGTTAGGCCACGCCACGGTGGCGTCGTTGGTCGCATCTCCCGGTTGCCCCAGAGTGACGATCAAGTGCCATTGCAATGGATGCTGAAGGATGCTCGCGATGAGCCTATCGAAAAGGTAATTCTTGTCCGCTTGAGCCGGCCCGGCCGTGCTCGCGGCCACAAACGGCTGCACAGGTGCCAGCGACCAGCGCACCGGGATCGACGTGCCGGCCGCGTCGATAAACCGGAAAGCGTTGAGACTGTTGTATGCGCTATTGTCAAATCCAGACGATACTGAATGGCTCTGGATAACACTTAACGCCCGCACGGTTTCGGGATGGCTTGCGGCAAATGCCGCCATTTTTTCCGGATCGGGTTTACCTGTCTTGGGGTTGGGTTGCGACGCAACCAAGTTGTCGTAGAAAGCCTGCGGCGTTTTGAACGGAAATACGGGTAGGTTGATCATCGCCGTCCGCCACTCTTCGCCATCCGGCAGCCAGAACAGTAGCCCCAGGCCCCGGACCAAGTTCGGCGCGTCGGCAACATCAGGATCGCCACCGCCAAAAGAGAACCGCCCGATTACCGGCACGCGCCCCGGTTTGAAGACTACGGCCTTTGAGAGGCGCGCTCCCTCGCTGTTGCTCTCGAAATAGCCGCTGACGCCGACGCCTTTAGCATGATTGCGGCGGAAACCAGAAAAGATTCCATCGGCCCGTTCAAAAGCGTCGACGAACCGCGGAGGTGTCAGTGCGTTTGGGCTGAACCAGCCGCCCAAATAGAGAAATCCTCCCACCACACACAGAATGACAACGCCAATCCCCCCCAATCTTACCAGTTTCCTGCGTCTGGTCAGGGGCGTTGGTCGCTCTTCCGTCGACGCGATCGAGTCACTCGGCAACTGCTCGCTCCAGTGCCAATAGATGCTGGATTTCCACTTTAGCTTCCCCTGAGATGGTAGGCTACACCCCACCCAACGAGTAAGCAACGCTCCCGAAAAGTTTTGAAAGGGGCCATGCTTTTTTTGATAGATCCGGACGCCGCATCGCAATTTAAAGCATCAAAAGAGAGGTAAATCATGTCCTGGAACAAGCGGAGTCTGTGCTTCGTTCTCGTCTTCGCAATGACAGCGGCCCTGCGCGTAGCAGCAGCCGATGACACCGACGCGCGACTTAAAAGCGCTGCGGCAGTTCTCAACAAACTTACAGATTCTTCCGGACACGGCATCCGGTCGGAACAAATGGCCCGGGCCGACTGCGTGGCCGTGATTCCAGGGTTCAAAAAGGGCACCGTTGTAGTTGGCGTGGGTTTTGGCCGGGGATTTATCGCCTGCCGCAACGGGGCCAACTGGTCAGCGCCCGGTGCCGTGACGTTGGAGAGCGGTAGTCTGGGGGCTCAGATCGGTGGTGAAAAGATGGATATCGTGGTCCTATCGCTGGACAAGGAATTGCGCCCCAAGCTGCTTTCCGATCGCTTCACGATCGGCTCCGACGCTTCGGCGGCCTGGGGAAACGGCAAGTCCGTGCATGATGATTCCAACGCAAAGATTCTGTTTTTCGGCAAAACCGATGGAGTATTCGCAGGTTTTGGCCTCGATGGCGCGTCCTTGAAAGCCGATGACTCCAGTAATAAAACGCTGTATGGAAAGCCTGTCACCAACAGCGAAATCGTCGAGGGTCACGTCAATACGCCTGCAAGCGCGGAGCCTCTTTTTACAAAGCTGAGTGAGGGGGCCAGCCATTAAGACCCAGCCCCTTTTCCGCACTGTGTGCCAGGCTTCACCTGTGTTGGCGCCTGATGGCGTTGTAGGTGCTGGGCTGAACCCGCTTAGCATCGGCGGAAAGCGCCCTTCCCATGAGAACGGAACCATTTGCGACGAACTTCCTGTTGTTTACTTGGCCCGGCACGGCGAGACCAAGTGGAGCCTCACAGGTCAACATACGGGGCTCACTGACCTACCATTGACCAAGCGCGGCGAGGACAATGCCCGCGCGCTCGGAAAACGACTAACCGGACTCAAATTCGCAAAGGTGTTTACGAGCCCGTTGCAGCGCGCGGCGCGGACATGTGAGCTGGCTGGGTTTGGAGCGGTAGCCGAAGTCGATCGCAATCTACTCGAATGGGACTATGGCCAATATGAGGGCCTCACCACAGCCCAGATCCATGCCGGGCGTCCGGATTGGCAGCTATTCCGTGACGGCTGCCCGGGCGGGGAATCGCCGGAACAAGTGGGGGCACGGGCTGATGCAATGCTGGCTCGCGTGCGCCCCCTTGAAGCAGATGTGTTGGTTTTTTCGAGCGGCCATTTTCTGCGGGTCCTCGCTGCCCGCTGGCTGGCGCTTGGGGCAGCGGGCGGAAAATACCTCCTGCTGAGCACAGCGAGCGTGAGTGCACTGAGTTATGAAAATAATCTAGCCGGGCCAGTGATCAGGCTGTGGAATGACACCAGGCATGTGAAAGTCTCCAACCATAGAGTCGCAGATGCGATAAATCGACCAAAGGAAGATTCGTCATGGGCACAAAGGCAGTGAAGCAGCAAGCGACGTCAAGCAAGTCCGATGCTACTGCGAAACTTCGCAGTCAGTACGGGAGCGGCCCAATTGAGCTAACGGGCGCAGAGAATGCGTTGTATGAACGCCACTTAGTGTTCGACAACGTCGTCGATCTTGCAGCCGCGGGTCCGCGCGAGCGTTTTGAGGCTATCGCGCGGTCCGTGCGGGATATTCTGTCCCAACGATGGATAAAGACTGAGGACACGTATGCACGCGAGAACCCCAAGCGTGTCTACTATCTGTCCATGGAGTTTCTCATTGGCCGCTCGCTCGCTAACAATGTGACCAATCTTTTACTCGATCCTGTTGCCAAGGAAGCTATCAAAGAGAAGCATCTCGATTGGCTGGACCTGCTCGAACAGGAACCCGATGCTGGCCTGGGGAACGGTGGGCTCGGGCGGTTGGCGGCTTGCTTCCTCGACTCCATGGCGACGATGCAGTTGCCTGGCATGGGGTATGGCCTGCGCTACGAATACGGCATTTTCAAGCAGACCATCCGGGACGGCTGGCAAGAGGAAAAGCCGGACAACTGGCTCCGTTACCCGGACCCTTGGGAAGTCGCGCGACCGCACGAGACGGTTGAGGTCAAGCTGAATTGCTCTTTCGAGGTGCAAGGCGGTGCTTTGCGCGCGATCGTTGGTAAGGCGACCACCTTGATTGGCATCCCGTTCGATCGTCCAGTAGTTGGGTATGGCGGCAAGAACATCAACACCCTTCGCCTTTGGGCTGCGAAGGCGCCCGATTACTTCGAGTTTCAGGCGTTCAGTCACGGAGATTTTGTCGGCGCCGTAGCTGAGACGCTCGAAGCCGAAACCCTCACACGGGTCCTCTACCCGGACGACTCCACCAGCCTTGGACAGGGGCTGCGTTTCGTGCAGGAATATTTCCTCGTAGCCTGCTCGCTGTCAGATCTCATACGTCGCTTCAAACGAAGCAACACTGATTGGAACGCCCTTCCTGAAAAAATCTCAATCCAGCTCAATGATACGCACCCCACATTGGCAGTTCCCGAGTTGATGCGGATTCTGCTCGACGAGGCACGCCTGGGATGGGACACGGCCTGGGACATTACACAAAAGTGTCTGGGGTACACAAATCACACCCTGTTGCCCGAGGCATTGGAGAAATGGCCAGTCGCATGGTTCGAGACGCTGCTGCCGCGTCGGCTAGAGATCATCTATGAAATCAATCGCCGCCTGCTGGATTCGATTCGGACCCAATTCCCAGGCGACGAGGGGCGCGTTCAGCGCGTGAGCCTGATTGAGGAAGGCCCGGTTAAACATGTCCGCATGGCCAACCTTGCAATCGTTGGTTCACATAGCACGAATGGCGTAGCAGCAATTCACTCCGAATTGCTGCGCAAGATCACGGTCAAGGATTTGGCAGAGGTGTTCCCTGAGCGCTTCAGCAATAAGACCAACGGCGTCACACCCCGCCGTTGGTTATTGCTGTCGAACCCGCCTCTGGCTCGTGTGATCACGGAGGCGATCGGTGACGGATGGATCAGTGACCTCAGCGAACTAAGTAAATTGAAGCGGCTCGCGGATGACAAAGGTATTCGCGATGGCTTCAAGAAAGCCAAGCGCGAGGCCAAATCTCAGTTTGCCGCCTGGCTGAAATCGGAATCCAACGAGACGGTGGATCCGGACTCCATCTTTGATTGCCAGATCAAGCGCATCCACGAATACAAACGGCAACTGCTCAATGCCCTGCGCGTCGTGGTGCTGTACAACAGGGTGCGGGAGAACCCGAATATTGAGATGGCGCCGCGGACGTTTTTTTTCGCCGGAAAAGCTGCGCCAGCCTACCGGCTCGCCAAACTCATCATCAAGTTCATCGAGAACATGGCTGACACAATCGATGCCGACCCGGCAACGCGAGGCCGGCTCAAGGTTCTGTTCCTGCCCGAGTACGACGTTTCACTCGCGGAGCGTCTGATCCCGGCCAGTGACGTCTCCAATCAGATCTCTACCGCGGGTTATGAAGCCAGTGGCACGAGCAACATGAAATTCATGATGAACGGCGCCTTAACGATCGGAACGCGGGATGGCGCTACGATCGAGATGGCGCAAGAGGCGGGCGAGGAGAATTTCTTCCTCTTCGGCCTGACGGCGGAACAGGTCGCCGACAGCCGCGGTTGGTACAACCCTCACTGGCACTATGAACATGAGCCAGAAACGCGCGCGGCGTTGGATATGATTTCCTCCAATTATTTCAGCCCCCACGAACCCGGTATCTTCGCCCCCTTGTACGACACCTTGTTAACATACGGGGACCACTATATGCACTTAGCCGATCTGAAATCCTACCTCGACGCGGACCAGCAGTTACGCGAGCTATATGTGAACTCGGACGAGTGGGTCCGGAAGGCTATTTCGAATGTCGCGGGTTCCGGGAAGTTCTCGAGCGATCGCACAATCGCCGAATACGCATCCCAGATCTGGGAGGTGAAGCCATGCCCGGTGCCGTAGGAGCTCAACCAATGCCGAGTTTGTCGCCTCTAGCCGGGAAACCTGCCCCAAAAGGGATGTTGATCGATGTGGCCCAGATCGACCGCGAATATCTTGAGCGCCGGCCGGACCTGAGCGACCCCAACCAGATGGTCAGCTTCGGAACCAGTGGACATCGAGGCTCGCCGTTGGACGGCACCTTCACCGAAGCGCACATTCTTGCCATCACACAAGCGATCTGCGATTACCGCCGCAGCGACGGGACTGACGGCCCGTTGTATATGGGCAAAGACACGCACGCAGTGTTCGATCCGGCCCAACGCACCGCCCTCGAGGTTCTCGCGGCCAACAACGTGGATACAATTATTCAGCGTGATAACGGAGTCACGCCAACGCCGGTGATCTCGCAGGCTATCCTTGTTTACAACCGCGGCCGCAAGAAGCATCTCGCCGACGGCATCGTGATCACACCGTCGCACAACCCGCCGGAGGATGGAGGCTTCAAGTACAACCCGACGAACGGCGGTCCAGCCGACACCGACGTAACGGGCTGGGTTCAGGATCGAGCCAACGAGCTGCTGCGCGGAAACAACGCTGGCGTGAAGCGTGTGCCTTATGCTGCGGCCTTCAAGGCTGGGAGCACCCATCAAGAAGACTTCGTCATTCCCTACGTCAGGGACCTGCGGAATGTCGTGGATATGAATGCGATTCAGGGCGCCGGCCTCAATCTTGGCGTGGACCCGCTTGGAGGCGCCGCGCGACCCTACTGGGAACCGATCAACTCTATTTATCATTTAGATATCATGGTCGTTAACCCGGTGATTGACCCGACGTTTTCATTCATGACCGTCGATCACGATGGCGTGATTCGCATGGATTGTTCCAGCCCCTACGCGATGGCTCGGCTCGTCGGCCTGAAAGATAAATACCGCGTCGCCTTCGCCAACGATCCCGACTCCGACCGGCATGGAATCGTTACCCCGTCCGCCGGATTGATGAACCCTAATCACTACCTTGCCGCGGCTATCCGCTACCTGCTCGGTCATCGCCCTCTTTGGCCGGGGAACGTTGCCGTCGGCAAGACGCTGGTCAGCAGCAGCATGATTGATAAGGTGGTGCAAAAGTTGGGCCGCCGACTGTCTGAAGTCCCCGTGGGATTCAAGTGGTTTGTTTCAGGATTGGTTGACGGCTCGTGCTGTTTCGGCGGCGAAGAGAGCGCCGGAGCGAGCTTCCTGCGGCACGACGGCACGGCTTGGGCGACCGACAAAGACGGACTGATCATGGATCTGCTGGCGGCCGAGATCACCGCCCGCACGGGCAAGGACCCTGGCGAGCACTATCGTGAATTGACCGCGGAATTCGGCAAGTCCTATTACACACGCATCGACGCCCCAGCGACGCCCGAGCAAAAGGCAAAGCTGAAGCAGTTGTCGCCGGAGGCCGTAACTGCGTCCACTCTCGCCGGGGAGCCGATCACAGCCAAGCTAACACGCGCGCCTGGAAACAACGCCCCTATTGGCGGGTTGAAAGTGGTTACGGCCAGCGGCTGGTTCGCGGCCCGGCCTTCGGGCACGGAAAATATCTACAAGGTCTACGCGGAAAGCTTTAAGGATCAGACACACCTGACCGCCATCCTTACGGAGGCCGAGGGAATTGTGAATAACGCCTTGAACTTCTCGAAAGGACAAGAATGAGCCCTGGTAGCGTTACCGTGCCGCCGTTTCTTCCGGAATACCGCGCCTCCGGTTTGCTGCTGCACGTCACTTCGCTGCCCTCGCCTTATGGTGTCGGCGATGTAGGACCTGTCGCATTGTCTTGGATCGATCGACTCGCCCATGCTGGGCAAAGTTGGTGGCAGATGCTGCCACTCGGTCCCACCGGGTACGGCAACTCGCCGTATCAGTCCATGTCGTCTTTCGCCGGGAACGGATTGCTCATCAGTCCGGATTGGTTGATCGAGGATGGACTCTTGCCAGCAAGCGACCCTCAGGCCCGCTCGTTTCCGCAAAACAAAGTCGACTACAGCGCCGTGATTCCTTTCAAACATGGGCTGCTCGACAAAGCCTGGGCCAATTTCAGCGCCGGCGCTCGCGCCGATCTGCGGCCAGCCTTTGAGCAATTCCGCAAGGATCAGGCGCACTGGCTGGAGGACTATGCGTTGTTCCGGGCGCTCAAAGTCAGGTTCGACGGCAAATATTATCTTGAATGGCCCGCCGAATTGGTTAAGCGCAAGGCGCCGGCCCTTGATCGAGTTCGACGCGAACTAAAAGATCAAATCGACCAAGTATGCTTCGCGCAGTTCCTGTTGTTTCGACAAGCCGAACGGCTCAAGGCGCACGCTCGCGGAAATGGCATAAGCTTGATCGGCGATCTGCCCTTTTTTGTTTCTCCCGATTCGAGCGACGTCTGGGCTCACCCGGAGTTGTTTCTGCTGGACGAACAGCGCCGCCCACGCGTCGTTGCCGGCGTGCCTCCCGATTACTTCAGCGCGCAAGGACAGCTCTGGGGCAACCCCATTTATGACTGGGACGCTCTTCGGCGGTCCGGCTACAGTTGGTGCATCTCCCGGTTACGAGCTCTGCTGGCCCACGTCGACTTGATCCGGTTGGATCATTTCCGGGGTTTTGCGGCGGCGTGGCACGTGCCAGCAGGAGCGCCGACGGCACAGATGGGAAAGTGGGTCGCTGGTCCAGGCGCCGATTTTTTTCACGCAGCCGAGCAAGAGTTGGGAACTTTGCCATTTATCGCGGAGGATCTGGGTGTGATCACACCCGACGTGTATGCGCTCCGCGATCAGTTTCATCTGCCGGGGATGCGTGTCCTCCAATTCGCATTCGACGGCAAGTCCGACAACCCTTATCTCCCTTTCAACTACGATCGCAACACGATGGTGTACACCGGAACACATGACAACCCCACGACCCGCGGATGGTTTGATGAATTGCCGGATTATCAACGAAAAAACCTGTGGAACTACCTGAAGCGGCCGGGCGGCGAGAGTGGCGATGCCGCGCCGGCATTGATGAACCTGGCTTGGTCGTCAGTGGCTGCGGTTTCGATAGCTCCGTTGCAGGATTTGCTCAACCTGGGAAGAGAGGCTCGAATGAACGTTCCCGGCCGTGCGGAAGGCAATTGGAGCTGGCGCTGCACGGAAGACTTGCTGTCCCATCGGGCCTTCGAATGGTTGCGCGAACTGACGAAAAACTCGAACCGGTCAGGGTCCTTTATAACATCGCACTCGGGGAAGTCGCTGGAGGCGGTATCACGAAACTGAACGCCTTTGCTTTACCGCCCGGAGGCCTGAAATACGGCAGTCGAAGCACCTGGAGCGAATTTACTAGCTGATGTGGCTGAATCAGCAGCCAGCCACGAAGCGAAGGAGGCATGATGAAAGCGACGCAATTGCTTCACAACCTGGGCCAGAGCATCTGGCTCGATAATATCACGAGGGACCTGCTGAACAGCGGCACACTCCAGCGCTATATCACCGAGCTATCGGTAACGGGGCTTACCTCGAATCCCACGATTTTCGACCATGCCATCAAGAACAGCACTGCTTATGACGCCACGATTCGCGAGGGGCTGAGCAAGGGCAAATCGGGCGAGGCGCTCTTCTTCGAGCTGGCACTAGAGGATATCACCAGGGCCGCCGCCCAGTTTCGCCCAGTTTACGACCAGACGGACAGTGTGGACGGATGGGTGTCGCTCGAAGTGTCGCCCCTGCTGGCCTACGACACGGCTAGCACACTCGCTGCAGCCAAGGATCTGCACGCGCGAGCGGGTCATCCTAACCTGTTCATCAAGATTCCCGGAACCAAGGAAGGCTTGCCTGCCATTGAGGAGGCGATCTTTGACGGCGTCCCGATCAATGTCACTCTCCTGTTCTCCCGCGAGCAATACGTGGCGGCTGCGGAGGCATTCCTGCGGGGCATCGAGCGGCGCATTGACGCCGGGCTGAAACCCGGCGTGGGCTCGGTTGCGTCGATATTTATTAGTCGCTGGGACGCAGCGGTTATGGGCAAAGTGCCTGACGCGCTGCGCGATAAGCTAGGTATCGCCATCGCCAAGCGCACTTACAAGGCGTACAGAGAATTGCTTGCCTCTCCTCGTTGGCAGCGCACTTTCAATTTCGGCGCGCGTCCTCAACGGCTTCTATGGGCAAGTACGGGGACCAAGGACCCCAAGGCGTCCGATGTCCTCTACATCAAAGCGCTCGCATCGCCTTTCACGGTGAATACGATGCCGGAGGCCACTTTGAAAGCGCTCGCAGATCACGGTGAATTGGGCCCGATCCTGCCGCCAGACGGTGGCGACTGCGAAGAAGTGTTGGCGCAGTTCGCCAAAGCCGGCATCGACGTCAATGCCCTTGCTGCCCAGCTCCAGGACGAGGGCGCGAAGTCATTCGACAAGTCCTGGAATGAATTGATGTCGGTGATTACTTCCAAGAGTGCCACGCTCAAACAGGCTGCCGCCGGCTAAAAGGAAAAGAGAGGAGTACAAAAATGGCAACGCGCGCTACACCAAACGCCACCCCCCAGGCTCCTGAACCGCTGACCAAACGGAAGACGTGGAAGGCCCTGCAAACCCACTACGAGAATGTTCGCGGCTTGCACCTGCGAAAACTCTTCGCAGATGATCCCAAGCGCGGCGTGCGGATGACGGCTGAGGCTGTGGGCCTTTTCTTGGATTACTCAAAGAACCGCATCACCGATGAGACCGTCAAGCTTCTCATCGAACTGGCCGAGGAATCTGGCCTGCAATCGCGGATTGGCGCGATGTTTCGAGGGGAGAAAATCAACACGACGGAGAAGCGGGCGGTCCTGCATGTGGCCCTGCGCGCGCCCAAGGAAGCGTCTATCATCGTTGACAGCGAAAATGTAGTCCCCCAGGTCCATGCCGTGCTCGACAAGATGACGCAATTCTCAAACCGCGTTCGGAGCGGAGATTGGAAAGGACACACGGGCAAACGCATCCGCACCGTCATTAACATCGGCATTGGCGGGTCCGACCTGGGTCCGGTCATGGCCTACGAGGCGCTCAGGCATTACAGTGAGCGCACCATGACGTTCCGTTTCGTTTCCAACGTTGACAGCACCGACTTCGCCGAAGCTGTCCAGGATCTCGATCCGTCAGAAACTCTATTCATTATCTCGTCGAAAACTTTTACAACACTGGAGACAATGACCAACGCCCATACGGCCCGCGACTGGTCGCTGAAGGGTCTCGGTGGTGACGAAAAGTCGGTGGCCAAGCACTTTGTCGCTGTCTCCACGAACGCCTCGGAAGTGGCTAAGTTCGGCATCGATACTGCCAACATGTTCGGATTCTGGGACTGGGTTGGCGGGCGCTATTCCATGGACTCGGCGATTGGTCTTTCGACGATGCTGGCCATCGGCCCTGAGAATTTTCGAGCCATGTTGGACGGATTCCACCAGATGGACGAGCACTTTCGCACCGCTCCGTTCGATCGCAACTTGCCGGTACTTATGGGCCTTCTTGCGCTTTGGTACAACGATTTCTTCGGCGCGCAGACAGTCGCTGTCCTGCCTTACGAACAATACTTGAAGCGATTCCCAGCTTATCTCCAGCAATTGACGATGGAGAGCAACGGGAAACACGTCACGCTCGATGGCGCAGAAGTCACCTACGCGACTGGCCCCGTCTATTGGGGCGAGCCGGGAACGAATGGACAACACTCCTTCTACCAGTTGATCCATCAGGGGACCAGGCTCATACCCTGTGACTTCATCGGCTTTAGGCAAACGCTGAATCCGCTTGGCCGGCATCATGACATGCTCCTGGCAAACGTCTTCGCTCAGACCGAAGCTCTGGCCTTTGGGAAGACGCCAGAGCAAGTCAAGGCCGAGGGCACGCCGGATTGGCTCGTGCCCCACCGGGTATTCGAAGGGAACCGCCCGTCAAATACAATCCTCGCGGAATGGCTAACGCCGGAAATTCTCGGCAAGCTGGTGGCCCTGTACGAGCACATCGTATTTACCCAAGGAACCATCTGGCAGATAAACTCGTTTGACCAGTGGGGCGTGGAACTTGGCAAAGTTTTGGCCCAGCGCATCATCCCGGAACTTGAGAGCCAGAAAGAGCCCGCTCTCAACCACGATAGTTCCACAAACAATCTGATCAGTCGCTATCGGAAATTCAAAGAGGCATCCCCATGACTCACGGCTGAAACAGGCCTTTGACAACACAAGCGAAGGAGTGATCCATGCAACTAGGAATGATTGGTCTTGGGAGGATGGGAGCAAACATGGTGCGCAGGGTCCCCAAAGGCGGGCACCGATGCGTAGTTTTCGACATGTTCCCGAAAGCGGTGAACGACTTGGTGCAGGAGAAAGCGACGGGAAGCTCCTCATTCCAGGATTTCGTGACCAAGCTGGAGAAGCCTCGGGCGATCTGGTTGATGGTCCCGGCGGCGGCCGTGGACGAAACCATCGCCAGCCTTCTGCTCCACCTTGAGGCCGAAGACATCCTCATCGACGGCGGCAATTCCTACTACGTGGATGACATCCGGCGCGCCAAGGAACTCACGCCGAAGCGGATCCACTACGTCGATGTGGGAACGAGCGGCGGCGTTTGGGGCTTGGAGCGCGATGATTGGCGGCGAAAAGAGTGTGGTCCAGCACCTCGATCCCATCTTCTCAACGCTCGCGCCGGGCGCGGGCGACGCGCCGCGAACGCCGGGACGCGAGAAGTTGGATGGCACCGCCGAACAGGGCTACCTGCACTGCGGCCCAAACGGCGCCGGCCATTTTGTCAAGATGGTTCACAACGGTATCGAGTACGGTCTCATGGCCGCATACGCTGAGGGCCTCGGCATCTTGGGCGCCGCCAACGTGGGCAAAAAACAAGGCGCGGTCGACGCCGAGACGACGCCCTTGCGTGACCCCGAACACTATCAGTACGAGCTTGATCTGCGTGACATCACGGAAGTGTGGCGGCGCGGCAGCGTAATCGGTTCGTGGCTGCTGGACCTGACAGCGTCCAGCCTAGTGAAAGATCCCAATCTCTCCCAGTTCGCCGGGCGCGTTTCGGATTCGGGCGAGGGCCGGTGGACGATCAAAGCGGCGATCGACGAGGCTGTGCCGGCGCCTGTTCTCTCCGCTGCGCTTTATCAGCGCTTCACTACACGTGGTGAGGCGGACTACCAGGACAGAGTCCTCTCCGCGATGCGCTTCGGCTTCGGCGGACACTTGGAGAAAGCAGCCGGTAAATAGCTTTGCGCGAAAAGGAGATTGGCAATGAGTGAATTCCATTCCGATGCCTTGGTCTTCTGCGGCGCCACGGGCGATTTGGCATACAAAAAAATCTTCCCAGCGTTGCAGGCCATGATCAGGCGCGGGCGCCTCGACGTGCCGGTCATCGGCGTGGCCAAAGCTGATTGGAACCTGGACCAGCTTCGGGCGCGGGCGTCCGACAGCCTGGAAAAACACGGCGGCGGAGTCGATGCAGCGGCGTTCGAAAAGCTGAGCGGCTTACTGCGTTATGTGGACGGCGACTACAATGACCCAGCCACCTTTCAAGCGATCCGCAAGGAACTCAGAGATGCGCAACACCCGGCGCATTACCTGGCTATCCCGCCCACGCTGTTCGAAACGGTCGTGGAACAGTTAGCGAAGTCTGGCTCCGCCCAAGGGGCTCGCGTCATTGTGGAAAAACCCTTCGGCCACGATCTTGCCTCCGCGCAGGAATTGAACCGGATCCTGCAGGCTACCTTCCCCGAGTCCGCCATCTTCCGCATCGATCACTATCTCGGCAAGCGGCCCGTGAGCAACGTGCTGATCTTCCGGTTTGCCAATGCGTTCATGGAGCCCTTCTGGAATCGAAATTACATCGAAAGCGTGCAGATCACCATGGCGGAAAATTTCGGGGTGCAAGGACGAGGCGCTTTCTACGATCAAACCGGCGCCATCCGTGACGTGATCCAAAACCATCTCTTCCAAATCCTCTGCAATCTGGCCATGGAACCTCCGGTCCGCGTGGACAGTGAAAATATCCGAGACGAGAAGGTGAAGGTCCTGAGAGCAATTCGGCCGCTTGAGGTGAACGAGCTCGTCCGAGGGCAATTCCGAGGTTACCGCCAGGAAAAGGGAGTAGCCCCCCATTCGAAAATAGAGACCTTTGCCGCGCTGAAGCTGGAGATCGATTCGTGGCGTTGGAAAGGCGTGCCCTTTTATATCCGCGCGGGAAAGAATTTGCCCGCAACCAGTACGGAAGCCGTCGGCAGGTTTCGAAAGCCTCCCGCGGCCGTCAGCGACGCTGCTCTGTCTCAGAACCATCTGCGGTTCCGCATCAGTCCTGAGATGACGATAGCCCTCGGCACCACAGTGATGGCCGCGGGCGAGGAGTTGAAAGGGGAGACGGTGGAAATCATGGCCAGCCGCCATCCGCGTCCGGAGGACGTCGATGCGTACGAGCGCCTTTTGGGCGACGCGATGGCAGGCGACTCGACGCTGTTTGCGCGGGAAGACTACGTGGAAGAGGCCTGGCGAATCGTCGACCAGGTGTTGAAAGCCGATACACCTGTCTACGAATACGATCAAGGGACGTGGGGTCCGAGCAAGGTCGAAAAGAGTGTGTCACCCCCAGGAGGGTGGCAGAACCCGATCGCCGCAGACCCGGAGGAATTCCGCGTTGCCGTACAGACGGCCTAACTAGACGCGTCTGGCGTGCCAGTTGTGAACGATCTTCGAGTCCTATGCCTGGCCTATCGGACGAATTGGAGAGGGACCCATGAAGTTCGAAGTATTGAAGGATGCCGATTCTGTGGCACGAGCAGCTGCGGCGACAATTGCTGAGGATGCTCGCGCGGCGTTCGCGGCGCGTGGCCGCTTTGCATTACCTGTGAGCGGAGGCCACACTCAGTGGATCATGCTACGGGCGCTCGCGGACGAAGATGTTCCCTGGGCGGGTGTGCATGTTTTTCAGATCGACGAGCGTGTGGCCCCCGCCGGGGATCCGGATCGGATCCTTACCCACCTGCAAGAAAGTTTGCTTCAGCATGCTCCGCTGCGCCCGGAACAGATCCATGCCATGCCGGTAGAGGCGGCTGATTTGCAAGCCGCAGCTGCTCGGTGCGCCGCGATACTTCGCCAAGTCGCCGGATCGCCGCCTGCGCTCGATCTCGCGCACCTCGGTTTGGGTCCGGACGGCCACACTGCCTCGCTCGTGCCTGGGGATGCCGTTCTCAATGTTGGGGATAAAGACGTTGCCCTGACCGGAGTCTACCAGGGCAGGCGTCGAATGACTCTGACGTTTCCGGCGATCAATCGCGTCCGGCGCGTACTTTGGGTGCTGACCGGAAGTGAGAAGGTGGAAATGCTGCGCCGCCTGCGCGTAGGCGATGTGTCCATACCGACCGGACGGGTTCATCGCGACCAGGCTTTGCTGCTGGCCGATCGGGCGGCAGCGGAGCAAATGACCGCCGAACAAAAACAAGGAGGATAACATGCGCGTGGGAATTGCCACGGATCATGGCGGGTTTGGTTTGAAGGAAGATTTGCTTGCTCGTCTTAAAGCGGCGGGACATGAAGTCGTCGACTTCGGGGCAGATGTTCTGAACCAGGGTGACGACTATCCCGACTTTGTCACTCCGCTCGCCCGGGCTGTGGCCGCAGGCAAGGTCGAACGCGGGGTGGCTGTCTGCGGGAGTGGCGTTGGTGCATCCGTGTGCGCCAACAAAATCGCGGGAGTCCGCGCTGGCCTCGTGGGCGACCATTTCTCCGCGCGTCAAGGCGTTGAGGACGATCATATGAATGTGATCTGCATGGGCGGACGCACGCTCGGACCCTTTGCGGCTTGGGACATTCTCGAGGCTTTCCTGGCCGCTGAGTTTAGCCAGGCGCCGCGCCATCTGCGCCGCCTGGGAAAAGTGGCCGCGCTGGAAATAGAAGCAACCAGCGAACGTGGAGTCGCCGCACAGCGCAAGGCTTAGATCCTCGCGGGCCGCGCTTGGTGTCGCAAGGAATTGTGAACGGCGAAAGACAATTCGCGCCCGCAGCATAGCGAGCGTGAAGCAGAGTTAGAGCGCAGTACCGAGGGAAGAAATATGAGCACAACGCAAGTAGCCCCACTAAAACCAGTCGTAGATATCGATCAGCTCTGTATCAACACTATTCGCACTCTTTCGATTGACGCCGTCCAGCAGGCCAAATCCGGGCACCCCGGCACGCCCATGGCGCTGGCTCCTCTCGTCTACACCATATGGAACCGCGACATGCGCTTCGATCCTCAGGATCCGATCTGGCCGAATCGCGACCGCTTCGTGCTTTCGAACGGCCACGCCTCCATGTTGCTGTGGTCCGTGCTGCACCTTACGAAGACGCAGGCGGTGGACGCCGAGTACGAAATACTGGGGCAGCCCTCGGTGACGCTCGAAGACATCCGGCGCTTTCGCCAGCTCGATAGCAAGGCCGCGGGCCATCCCGAGTACCACTTGGTATCCGGAGTCGAGACGACGACCGGCCCGCTCGGCCAGGGCGTCGCGACGAGCGTGGGTATGGCCATCGCACGGAAGTGGCTGGCCGCGCATTTCAACAAGCCCGGGTTCGATATCTTCGATTACAACATCTACACGGTCTGCGGGGACGGCTGCATGATGGAAGGCATCGGGTCGGAAGCGGCCTCGCTGGCCGGCCATCTCGGCCTCGATAATCTATGCTGGATCTACGATAACAACCATATCACCATCGAAGGCAACACCCGCATTACCTTCACAGAGGACATCGCCGCGCGGTTCCTCGGCTACGGATGGAACGTTCTTCGCGTTGGCGACGCCAACGATACGGATCGCATCGAGCTGGCCCTTGAAACTTTCCGGAAGACCAAAGACCGGCCGACTTTCATCATTCTGGATAGTCACATCGGCTACGGTTCGCCTCACAAGCAGGACTCTGCCGACGCCCACGGCGAGCCGCTCGGCGAAGAAGAAGTCCGCCTCACAAAACGCAACTATGGATGGCCCGAGGACGCCAAGTTCCTTGTCCCGGACGGCGTGTACGAGCATTTTCAAGCGGGGATCGGCGCACGAGGTGCGACCGCCCGCCAGGAATGGAATAAGCTATTCGGCGCCTACAAAACTGCCTACCCCGAACTTGCGATGCAGATCGAACAAATGCAGCGGCGCGAGCTTCCAACAGGTTGGGACCGCAATTTGCCGGTGTTCCCTGCCGACTCAAAAGGAATGGCGGGGCGAGACGCATCCGGCAAAGTGCTAAACGTGCTCGCACAGAATATTCCCTGGTTCCTCGGAGGCTCGGCCGATCTGGGGCCTTCGAACCGGACCCTTTTCACGTATCCAGGCGCCCAGGATTTCCAAGCCGAGACGCCGACCGGCAAAATCATGCACTACGGCATCCGGGAACACAGCATGGTAGCAATTGTGAACGGGATGTCTCTGTCTAAGCTTCGTCCGTTTGGGGCTTCTTTTTTTATCTTCAGTGATTACGCGCGGCCGGCCATTCGGCTTTCGGCGATCATGGAGCTGCCCACGATTTTCGTTTTCACGCATGACGCGATGGGGGATGGCGAGGACGGCCCGACTCACCAGCCTGTCGAGCACCTGGCGTCCTTACGCGCCATGCCTGGCCTCGTGCTATTGCGGCCCGGCGATGCCAATGAAGTGGTCGAAGCGTTTCGGTTTATATTGCAATTGCGGCATAAGCCTGCGGTGCTGGCTCTGTCACGCCAGCCGTTGCCGACGGTCGATCGCAGCAAGTACGCAGCGGCGTCGGGCTTGGCGCGCGGCGCCTACGTGTTGGCGGACGCTCCCGGCGGCAACCCCGAAGTAATCCTGATTGGCACGGGGGGCGAACTCAGCCTCGCGGTGGATGCGCACGAGAAACTGCTCGCTGAGGGCATCCGCTCGCGCGTGGTCTCGATGCCGTCCTGGGACATCTTTGACGATCAGAGCCAGAAGTATCGCGACAGCGTTCTGCCACCCGATGTGAAGGCCCGCCTCGCCATCGAGCAGGCTTCCACGTTCGGATGGGAGCGATTCGTCGGAACTTCCGGCCGCGTGATTGGCATGAAAACTTTCGGGGCTTCGGCGCCGCTCAAGGAGCTGCAGAAGAAATTTGGATTCGAGCCGGACAGAGTCGTGGCGACAGCGAAAGAGCTGTTGGGCAGGAAGTGATCCGTGGATTTCGTCGTTGACCGAGCGGTTACCGAACCTCAGATCTCTGCCTCGGCGAAGGGCAAGGAGAGCAGGGGCCGAAGCTCTCCTCTCGGAGCCACGGTTCTTCCTGGCGGCGTAAACTTCAGCATTTATTCGCGGAACGCTACCGGTGTGGAGTTGCTGTTTTTTAATCGGGAGGATGATGCGCATCCTGAGCGCATGATCACGATCGATCCGGCGACCAACCGAACCTTCCATTATTGGCATATTTTCGTACCGGATGTGCGGCCGGGGCAGCTGTACGGGTTTCGAGCCGACGGCCCTTTTGAACCCGCCAGCGGTATGCGGTTTGATGCGTCAAAGGTTCTGCTCGATCCGTACGGGCGCGGCGTGGTTGTTCCTAGGAATTACAGCCGCATTGCTGCTCGCGACGAAGGCGACAATGCTTCAAAGGCGATGAAGAGCGTGGTGGTGGATCCACGCGCGTACGATTGGGAAGGCGACTTGCCGCTGCATCGGCCCGCCTCCCGGACCATCATCTACGAAATGCATGTTGCGGGTTTCACGCGTCATCCTAGCTCCGGGGTTTCGGAAAAAACACGAGGCACGTATGCCGGCTTGATCGAGAAGATTCCGTATCTGCAGCAACTCGGGATTACCGCGGTCGAACTGCTTCCGGTGTTCCAATTCGACGCGCTGGATGCCCCGAAGGGACGCGTCAATTACTGGGGATACGCACCGGTTTCGTATTTTGCGCCGCACCAAGGCTATTGCTCGCGCCGGGATCCTCTCAGCCCGCTAAACGAATTTCGTGACCTGGTGAAAGCGCTTCACCGGGCGGACATTGAAGTCATTCTGGATGTGGTCTTCAATCACACCGCGGAGGGCAACCATCGCGGGCCGACACTGAGTTTCCGCGGGCTGGAGAACAGCTCCTACTACATTCTGGAATCGGACCGTTCGCTCTACGCCAATTACAGCGGCACGGGAAACACGCTCAACACCAATAACCCCATCGTCCGCAGGATGATTGTAGACAGCCTCCACTATTGGGTGGAAGAGATGCATGTGGATGGCTTTCGGTTCGATCTGGCGTCGATTCTCGATCGCGACGAATGGGGCAATTTAATGCCGAACGCGCCGGTCCTGTGGGATATCGATACGGACCCGGTGCTCACGGACACCAAGCTGATCGCCGAGGCCTGGGATGCGGCCGGACTGTACCAGGTGGGAAGTTTCATGAGGGACAGTTGGAGGGAATGGAATGGCCGGTTCCGCGACGATGTACGCAGCTTTTTCCGCAGCGAGGACGGCACAGTGGGAATCCTCGCGGACCGCTTGCTCGGCAGCCCGCAGATTTACGGGTACAAGAAACGCGAGGCGGAAGTGAGCGTGAATTTCGTGACGTGCCACGACGGCTTCACGCTCAACGACCTCGTCTGCTACAACCAAAAGCACAACGAGGCGAACGGCGAAGACAACCAGGACGGCGCGAACGACAATCGCAGCTGGAACTGCGGCGTAGAGGGCCCGACCATTGATCCCGCGATCGAGAAGCTGCGAAACCGGCAGGTAAAGAATTTCCTCACCGTGACGCTGCTCTCGCTGGGCCTGCCGATGCTTTCGATGGGCGACGAAGTGCGGCGCACGCAACAGGGAAACAACAACGCGTATTGCCAGGATAACGAGAGCAGTTGGTTTGACTGGACACTCGTCGCCAAGCATGGCGATGTGCGCCGGTTCGTGACAATGGTGAACGCACGGCGGCTTTTACGAGACTTGCGAGCGGAGCCACTATCCCCCAGTCTCAACGAAATTCTGCGGGACGCGAATAGGGCCTGGCACGGCGTAAAACTTGGCCAACCGGACTGGAGCAATTCTTCACACAGCCTAGCGTTCAGCGCGCAGGCTCCCAACAAGGAGCTGCGCATTTGCGCCATCCTGAATGCCTATTGGGAGCCGCTCGAATTCGAGCTGCCGCCCATTGACGCCGAGGGCGGGAACTCCTGGCGCCGGTGGATCGACACGACCCTCGACTCGCCACAAGATATCGTGGAATGGGAAACGGCGCCAACGGTTTCGGGTCGCACGTATCGGGCTGGGCCCCGGTCCGTTGTGATTCTTTTCGCCCGAGAGAGAGATGGGGCAAGTCCGCGCACGCAATGAGAATTGAATCCGGCATGGAGAAGAGTGCCAGTTTATTTCAGGAGGGCGAACGCACATGGGAACCGCACTCGCGGAATCGTAATGGCGAATGATGAATCCAGCCAGCGCATCCGTCGTCAATGGAAATGGAGGATTGCAGAAGATACTTGTTACATCTCCCAGCGCCGTAGGGGAGATGTACCTGCACGGCGCTCACATCACCTCATGGAAGCCCGCAGGCAGAGAGGAAGTGCTGTTTCTCAGCACGCAGTCGCGATGGGAGGACGGGCGCGCGATTCGAGGAGGCGTACCGATCTGTTTCCCCTGGTTTGCGGACAAAGCGGACGACCCCAACGCGCCGGCGCACGGATTCGTGCGGACGAAGGCGTGGCAACTGGACTCGATCGCGCAGGTCGAGGATGGCGTCCGGGTCAGCATGTTCACCGAAAGCGGCGAAGATACGAAGCGATGGTGCCCCGCCGATTTCCAACTGGGGTATCGCGTCATATTCGGTTCCGAGCTGAGCCTCGAGCTGGTGGTAACGAATACAGGAAGAACACCATTGCGCTTCGAGGAAGCCCTGCATGCGTATCACCGAGTGGAAAATATACTGAAGACGCGAGTGGCGGGCCTGGACACGATTCAATATATCGATAAGACCGACTCGAATCGGAGGAAGATTCAGAATGGCGAGATCGCCATCGTCTCGGAAACCGACCGCGTGTACATGAACACAAGCGGTGCGATCAAATTGGAAGATCCCGGCTTGCGCCGCCGCACGCACGTTGCGAAAGAGAATTCACGGACGACGGTTGTATGGAATCCATGGATGCAGAAAGCGCATTCCATGCCGGATTTTGCGGATAACGAATGGATCCAGATGATCTGCATCGAAACCAGCAACGTCTCCGATTTTGCCGTAGATCTCGCGCCTGGCCAGCAACACAGAATGAAAGCGATCGTCAGGGTCACCGATTTCTGATTTCACGGAGCGGTTCAAATTATTACAGTACGGAGAGCGGTACGGGATCCATAGACGCCGCAAAGCTTGAAGCGCTAGAAGACATCGCCTTGGCGATCAGGAGCACCGCAGCAACGGGCTAGTAGTTTAATGTAGAATATCCCTGCACCCGAAAACGGAAAGCCGCTAAGCTCCTTGCAATTGACAAGCGACTTAGGTTAGCAAACTTCGTTTGTACCGACCTCGGTACTTCGTACCATGATGTAGGGCCCGACATTTTTTGATTTTGGGACGGTATCACTCCCATTCACGGGCCCAAAATTCTATGCTGATCGAGGCCACCACCAGCTCAGGCCCCAACGGTGTTTGATTTCTTCGCGGCGGGTGGCAGGAGCTTTCGATCGATCAGGGACTGCATCGCGTTACGGAACGAGTCCTCGGTGTCAATCGTCCTTGTGAACCCAGCCTGGCGCAGCTTGATGGTGCTTACGAAGGCCCGAGGTCCTTCCGGGGCGCCGTAGGCGAACGCGAAGTCCGCGTGCTGGTCCCCTTGGCCAACCAGCTGCCGCAGGTTCCGCGAACGAAGATCGTACTTCGCGACGATATGGTCCCAGACATCCGCGTTTTCCTTGAGGTAGGCTGCCATGCTCGTTGGCATGTCCGGCCCGGTTTCGACACCGAGGGTTTCGGCCAGGGCCGGCCACACATTGCGCCACTCGAATACATCGCCATTAGTGATGTTGAACGCCTCGTTCGCCGCTTGGGGCGACTGCGCAGCCCAGACCATCACGTCCGCGACGAGGCCTGCGTCGGCCGCCTCCCAGACGAACGGCGGACCACCAGGAAAACTGAACGGTTCACCCTTCTCGCGGCGGATTGCCGCGTAGACACCGATAGCAGGGAGTACGTTCAACGCGCCTGGGGTAGCTCCGGTGACGAGCTGGGGACGCAGTGCCGTGTAGTTGAACCCG
>Ga0210409_10001145_pt1 | contig 36241 bp, 26 predicted proteins | sample IncBWH17MmetaG_FD_161649 | JGI IMG/M metagenome (GOLD analysis project Ga0210409, IMG submission 161649) | Forest soil microbial communities from Barre Woods Harvard Forest LTER site, Petersham, Massachusetts, United States - Inc-BW-H-17-M | ecosystem: Environmental > Terrestrial > Soil >... | reverse complement strand
CGCATAGCCGGGGGCGGCTGCGAGCAGATTTTGCGAGAGATTGGCTTTGGCTTCACCGAGCGACCAACGAATGCCGCCGGCGAGAAGATTGAGGTGAAAAGGATTTTCCCAATTTTCCGGGCGATCGCCGAGGGCGGTGAAAAAGACGCGACCTTTACCTTGCATGCGGGCCCAGACGACGGGATAGGGGCGGCGCTGGTAGCACTCGTTCTTGAGCATGCCGGTGTCGACGGTGCCGATCACGTGCATATCGGTGGCGAAATCTTTCAGGGAATACCATTCTTCGTTGAAGGAGACGGGCGACTGAACGCCTTCTAGTCCGGGGAAAGAGGGATCGTTGATGATGATGTTGGCGGTCTGCAGACGCGGGTCGCGGCCATGGATGATGAACTCACCGCCGAGCATGCGAAGGTACGGATCGGATTGCGCGCCGTGGGCGATGTAGCGATTGGAGAGATCTTCCTTATCAGGTTGCGTGTGGAAGGTATCGCTGGCAGCGTGACAGCCGACGAAACCTAGACCTTGCTCGATGGAAGTGAGAAGGGCCTGCTTTCCGGCGGGGGACATGGGGGGATTTTTGTCGGTGGCGGACTGCGTGAGATCTCCGGTGGTGAAGAAAAAGACGGCTTGGTGGGCGTGAAAATCTTTTGAGTCAAAGATGCGGCCGTCTTTGGTGCAGGTGACTGCGAAGCCGTTCTTCTTGCCGAGTTCGGTGATGACGGTTTCCGCGATACTGAGATTGTCGCCCTGGCGCTTTACCACCTGGTGTTCGAAGCCGGAGGATTTGGTGAAGACGAGAAGAGATTTGGTTTGCGCGGGCAAGAGGCGCGGAGGCAGCGAAAGGCAGGCGCCGGCAGCGGCGATGTTTTGAAGAAATGTGCGGCGATCGGAGCGATGGGTCATTTTATGTTCCTCACGCAGACGAATTGCGAGCAACGGCGCGGGACATTGTATACCTGAGTGCGCATGGGGAGCGGGTGATTTTTTGTGGAAGATTGCGGCGGCTTATTGGAAAGTCACAACGAGGGTGACACTGTGACTGACGGCATCGGGGCCAAAACCGCCGCTGGCCGTCACGGTGACGACGGTGGAGGTTCCAGGGCTAGCGGCCGCAACCGCCGGAGTTGCGGATGAGGATGAGCCGCCGCAGCCGGCAATGCCAGTCAGCAAGCAAAGTACAACGAGTGCGTACACAGGTAAGTAGCGGCGATTTCTGAACCAACTAAGAAGAAATACAAAGACGATGCTCAGCGCGGCGATCGGACCAGTGAGGATGCGGTGACGACGGAGCGCGGCGACGGTGACGGCGCCCTGGGTGCCGGATTTGGTGATGGTGACTTTTGCAGTTGCGGGGGTGAAGCCATCGAGAAGCAATTGCGCCGGCTGCACGGTGCAGGTGGCAGGGGCAGATAGACCGGAGCAGGTGAAGGAAACCGTTCCGAAGAAGGCGAGACCCGGACCAGGGCTGACGAGGAGGGTGGTCGTGCCTGGTGTGGAGGAAGAGGCGGTCACGTTCCCAGGATTGACGGCGATTTGGAAATCGGGATTGCCGATAAATAAGGTGCGTGCGAGTGAGGTAGAAGCGTTGAAGTTGGCATCGCCGGAATAAACAGCGGTGATGGTGTTGGATCCGTTGGATAGTTGCTTTGTGTTCAAAATGGCTAATGAGTTTTGTAGATTTACCGGATTTCCAATGGGTTGTGAGCCTGAGAAGAACTGCACCGTGCCGGTCGGCAGGGCGACGCCATTCGAAAAAACCGCGGCTTCGAGAGTGACGGGAATATTTGGTGGCGCGCCGCTGGGAATAAGCAGAAATGTTTGAGTTATTCCTTTTGCGACGGTGACCGTGACTGCGCCGGATGCGCTGGTGGCGAAGCTTGGGTCGCCGGAGTAGCTTGCGGTGAGTGTATGAGTGCCGACGGCGAGTGAAGTTTCCTGGGCAAGAGCGCTTCCTTGGATGCTGAGGGGCACGGTCATCAGAGTGGCTGTGGTTCCGTTGAAGGTATCTGAAAATGTGATTGTACCGGTGGCTGCGCCTTGACCGGACGCTCCGGCTACGGTGGCTTGAAGAAAGAAGAAGTCGCTGTAAGTGGTGAATGTGGAGGGAGCCAGGTTTCGGTCGAGCGTGGAAAGCGTCGTGGTGCTGGGTTCCGCGGTAACGATAACGGGTACGGGAGTGGAGGTGCTTGGGCCGAACTTGGAGTCACCTCCGTAACTTGCCGTGACGGAATAGCTTCCTCCCGGCAGCGTGAAGATCGCGGTGGAGATGGCGCCAGCGTTCAACATTCCAAGATTGACGGTTTGGGAGCCTCCGGTTAAGAGGGACACGTCTCCTGTTGGCGTGTCGCTGCCGCTCAGGGGAGCTACGGTGGCGGAGGCGATGACGGATTGACCGTGGACTATGCTGACGGGCGAAGGGGAAAGTTGCAGCGTGGTTTTTGTAGAGGCAAATGTAATATTTTTCCAATTGGCGACGAGGTTGGCGGCGTTGACGGAGCCCAGGCCGGTCGCTAAATCATATCCCGGCGTCGCGGGATAACCGATCTGCCCGGGAACGTTGCTATTGCCTTGCGTGATGTCGTTGAAGATGCATGTGCTCTGAGGAGGCGCGGTGGAAATGCAATTCGCCGCGTTCGGACCGGCGTTCTGTACAGCGGCTAGAGGGTAGAGGACGAAATTGGCCTGACCTTGCCTGGAATTTGTTTTTTGGTTGACCAGCGCCATGATGGCGGCAAAGGTGGGGGTGGAAGCGGAAGTGCCGCCAACGACGAAGGCATTGATGAGCTGGCCGGAACTGTTGGTAAGGCAAATGCCGTCTTGACACAATAAGTATCCATCATGCGATGCGGCTGCGCTTAGCGATACGTCGGGAAGGTCGCGTTGTCCGTCAGACGGAACGCCGGGCCCTGCTTGCCAGGCCGGCTTGGTATAGAGCGAGCTGGGGCCGCCGCTGCTGGCGAATAAGTTGACGAAGCCGCATTGATTCGGGTCCGCACAACTCTCATTCCAGACGACTTCGGGTATGTAGCCGAGGGCGGAAGATTGATCCGGGCCGTTGGTGGCGGACCAATATTGGCTGTCCGCGCCGTTTTCGTTGAACTGCGTGCCGCCCACGGCGATGTTGAAGGGAGTGGAGGCAAGCCCGCTCACGGCAGAGCCGCCCTTCCCGGTTCCAAAATTGGGGTTGTCGCAGCCAGCGGGACCGTTGTCGCCCGTCGAGACAACTACGGTGATGCCCTGAGCGGCAGCTTGTGCCCACAAATTATTGTAGAAAGCGTTTTGCGCCGGGCCGAGAGCGGCCTCGCATAAGCCGAAGCTCATACTCAGAATGGGGGAGATGTTGTTGTCGACAATGTATTGAGCGGAGAGATCGGCTCCATCGGTGGTGTTGGTGCTGGCGGAGACGACAAAATTGATTTTTGCTTTCGGCGCGATGGCTCCGGACCATTCGACGTCGAGGTCCGCTTCGGTCTCGTCGCCAGATCCCAGGGCGTTCCCCGGATCTGGGCCGTCCAGAATGACAGTAGGATCGTTTGGGGGCAGGCCGAAGGCAATGCGAAAAATCTGAATGTCGGAGAGATTGATGTTGTTGCGGCCAACGATAGCGATACTTTGTCCCGTGCCGTCAATTCCGATCTTGTAGAGGGCCGCGGTGTTAAAGATTTTGGAGAAGTCGCCTGGACTTAAGTAGTGAAATACCCCGGCGGCGCCGTTGAAAGTGAAGCTTGGCTGCCATGCGCTGGTGTTCTCGATTCGGGTGACAGCCCCAAGCGCGCGTACCGGGGCACGCTTATGGAAATCATGGAGGGCGCTCACACCGGCCACTACTGCCGCGAACGCCGCGGGAATTTGCGGGTCCAAGACGTTTGCGTAGTGACTCTTTGTAGCGACTACAAAGGAATGAATCGGAGTATGGAAGGCTTCCTTCACCTGCGCTGCCGTTCCCGAGAACTCGATGCTCATGCCGCCGCGTGCGATACGGTTGACGCGAAAGCCGTGGGACTGTAGCCAAGCCGTCAACGTTTGCCGGTCTGATTTGGAGGGACCGAAACGATCCGCGAATTGTTCAGGTGAGAGCCATGCGTGAAAGGTGGATGAGGATCTGTCTTGCTGGCGGGCGATCAGTTCCTGAAGGGCGGATTCCGCGGCGGCTTCGCGCTTCAGGACCAACAGCATGCGTTCCATTGGAAGGTCCGGCGGCGCTTCACCGCGATCGTTGGCGGGCGTAGCAGCGGGGTGGCGATTGCCTTTCAGAAGGATGAGCGAGGATTCATCGATGGGGCCAATGCGGCTTGCGCGTTCCGGGATTTGGGCGTGCGCGGGTCGCGAAGAGGTGAGAAAAACAGAGGTGGAAACAAGTGCGGCTAGGGCCAGCTTCGGGTAACCGAGCATGGGGTACGTTATCCCTTACTTACGCCGACCCTTCCTGACTCGCTGCAGGCGGTTTATAGCTGAAATTTCCGGTTGCGCACAGCGAAATTTTGGCGAAGCTGGCTATTGCACATCTAGGAAGGTCCGCGCGTGGCGAGAGAATTCGGGAGGACGGTTTCGGAGGAAAAACATCTTGCCAGTTGCGTGCGCCAATCTGGGAGGGCGACGCCAAATGTCCGCATCAGGAGAACATTTGAGAGAACCGAGTAGGCAGGGCGACGCGTTTGCGAGCGAAACTCTTCTGTTGAAATGGGGAGCACACGGCGTGCGATGAGCGGACGTCCACCGGTTGCTGAGGTGAGCCATGCCAGGGCTTGCGGCGCGTGAGTCGCTTGCTCGAGGATGGCCTTCGCAAATTCAAACCACGTGGTGTGGCCCGTCGCGGTCATGTGGTAAGTACCAGTGATCGGCGAAGGAGCGACTTCCCTATTCGTAGGAGCAATCGCGCCGGCCACGATTCTTGTGGCGGCTTGAGCCAAGTCAAACGCACAGGTCGGAGCGCCGACCTGATCGTCGACGATCTTCAATTCCTCGCGTTCGGTGGCAAGCCGCAATATTGTGAGCAGGAAATTTCGTCCGTGAGTGGCGTAGACCCAGGAGGTACGAAATATCAAGTGGGCGGCACCTGAATCGCGAATGGCTTGTTCGCCGGCGAGCTTGGTTCTGCCGTAGGCGTTGAGCGGATTGGGGGAATCTGACTCGACGTAGGGAGTCTTTTTCGATCCGTCGAAGACGTAGTCGGTCGAGAAATGAACGAGCATGGCGCCGAGCTTTTTCGCTTCCAGAGCAAGCAACTGGGGGCCGTCGGCGTTGATTGCCAGCGCGTCGGACTCGTCGGTTTCCGCCGCGTCAACGGCCGTGTAGGCGGCTGCATTGACGACCAGTTGTGGCTTCGCATCGCGCATCACGCGGCGGATTTTTTCGGGTTTGCGCAAATCTAGATCGTCACGATCGGGCGCGGTCACTTCACCCAGTCGTGGCAGCGATCGATTGAGTTCGGAGCCTAGTTGGCCGGTCTTACCCGTGAGCAGAATCGTGGGTTTCATCGCGATGGGCGGGGGAGCGTGCCACGGGAGGAGATGGAGTGACTGGCTTGTTGGAAGGCGGCTCGAATGCCGAGGTCCGCGAACTCAGTACGGCGGTGAGATTCGAGAAAGGAGCGCAGCGAGTGGGGGTCGACTAGCGGGGGTTCAAAGATGCGTGACCAAGAGGTTTCGATTCGTTGCATCTGCACAGATATTACGCATGTTGCTTCTCGGTTGGCAACTTCGAACCAAAACCTGCGATGGCGTTGAGCGCATTGTCGCGATCGCCGTAGTATTTCTCATAATAGGAAAGATATTCACCGGCCCGCACGTCGGCAAGCCACTTGCCATTGTCTTGATACCATTGGATGGTCTGGCGGATGCCGTCTTCCAGCGGCACTCCCGGTTTCCAGGCAAGTTCGGTCCGGATTCTTGTGCAATCTAGGGCGTAGCGGCGATCGTGGCCGGGGCGGTCCGCGACGTAGCGGACCAGGGTCTCCGGCTTGCCTATCAGACGGAGCAGACGCTGGGCAATCGAAAGATTCTCTTCCACATGCGATCCGCCGATGTTGTAGACCTCGCCGATTCTCCCTCGCTCAAGGACTGCCAGAATTCCACGACAATTGTCCTCCACGTGCAGCCAGTCGCGCTGCTGCTTCCCGTCGCCATAGATGGGAAGTGGCTCGCCTTGAAGCGCATTGGTGATCATGAGGGGCAAGAATTTTTCTGGAAATTGATAGGGGCCGTAGTTGTTTGAGGAACGCGTGATCAGGGCAGGAAATTTGTAGGTGCGCACGTAAGAGCGAATCAAGAGGTCTGAGGAAGCTTTGGAGGCGGAATAGGGGCTGCTTGGCTGGAGCGGAAAGTCTTCGTCGGCGTAAGTTCCAGGTGGAATATCACCGTATACTTCGTCAGTGGAGATATGAACGAAGCGCGAAACGGACAGCCTGCGAGCAACCTCAAGAAGAGTGAAAGTGCCGGTGACGTTGGTTTGAATTACGGGAGCAGGCTCGTAGATGCTGCGGTCGACGTGCGATTCAGCGGCGAAATGGATGACGGCATCGCAACCACGCATCGCAGCCTCCACGGCTGGCGCATCGCAAATGTCGCCTTTCACAAATTGATAGTGTGGATGACCAGCAACAGAATGCAGGTTCGCAAGATTACCTGCATAGGTGAGTTTGTCGTAGTTGACGATAGCGAGATCTGTTTTGACCTGTAGAACATAGCGGATGAAATTGGAGCCTATAAAACCAGCGCCGCCAGTCACCAAAATCTTCACCGGACTGCTTCCTGGCTCAGGGCGGGCTCTGCATTGGGCATCTTATTGGCGCCCGTTTCCGCAACAAGATTGTTGGCGCGCAAAAGCGATTCGAAGGTTCCGGCGTCCGTCCACCAACCTTCAAGAATTTCATAGGTCAAGTTATCTTCCTCGATATAGAAATTATTAACATCGGTAATTTCCAGCTCGCCTCGCCCGGATGGTTTGAGGCGGCGAATTTTCTGGAACACGGTGGCGTCGTACAAATAGATCCCAATGACCGCGAAGTTCGATTTCGGAGTACTCGGCTTTTCCTGTATGCCGACAACGCGGTCACCCCGAATCTCGGCGACTCCAAAACGCTCGGCGTCTTGAACTTCCTTTAGGAGGATTTTTGCGCCGCGCCTCTGTTTTGTGAAGTTTTCGGCAGCCTTGCGAACGTTATTCTCTATGATGTTGTCGCCAAGCACGACGCAGATGGGCTCGCCATCGGCGAAATGTTCCGCTAGACCCAAGGCTTCGGCGATGCCGCCCTCGCCGTCTTGGTAGGTATAGTTTATGTGCTTCAACCCAAAGTCGCGCCCATTGCCCAGGAGTCGCAGAAACTCTCCCGCGTTTTTGCCGCCTGTAACTAGAAGGATCTCCCGGATGCCGGCATTGACGAGCGTCTGGATGGGGTAATACACCATGGGCTTGTCATAGACCGGAAGCAGATGTTTGTTTGTAACCCGCGTAAGCGGGTTCAGGCGGCTACCCGTACCGCCGGCTAAGACCACACCCTTCATTCACTTCTCCTGTTTGAATCTTCCACAGTTTTGAGGCTCATGAACTTGTCGGTCTAGTTTATACGATAATTTAACGGCTTACAGGTTAATGGCTACAACGCCATGGCGGAAGTGGCGTAATTCAGGTAGCCCGCGGATTGAAGATAAGAATGCAAGCCCGCCTCCCAGGTTCGGAACGAATTTAGGCCGTGCTTCTTAAGTTCGTGGTTCTCAAGAACGGAATATTTTGGCCGGGGGACCTTTGCCGGGAACTCATTTGAGGAAGCAATCTTGAGGTTGGCTTTAGTCTTGGTAATATCGAATATAGTTTTTGCAAATTCATACCATGAACAGCTTCCCTCGGCAGTGGCATGATATAGGCCAAATTGCTCGGATCGGCTCAGCAACGTGATTTGCCGGGCCACGTCACCCGTGAAAGTGGGGCTAACGAACTCGTCGTTCACCACCCTCACCTCATCGCGCTCGCCGGCGAGCTTGAGCATAAGGTCCACAAAATTACGGCCGCCCTTAGCGCGGCAAGGGTGAGTGCCAAACAAGGCAGAAGTTCGAAGAATAAAGTATCTCGGAGTCGTGGCTCGGATGAAGAACTCGCCGGCTAATTTCGTATTGCCATAAACGTTGAGCGGAGCGGCCAAGTCGGCTTCAAGATAGGGTTGCATCTTCGCGCCATCGAAGACGTAATCGGTGCTGACATGAATCAACACAGCTTTGATTTCATGCGCAATCAGAGCGAGGCTGCGGGCGCCAATCGAGTTGACTGAATAAGCTTCGAGAGGTTCCCGTTCACAGTTTTCGACATGATGCATTGCAGCGGTATTAACGATAACTTCGGGTTTGACGGCTGCCAACAAGCTGCGGACGATCTCCAACGAACGAATGTCGATATGGTCGCGCGTCAAGGCCACGACCTCATCGCCATTACGCGTGAATTCGTCAACGACATCGGCCCCCAACTGCCCATTGGCTCCGATCACAGCTACTCTCATACGGCGGTGCCTATGGAACGAGCGAGCACTGGTGCGGGAACGACGTTTTCGAAAGACTGAAAAGTTTGAATATTGTAGTAAGCGGGATTGTTCCAATCTGAGAACTTGTCCATCTGCTTGATCAGATGTCGCACGATGCTGCGAACATCATCACAGGGATGAAAACTGAGGACATTCTTCGCTTTCTCAAAACTGACCTTATAGTTCCGAACATCTTGGATATTACGAATTGTCAGACCAACGTTTACCCCGAGCTCTTGCTCGATCTCTGACTTAACGAGGTCTCCCACTTCACCGACCGTGTAATTGCCAGACGCGATGTTGAAGATGCCCGATATGGTCTCGTGAGCTTCAATCGCGCGCGTGTATGCACTGATTGCGTCTTCAATGCCAAGGATAGGTCTCCAGATCGATGGATTGTTTATGGTAATTGCGCCGAGGCGCAACGCGGCCGCGAACATAGTGTTCACGATCAAGTCGAGGCGCATTCTGGGACTGTACCCGGACACCGTCCCCTTACGCAGAGCGATGACTGAGAAATCGTCGTCAACGAGATTCATCACCGCTTGCTCGCCCTGCAGCTTGGAAATACCGTACGGGTAGGAGGAAGATACGGTTCGCCCCTCGTCATAGAGTTCGTTCACCGTATAGCCGTAAACTGAACAGGAGCTGGCATAGATATAGCGCTTTACGCCAGCTTTCTTTGCCGTGTAGGCGAGATAGGCGGGCGCAGCCGCATTGTAGATAAAATTCTTGCTGGGCGAATACTCGGCCATGGGGTCGTTAGACAGGCCAGCCAAGAAAATTACTTGGTCATACTCTTTCAGATCTTCTGAGGTGACTTCAAACAAGTCCTTGCTGACGATGCCAGCTTCAAGAGGCAAGTAATTGCCGAACCAGAATAGATCGACGACATCGACCATGTAACCACGGGCGAGCAATCTAGGAATGAGTGCCGACCCCACGTAACCTGCTCCCCCAGCAATTAACAATCGCATGGTTCATCCCCCCCTTTTTTCAAGCATTCACGGCTTGGGCGCAATATGACAAACATTTCGCGTGCGGAGAAGCCAACCACTGAGCAAGTGTCTGAGCTTTCTGGTCCTTTTCCGAAACGAGGCTGGGTCGTACCGGCCATTCGATCGCAATGTCGGGATCGTCCCAGCGAATCGCCGATTCGGCCTTAGAATTGTAAATTCCGGTGCAGTTATATTGGACTTCGACATCGTCCGTAAGGGCGAGAAAACCTCTGCCAAAACCAGCCGGCGCCCAGACCTGCCTTCGGTTTTGAGGGTTAGCCTCAATCCCTACCCACTTGCCGAGAGTCGGAGAGCCCAGCCTGACATCGACTGCAACGAGAAACGCTGTCCCTCGCGTCACGCGCATGAGTTTCGCCATGGGGGGATCCCATTGGAAGTGTAGTCCGCGCAACACGCCTTTCTTCGAATGCGAATGATTTTGCTGAACAAAATTATCTGGCAGGCCCAGCTCACGGAAACGGTCGGCTCGATAGGTCTCCATAAAGAATCCACGATCATCCTCAAAGACTTGAGGCACGATTACCATCACTTCACCAAAGTGATGAGACTCAATAGTTAACGCCATCTCTTCTCCTCGTAAACGTAACAATGGTATTACCGGGAAATCTGTGGAGTGTGTGCAGCCATTGAAATGGATGACTGGGATACCGATGCTTCGCGCTTGCGGGCGTGGAACGCAATTGGCCGAGGCAACTTATCTTCCCTCGGCCCGCAAAATTGCGGGCAGGGTGCTCCATAGGATCTTCAGATCGAGGAACAAATTCCAGCTCTCAATATATTCGAGATCTAATGCGACACTTGTTTCAAAGGAAGGATCGTATCGGGCCTTAACCTGCCACAGGCCTGTCATGCCAGGCTTTACATCCAAGCGGCGGAGGTGCTCCAGATCATACCGCTCAAAGTCGTCGACAGGATGGGGACGCGGACCGACTAAGCTCATATCTCCCATAAAGACATTCCAAAGCTGCGGCAACTCATCGAAACTGAATTTACGTAGCCAACGACCGCAACGGGTAATTCTGGGGTCATTATTTATCTTAAAGAACGGGCCGTTGCGTTCGTTCTTGTCGCGCAAAGAGTTCTTCTGTTGGTCGGCTTCCGTGACCATCGTGCGTAGCTTGTAACACCGGAATCTACGGCCCTTCCACCCGACGCGTGGCGCTAAGTAGAATGCAGGGCCAGGCGAGTCCAATCGGATCCACAAGGCAGTCAATGCAAGGATGGGCGCTGCCAAAATCAGGCTCAAGAGCGATCCGATAACATCGAATGCTCGCTTTACGGCCAGACCGAACGCGGGAATCGGGTGCTCGTGGAGATCCATAACCGGAAATCCACCTATCTTGTGAAGAGCCGCGCGCCATCCTAGACCGTCGTAAATGTCGGGAACGACGTGCAGGTTGAGTCCTAAGCGCCGCGCCTCCAGAAAAGTTTCCTTGACCAACTCACTGTCTGCGGGCAGCGTGACAAAGAGTTCATCGACGAAATGCGACAGAGCCACCGCGCGGAGGTCGCGAACGGTGCCCAACACGCTGGGGTCTCCATTCTTGTGAGTGTCGAGAAAGCCGCATACGGCGTAGCCTAGGTGAGGATTCTCCGTAAACCACGAGGCCAGGCCCCGGCCCATTTTGCCAACTCCTACCACTAAAACCCGGGAAATGCCGATGCCGCGCAGAGTTCTTTTGGTGACTATCTTTTTCTTTAGATATCGCCAGCCAGAAAGGCCCAGGAAGTTCTGAACACCGGCTACGACGACAACAACTCTGGAAATGTCTTTATATCCGGATATGAAAATAAACAGGACCAGAAGGACGGTAGCGATTCCAGTGGCCTTAGCGACTCGAAACGTCTCGTCTAGCAAGCTTCGATCTCGCGGTGTTCGATAGAGGTCTTGCGTGACACACGCGAGAACCACGAGCGCGGCTGATAACAGAAAGAACCCGACATAGGTTTGACCTGGCGATGTGCGAAGGAGTTGACGGAGTTGGGCAATGGAGTGCGGTATTTCGAAACGAAGGCAGAAGATTGAGATTCCGCCCAAGCAGACTAAAAGGAAGTCGATAGCGGCATAAGCTATTCGAACGTGAGGGCCGTGAGCCAAACTTCGGCCACGGCCGGGTACACGAGACTGCTTCGGAAGGGGAGCCACACGGTCGAACCCGTCAATTTGTGCCCAGTCCACAGCCACGTTAGCCGTGTCGCGCTGGCTACGAACGCCGGTGCTACCCATCAATATGGTCTCCTATAAAGGTTTGCTGCTAGAGGGTGTCCAATCGGAGTCGCAACAGAGTTGCATGCCTTCACTACGATAACCAGAGGAACCAAATTTCGGTAGCCAATCGATGCACATTGCGATGGAAATTTAGGCTTGAGTCCCGGCGAACCGTTTATTCGTGCGGCGCATGGTCATGAGAAACAGCCGTTTCCATGCGTTGTGAAACACTCAACGTTGGAATCGACTCAGGGCAGACGGTAGATATCGGCGTTACGTGTGAATGAACTCGGGTAGGATCGTCGTTCGCTGCCAACTGGAGGAAGAGCTCCTCATATTGATCTGTAATCCCGTCCCACGTGTAGGCTTCGCGAATGCGTTGCGGAGCGCGAGTCCGATACGCAGACGCAACTTCCGGATGATCTTCAATGTGCTGCCACTTTCCGGCGAGATCGAGTGGATCGCGTTCGAAGAGAATGCCGTAGTCTTGAAGAACCTCCGCGTTGAAAGGGGTATTCAAGGCCAGCACACAATTGCCAGATCCAAGTGCAGTTAACAGTGATGGATTTGTCCCACCCAAACTGTGCCCGTGCACATAAGCATAAGCATTGCAGTGAAGCTCCTTCACATGATCCGGATCCCCGATGTGCCCGATAAAACGAACACGCGGATCGCTGGTCTGCTTTAGGCGTTCTACAAATTCGCTGCGATAGTTCGCATCGCCGGCAATCGCCAGGACTCTTGAAGTCCGTAACCTGGCGAACTCACGCAGGATCAGATCCGCATTATTCTCCGGCACCATGCGACTTAAGATCAGGTAGTACTGAAAAGGTTCTAGGCCATACCGCCGGACCACTGAAGGGTCGCTCGTCTGAGCGGTGTTCGCGCCGTAGGCTATACACGTACTTGGGGTGCGAAACTCATCAAGATAGATCCGCTGCATTTCCTGTGCGTCTGTCACAACACCGGTCGGGCAAATTCGTCCGACAAATTTTGCGTTCAAATAAAAGTAATACTTGCCCAATTTCCCCCACTTGTCCCGTTTCCAATCTAACCCGTCCACGTTAATGGCCACGGTCTTGCCCAATAAGCGCGGCAGAATACAGTGAAATGAATTCACCAGGTTTACGACAAAAATCACATCCATTCGGCGAAACAGCACGTGTAACATCGACACCAGGGTATGCGTAAACGTGCCCATCGTTTTGGTTTCGATGCTTGGCAGGTAGACAAGCCGCACTCCCTTATAGGTTTTTGGCCGCTGCCTAAAGAGACTGCTCCGGCAATAGACAAGCACGTCGTGTCCTCGTGCCGCTAGGCGCGGCGCGATTTCGTTGATAAATACCTCATAGCCACTGTAGGTGTGCGGAAATCCGCGTGAACCCAGCATTGCAATACGTAGAGGGCGCTGCGGAGTCGATCGCATCTCTTTCGATGTTTTTTTCACTATCGGATTCAAGCGCGCCGGTCTTCGGCTGCAACCTGGCCAGATTGCGGGGCCGCGCCGTTTTTTTTGTGGTGCGAGTGCCCGTTAGGCGTAAATCGTATTCCAAGCTTCGCCCGGCAGCCGTCCCAGAATCCTTGCGCCATTTTTGTGAGACAAGCCGCCTTCTCGGGGCTGAAGAACAACACAGCGCCTGCATGGCGGGCCAGATGACCTAAAACAAAACTCTTTGTTCCAATGGTCGGATAAAGATGCCAGCCCGCGTAGGCAAAATTTCGGCTGTTGTAATATTCGCGCCAGGGTGCGTAGCTCGTCCATAAACGTGAACGGCCTGCCCAGACCTTCCGCGCATTTCCAATTTCGTGGTCCAGTTCGGCTGCGGGGATCACAGCGATCTTGTAGCCATTCAATCGGGCGCGCAGTGAATACTCGTAGTCGAAAAAATCCATAAAAAAGTCTGCCCGTGGCAGACCTATCTTCCCGACTAGCTCGCCCCGGACCAGACAGCCAGAGGCAATAATCAAATCTGCAAACCACAAAGGATTCTGCATGTAGTTAGCGCTTGGTTTTACAAACCCGTTCCGCCAGAGCAACGGTGGATAACATGTTCCCGTCTTTTGGTGCACCGGCATGGGTGCGACTATCCCGACTTCCGCCTGAGTGCCGTTTAGAGAGCCAATTCCGTCAAGCAGGTTAGCTAGCACAAAGGTGTTTGGCACACTGTCGTCGTCAAAAGACCAAACCCAATCATGCCGCTTCTCCAACGCAGCATAGCCAAGGCCTCTTGCCCACGCGCCTGCAGCACCCACGTTCGCTTTCATGCGCAAAACAGTGACTTGCGGGTATTGCTGGGCCAGCATGTCGCTGGTGCCGTCCGTGGATGCATTGTCGACAACGATAATTTCTTGCAGCGCGCGAGATTGTCTCAGCAGGGCATCTATCTGGCGCGGCAATATCTTTGCGCCGTTATATGCGATCGTTACGCTGGCGATTGACTGGCTCATGCCTTTTCCGCCTCAACGTGCTTCGCGGCATTCAGAGTGGTGCTATGACGCTGGAGAGAATCAGTCGCAGGTCTCAGACGAATTCCCAACCGTCCCCGCAAGCCGTCATGGAACCCTTGGATCATCCTTATGAGACATTGCAGCTTATTGGTGCTGAAAAGGAGCACTTGCGCGGCATGTATGGCTAAATAACGAGCGATCGAACGCTTTGCACCACTACTTGGCAGCAGCGACCAAGCCAGGTAGGTTAGATTCCGGCTAAGATAATATTCCCGGAAGGGAGGATGATTTGTCCAAAGCCGCTTGTGACCTAGTAAATCAATTTTGCGCCCCTTCCCGATCTCGTGGCCCAGTTGGGCTGCCCTGACAACGGCGATCTTGTAACCGTGAGAGCGTGCGCGGAGGCAATACTCAAAATCAACGACGTCGATGAAGAAGTCAGAGCGGGGCAGCCCGATCTTTTCCACAACCTCGCCGCGAATTAGACAGCCTGACGCTATCACTAAGTCGGCAAACCATACTGGTTCCGACACCAGCTTGTCGGACGGTTTCACGAACCCATCGGCCCATAAATATGGCGTGTAGCAGGTCTCTGTTTCCCGGTGAATGGCCAACGGGGCCACGATCCCCACCTCACTGCCGAAACTGTCAACGGCGCTCAGCAATGCTTCGAGAGCGTGCGCCTCCGGCACGCTATCGTTGTCGAATGTCCAAATCCAGTCATACCGCTTCTCAAGGGCAGCGTAGGACAACCCAGCAGACCATCCTCCGGCCTGCCCGAGGTTTTGGGGCATTCGGAGAACAGTCACCTGCGGATACCGCTCAGCGATCATCGCGGCCGTTCCATCACTCGAGGCGCTATCCACGACAATCATTTCTTGCAACGGTCGCGTTTGCCCCAAGAGCGCATCCATTTGCCGCGACAATTCTCGCTCAGCGTTAAACGCTATTGTAACGCTTGCCACAGAATGCGTTTTCACTCTAGACCACGCGTGATCATCAGTCTTCTTAGCTATGCAAGCAATCCAGTTTCAAACAGCCTGACTCGATGTCGATACTGCTCTTGCCTTATATCGTTCGCGCGCACCTAGCTCGATTGATCTCACGGTAATCGATGGGCGCTTGATGATATACCCGAGACAGGAACCAAATGTTCCGTCGGGCATCGGAGATAAACCCAAGCCAGAACCTGCACCGATCAAACCAGGAGGATCTCCATTCCAAATCGAAGGGTCAAAAAACAATGATGCGATCTCGTGGTGATGCGCCTCGTGTGTAAACAGAATTCCGTTAAGAGATAAACGAGGCCACAGATGATTGACGCAACTCTTTAGAGATTCGCGCAAATCAACATCGCAAAAAACGAAGGCGACCGGTTCGGTGAATGTTGGGAGTGTACTATCAAAGTAGCCCTTAACGAGGGTACAGGTCTCCCAATCACCATATTTTTCAATGTTGGCCTTTACAGTATCCAGCGGGCCGCACCATGAGCCCTTATTGTAGACGTGAAATTCGCCCACGTTCATGGCCAGGTGTGTTGCATCGGATTCCTCCGGCTCCGGTAACCCCTCAAATGAGTCGAAAACGTATAGTTTGCGGCCCACGATTCTGGCCGCGTGTGAAAGGTTGACGGTCGTCCCGCCCATGTATGAACCGCATTCGATTACCGCTCCATTTACCGAAGAGGGTAGACGAAGGAGGGCGGAGATCATCGTCAATTGTTCAACGAAGCCGGTAGCAGAGGTTACGGAGAGCCTGTTACGAACGACACGGATAAGTAAGACGCTCTTTGTTAAGAATGATTGAGGTCCGCCATACAGATGACGCACAGCAAACAGAAATGAAACAATTCGGCTAATCATCCTAACTCGAATTGAGTCTGCGGGGCGGCTGGTATATCCTTTCGCGCCGCGGATCGAACCGTCATAACCTTGCCATAAATCGTCTTGCGATTACTTCGTGTATATAACAATCGCTTCGCCGCAAAATTTTGATAGTCCTAAGGACATCAAGCCTCGGTCGATGGCTCGAACTGCTTTCCAGAAGGGTCGCGAAACCAACGGCCGAGAAAGGTCGCGAGCGGGAAGACTCGTAAATCTTTTAAGCATGTATAGGATATGACGCTTGTGGACCTTGGTGATGGCGAATGGCGCCCCAAACTCCTCGATAGCTCGGCCCGTCAAATGCGTGTCACCGGCTTCCTGGCTTGGCATCGTCCAACGTCGAGCAAGGTTGATTAACGGATTGTCCCAAAGTGTTTCATGAAAAACCGCTCTGCCTCCTGGCTTCAGCACGCGGGCCAAATGAGATGCCGATTTAGGATATTTCACAACGTGATGGAGAACTCCGAAACCAACCACTAGGTCAAAGGATTCCGCCGGATAGTCAAGCTCTTCGGCATCCATCGCTCGGAAATAACATTGGAGACCATAGTTGCGTGCTGCCCAATTCGCCACCTCGATGCCTTTGGGCGACAAGTCGAATCCACTGACTTTGGCACCCAGCATGGAAAGATAAATTCCGAGCTGACCAGAGCCGCACCCGTAATCGAGAACCTTTAGTCCACGCACGTCCCCAATGAGACGCATCATCTCGGTTCGGGCGTCTCCCCAGTAGGCCCACCCTCCATTGCAGAACGGCTCAAGCTGAACGCGAGAAAAGAATTCACGGAACGCGGCAGCGCTTTCGGGAAACTCCCTCTTGGCGTTTTGCTCATACCAACTGTCGTGCCAAACTTGCTCGGACGCCTTAAGCGCACTGGCAGTTGATGTCATTGAGCCTCCCCAGAATCCAAGGCCTCTACCTGCCCCTTGATGTTCTGCAAGGGATTGAACCCAGACGCGAGAGGGTTCATAGTCGCTTGTCGAAGCGATAGCCCGAGGGGGAACCATACCCAGCAGTTCAACCTAAAATCAGTGTGCAAGATGAAAACGATCATCATTAGACTAAATGCAAGGATGATTCCAGAAGCGGCGTAGCTAAGCGATGACCGCTCACGCCACAAACGCCGAAAAGCACTCACAAAAAAACCGAGAAAGGACAAAAGAGCAACGATCCCGTACTGCCCTCCGAATGCTAGGTAAGAGGTCTCCAGAACGAGAGCGTTTTTGTCGGTATTAAGCGCCCGCCCGCCGATACTTCCTGGCCCGGTGCCGAACGGATGGTCGACTAGATATTGCATTCCGGTTGCTATCGTCTCTTTGCGCCACTGGGCAGAGGGATCCTGACCTGTCTTAGTGAAGAAGAGATAGTCGCTAAGTCCGAGAACGGGAATAGAAACAGCAAATAAAGCGAGAGCCAGCGTCGCGTAGAGAACCAGCCGCTTGGTCTGCTTCATGGCGATGGCCAGGACGAAAATTGCAACAGCCGCTCCCAACCAGGCGGAGCGGGTGACCGCACAGACCAGACCAGTTGCGACCATTCCACCGGCAAACCGACTCTCCCGATAGACCCACCAGATGATCAAGGTGATCATGCACAGCGCACCAAATTCTGGCGGCCCGAGCATTGTGGACGCCTCTCTGAGTCCTGAATATCCGGTGCCGTGAAAAGAACTTGTCAGGCCGCCGTACTCAACATCTATGGTGCTGCCTAAGGCCAAATACAGGAGAGTCCTAGGCTGGTCTCCGATCACAAAAAGTTCAAGCGTGCCCGCGACGGCAAGTACCCCAACGATCCATACCGCGCATTTTGCCCATAGGCGCTCCTGACTTGCAGTCAACACGGTGACGCGGCCCGCGAAATAGGGTAGGAGAAAAGCGAAGTCGTCCAGAAAAGCGAAATAATTCCCACCGAAGGCCTTGCGAATGACGCCAATAGCAAAGAAAGCGAGCAGGAACCAATCCGGGGCCGCCAGCCGAAGACCGTTGCGCCACCACAGAATGAGCACCAGCAGGAGTAAGAGCGGCTCCTTGGATTTTGAGACGACATCAATGAGCGGCACATCAAAGAACCTGCCACTCATCACGGCTAGAAACTCAAACGGCATCCAGGCGAGAAACAGTCCAAGGACAGCGGTCGGACGCTTTAAAAGTACCAACACCACCGCCGCGCCGATAATGGGGCCAATCACAACCCATGGCCGGAAGATCATAGACAGACCAAGGGCTGCAAGGACGACAAGGACCGCGATACTGATCCGAAACGACGCCCCGTACGGATTCTCTGCCAATTGGTCGTTCATCGTGAAGCTGCCGCATCCCAACGGTTTCTAGCCAGACACGCGAGCCGTGCAGGCTAGCACAGAATCCTCGTGTACCTCGTTACGCCTCGGATCAGGGAGCACGTTTCCTACCGCAACGCTCAACCGTCGCTCCAAGGCGTTGATTGAGACGTCTAGTGACCACTTGCTGCGGACAATTTCGTGCGCAGCATCGCTCATGCGGGCGTGAAGCACATCGTCGATCATTAACCGTTCAACTGCGTCGGCCATACTCTGCGGCTCGTGTTCGACCAAAATACCGTTTACTCCGTCCTGAATAGTCTCTCTGACGCCACCTTCTGCCACGGCTATGACAGGAAGCCCGCAGGCGTTGGCCTCGACCGGAGCGTATCCAAACGGCTCTAACCGCGAAGCGCAGAGCATCATCCTGGCCCGATTGAGAATATCAATGAGTTCGGCGTCCTCGATCCGGTGCTTGACCTCCAAGTTCACCCCGGACTGGTTCGCCAGCCTTTGTATCTGTTCCAGATAAGGCTGATAAATCATGTTCGCCACCAAGACCAGGTTGGGACGCACAGAAGCAGAAACTTTCGCCAGCGACTGTATGAGGAATTCAATATTTTTCGTGGGTAACAGAGCCGCCACGCTGACGGCAAACCCTTCGCGTTTTTTGTTCTGATTCACGAATCGATCGGTATCGACCCCCAGATAGCATACTTTTGCGTCAATCCCGAAGGCACGTAGAACGCTTTCGCGGGAAAAAAACGAATTGACCAGGATTTCGTCAAATGCCATGGCATTGATTCGTTCTTCCCGTGCCTGCACGCGGATGCCAGGAAGTTTTAGCCGGCGAACCAAGGCTTTTCGCCAGAAGTGACGATCTAACAAATCTCGCAAGGTCCACGATGTGGCCAACCAGGGCAATTCGGGTAAAGACTCGTAGAAACCTCTATTGGGCTCTTGTAGGTAGACAACGCTCGGAATCTTAACGAACCGCGCGATCGGCGGCGTATGAACGAACATACAACAAGCCGCGAACAAGAGATCGAATCCTTTCGCGTTGATCTGCTCAGCGCACTCTCGGCAATGCCGATCCATGGCTCTCAGCCTGGCCCGGGCGCTCCAGTGAAGCGGGCGCAACTTCTGCAGGAAGCCAGGCACGGATTCCAGGTGAGCCTTAAGCGTCAAAGGGACAACGTGCTCGCGGATGACATCAATTAGCGGCAAATACGTACGATCCGCAGTCGGGGGACACCACGCTTCTACTTCGTGGCCCCGCGCCACAAGCCCACGCACCTGGTCATAGAGAGCGCGCTTGCCCCCACCGCTTGGAAGATTGTGCCAAACAGCTATCTTCATATGAGCTTCGTCACGTTATAGTGCGGCTCCATAGTTTTTCCGCCGAAGTTCCGCGTCGAATCGCTCAAGGGATCCTGGAGAGCCCGCTCGACTTCAATCCACTGCGGTACCAGAATGCAAACCACGTAGGCGGCGATGGTCCCCAGGATCGCGCCGGTCACGCCAAGCCTCTGCACAAGTAATATCGTAAGCGCGATGTTCACCGCTGCCGCAGTGATGGAATAAATCATTTGCCCCCGCAATCTGCTGGAACTTGCCAGGATGCAGGATTGCGAACACGTCGCCGCATAGATGACGCACCAGATTCCCATCCAAAGCAAAAGGCCTGACGGGGGAACCGCGGCACTTCCAGCCCATTTCTGTATTATCCACCTGCCAAAAACAACCAGCGGCAGCGCAAGCAACAGAGTCGAAGCAACGGTGATTTTAAAGTTCATCCGAAAGCTTCGGCGGACCCATGCTCGATCACCCCGCGAAAACGCTTCGGCACAGGCCGGCCAATAAGAGGGGCCAGCTAGCAGTTGGAAAATCGTGGTATACGTGAACAATCTCCAGGTTACGCTGTAAGGCGTTACTGCCGCTGCACCAAGGTAGTGAGCAATGATCAGATTATCCGTCTGGAAGAGAACCAGTGCCGCAATTTGAATTACAAAGAACATTCCTCCCATCTTGGTTAATCTCTTGAGTGCCGCCCAAGTGACAAAGTCTAGGCGAGGACGCAACCATGGTTTGGACCAGCCGAATAGCCAAATTGCACTAACCATATTCACGAGCAACGCGGCACCGGATACCGCAATGACCAGGTATACCAGCCCTCCTTTTAGTTGCGTTACGGTAACCAAGGCGGCCAGGCCAAGAATGTTACCTGCCGCGGCCCAGCTATTCGCCACCGCGACTTCTTGGTATGCGCCGTAAATCTTAGCAACCAGGGAAAAGGGGAAATTCAGTGCAAAAATCGTGAACGCGATCGCGACCGCCGGCGCAACCTCGGCGCGTGCCCTTGCCGTTTGTACATTGAGCACCCTGTCCCACGGCACCGCGTGCCACAGCGATAGGAACACCACGCACAAAAATGCTGCCAGCCCAGCCAGCGCCCAGAAAGCAGCTGTAACGTAGCTTTGTGCCGAGTCGGGGCGGTTTAGGGCGTAACCCTCGGAAACCGCATTAGTAATGCTGCTGCTCAAACCGAAGTCAGCAAGTGCTACCCAGGCCATTGCGGCGCCGATCGTTACCCACGCTCCATAGCGTTCTGCCCCTAAATACGTAACCGTTAGCGGAACCGAGATGAAGCTAACGGCGGCAGCCACACCTCGGCCCGCCAAACCAGCGAATATGCCCTGTGCGATTCGTACATAGCGTCGCTGCTCATCGCCGACGATCTGCCCTTTGCCGAGGGCCAGACGCATATAACGAATGGTCGAAAGTAAAAGCGCGCTCATCCGCCGGCCATGCCGTTCACCGTAAGTTCTCGCTGAATCAGGTTCGGGTAGATTTCGTCCTGCCCTTCAAGCGACCAACTATCTACGAACCGACGCGGCATTTGAGAATATTTTGCCGGCACCTTGTACTGCTTCCAGGTCCGCTTCCACCATCATCTTAATGAGTTCCGCGAAGCCAATTTGCGGCCGCCACCCGAGTTTCTCGCGAGCTTTTGTGGCGTCCCCACAGAGGAAATCCACCTCCGCCGGGCGAATCAACTTGGGATCGATTTCGACGTACTTCTCCCAATCCAGATCGACCGCGCGAAACGCCACCTCAAGAAGGTCGCGGATGCTATGCGTCTTGCCGGTCGCCAGCACGAAATCATCCGCTACGGTCTGTTGCATAATCAGCCACATACCCTGAACATAATCTCCTGCGAATCCCCAGTCGCGCTTTGACTCCAGGTTCCCCATCAAGAGTTTTTTGGCTAGACCGCACTTAATTCGCGCCACATGGTGGGTGACCTTCCGAGTGACGAACTCCAGCCCCCGCCGTGGAGATTCGTGGTTAAAGCCCATCGCTGAACACGCAAAAAGACCGTAGCTCTCGCGGTAATTCACCGTGATGTTGTGTCCAAAGACCTTTGCAACGCCGTACGGGCTGCGTGGATAGAACGGGGTCTTCTCCGTCTGCGGTGTCTCTCGCACCTTGCCGAACATCTCCGAACTGGAGGCTTGCAAGAATCTAGCCTCCGGTCGGTGCTTGCGAATTGCTTCTAGAACGCGAATCACGCCAAGACCGGTCACATCCCCTGTCAGCACAGCTTGGTTCCAGGAGGCTGGCACAAAGCTCTGGGCCGCTAAGTTATAGACTTCGTCTGGCTGCACATCATCGATGACGCCATCGAGGGATGACTGATCTGTTAGATCGCCCTCAACCAGCTTGATATCGTCCATGAGCGATTCAATACGCTCAAGCCGTTTCACGCTGCTGCGCCGGACCAACCCAAAAACTTCGTATTGTTTGTCCAGCAGTAATTCGGCAAGATACGAACCGTCCTGCCCCGTAATACCGGTAATCAGTGCCCGTTTCATTCTGACTGTCATCCTTTACCTTTCGAACATTGAAGAGGCGACCCGAAGACAATTGCTCGCCTGGCGATATTGGGTCTTCAAATCCGCTCTAAATCTGTCGCCTCAACCTCGACCGCGGCGGCGCGATGGATCAGATCAAGCGAAATGACCAAGCGCAGGCGGTTCTTTCTCCGAAGGACAATTCCCTGCAGTCCTTCAAGCGGGCCAGCCTTGACTCGCACGCGTCGCCCGACGCTCAAGAACGGGTGAGGCTCGGCGCGAATGCCACTGGCCAGCCCCATTTTAAGAGCTTCGATGTCTGAGTCCGGCAAGGCGCAAGGCAGACCATTGAACCCTACGAGTCGCGCCACACCTGGCACCTGCAACACTCGAAGCCGCTCGCATTGTGCCAGCCGTACAAACACGTAACCCGGGAATAGAGGTAGCTGTAGTCGGACCTTCCGGTCCTTCCAGCAACGCACGGATTCGTATAGCGGCACAAAGTGTTCAACCGAACGAATACCAAGTTGCGCGGATACCCGCTTCTCGTGATTCGCGCTGGTGTAGGCTGCATACCAGCGGGGATTCTCCTCCACTAAGCTGGCGCGAGCCCCCGTTTCTACGCTGTGTAACACTGTTTCCATATCAACTCTAGTCAGACAGCTTCGCCCCGTCACTTACAGGGGCATTTGTGACCTAACCCATTTATAATCAGCCGGCTACAACCAAAACCGGTACCCCAACTATTCTTCGTCGTCACGCTTTGCGGTCGTGGAGCTTCCGAGCATTCCGCGCCGCAGACGACCCCATGCCCCACCGTTTACCGAGTGTTCCTCAGCACCATTTCGCGAAAGCACTGGCATCCGTGCCGCGACAGTCGAGAACACTTCCAGCGCAAAAACCTTCCGCCCGTCGGTGGCCTCCGTTTCGTCCCACACCGTTTTCCCGAATAGCCAACCGGTCGCCAACGCAACGCAGAAAAACGTTCCCAAAAACATAATTAGGATATGGGGCGGAAACGACTTCTTGTCCGGAATTTGCGCTGGGTCCAATACTTTCACGGTCGGAATCTCTTTGACTTCCTGGACCTTAGCCATCTCATACTGTTTGGTGAGAACCTCAAGAACCGTTTCCTGGATCCTAGTCCGTCTGTACAAATCTGCATACGTGACGCCGAGCAGCGGGAGCTTCCGTATCGAAGGATACATGGAGTCGCCCGGTTGGCCAGCGACAGTCGTCGAGCTCTCACCCTTCCCGCCCAGCTTCTCGAGTTGGCGTTCAAGTTCGTCAATGCGAGCCTTAGTCGTGCGCACTCGAGGATTGTTGTCCGTGTAAATTTCCCTAAGGCCCTCATACTGAGATTGCGCGGCAATAAGCTGCCCCTGCAGCATTGCCGCCGCGCTAACCATGGCTCGCCCCTGTTCCTTGACATCGATCGCGATGTTCTTGCTCGCAAACTCGCTGAACTCTTTTTCCGCCGATTCCAAGTCCTTGCTCACCGCCTGCAAACGCCCTTCGAGAAATATCCGCTCGCGACGTGCCGACGAGGTACTGAGTTCAGCGACCAGGCGGTTAAGTTCCTCCACGTAAGCTTGGCCCATGGCTGCGGCCCTTTGCGGACTCCGATCCGTAACGGTGATCGAGATGATCTGACTCTTGCGGTCCACGGCTATGGCGGTACGTTCGGCAAGCGCCTTCCTAGTGTCCTCCATCCTCCGAGTGCCATAAAGTTTCCGCAAATCGAAGTGCTCAATCAGTTTGTCTTGCGCGGTGCGGCTGTTTAGGACGCCGACGAAGACCTCGCTTGTACTCTTGAGACCCAGAAAATCGCCAGCGATGGATCCAAGGCCCCCACCGCCACCTGCGCTGGACATTGCCGCGGCGACCATGGCCAAGCCGGAAGCCGACTGATTGTCGGGGGGCATCAACCGAGCCGTTGATTCATATTGGTTTGGGATGAGGAAAGCGATCAACGTGCTCGCCAATAACGCGTACACGGCAACACGAGACAGCATCCCGCGGTTCATCCAAATTAGTCGCAGAGACGCCACAGCCTTTTCACTCTTATCCGGAACCGGTTCAAGTACATGCGCTTCGCGAAAGTCGTTCTCTGGCAATTCCGGCAAGGGCTGGCGGGCGGGAGCGCCACTTGAGTAATTCACGGCCGACCTCCGCTCTCCCCGTCTGCGCTTTGGTCATTCCCACTTGATCGTTGAAATAATTTCTGCGGTTGAAACAAAATCTCTACCGAAGCCGACACATTCTTCTCGGGGCCCGGCTGAATTACCGGAAAGAGCCAGCGCTCATACTGCACCGACGTTGACACGCTGACGCTTGAACGCACCCAGTAATCGACGCGCACTCCTGCATCGGTCAATGTTCCCCCGCCGGGTAGAAACTCTTGACTTACCTTCTGGTGCCTGAAATTGAATTGCAAACGGTTGCGGGCGGTAAACCAATAATTTGTCCAGGCCTGAGCGCCCTGCCCCTCTCTACCAATCCAACTCCCAATCAGATCTCCGTTATTCGTGTACCCGCTTCGCCACGTAAAGTTAAAATAATAAAAGCCGTGACCGACATTTCCTCCGATTGGGTTGTCGGTATAAACGCCCTCGACTCGCAGGTCCAACTTAGGGATCTTCGGAAATTGCGACAGAAAAAGCCCGGCGTGCCACGCGGAACGGTCGAAATACCCGATTGGCGAAAATTGGTCGTCCGTAAAGCCATCGCCATAGAAGCTGAGCCAGTTTCGCAATCTAGGAAGCCGATAACTGAAATCTACACCCGACCGCCGGTCTCCGGGCTTCAGAGCCGTACCAAACGTTCCCTTGTTCTCGGTGGAAAAGAGACTGCGGAAAAAAGTATGGAAAGTCAGCGGATAACCAGGCCCGCCATACACCGTCGTACGAAATGCACCGAATTCGAAATTGCGGGTCGGCTTAAAGCTGATTTTCTGGCCATTGATGAATGGCTGAGGAGAAACCGTTTGACCAAATTGTCCAGCGAAACCCGAAGGCGTCAAGACAAATTGGGTCCCCGCAAGCTGGCCGAGGAAGAACTCTGTCCGCAATGGGCCCAGCCACCCGAGAATGCTGGGCAATTTGATGGGCGCGACACGGTTCACGCGAAACATGTTGATTGGCGCAGCATTGTCGCTAAACATCATCGGACCGCCGTCTCCGGGGCCCCACCACAAACTCTGTTTGCCAAACGAGAACTGCCAATTCGACCACATCATCCCAACGTAGGCATCCAGCAACTCGAATTGCGTCACCGAAGGTTGACTCGTCCCTGGCGGCAACTGCGGATAAAAGTCCACCTGCTGAATGGTTTGCCGCGTCGCCAAGGAATACGCCGGAACAGTCGGCGCGCTCTGTTCTTCTCCGCGCACATAAGCGGTCCACCGCCCTCCGGTGGCATAGGCAGAAAAACCGTTAACTGTGCTCCATCCTTGGCCGTAAGGACGTCCAAAATCATTTATCTGGGTTTGGCCAAAGGTGTAACCGTCCGTCAGGGGAGCACCGGAAATGTGTTCCGTTCGGGAATAGAGAGATTCCAACCGAAAAACCCCACCGGCAGCGACCGTTCCGTCGTTTTCGGGACGAAATTCGCGTTGCAACTCTTCGATCAGTCTCGACTCTTCAGCGTTGCCAGTATCAGAGACCTGTTCAGCGGCGTCGCCCACTAAACGCGCGCACTCACTTCGTGTCCACGGCCGCATTCCCAGGAATTCATCGTGGAGCAAACCCAGACCCGCAAGGCGCTCCATCGCGGGGTAGATCCAACTGTCCAGCGGGATGTACGGGGAGCCCGTGTTGCCGGCGTTGCGTTCACGGCTGTCGTGAGCTTCCGCGTACGTCTCCCATTCGCCGCCGCCGATTTTCGGATCGTGATGCTTGCGGTAAACATACATTCCTTCGAACCAGCCAATAGCGCTGCCCACCAAAACGTCGGACGGGAAATGCTGCTTGGCAGTGATGCGCGACGCGCTTACCGCTGATGCCAAGCCATAGATGAACAGTGAGGTCAGCGGCCCGGGATATTCGTGTGCGACTACGCTGGCGATCGACCACGCGGCTGCCGCGTGCTCCGAGGGGAACGAGACGCCGCCCTGGCCAAACCGTCCTCGGTAATTATCTTGAAGTGGTCGCTCGCGACCGAAGGCATACTTCATGGCATACACCGGCGCCAAACTGTCAATCGCGGCTTCGCCGGCCAGAATGCCGGTTTCAATCTTATGATCGTCGTGCGTGACGTGCCCCCAGACATACAGGCCGCCGCCAATGCCAACCATCGACGCGATTCCATAATTCGAAAGGTCTTTGCTGTACTTAATCCGATTAGGCGAATTCGACAGATGTCGGCTATAGCTCGAATCTGTCACAAACATTGCTGCTGCCGCGCCGCCCAGCGGGACGAGCCAGTCCGCATCAACCCAGCGCAAATTCTTCGGGCCGATCCACACTGCCTTCTGGTCTTGAGCGATGTTCTTCAGCAAATGCAGCCCCACGCTGTTCTCGAGATCTTCCGGTTGCTCAGCCGGTCGCACCGCTGTGTCTGGTTCATCCGCTTTGCGCTTTGAACTTCCACCTTCATTTGCACTCTTATCCGCTCCAACGCTTACTCGCGGTTCCTGCGACCTTGCGGGACAAATCGGTCCTACCGCCAAGCTCCCAAGTAAAATAAATCCCAGTCGCCAACCTGTCCACCCACGATCCATCACGTAATCCCGATCAGTAATGCAACGCGATAAATAGCGTGCTCACCACAGACGACGCTACCTGCGCAGCCAGGAACACCGTCTGCCACTGAACGCCTCCACCGATTGCCTTCTCGGGAACCACGATGGTGTCTCCGGGCTGCAACACAGCGTTAAGTGATGATCCCGACCATAGACTCTCCTTGCCGCCCCCTATTACCGAGCCATCCGCACGGATTACAAAAATTGCCTTCTTGTTCGCCACTGCTGTGGGCCCGCCGGATTGACTCAGATACCATTTGGCGCTCTTACCTGGGCGATAAGAAACCGCCGTCGGGTTGAAAACCTCTCCGGTAACCATGACAAAACTGGGCCGCTTGGGAACAACTAGGATGTCTCCGGCTCTGACCTCCAAATCGGCCGAAGTGTTTTTCCAGCGACTCACTTCCGGTGTGATTCGCATCGTTACACGACCGACGGGTGTGTTCGTGCCCAACTGGGTCAAAGCATTTTGATACTGGCGCAAGGCATTCTCTTTTGCGCGTTTCTGATTGGCATCGCCTTCCGGCAAAAGCTCAACGTTATTTTGCAGATCCTTCACGCGTAGCATCAGCTGCGTCTGCTCTTTGGTTTGCAGTTCGCGGACTTGCGCCCGTTGCAAAATCGCGCCATTTACGTACGCATTTCCTTGGAACCCACCAGCCCGCTGAATAATCGAGCTGAGCCGTTCGCCCGGACGAATACCGTACGTTCCGGGATGTTTCACTTCACCTTTAACAGTGATGGACGCACCAAGGTCATTCCAGCCCGGAAGCTGGCGAATGGTCAGCACGTCGCCATTGCTCAGCGCCAAGTTCGAGCTTGACTCTCCAGCCAAGGCCGCGCTGATTTGGATGGATTGATGTTCGCCAGTCAATTGCCCCTGGTCTGCCCACTGGTACCTCGTCAGGTCGGCGGTTTGCGTATCAGCGCTCGGCTTTAACCCGCCTCCCACCCGGATCAAATCCGCAACCGTCATGTTCGTTGTTAGCGGATAGCGACCTGGCTTCCCAACGTCTCCCTGAACGTAGGCGCTTGCCGGCTCGATGGCGTCGGGATTACGGTGAATCAATAGCCGGTCGCGAGGCTGGAGCACAATGTTGGCGATGGGATCGCCTTCCAGCGCCGCGCTCAGGCTGACACTGAAAATTTTGGACTTACCATCTGGAAGATATCGAAACACCTGCGCATCTTCTGTTTTGGCGTCCGGCGCAAGCCCACCGGCCAGATGCACCGCATCGCTCAAGCGAATCTCTCCTGAGCTTGGGTAAGTTCCCGGGCTGCGCACATCGCCCCAAACCGAAACTGACGGCGGATTCTCGAAATCAAAACGGCTGAAAATGCGCACCGTATCCATGGCACGGAGCACCGGTGATTGAGCGGGATTCGCCAACGCCTCCGTAAGGCTGAAACTCTCCACGCTTGGATGGAAGTCAGGCGCATTCAGGCGAATGATTTCCGCATACTGGTTAGCGGGTTCCGGCAGGAGATCCTTATAGGAGGAAATTATGTCGGTGACGTGCATATCCGCGTGATAGGAATACCGGCCCGGACGGGTGACATGCCCCTCCAGGTACACAGCGTCCTGGTTGTACGGCGCGATCGGGAAAACACGGATGCGGTCCCCATCATGAATCTCGAACGCCTCTAGTTTCTTCGTAACTTCGGAATCGCTATCAATTTCGGGAAGATCGAAGCTCAACATAGTTTGCTTCTCATGCGCCGTCAGCCGCTGCACTTCGATGTGACGCAGGGTGGCAGTCGGCAGCAGTCCGCCGGCAAGTTCGAGCACGCCGGCCAGATTCTTCTCGTCCTTCAATTCATAGATCGCCGGACGACGAACCATTCCTTCGACCGTCACTTGCGGCCCAATTGTAGGCACCAATACGGTGTCTCCATTTTCGAGACGCTCCATATTGGACTTCACCCCATGCAGCAGCAAATCGTACAAATCCACGACCTCGAGTAGCTGGCCTCCACGGTAATGCTTCACAATTCGCAGCGATCCCTTTTCCGTTGGGCCACCAGCTACGAACAGTGCATTGAGCGCCGTGGACAGTGAACTCACATCGTAAGCACCGGGACTTGCTATATCTCCAACTTCATAAATTCGGATGGTCCGGAGTCGAGCGAGTGAGACATCTAAGGATACTCGGCGGAATTCGGTCCTTAAAAGCTGCTGCAAGCTCTCCTGCACGTTAGCCAAACTCTTGCCGCTCACCAGCAGCGGGCCGACCTCTGGAAGACTCACGCGCCCTTCTCGATCAACGACACGATAAATTCGTTGCGTCGTACCACCCCACAAGTTGATTGACAATCCATCACCTGGGCCGACCACGTAATCCGGCCCTGCGGGTAAGTCCATTGGAATCAACTGGAGATCGCGTGTTCCATTTTGAAAAACTTCGGCGCCAAAGCGTCGCGGAACGGACGGGTGTGGAACGGCCTGTATGTACATATCGTAAAGCGAAGGAATGTCCTTGTAAGGGTTCGCCGCCCTTACCAGTTCAGGTGCTGGCGGGATTGGTTTCGGCTGACGCCGGCGCCCGAACAAGGGCGTCGGATTTGGCGACGAAAATGAATTCATCGACGACGCCAGCGGCGACGGCATGGCCGAACTAGCATCAGGATTTAGTCGCGACACTTCAGACATACCCATTTCGGGTCTGCTTGACCCTACGCCGTACGTCGCCAGCGCGTCTACGACGTTGCGCTCGCCATTGCTGGCTAGCGACAAAAGATCACCACTTTGCCCGTTCCCTGCCATGGTCGGCCGGGGCAACTGGCCGTCACCAGATTCGGCGTTGGATAGACTGAATGATGATGCCGCGTCGCTTGGGCTGCCTAATGGAAGCTGCGGAATCGCACTTCCGTATTCATCCATGTTGCCGCCATATTGGGCGCGTAGAATCTGATTCGAATCCGGCCGCGGCATACCGGGCGAGTTGAGCTCATTCGGTCCGAAATTCGACGGCGGCTGATTCTCCTGCAGTCGCTGCATTTCGGGAGACTGTTCTCGCGTCGGCTTTTGTTCATTCTCGCATGGTTCATCAGTTCGCGAATCACAGTTCGCTGCGTTCCGAAGCTTCTCCATTCGTTTCTGGCTGGCCATTGCCCGTTCTTGTTCCTGGGCCTGCGCGAGCCACTTCGTTCGCTCCTGAATCAGCAATTCACGCTCTTTGGCCGCCTCGGATTCAGGGTTGAGTTTGGGAACAAGATATCCGTATCTTTGAACAAGCAACGTCGCTACCGAGCGAAATTGCACATCCATCTCGAGGCGGTCAAAGATCGCTTCGTCGGACAGGTCTGAATCACTGATAATCTGGCCATGAGCCGTCGCATCCTTCGCAATCCAACGCTTCAGTTCCACCATCAGCCCGCTGTCTTTGATTAGCACCGACTTTATATCCGTCGCAGAAGCTGCCGCGCGGCTTAGGTTTTCACGCCCCAGCTCCGAAATCTGAACGGGACTGGACGGACGTTCCTGCGATAACCCGGCACTGCCGCACAACAGCACTATTGACAGCAGACACAGAAGCCCGCGGTTTGTTCTTAGTGAAGGGCTTGAAATCATTGTCAACGTTCTGCAAATCTTCATTGCTGCCACCTCGGCGTGAGCTGCGTCTTTCCCCTGAGCGCCCCCAGCACACCAGCCTCGGAAGCCTCGATCTGATTCGATTGCACTTTCAGCGATGCCCAATAAAACATCGAGCTGTTGCGGTCGGAAGATACGGCAATGACTTTCATTTGCGGATAACTCTGAAGAATCGAATGACACACTTGCGACAAGCGATTGAACTTCTCAAGCGCCACGATCAAGAAGTCCGGCCGCGTTTTCTCCACCGCTGTCGCCAGATCCGCATCTTCTTGCACTTCGCCTACTATCTCAATGTCCGGCTGCTCTGAAATCGTCGCCACCATAAGTTCGCGCATCAAGCGCGGCCGGTTCGCCACCAGCACTCGTATGGGTTTCATTCCTTGTTCTATGGTCACAAACCACCCCGCCGACAGTCCGCAATATTTGATTTCTAGACCGGTTCCCCTGCCCCCAGGGTTGTGATATTTCTTACCGCATTCAAAATTCCTTGCTCCGAAGCCTCAATCTCACTCGAGTGAATGTCGAACGACGCCCAATAAAACACGCTGCAATTCTCCTGCGACGCCACCGCTATGATTCGCAGCTCGGGCCGAACGCGCAGGAGCACGTCACACAGTTGCGGCCGCTTCGATGGTTCGTCCAGCGCAATCACCAGCAAATCCGGCGCAACTTGACGCACCCGCTCCACTATCTCCGCCTCATCGGCAACTTCTCCGACGATCTCAACGCCGGGCTCATCGGCAAGAGTTGAAACAATCAACTCCCGCATGAGCTTCGGACGATTAGCGACAAGAACCCGAACCAACCTGGCCATGGCGCACGTACCCCTCTGTGCCGTCAATTGTCCGGGAATCTGTGAATAAATGAAGGCTCAATGAGGCACTGTCGTGTAAGCTAGTGCCGGTGGGGAGCGGCACTAGGGCACCCAGCTTTCGAGTACCCAAACGGTACCAACACCTCTCCGGGTCCGCGTGCGGCCAAATCGCCGAGAATATACGTCAACGGTATTCCTTGACAGGGTAAGTGACTATGAATAAACTGTGACGCATCAATTGGATAGGGAAACCCAACCTTTATCTATCGCAGATGCTTTGCTAGGTGCTAGAACTGTAACAAACAACCGGGCAATTATCACAAAAGAGCCGTAAGCGAGTAAAACGCGAGAGCTGAGGGGGCCCCCGCCTTATGCCGGTCAGTGGTAAACAAGCGTTGGCGCCGACTAACGCATATCCGACTAACGTGTATGTCGTCGCTGAGAATCGCCTCTTACGCGAGACCCTGGTCCGCCTCTTCCGCAAACGCAGTGAGATCCAGATAGTAGGTAATACCTGTTGCTCTGCATCGGCGATCGAAGATATAGCTTCTGCGAAATCCGACCTTCTGATACTCGACTGTTTCGGCACGAAGCACGCGTCTGAAGCTTGGCTAGCCAACCTTCAGGAATCCGTTCCTCAGATCAGGGTTGTTCTCTTCGGCATGGACGAAGATCCCGACGTGTTCCTTCGCGCCGTACGTCTCGGCATAGCTGGCTACGTTCTGAAAAACGCCTCCGCCAGCGACCTCCTGGACGCCGTGCGAACCGTAGCCCAGGGCGAAGTGTCTTGCCCTCCGGTGTTCTGCAAAGTTCTCTTCAGCACCATTGCGGCAGCGACTTACGGGCCAAAGGACGAACGCGCCACAACGCAATTCGACCTCACCCAACGCCAGCGACAACTCATGTCACTGGTCGCCATGGGCCTCAGCAACAAGGAAATCGCCGCAAATCTGAACTTGTCCGAATTCACCGTGAAGAATCACATCTACCGCGTAATGAAACAGGTAGACGCCGATAGCCGCCACGAGGCCGCCACCCTAATTCGAGATAGCGATTAAAACGATAGATCTCTCTGTTGCAACACGCACCTGCAAAATAGGGCCTCCCCCCGATTTTCCTGTCCTTGCCGTAACGTATGCAAAGGGAATGAACTTCAACCAACTACGTCAATGCCCTGCCGACTTGACGCCGGATCACGTCCGCTCATTGCCGTTCGAACCCAAATGCGCGCGTTTTTCCATTTGCAGAATCACCGCCGAAAAATCCTGCTCCGCTCCTTCGTCCGATTGCCTCGCATTGACCTCAAAAGCAGCTCCCGCCGCGGGCATTCGCGCGCCGACCGCGGCCGCGAGATTGAGAATCAAACCGAAATCCTTGTTCATCAGGCGAATCGGAAATTGCGGGCTGTAGTCGCTCTTCATCGCTCTCTGTAGTTTGCCGACGTGCGCTGGAGCAACCACAGCCGTCTGAGACAACACGTCTAACAATCGATTGCGATCAAGACTAGCTTTCTCACCGAGCGCGACAGCCTCGGCAATCGCCTGCATTCCTATTCCCAGCAAAGAATTCACAACAAGCTTCATCGTCGCTCCGGAGCCGCTCGGCCCGAGATAAAAATATTTGTGGGCGATAACGCGAAAGATCGACTGGGCGCCGTCGAAGCATTCCTTGTTCCCGCCAGCAAACAGGGTCAGCAACCCGTTTTCGACGGCAGGAGTGCTTCCCGATATGGTGACGTCGAGAACCTCAACTCCATGCTCTGAACCCAATGTGGAGAGCTGCCTCGAGGTATCGGGATACACCGTGCTCAGGTCGATGACCAGCGAGCCGCGACGCGCACTGGCGAACACGCCGTCAGACCCCCTATACATGTTCAGCACGGCCTCGTCGCTGGGCAGGCAGGACAACACGACATTGCAACTAGAGGAAAGCTCCGAAACACTTCGCGCGACCGTGGCGCCATATTTCGTTAGCACCTCCGCCTTGCTTAGGTCGCGGTCGTAAGCGGTCAACTTGAAGCCGGATTCCCGCAACCTCCGCGCAATCGGCCGGCCCATATATCCGATACCGACGAATCCAAGCCTGGCGTTTTCCTGGGTGATTGGTTTCATGATGACTCGTCCTTAGGCTGAGCTGCGATTTCGATTTCAATTCGCACGTTGATCGGGAGCACGCGTTGTACCGTTTGGGGAGGAGAACCGAGTATTCCTGCAAAGTATTGTCAGCAAGGAGAATACAAACTTAAACGGAGGGATTTACCACTCAGCTTGCGGTGGCTATCTGTCGAATTTCTTGGACACTGTCAGCCCGTTGAAAGATGGCACTGGCCGTAAGGGAATTCTGCCAGCGCCTTCCCCAGGGAAAAACTATGTCGAGCGGTGGCTTGGCGGAGTGGGGAGGAACTTCTTGTTGATCTTGGCGACGATTACGTAGTTGGGGTCGACCATTTCGTCGAGGACGATGCGACGCACCGCAAACGGCGCGTCGCGATGCCCGTGCTCCGCGAATTCCCAGGCCTACCCATGAAGGAGGCCACAATTAAAGCACAATCTTTAGCGCGAGTTGCGCCAATTCAATATTCTGGCGGTGTGATACGCTCGACCCGATGCGGGTACTGACACTGCTTTGCTGCCTGCTGGCCGCAAGTGCTGACGCTGGGCAGGAACCTAGCCGGAGCAAGACTTTTCGTCCCAACGTTTTCCTCATCACGATTGACACGCTTCGTGCCGACCATGTGGGCTGCTATGGCTACGAAAAAATTCGCACCCCCGCGCTGGATTCTCTGGCGACGCAAGGAATCCGTTTCACGCAAGCGTTCACGCCGAGCCCCATCACGAACAGTTCGCACACAAGCATTCTGACCGGCCTTTTGCCAAGTTCGCACGGCGTCAGCGACTTCGGCGTGCCGCTCGCATCCACTCACCCCACGCTCGCAGAATTGTTGGCGAAGCAGGGCTACCACACCTCAGCATTCATCGGGGCGGTGATCCTCGACAGCAAGCGGCTCGCTCCCGGCCTCGATCGTGGGTTCGAGTTTTACGACAATTTTCCGGAGCGCGTGACAGCTAAATCGCGGTGGGGGCGCCTCGAACGCCGAGGGATGCAAGTGGAGCAGCACGCGGAATCGTGGATGAACGCGCACCCGGCGGGGCCGCATTTTGCGTGGGTACACTTCTACGACCCGCACGATCCGTATGAGCCTCCGGCGCCTTACGCGACCTTATATAAGGATCAGCTTTACGACGGCGAGATAGCTTATGCGGATTCGGCGCTGGGGCATTTCTTGGATTACCTGAAAAAGAAAGGTTGGTATGACGGAGCATTGATTGTGGTGGTGGGAGATCATGGCGAAGGGCTCGGCGAGCATCACGAAGATACGCACGGGATTTTTCTCTACGATTCGACCATGCACGTTCCCTTGCTGATGAAGCTGCCGGAGAACAGGGAGGCAGGGAAAGTTGTTGAGGCGCAAGTGCGCACGACCGATATCATGCCGACGATCCTGCAGATACTGGGGTTGCCCACGCCGGGAAAATTGGATGGTGCATCGCTGAGCTCTCTGTTCGGCGGTAGTGAGCAGCGCGCTCGCACGGTCTTCGGGCAAACGGACTACCCGCTACGTTTTGGGTGGGCACCGCTGCGCTCGGTTCGAGAAGAACGATTCAAGTTTATCGAGGCGCCCAACCCGGAACTTTATGATCTCCGTACAGATGCGGGAGAGCTGCACAATCAATACGAGCCGTGGAATGCCGACGTGCAAAGGTTGCGCAAGACATTGGCGGAACTGAATGCGGGGAGACCAGCCTCACGCAGTGCTTCGCCCGCCGCCGTGCCCACGGCGACGATCGATGAACTTCATGCGCTAGGTTATTTGGGCCCGGCCGACGCGAGAAGCTCGACCAATGTTCCGGAACCGTCGCTGCTGCCGGATCCCAAAGACAAAATAGAAGAGCAGAACCTGCTGCATGCCGCGATGATAGCCGCGGAAAACGATGAGCCTACCAAAGCTCTCGGCGCCTTGGAAAAGCTGGTGCAACTGGACGACAAGTCGGTGATTGCTCTGACGCAGCTTGGCCAACTGGAAATCAAGGCAGAAAATTACAACAGGGCCGTAGAACATCTGGGGCGGGCTCATGAGCTGCGTCCCGACGATGCCGGACTGACGTTAGATTACGCACGGGCACAGGAATCGAACGGGGATTTAGCAGGCGCGCGCGATACGTTGCAAACGACTTTGAAGAAAAATCCTGGTCAGTTCCCTGCCCGACTTTTGCTCGGGCAACTCTATTTTCGCTTGGGCAACGCAAATGACGCGCTGGACCAACTGGAAGATGCGGCGCTGCTGCAACCTGAAAATGTCGAGGTGGAAATAAGTCTCTCGCGCGTCTTGATCAGCCAAAAGAAATTCGCTGATGTAGTGGAACTGCTGGAGCCTGTGGCGAATTCGCCCGGCAACAACGCGGATGTGTTTGCGGCACTCGCCGAGGCTTACCGCGGCCTCGGACGAAGCAAAGATGCGGAGCGGGCGGAAGCCCGCGGCAAAGCGCTGCGGAAACCAAAGAAATAGTCAGCCCTAATTTTTCGCCGCTACCTTGCTGTCGCGCGCGTCGAAGACCTCGGCAAGGATTCTCCCGCGCATCTGCTTGGGCTGCTCGATGCCATAGATGCGGAGTAGTGTCGGCGCAATGTCGTACACACTGGCGTCGAAACCCATCAGGCGAAAATCATGCTTGATGCCGGGGCCCATGATGAACACGGAGCCGGGAACATCATCGCCATCGGCAAAATCGTGCTTGGCAATTACCGGCGTGGTTTTTTCATGATCGGCATGTGCGTGGGGATCTTTCTCTTCAAACTCGCGCAACGGCTTGATGCCGTGGTCGGAGACGA
>Ga0210409_10001142_pt1 | contig 36372 bp, 20 predicted proteins | sample IncBWH17MmetaG_FD_161649 | JGI IMG/M metagenome (GOLD analysis project Ga0210409, IMG submission 161649) | Forest soil microbial communities from Barre Woods Harvard Forest LTER site, Petersham, Massachusetts, United States - Inc-BW-H-17-M | ecosystem: Environmental > Terrestrial > Soil >... | reverse complement strand
GCCGTTCTTGCGGTTGGAAGCGCCTTCGCGGGTGATCACGCCAATCTTGCCGTCGGCGGTGACGCTGACGTCGTTGATCAGGCGTGCGTCCACTTTCAAAGGGTCCGCGCTTTGCGGATGCGCGGGATCCGCGATGTCGAAGATATAGAGCTTGTCGCTGATTGCAGAAAGATAAGCGTAGTGATCCCATATCCATTCCTCGGCGAACTGCTCGTCTGGCGGCATGACGTGACCCACAACCTGCAATTCGCGGGCGATGTCTCTTGGCGCTACGACCACGCTGGCGGACGCCTCGCGATCACCAACTGCGCCGACGACGGTGTACGTTCCTGGTTTTTCCGCGACGAAACCGCCGTCCGGACCGATCTGCGCACCAGTTCCTTCCACGGACCAGGCAATTTCGGCGGAGATAGAAGAGCCATTGCGATTTTTCGCGGTGAAGTGAATGACGTCGCCCGTTTTTGTGGATGTGGAAGCAGGGCTGACCGAAAGAGCGCTGACTGAATTCTTTACCACTTCAACAGAAGCTTCCCCGGTGACTCCATCGCCGGCGGCGCGAACGAGTGTTTTTCCCGGTTTAATGGCGTGAACGAGACCAGCGGCGTCTACCGTAGCGACGTTTGTGTTTCCCGAGGACCACGTCAGCGCGATATCCGAACGCGGATCGCCGTTCGAATTGCGCGGCACCGCTACGAGGCGGTGAGAAGCACCAGTCGGCAACGGAGCCGTTGGAGCAGTGAGATCAATGCGCGCGATGTGCGGCTTCGAAACCGTGATGTGTGCGTAGCCGATTTTCTTGCCGATGAGCGCGCCGACGGTAATCTCACCGGGCTGGAAGAAGCTGACTTCGCCGTCCTGTCCGGCCCCGGCGGCGTCGAAGGGCGCCGCGTACCAATATTTGGGCGTGTCCGGCAGAGCGTGACCGTCCGCATCCTTTCCTACGGCCTTGAATTGAATCCTGCTGCCGATGGCCGCAGTGGCCTGTGAAGGAGTAACTTCCACGGTGACGACCTTCGAGGGTTCCTTGGACTGTTCTTCGGGCTCAAGAGGCTTTTGCGCGCTGGCGGGCAGAGCAAGACAATACGCACAGAACAAGGCCGAGCCTAAGATGGCGGTCTGACGAAACTGGAACGGTCGCATGAATGCTCCTTCAAAAGTGGGTGCGGAAGTGAGAAAAAATGAACTCGCGATGCGAGGGAGTGTATGGCAGGTGGAGAGGGGTGTCAATTCGAGAGCGGATCGAAGAGAACCAAATACCTCGCGTGAAGGTGACCTCCGAAGCGTCTCTGCCGTGGGACTAGAGATGGATGTGTTTTTCAGGACGGGGAGAGTATGATACTGGCCCGAAGTCGCCAAACGAGATTCAGCCAACCGGAGGGCCGTCCAATGGCTCACCGCTTCACCATCGGTGTCGAAGAAGAATTCCAGATCATCGATCCACAAACAATGGAGCTGCGTTCGCACGTGATCCAGTTGCTGTCGGAGGCTCACGGACTGGGCGATCAGGTGAAGCAGGAGATGCACCAGTCCATCGTGGAAACGGGAACGAAGATTTGCGAGAACGTGAGCGAGCTGCGACTGGAAGTTCATCGCACGCGCGGAGAACTGGTGGCGGCAGCAGAGCGGACTGGATTGCAGGTTGCAGCTGCCGGTACGCATCCGTTTTCCAGCTGGATCGACCAGGTGATTTCACCGGGCGAGAGATACCAGCACATTGTGGAAGAGATGGGACAACTGGCCAGGTCGCTGCTGATATTTGGAATGCACGTGCATGTCGCAATGCCTGACAAGCAAACGACCATCGACATGATGAACATGGTGCGTTATTTTCTGCCGCACCTGCTGGCGCTTTCGACCAGTTCGCCGTTCTGGATGGGAAGAAACACCGGCTTGCGATCGTTTCGCACCACGGTGTTCCGCCGGTTCCCCAGAACGGGCATCCCGGAAATATTCGAATCGTGGAGCGCCTACGAAAATTTCGTGAACTTGTTGATCAAAACGAATTGCATCGATACCGGCAAGAAGATCTGGTGGGATGTGCGTCCGCATCCGACGTTTGGGACGCTGGAGTTCCGCATGTTTGACGTGCCAACGCGCGTGGAAGAGACCGTCGCGCTTGCGGCATTAACGCAGGCGATTGTTGTGAAGCTCCACCGGCTTTATACCCGCAATGTGGGCTGGCGCGTTTACAGGCGCGCGTTGATCGAAGAAAACAAGTGGCGCGCGGCACGCTACGGAATCGAAGGCAAGCTGCTGGACCTCGGGAAGGAAGCGGAGGTGCCAGTGAAAGAGTTGATTTGCGAACTCCTGGAATTCGTGGATGACGTACTAGATGACTTGGGAAGCCGCGGAGCGGTGGAGTATGTACACACTATTTTGAATGAAGGCACCAGCGCCGAGCGGCAATTGCGAGTTTTTGAGAAGACCGGCGACTTGAAGGATGTCGTGCGCCACCTGGTGATGGAAACACGTGGAGGCGTGACGGCGGAGCCGAAGTCGAACTCGGCGGGAACTATCAACTGAGCTTGAAGCATTGGCGCTTAAGGAAAGCGGGAGGTGCATGGTGATGAAGGTTGGACTAATGTGCGGGCGGGAGTTCAGTTTTCCACCGGCGTTTCTCGCGCGCGTGAATGAGCTGGGACAGAAAGACGGCATTTCCGCGGAGTTCGTAAAGCTCGGCGGGACGCGGATGAATGAACCAGCGGAATACCGGGTGATTGTGGACCGGATTTCGCACGAGGTGGAATATTACCGGGGATACCTGAAGCACGCGGTGCTGCAGGGGACGTATGTAATCAACAATCCGTTCTGGTGGACGGCGGACGACAAGTATTTCAACTATTCGCTGGCGGCGAAGCTTGGCGTGGCCATACCGAAAACCGTGCTGCTGCCACAAAAGGGTTATCCCGCGGATGTGGATATCAATGCTGAATCGCTCCGGAATCTTTTGTATCCCGTAGATTGGGACGCGCTACTGGATTATGTGGGGCGTCCGGCCATTCTGAAGCCGTTTTCGGGTGGCGGATGGAAGCACGTGTATAAGGTGAACAACAAAGAAGAGCTGCTGGAAGCGTACGAGAAGACTTCACCCTATTGCATGACTCTGCAGGAATTCATCGATTTCAAGGAATACGTGCGCTGCTTTACATTTGGAAAGACGGACATTCTGCCGGTGGCGTACGATCCGAAAGAACGGAAATATCTCGTCGAGCACAGTTATCTGAGCGCCGAAGTCGGCGCGCGCGTGGTGAAAGATGCGCAGACCATCAATCTAGCACTGGGATATGAGATGAACACGATTGAGTTTGCGGTGAAAGACGGCGTGCCCTACGCGATCGACTTTCTGAATCCGGCGCCGGATTTCGAGCGCGATCGCATCACGGAATTTTATTTTGAACATGTAGTGGAAAAGATGTCACGACTGGTGATTGACCGGGCGCTGCACGGAAATGTGGCCAATACCTGGCCGCGTTGGGAGGAAATGCTGGGGATTGGAGCGCCAGCAGGGTTTACGGGAGCGGCGCGAATCGCCCAGGCGGCACAAACCTCAACGGCAGGGACTGCGCGGCGATGAAGGCGGCGAAGGCTCCGAGCGCAGGCGCGGGTGGGCCCGTGGAACAGTGGGACGCCGCGCTGCGTCCACTGGTGAAGAAATCGCCTGAATTCGCCAAGGAATTCCTGGCGGACCTGCGAGCCGCGAAGCTGACGTTCGGCCGGAGAGTGCATTGTCCCTTTCTGCGGCCCTTTTTTCTTTCGCCTGAAGATGAAGAACGCGTGCGAGTGGTTTCGGAAACGATTGCGGCTGTTGCGGAGCGGATTGCCAGCGAGGCCCTCAAGGACGAAACGCTCTTCTCGCAATTCCATCTGCGTCCTGCGGAAGAAGAGTTGGTGCGATTGCCCACCGGCTATGGACCGGCGAGCACCGCCTCACGCCTGGACGCCTTCTTGTTGCCGGAGTCCTTGAAATTTACGGAATATAACGGTGAATCCCCTGCTGGCGCGGGATACACGGAAAAATTGGCGGAAATTTTCGGCGAATTGCCGCCCATGCAGGATTTGGAGAAATATTTTGAGGTGCATAGTTACCCGCTGAGCGCGAAGTTGTTGGATGCTCTGATCACCACTTATATCGATTGGGGCGGCAAAACGCAACGGCCACAGATGGCCATCGTGGACTGGAAGGGCGTGCCAACCTGGAGCGAGTTCGAAATCCTGAAAGAGCGTTTTGAAAAAATGCGGGTCCCAGTGGTGATCGTCGATCCCAGCGAGTTGGATTTCGACGGTAAGAAGCTGACCGCGCAGGGCAAGAAAATCGATCTTGTCTATCGCCGGGTATTGATAAACGATATTGTTGCCAAACCAAAAGAATGCGAGGCGTTGGTAAAAGCGTACGCGGCAGGGGCGGCGTGTGTTGCAAACAATTTTCGCTGTAAGATTCCGCATGTGAAGGCGTTCTTCGCGGTGCTTACCGACTCAAAGAACGCAGCGCTGTTTTCCTCAGAGGAGCGCGACCTGATCCACCGGCACGTTCCCTGGACGCGTGTCGTGGAAGATGTGAAGACGGAATACGACAGCGAGGCGGTTGAGCTTTTGGAGTACATCCGCGAGCACAAGAAGGACCTGGTGCTCAAGCCGAGCGATGAGTATGGCGGAACGGGTGTGACGCTGGGGTGGGAAGTGGACGAAAAAAAATGGGATCAAGCCATCGAGCAGGCCCTGAAGGATGGCAAGAAAGGCAACGCACAAGGCTGCTGGATCGTCCAGGAACGCATCCCTATGAGGCGAGGAAGCTTTCCGCAGATCGGCACGGGCGGCAAAGTGGAGTTCAAGAACATGCTGGTGGATTTTGCGCCGTACCTGTTCCGCGGGAAGTTGGCAGGATTTTTGACCAGACTCAGCGCGACCGGATTGGCCAATGTGACCAGCGGGGGCGGGCAAATCCCTTCGTTCCGTGTGGAACGCCGGAAAGCATTGCGACGAACGGCGGTTGGTGCCAGTCGCTAGACCACGGTTGGAGCGAGTCTCCCCGGAACCGATTGGCGCGACCGTCCACGGTTGTCCGCCAGGACAAGATGGATTTACGTGGCGTGAATTTTTGATAAAATAATAAGGATGTCCTTCGGAAAAGCACCCAACGAGTTGATGAGCGGCGCGAAAAACGCCGTGGACGTGTGCCTGAACGTGCGCCCAGGCGAACATGTGGCGTTAATCGCCGATGAAGTGAGCCGCAGCGTGGCGGCGAGCCTGGAACGCGCGCTGGAAGAACGCGGAGCGACATTTACGGGATTGTTGCTGGAGGATTTTGGGCCTCGGCCAATGAAAGGCGCGCCGGAAGCAGTGCTGGACGCGCTGGAGCAGGCCGATGCGGGAATTTTATGCATGACGCCGCAACCCGGGGAACTTGGCGCGCGGATGTCCATCGTGAAGGTTGTGGAGCGGCGGCAGATTCGCTACGCGCACATGGTGGGTGTTACGCCGGAAATCATGCAGCAAGGGATGCGCGCGGATTACCAGCTTGTGGATCGGCTGAGTGATCGGCTTCGCGATCGAATGCTGAAAGCCAAAACCTTACTTGTGAAGACGGAAGCGGGCACTTCCATCGAAGCGCATTTTGACGGCACGCTCGATTGGGTAAAGACTAGCGGGCTGATCAGTCCGCGCTATTGGTCAAATCTTCCCGCGGGCGAAGTTTTTACTACACCCGCGACAGTGGACGGAAGATTCGTGTGCGACGCCACTGCCGGAGATTATTTCAACGGCAAATACGGCGATCTGCAGGAAACGCCGATGGTGCTGGAAATTAAGGGCGGCCGCCTGGTGCATGTGGAGTGCCACCGAAAAGATCTGGAAGACGAGTTCTGGGCTTATTGCCACACGGATGAGAACAGCGATCGCGTTGGCGAGCTTGCTTTCGGCACGAATCTGGGATTGTCCAAGATGATCGGAATTTTGTTGCAGGACGAAAAATATCCCGGGGTGCATATCGCGTTTGGCGATCCGTATGGAAGCCAGACCCATGCGGATTGGAAGTCGCGCACGCACGTCGATGTGCTTACGAGAAATTGCGATGTGTGGATTGATGAGGATCAGGTGATTGAGAAGGGCCAGTATCAGATGGAGCATTTAGGGCTGGCGTAGAAGTTTCCGTTTCCCCCCGAAGAACCCCGAAGAATGACCCAAGAGCGGACGGCCTCTCAAAAGGCCATCCCTACAAAACCAAACAACGAAAGCAGACCCCAAGACGCGCCTGCCTCCGAACATGGCCGCTACAGGATCGCGGATGATTAGAAGAGACGGCTGATGTATTCGCGCATTTCGTGTTTCCAGTAGGGCCAGTCGTGACCGCCTTCGGCGCCCCAATTGTCCACAGAGTGGCGAATTCCTTTGCTGTGGAGAACGTCCGAGAGGCGATACGTGGGGCCGCTATGCTCCCATTGCCCCGTGCCGGTTATGAGGTGAATGTCGCACGAGGCGTACTGCTGGTAAAACCAGGCATCGGAAAGATTCGCGAGGTAGTCGACGGGATTATTGAAATAAAAGTTGTTGTCGTACATTCCGTCCATAAAATTCCGCAAATCATAAACACCGGACATGGCGAAACACCGCTTGAAAACGTCCGGATGTTTGAAGAGCGAATTAGCCGCGTGATAGGCGCCGAAGGAAGCGCCCATGGTGGAGATAGCGACGTGCGACTGGCAATTGTCCCAAATGAACGGAACGACTTCTTCCCGCAAGTAGGAATCGAAGACCGATTGTACGTAACTGCGATGAAAAGGGTGAGCCCCCTTGTTGTAGAAACTGAGGCCGTTGATGGAGTTAACGGTAAAGAGCTTGATGCGCCCGGCATCGATGAAGTCGGCCAGCGCGCCGACCATGCTCTGCCCTTGCAACTCCCATTCGTCGCCAGCGCTGGTGGGAAATCCGAGCAGTGGCTGACCGTAGTGCCCGTAGACCACGACACCCAGCTCAAAACCCAGACGTGGCGAATGCCACTTGTGATATTCCCGTTTCATCGGTGATCCTTAAATTTGCTGCGGAGAAAGAGTATGCCAGCGGAGTAAACTAGGGGCAACGACTTTGAGCTTCAGGGCTGAATCGTGGATATTTGAGGAACGGCCCGATAGATACGGAGAACAAACATGAGTACAGCATCGGCATCGACCCGGCCAACACCGGAGCATATTTTCAATACATTGAACGCGTACCAGCAATCGGCGGCATTGAAAGCCGCAATTGAACTGGGCCTGTTCACCGCAATCGATCAGGGGAAGCAAACCGCAGGGGAAATCGCGGCCGCAATTACGGCAGCCCCGCGAGGCGTGCGCATCCTGTGCGATTTCCTGGTGATTCACGGATTTTTGAAGAAGGAACAGGGACAGTACAAATTGACCGTGGAGTCTGGCGTGTTCTTGAGCCAGAAATCCCCGGCATACATGGGAACGCTTGCGGGATTTATGCTGAACGAGCGCCACTTGGAAAACTTTTCGAACCTCGCGGAAGCGGTGCGCCGCGGCGGAACGGCCGACACTCGCGGCGATCACCACAAACCGGATGAAGCGCTCTGGGTATCGTTTGCAAAGTCCATGGCCCCGATTACAGTGCCAGCCGCGAACTACATCGCGCATCTACTCGACGCGACTAAAGGGGACGCCTGTCGAATCCTTGATATTGCGGCCGGGCACGGGATGTATGGCATCACGCTGGCGAAGAGCAACCCGAATGCCCAAGTGACCGCGCTGGATTGGCCCGCGGTACTAGAAGTGGCGAAAGAAAATGCGCAAAAGGCTGGGGTATCGGAGCGTTTCAGCGTGCGCGCTGGAAGTGCGTTCGAAACGGATCTCGGCGAGGGCTACGATTTCGTGTTGTTGACGAACATATTTCACCATTTCGATCCGCAGGCTTGCGTGCAGTTGATGAAGCGCGTACATGCATCCCTGAAGCCTGGAGGAAAAGCCGTTACCTTGGAGTTTATTCCCAATGAAGATCGCGTATCGCCGCCAACGGCCGCCGCCTTCAGCATGATCATGCTGGCGGGAACGGATGCAGGAGACGCATACACGTTGGCCGAATACGAAAAAATGTTCCAGGAAGCCGGCTTCCAGAGTACGAGTCTGCACCCGGTGCCGGAGATGCCGCAGCAAGTTCTGCTATCGCAGAAATAGCGCAGAGCAGTTTGGCAGTCACGCGAAAACTGCGTGGAGCGTCTGAAGCTTGCAAGCAACCGGAATGCGGGTAGGATAGAGGTCGAAAGTAGACGACTTTTGGGCGATTTTCGTCTAGTTGCCGATTAGGTGAGGACATGATCCAAATCGAAAATGTGAGCCGTCGTGAATTCCTGAAGGGAATCGCAGGGGCGGGCGCGTTCGTGCTCGGTGCGAGCTTGCTGCCGGAGACGTTACTTGCAGCGGTGGGTCCTCTCGGTGCTGAGGCGATGACTGGCGCCGCGTTGCAGCCAAACGTCTACCTGGCGATTGCGACGGATGGAACCGTTTTCATCGTGGCGCACCGTTCCGAAATGGGCAGTGGGAACCGGACAGGCCTGCCACGAATTGTGGCGGACGAATTGGATGCGGATTGGAGCCGCGTAAAGGTTGTGCAGGCCACCGGCAACGAAAAGTATGGGGACCAGGATACCGATGGATCGCATTCGGTGCGCAGTTTTTACGATGCGTTGCGCGAATCCGGCGCGACCGGCAGGTTGATGCTGGTGCGCGCCGCGGCACAAACCTGGGGCGTACCAGAAAAAGAGTGCGTGACCGACGCGGGAGTGGTGCTGCACAAATCGAGCGGCAAGAAACTGAGTTACGGGGAACTCGCGCCAGTAGCGGCGAAACTGCCGGTGCCGAAAAAAGAAGAGTTGCACCTCAAAACAAAGAACGAATGGAGATACATCGGCAAGCCAGCCTCCGCGTACGACCTGCACGATATGTGCACGGGAAAAGCCCTGTTCGGGCAGGATGTGAAGATGGACGGGATGCTGTACGCGTCGATCGCGCATCCTCCGGTTTTCGGCAGCGCCGTGAGCAATGTGGACGATTCGGCAACGCTGAGGGTTGGCGGCGTGAGACAGACGGCGACGATGGATCCGTTTAAGCCGCCGGTCGGTTATCAGGCGCTGGGCGGCGTGGCAGTGATCGCAGATAGCACTTGGGCGGCGTTCCAAGGCAAGAAAAAACTAAAGGTGGAATGGACGAAAAGTGATCATAGCGCCTGGAATTCAGGTGCGTTCCGAAAGGAACTGGAAGATACGGCGAGGAAGCCAGGAAAAGTGGTGCGCGAAAACGGCGACGTGGATGCGGCTTTCGCCAAGGGCGGGAAAATTGTAGAGGCGTCGTATTACACGCCCATGTTGGCACACGCTTCCATGGAACCACCGGCTGCTGTCGCGATGTATAAGGACGGAAAAGTGGAAGCCTGGGCGCCCACGCAGAATCCACAGGGAGCGGTGGAGGCGATTGCCGCGGCGGTGGGACTGAAGAAAGAAGACGTTACTGTGCACGTGACGCTGCTCGGCGGCGGATTTGGGCGGAAATCGTTTCCGGATTTCGTTGTCGAGGCGGCGGTGCTTTCGAAACAGACCGGCAAACCCGTGAAGGTAGTCTGGAGTCGCGAAGACGACATTAAGTTCGATTCGTATCACACCGTGGCAGCAACGTATTTCAAAGCGGCGTTGGGCACGGACGGTAAGCCGACGGCATGGCTGCAGCGCTCCGTTTTTCCGCCTATCCTGGCGACGTTCGACGCCACCGCAAAGTACGCGGACTCCGGCGACACGAGTTTCGGGTTCCTGGACGTGCCGTACGCGGTGCCTAATTTGCGCGCGGAAAACGGGCCAGCCGATTCGCACACGCGCACGGGATGGTTTCGTTCGGTGGCGAATGTGTACCACGCGTTCGGAATTCAATCGTTTACCGCGGAGTTGGCGAACGCAGCGGGCAAGGATCACGTCGAGTATGTGCTTTCGCTGCTCGGACCGGACCGCATCATTCCGAGAGCAGACTTGCCGAAAGATTTTCCAAATTACGATGGCGATTACGAGCAGTATCCGATAGACATCGCGCGGTTGCGGAGAGTTGTGCAAGCTGCCGCGGAAAAATCCGGCTGGGGCAAACAAAAATCGGGCAATGGATTTGGAATGGGCATGGCGGTGCACCGGAGCTTTCTGACGTATGTGGCGACGGTGATTCAGGCCGAGGTAAAGGACGGGCAAGTGATCATCCACCGCGTGGATTCGGCGCTGGATGCTGGGACAATCATAAATCCGACGACCGTGCGGCAGCAGTTTGAAGGCGCGGCGGTGATGGGCACAAGCCTGGCGTACTACGGCGAGATCACCGCGACCAACGGGGTGATCGACCAATCCAACTTCGACACGTTTCAGGTCGCGCGCATGAATATGGCTCCGCGCGAGACGCATGTGCATATCATGGAAAGCGACGCACCACCCGCCGGAATCGGCGAGCCGGGGTTGCCGCCGTTTGCGCCAGCGCTCTGCAATGCCATTTTTGCGGCGACTGGCAAACGGATTCGAGAGTTGCCGTTGAGCAAGGCGGGGTTGGCATAAGAAAGTCCGGTTAGATCTCAAGATCGTTGATAGTGCGGACATGGGGCGCAGCAATGCTGCGCCCCTACACTTTTTGGGTTAGGATGCGTGTGCCCGGAGGACGCGTTTGAAGAAATTTCTTGTTTTGTTGTTTGCTGTTTCTGCAGTGATAGTTTCTCCCGCCGGCGCGCAGCGGCAGCGGGTGTTGCCGCAAATTGATGAGCCGCATCCTTATTATTATCGCGAATTGTATTTGCCGCAGTTGACCAGCGGACCGAGCAGTTTGAGCTGGAGCCCAGATTCGAAGGAACTGGTGTACTCGATGGCGGGTTCGTTGTGGCGGCAGAAACTGGATTCGACAGAAGCAGTGCAATTGACCGACGGTCCTGGTTACGACTACCAGCCAGATTGGTCGCCGGATGGAAAGAGCGTGGTGTACGTGTCCTACCAGAAGGATGCGATGGAATTGTGGTTACTGGATTTGGCGACGGGAAAATCGCAGCAACTCACTTCCGGCGGCGCGGTGAATGTGGAACCGCGTTGGTCACCGGATGGAAAAAAGATTGCTTGGGTGTCCACCCAGTTTAACGGACGGTTCCACGTGTTCCTGGCGGATATGTCTGGAAGTTCGCTGCAGAATGTGACGCGCCTGACGGGTGAAACGAAGAGTTCCCTGCCGCGCTACTACTACAGCGCGTACGACATGGAAATCAATCCAGTTTGGACACGCGATGGCAAAGAGATTTTGTTCGTTTCGAACCGCGGGCATATTTATGGCACTGGTGGCTTCTGGCGCATGAAGGCGGAAGCCGGCGCGGAGGGGCACGAGATTCACTACGAAGAAACAAGCTGGAAAGCGCGGCCCGATTTCTCGCCCGATGGTTCGCGCATGGTGTACAGCTCCTATTTGGGCAGGCAGTGGCAAAACCTCTGGGTGATGCCCGCAAATGGAGGCGATGCGTTCCCGGTTTCGTACGGCGATTGGGATCAGACAAATCCACGCTGGTCGCCGGATGGCAAGAAGATTGCTTTTGTTTCGAATCAAAATGGTGACACAGAGCTAGTGGTTAGTGAATATCCTGGTGCGGACGTACGAAAGATAGTCCCCGGCGACCGCCACTACCTTCGGCCGAGAATGAAGGTGGATTTGCATGTAACGGACGAAAACGGAAAGGTTACTCCAGCTCGAATTTCGGTGACGGGCGACGACGGCCGTTTTTACGCACCGAACGACGCATGGATTTTCGCCGACGATGGATATGTGCGTTCGGAGCGTGGATTCGAGGCGCATTACTTTTACACCGATGGCAATTGCTCGTTAAGCGTACCATCCGGCGGACTGCACGTAGATGCGGTCGCAGGATTCGAGCGACCCTCACAACCCAGAATCAGCATCTTCGCTTCCGGAGCGAATCGCTTGGTTCAGATCGAGCTCAAACCCAAAATAAGCCTCGGCTCGGGTTCCGGGCATTGGGCAGGTGGCGATCTTCATGTGCACATGAACTATGCTGGCTCCTATAAGAACGTGCCCTCTGCTTTGCTGCGTATGGGGGCAGCCGAAGACCTCTCTTTCGTTAATGAACTGACGGTCAATAAGGAACAAAGATTCCCTGACATTCAATTCGTGGAGTTCGCCGAACGGAAACAGGGAGATGCGACGATTGTGCAGGGCCAGGAATTTCACACCAGCTATTGGGGCCATCGCGGAATATTGAAATTGAAGAATCATTTGCTCCTGCCGGGTTATGCGGGATATCCGAATACTGCGGCGGCGAGTTTGTACCCGATGAATGCAGACGTATATGACATGGCGCACGAGCAAGGGGCGCTGGTGGGAGCAGTGCATCCGTTCGATTCCGTGCCAGACCCGTTTGCGAAGCCAGAGGAAAGGATTACCGACGAATTACCAGTGGATGTTGCATTGGGCAAGCTGGACTATATGGAGATTGTGGGTTTCAGCGATCACACGTCAACCGCAGAGGTTTGGTACAAACTGCTGAATCTTGGATTCAAGCTACCCGCGGGTGCCGGGACTGACGCGACGGCAAATTATGCAGCGCCGATCCGTGGGCAAGTGGGATTTAACCGGGTGTACGTATGGACGCCGGGCTGGCCCACGACTCTGGACGTGTGGATGGACAACCTGAAGCAGGGACGAACATTTGCGACCAATGGCCCGCTGCTGGAATTCAAGTTGGGTGGAGAAATGGCGGGAAGCGAATTGGAGCTGGACGCCGCGCAGAACGCAGTTCCCTTCACCGCGAAGTTGCGATCGATCGTCCCGGTGGATCATCTCGAGGTAGTGTGCAACGGGAAAGTGGCACAGTCGTTGAAACTAGACGGTACGCGTGAATCGGTGGACGCGACTGGAACCATTCCGCTTCGCGAGAGCGGGTGGTGCGTGCTGCGAGCCTGGAGCGACAAAGCAGAATATCCGGTGATGGACAATTACGCCTACGCGACGACCAGCCCCGTGTATGTGACCGTAGCGGGAAGGCGGGCTTACTCCATGAAAGATGCCGAGTACTTTGAAGCGTGGATCGACCGCACGATAGAGATCACCGACAAATATCCGGACTGGAATTCGGCGGACGAAAAGGCGCACGTGATGGAAAGACTGCACGAGGCGCGCTCGGTGTATGAAGGCTTGCGATAAGCAATGGCGCGGCATCATAGAAGTAAGAGAAATCGCCCGCCTCATAAGGCGGCCGCTACACGGGCTGGTCGAAACCGCCGGATTCCGACACACGTCCTTGTGGGAAACATGGACTTAGAGATAGAATTCCGCGAACCGAGAATCTAGGGGTCTTCTTTCTGGTACCAGTGAATCTCGCTCCGAATAAATCCAACATCAAGAATCAAGCCGCCTCCCGGAAAGAGGAGAGTACATGATCGTTGGTGTGCCCAAAGAGAGTTATCCAGGCGAACGCCGCGTGGCGCTGGTGCCGGCGGTGATGCCCGCGCTGAAAAAAGCCGGTCTGGACGTTCTGGTACAAGCGGGAGCGGGGCAACCCGCGGGCTATCTGGACGCGGAATACGTCGAAAAAGGCGCAAAACTCGCGGCGAGTCGCGCAGAAGTGTTCGCGACCGCGGACATCGTGGCGCAGTTCTTGTGCTATGGGGCCAACGACAAAAACGGCAGCGAAGATTTGCCGTTGATGCGCCCGGGGCAAACAATACTGGGTTTTTTGCGGCCGCTGGGATCGTTGGAAACGGTTCAGGCAATTGCGCAGCGCGGGGTAACATCCTTTTCCGTTGAGCTGATGCCGCGCATTACGCGCGCGCAGAGCATGGATGCGCTTTCTTCCATGGCCACGATCTGCGGGTACAAAGCGGTGATTCTGGCGGCGGACACTTTACCGAGAATGTTTCCCATGCTCACAACCGCTGCGGGAACGATTGCGCCCGCGCGCGTGCTGATCATTGGCGCAGGAGTGGCGGGATTGCAGGCGATCGCTACAGCGCGACGCCTGGGCGCGGTCGCGTCGGCCTACGACATGCGGCCAGCGGCGAAAGAGCAAGTGCAGAGCCTCGGCGGACGGTTCGTGGAACTTCCAATTGAAGCGAAGGACGCGCAGGACGCCGGGGGCTACGCGAGAGCGCAGGACGAATCGTTTTATAAGAAGCAACAGGAATTGCTCGGCAAGACGGTAGCGGAAAGTGATGTGGTGATCACTGCCGCAGTGATACCCGGAAAGAAATCCCCGATTCTGGTGACCGCGGAAATGGTCCAGCGTATGTCGCCGGGTTCGGTGATCGTCGATCTGGCGGCAGAGCGTGGCGGCAATTGCGAACTTACCAAGCCGGACGAAACCATCGTTGTTCATGGGGTGACCATACGAGGTGAATTCAATCTGGCGGAAGCCGTGCCCTACCACGCCAGCCAGATGTATGCGCGCAACGTGAGCGCATTTCTGCAGCACCTGACGAAAGACGGACAATTACGGCTCGACCTGAAAGACGAAATCGTCCGGGAAACGATGCTGACGCAAGGCGGCGAGGTTGTGAACGCAAGAGTGCGCGAGTTTTTCTCGTTGCCAGCGTTGCAGGGCGCGCCGGCGGGAGGAGCGGCCTGATGAAGATCGACTTAGTGACCAGCCTGTACGTGTTCATGCTGGCGGCGTTTATCGGTTTTGAAGTGATTCGCCGAGTTTCCCCGCTCCTACATACTCCGCTGATGTCCCTCACCAATGCCCTCGATGCCATCGCAGTGGTTGGCGCCATCATCCTTGCAGGAGAAGGAAAGAGCAGGCTAGCGACCATCCTTGGGACCATTGCGATTGTGGCGGCGACCAGCAACATCGTAGGCGGATTCCTGATTACCGATCGAATGTTGAAGATGTTCAAAGCCAGCGGACCGCGAAAATAGCGAACTCATGCCCTATAGCGAAACCATCATCGAAATTGCGTACCTGATCGCGACAGCGCTGTTTGTGCTTTCGCTAAAGTGGTTGAGTTCGCCGGCGACCGCGCGCAGAGGCGTGCTGGCTGGTGAAATCGGGATGGCGCTGGCGATTGCCGGAACTTTGCTGCATCACGGCATCGTCAATTACAAGTGGATCGCCATCGCGCTGGTACTGGGAACTATCATCGGCGTGCCGCTGGGGAAAGTGGCGATGACTGCCGTTCCTCAGCGAACAGCATTGAGCCACGCATTCGGGGCGCTGTGCGTGACCCTGGTGGGCACCGCCGAGTTTTATCTTCGCGCTCCCGCAGTGCCCGGGTTGATGATGGGCGTGCTTTCGTTGGAAGTGATCCTCGGAGCGCTGACATTCACGGGCAGTCTGATGGCCGCGGGCAAATTGCAAGAAGTACTGCCGCAGCGGCCAATTACCTATAAAGGCCAAAACTTCGTGAACCTGGGATTGCTCGCGATTGCCATTGGAATCGCCGTCGTGTTGGTGCTGCACCCGGAGAAGACATACCTCTTTCCATTCATGATCGGCATTCCGCTGGTATTTGGCGTGATGATGATTATTCCCATCGGCGGCGCGGACATGCCGACCGTAATTTCGCTATTGAATTCGTATGCAGGGCTTTCTGCCGCGGCCATGGGATTGGTGTTGGACAGTAAGCTACTGATTATTGCCGGCGCGCTCGATGGAGCGTCCGGTTTCATCCTGTCGATGAACATGTCGAAGGCGATGAATCGCTCGTTTACGAACGTTCTTTTCGGCGCTTTCGGGCAGGAACAAGCAGTTGCAGCGGGAACAAAGGAAGTGCTGCCGGTGCGCAGCGCCTCCGCTGAAGAAGCAGCGGGAATTCTTGGCGCGGCAAACAAAGTGGTGATTGTGCCGGGCTACGGAATGGCGGTAGCGCAAGCACAACACAAGGTTCGCGAACTGTACGACGCCTTGACCAAGCGCGGAGTGGACGTGAAGTTTGGAATACATCCGGTGGCAGGACGAATGCCGGGGCACATGAACGTGCTTCTGGCGGAAGCGGATATTCCCTACGACAAACTGCTGGAGATGGACGACATCAACGGAGATTTCCCGCAGACAGACGTGGCGTTGATCATCGGCGCAAACGACGTTACTAATCCCGCCGCGAGAGAAGACAAAACCAGTCCGATCTATGGAATGCCGATTCTGGACGTGGATAAAGCGCGCACGGTGATGGTGATCAAGCGCAGCATGGGCGCAGGATTTGCGGGCATTGAAAATCCGCTCTATTACCTGGACAAGACCCTGATGCTTTTTGGCGACGCGAAGAACTTCGTAGGGGCGATTGTGCGCGAACTGAGCGGCGGGGGACACGGCGGGTCCTGAGCAAACGATTCAATTATCAGGAAATGAAACGGGGTGCCGCGTGAAGTGGCACCCCGTTTTTGTTTTCGGTTGGAAACGATACTCAGGGACGATTCGGGCTTTCGAAGGCTTCCGGGATAGTGAAGGCGCCGATGAGGGCCACCGTGCCGATCGCTACATAAAGAAAACGGCTCTGCCCAGGCGCAATAGGCGCGTGGCCCTTGACGGTCTCGTATGCAGCACAAGGCTTGTGCTCGTGGTGACTGTGGTAGTCGTTATCGTCGGGGGAGAGATAGTCCCTGTAACTGATGGAGTCCTCCGCGGCGACGCGATAGGCCTTGCCCTGCTCCACTAGTTTTGATTCCGAGCCCACGCGCACGTCAACTTGGCCACGCTCGCTGGATACCGTCACTTTGCAAGGGTCGTCAATGGAAACGCGGCCGAAGTCCGCCATCGAGAGAACCGGTGTGACGCGTACGTCCGACGCCACGATCACCAGATTCTCGTGCCCTCCAGGCGTGGTGTAGATCGCAGTCCCACGGTTGAGTTCCACAACTGCGCCGTAAGGAGCGCGGTAGATGTGTGCCGCGGAGTTGCTCTGCAATTCCAGCGAAAGCGAACCAACGCGAACCTGCATCGCTCCGTTATCGTCAGTAGATAAATAGTCGCCCGAATATACAGTCGCACCGTCGGCAGCGGCGGCATTCCCGATGTGCGCGACCGATGATTTGACCACGATTCCCAACGCTGGAGTGGCCCCCTGCGCATGAGCTCGGGCCGGAACGGAGCAGCAAAGCGCCAGAAAGCAGAATCCGAGTGAAATCGCGCGGTGGATTTTCATTTTTTGAACTCCCTGGCGCAGGCGGAATCGCCCGCGCAGATTTCCTTGAGCTTGAATGGCAGGCCCGAATTTATGACCGGAGCAATGGTTCTGACTGAATTCGAAACCGTGGGAATCTGGAATTTCATCGCGGGATCGCCGAGTAGGTTCCAGGTGCGGCGAACATCCTTGTCCGTCGTGCCCTGTTTTGCGAAGAGCGCAATCTTGCCGATGGGTTCCGTTGGATGCGACGCAAACTCCCGGAAAAACGCGAGGTTCATAGACGATTGCGGGGCTTCATCGGTGAATCCCGAGGAAGTCCAAACGGAAACGGCGCCGCCGTTCGGGGCCATCAGCAGGGAAACGCCCAAGCTTTCGGCGTAAACGTCCTGGAAGAATCCATTGAGGCAATCCATCAGTAGATACACCGGCAGACGATTGCCGTTTGAAAGCGCCGCAACGTCGTTGGTGTCGAACAAATCCGAGAATGACCATTGCTGCTCGGACCCATGGCCGTGATAGTTGACCAGGAGCGAGCCATTGTTCAGTGCCGCAAGAATCTGCGCGCGGGCGGCAACGGGGTCCTCGCCATCGGCGAATAACTTGGTTACTTGCAGAGACGCGGGAACCGCAGTCGCTGCGCTGGTAGCAGCACCGGAGAAATTGGCATCGATGTTCTGATCGGCGATGAACAACGCCTGGGAGTTCCAGGAGTTGGCGGAACCGCCGCGCTCGTAGCTGACGATCTTCGAGACCAGCAAGTCGACGTCTTCGGGTGTGTGCACTGGGAGACGACCGATGGGAATCGTTCCAAAACCAGATTCGTTGAAGTCTGTGAACCAATCATCAGAAGCCGTCTTAAAAGCGGCAGTTTCGATCAGGCGCGTGGGAACAAAATCGAATTCGCCCAGGCCGAGGTAGTTGCGCGGGTCAAAGGAAGCCCCGCCGACAAGGAGGACGTACTGCGGCTTGCGGTTCCAGTGCAGCGCAGCGTCGGTCAGGAAGCTGCGAATCGCAAACGGGCTTCGTTCGCCGAAGTTATATTGATCGTAGATTTGATCGGTCGTGACGACTTGGACGCGATAGTTTTGGGATTCCCGCAATTTGACGAGTGGGCCGAGATTCGCGACGAAGTCGGGATGAGAAATAATGACGATATCCGCACCAGCGCGATGCTCGTCCAAGTTGCTTGGCGCGTGGCTCGAGAGTGAGACCGGCGACGAAACCGCGGTATCGGCAAAAGCCAGGATGGTACGCTCCGCCGGCGCTCCCCTGGAAAGGGTGAACTCGAACCCGTACGATCCGGAATCCTTCGAAACTTTGCCGCTCAATTCTGTGATGTGCAAAGGATCGGTAATATCGAATGCGCGTATTTGCTCGTTACTGAATCCAGTGAGGTGCAGCTGTGACCCGGCAGGCGCGGTTGCACGCAGCCAGTCACTATCTACCGTGTAGGTGTGCGGATAGTGCAGTTCGATCGACTGAACGACGCTCACATCGTTATCGCCATTCAAGGCCGTCAGCGTAACGGTGTTTGCGCCTTCCTGGAGCTGCGACGGCTGCACGGAGAAGGTCTGTGAAAAGAGCTTCAGACCGATAAAGTCCATGGTGCCAAGAGTCACGCCATTCAGTTGAACGTCGATAAGATGTTCCCAACCGTCAACGGCGCCCTGAATCGTGAGGTCCAGTGCGATCGGCAGCGAAGATGTGGCGTCGAAGTGAGTAACATCCAGTTCCTGACCGACCGGATCCGTGGTTACCGTGGCACCGAAGAAGTTGTCGTTGTTCTCGCCATTCAGCAACGCCGCAAAATACGTAGTCCGATCTTCGCGCAGAACCTCGAACGGAAAGCTGGCCGGAGCATTCGTGCCGTCTGACAAAGCGGGCATTGTTGCGATTCGATTGCCTCCGTGGCTTTCTCGAACGAGCCAGTAGCTGCGTTGTCCAGAAAAAGGTGTGTCGATAGGGGTGCCGTAAAATTCGATTCCATCAAACGCGCCTGATGCATTTCCACCTGACGCGCCAAACAGGAGTGGCTGTTCAACCCCCTCGGCATATAGGTGAAGCGCGCGAAGATCCCCACCGCGCGCTAGTCCCGAGGCCGCGATCTGGCTGGATGAAACGCGATACCAGCCTTCGTGGTCAACGGCAATCTTTAGCGCCGGGAGATCGTCGAGGTCCGTGGGCCGGCTGACGATGGGTGAGATTGGAAGAATGGGACGGTACGGAATCCGCATGTTATTTCGCGGAGAGACGACCCGCGCCGCCGGGCGAAGTTGTGCTAACAGCGCCGACTGGCGTTGCGCAGCGATATTCTCCGCCTGCGCGGGCGCGCTAGTTTCGGCAAACACTGGACCATGCGAGGTGTGCGTGCCATTGATATCCAGATCTTCGATCGAGTAGCCAGCGCCAGGAACGGGCTGCGTGTCGATCCAGCGATAAGTTTTCGCAGCATGTTGCGGTTTCGAACCACGCAGAAGCAGCGCGGATCCCGCGATGAGCGATGGATTGATTCTGCTGCGTTGTCCAGCCTGCTCACGATAGATATGGAAGCCAAGGTTTCTGGATTCCTCGTGGGTGCGCCATTCGAGAAGCACAGAGCCATCCGGCTGCGAGAAAGCATGGAAGTAAGAAATATCGACAGCGGTCGGCGACTGGATGGTCGATATCGCGGTCGACGAATTATTCGTGAGGTTGGGATCGGAAGTGGTGGAAGCAACAGTGGCCTGGTTACTGGACGTGGCCACAGCACTGAACGTTGTCGCGTTAACGTTGATGGTGATTACGGCGGTGCTTCCGACGCTTAGACTTCCCAGCGTGCACGTCACCGTTCCAGCCGCCACCGCACAAGAGCCCTGGCTTGTAAATGAGGAGGTGTAAGTGACTTCGCCCGGCAGGGGATCCGTAACCGTCACGCCCTGCGCTACAGCTGGCCCACCGTTCGTCACCTGGAGGGTGTAGGTAAGATTTGTGCCCTGATTCACCGGCTCTGGAGAAGCAGTCTTAAGGATGCTTACATCGGCTTGCGAGGGCGAGGCGACCGTTACATTGGTCGTTGCGGAATTATTGGCGGAGTTGGGATCTCCGGTTGTGCTGCTTACGGTGGGGGTGTTGGTGATGATTGTGCCGGGAGGCGTGGTCGGGTTCACTTTGACCACCAACGGGAAACTCACCGACGCGTTCACCGCGATGGTTTGGCCAATATTCAGAGTGCAGGTAAATGTTCCGGTCCCTCCAACAGCGATTACAGGAAGGCACGTCCAACCGGCCGGTGTCGGGAAGGAAACGAGAGTTGTGTTCGCGGGTATAGCTTCCGTGAAGGTGGCGTTTGTTGCGGCAATTGGACCGTTATTCAGGACGGCCTGGGTGTACGTAATATTGTTGCCTTCGGAAACCGGGTTGGGCGTTGCCGTCGAAGTGACCGCCAAGTCCACCTGGCCAGCAGAAGCGACGGTGATGATGCCAGTCGCGGAATTGTTCGTCGGATTGGGATCCGGCGTAGAGGAAGAGACGCTGGCGGTTCCAGCAACCTGTGTGCCAGAAGGAGTAGCAGCGTTTACGTTCAAAATAATCGGGAACGAGGCGCTGGCACCGCCCGGCATGGTCGCCCCGGTGGTCTTGCAGAAGAGTAGGCCTGTGCCGCCAGCAGCGGGCGTCGTGCAGGTCCATCCCGCCGGGCTTACCAGAGAAACAAAGGTTGTGTTCAGCGGAATTGTTTCCTGAAATACAGGTGTAGCCGCCGCAAGCGTGCTCTGGTTGGTTACCAGCGCTGTGAGCGTGTAGTTGGATCCAGCAGCAACCGTAGGGGACGATGGTGTGTTCGTTATGGCCAGATCGGCCGAGGTCGCCGCGCCTACAGTGACAATGGCGGTTGCAGAATTATTCGCGAGATTCGGATCATTCGTGCCAGAAGTGACGTTGGCCACGTCCACGATTTGGGTTCCACTGGTGGTGGCTGCCCCGACCTTGACGGTGATTGTGAACGTCGAACTCGCTAGACTCGCAACCAACGGATTCGTGCAGGTAATATTTCCGGTCGCGCCCACTGCCGGTGTTAAACACGTCCAACCTGCGGGTGTCACGATGGCCTGGAAAGTTGTGTTGGCAGGAACGGCCTCCGAGAAAATAGCATTCACGGCCGCCATCGGTCCGAGATTCTGAACAACCTGGGTGTAAACAATGTTGTTGCCTGGGGCGACGACTGTGGGTACTGCCGTGTTGCTGGAGACGGTTAGATCCGCTCCAGCACAATACGCACCGGCCTGCGCGCCTGGATTTTCAGTAATAATGTGCGTGTTGGCGACCACACCGTTCTGTCCAGGCGTCGCGCCGTAAGAATCCTGAACAGTGTTGGTAAATCCGTTGCTGCCGCCAGTGACGGTTGCGGAAGCGGGAGCACCGGTCAGAAAGATGACTCCGCCACCGCCGCCTCCCCCAGGACCGTGGCGGTTTCCGGAGAATGCGCCGGGAGCCTTGATGGGCCACGCATTGCCAGCGCTTCCGCCATTCGCAGAAGCGGTGAGACCCGCAATTGAACCACTGTTGGCAAAGAAAATAATGGAGCCGCCGGCGCCACCTCCGCCCGTGCTGTCGTTGAGGGTGCTCAGCGTGCTCTGGCCGTTGGCGGTGATTGTTCCCGTTCCGCTTACCGATCCGGTGTGGACGATGACAATACCGCCGCCGGCGCCACCGCTGCTAAAAATACCGGTGCAATTCGCGCCGCAATCGGCTGCATTGGAAGCAGCCGAAATATAGTAAGAACCATCGTTGGTGGTGCCTGCACCACCTCCGCCACCCATCACCAACGCGCTGGCAGACGCGGGAAAAGCTGCGCCACCAAAACCGCCATTTGTATTGTTAACGACCGAAAAACTGTTCCAGCCGTAGCCGCCAACCCCGCCTGCTCCGCCGTTGCCACCTGCGCCGCCGCCGGAGTTAAAATCGTTACCAGCAGGATGACCGTCCGTTCCTCCGCCTCCGGCATTGCCCGGGGCGCCACGCGCAAAGCTGCCGCTCGGCAGCGAGTCCGTCGGAGCACCGCCGGTGTTATCGGTCGCCACTGTCGCGATCGCAATCGTGGCGGGTGCCAGGTAACGTGGAGTACCAGCAATGCCTTCGCCTTTGGACGCGTTCGCCGCGTTGGTCGCCAGCGTGACGTAATCGTTGTTGGCTCCTGCGCCGCCGCCCAGAATTCTTCCACCGCCAGCCCGGAAGCCAAGCGCGTCCGCGGAAACGGTTCCGGCAAGGGTCAATTGAGAAGACACGTCAAGGGCGAGTACGCCGCCGGTCTTTCCATTCCATGCCAGTGGCGCAAGCGTTGAGCTGAGCGTCGCAGCCAAATATTGTGGGACCCGAATGACTTGAAAAGTTTGCTGGGGCTGCGCGAGGGTGACGGCGGTCTGGACATAGGAATTCAGGAGGCCGTTGCCTGACCCTGTGCTTTGGAACTGCACTGTTCCACCTGTGACGGGGATCGCGGATGTTGCGGTGACGAACTCGAAAAGACCGGAACTACCAAGCGCGGTGGAGCCCGTCGCGGGATCACCGGCCGCACCATCGCCGTAGGAACTTGTGTTAGTGCTGTTTATGGTGGCGTCCTGCATTTGCATGATCAGCAGAAGGTCGCCGACCGCAATGGCGGTTTGCGCGCCGCCAGCCGCTGCGGCGCCGAGAGTTACAGAAGTCGCGCCAGCCGCGAGGGTGCCGGTGGCTGCGGGAGAATAGTAGGCATTGACTACGCCGGTGAGGGCCGCGCCCGGAGTGCCATCGCGACCCGGAGTCGCGCACACCAGCGGTTGCACAATGCTTACGACCGAGGCGCTGTTGTTATTCGCGTTGGGATCGCCCGTCAAGCTTACCGTCGCCGTGGCCGTAAGCGGCGTTGCGGGAGGAGCGGCCGGAGCGGTAACCGTAACGTTGATCGTGGCCGAAGTGCCCACCGCCATGGCAGCAGAAATGGAGCACTTGACCGGACCTGTCCCGCTACACGTCCATCCGGCGGGTGGGGCAGAAGAAACGAAACTTACGCCCGCCGGCAACGCGATGTTCAGCACATTTGCTGCTACTGGGGCGGCAGCTTGGCCAAGATTCTGGACTACGACGGAATAGACGTAATTCGTAAAGACGAAAACTGGCGTCGGTGAAGCGGTCATCGAAACACCCAGGTCCGACTGCCCGGCCTGCTCAACGTAGATCGTGGAGAGGGTGGTGTTATTCGTGGGAGTCGGGTCGGTGGTTTGGGAAGTGACTGTCGCGGAATTAAGGATCGTTGTTCCGTAGGCGGTTGCTGCGGTGACCTGCAAAGTGATGACAATGGGATTCGTCGAGTTGTTTGGTGCCAACGTATTGTTGAAGGTGCAGGTGATCGGGCCAGCGGCGCCGACGGCAGGGGTAGCACACGTCCAGTTCGTGGCAGTGATCGCTTCGAACACAGTGTTGGCCGGGGTCTGCTGATAGATAACGAGCTGGTTCGCCGGAACCGTGGTAACGCTGGCGGCACTGTTCTTGGCGATTTCCGTGTAGGTGAAGTTGACCGCAGTGTCCACGGAAGTGACGGATGGCGCTTGCGTCATGCTCAAATCTGCCTGTGCTCGCGCGGCAGGAACGGCGATCAACAGTGCGACAAGCAGTAGCCCGGAGATTCCGGCGAACAGAGCGCTGGCGCGGCGCAAACGGTTTGCCGCAGCCATGTGAAGCCGGCGTACGACGCGGCGCACACCGTGGATGATCGGCGCTACCGCGGAACGAAACGATTCTTCGCGCGAGCCACGCCGGCGAAGAATTATTTTCCCGAATACGTGCGTCGGCGTTGGATCTGGTTCAAAAGAAGTGTCGCTGCGCAACAACAGTTCTTCAGAACTGGCAGCACTGCGAACGACGCGATGCGCACGGATGCCATCCGCGTTGCGGACTAGAGCGACATCACCCCGATCCAGTTCCGAGGCGTGCGCGGGCGCTACCGTGATTTCGTCCCCATCCTGCAAGTTGGGTTGCATGCTGGCACCGTCGGCGCGAAAAGCTACGCAGTGTCCGCGGCGCAAAATGGCGGCGCACAGCTCGCTAAGGAGTTGAGAATTCCTTCGAACCTGAATCTCACGCGCGGGCATGACGAATGGCCTCCACAGCGCTTTTTGTAGGCGTGAATCTGAATTTGGAGCACGGGGCTGACTGAGCAAGACTCTTGAGAAAACCCAGCGTGAAATCGATGCCGTCTCCCAGGTAATGAGGCACAAAAGCGCGCGCGAATAATTCCGCAGCGGCCTGCGGAGGAGACAACGGAACGATTTCATTGCTTGGAGACTGTTCCAGCAGAAAAATCGAGGAAAGCAGTGCGCGGCCTTGTGAAGCTACACCCGCATCGCCGTGCCAGGGTGTGCCGTACATCCAGATGTTGCCATCGTGTTTGCGAAGAATGATGCGGTCGTCACTCAACATGCGAACGCCGCGTTCAGCCATCCACAAACGCGCGGTTGTACTCTTGCCGGCGCCCGAATGACCTACAAAGAGGTATCCGCTGCCATCCTGATCCGCAAGGCCGAGAGCGTGCAGTTCGACGCCTTGTCCCAAAGCAAGCCTGTGCATCATGGCAAGTTCGTCGATCGGGTATTCGAGCGGAAAAATATCGCCGTCTCCTCGCAGGAGGGTGCGATTCAAAACGATGTGACCGCGGGAAAAAGAGGGATCGAACCATGCTGCCTTATATGGCTCGTTGCCCAGGGTCGGCGAGGAAAAATAAAATTGCGTGCCGGTTAGCTCGGTGTAGGCAGACCACAGACCGCCCGAAGCAAAGCAAGGCGTGGCTTTGGGTAAGGACAGGTCGGCAGTCCCGGAGATGTCCAGTTCAACATCGCATGTCTGTAAAGCATCACCGGAAAGAACAAAGGATTTATGTTCGGGATCCAGGGCAGCACGCATCCCCGGTTCGCACCACAAACCGAGCGAAATTCCGCCGATCTCGACAGCGATACGCTTGGAGACGCACGTTTGGGAGGACGAATTGGTTAGAAGTGTGGGCACATTCGTCACCGTCAGGAACCTTGCGATCTGCAGGCCACCGGCGAGTGGCATCCGGCGCCCGCAGGTCCGGCAGAGCCGGAGGTTTTGCAATGGCCAAGCACAGCTTCTTCGGGCCGCAAGCTGACACGCACAACTTGAGGTGGTTCGTAACCGGGCTTTTTAACCTGTTCGGATTTTGTTTTTTCTGCCATGGCCTCGTCTTGCCTCTTCCTGAGACCTACTTCCCAAACGTTCCACAGGAGTTGCATCCCCCTGTGTTGCAGCCGCCCACGGTTTGCAGGACGGGTAAGAGCGAAGTCATTTGGGCTAGTGGAGAAAGAACAGATGCGTTCTGAGTAAGTTGATTCACGCGAAGTGCCGACGATAGGAGTGCAGTGTGCTGCTTTCCATCACCGCAGCATTCACAATCACCATGTTCCGGAACTTCCAGGCCAAGTGTGAACGCTCGAAGATGTGCGACCTCGCAAAGAAATTCGACCGGGGATTCCGCGTCGCCGTTTTCGAGTTCACCGTTGGCCGGGCACATGCTGCAAAGCGACTGGATGCGGCAGCGAGAACACTTGGTTTCACGAGTTCGCTTAGAGTCGCGAATCTCCGCCAACCGCGTAGTCCAGCCTTCTGTGAAAGATCCGTTACGAAAATCGTAGCCGTCCTGATGAGAGAGCACGCAGATGGTCATGCGTCCGCCGGGGTCGATGGCACAACCGTTCTGTCCACCACCACAGGTGTACTTTTGTTCAGGCTGTGGCTCTGCCGGCAGTGCTAGTTCGAGCTCGATCTTCTTCTTGTACTCGGACTTACGGACGGGATCACGAAACTCGAGCGCGACCACGTGTTCCGGCGTCAACCGCACGCCGAGGGGACTCTGAGAACAATCGATGCGCGGATTGACCAGCGGGTCGAACTTGAACTGAACTCCAAAATCCTCCTCCGCCATGCGCTTCATTTCGTAGACTTCGTGAAAATTGACCGTCGTAGGCACGGTCTTGAGTTTGAGTGGAAGACCGCGCTCCAGAAGAAGCCGGATGCCCTTCATACAGCGGTCGTAGGAACCCGGAATGCGAGTGAGCGCCTCGTAAGTTTCCCGAGTCGCTCCGTACAACGTAATTTCGATGGAAAACGGCCGATATTCCGCGAGATGATCCGCTACCCGAGGCGTGATTAGCGTTCCGTTCGTAAAGAGTGTGATCAGGAAGCCACGTTTTTTTGCTTCCGTGTAAATATCAAGAAAATCCTTACGCGCAAAAATCTCTCCGCCGGTGTAAAGGATCCAAAGGCAGCCCTGCTTCACCAACTCGTCCAGTAGGCGAATATGCTCGTTGAAGGTCAACTCATTCTTTCTGGCAGCGACGTCCGACATGGGCAGATTGTTGTAGCAGTGCTGGCATTCCAGCGGGCAGCGATGGGTCATCTCAATGGACACTTCGACAGGCGCGCGGCGCCCTTGCTGGCGCTGATGCACTTGACCGGAGAACTCACCGTAATTGACTTGTTGCAACAATCACTTCACCCCTGGACCCTTCATGCGTGACACCTCCGCGTATGAACACCGGCGGCAGTGCCCTCTAGAGTTTTGAAATCTGTATCAGGCCAGGGACTGAACCAGGTTTTCCTCGAGCAGTGAACCAAGAAATTCCTGGATATCCGACTGCGCCCGACTTCCCGTCACTTCAAACTCGTCGCAAACGCGCTGAACCATCTCCGGTAGCGTGTGCCCTTCGGTCAAGTAATTCCAAAGGACAGATCCCACCGGGTTGAGCGTATACAGCGAGTTCAAATCGCCGACTCCCCTGCGAATCGGCACGATGACGAGTTCCCCTTCGATCTGGCGTGAAACCACGTCACGATTGCGCACGTATCGTTTAAGTTCCGACTCCATAAGGCTTTCGCCAACCTCCGTACCTGATGTCCCAGATGGGGACAGCCCTTTCGGACAGTGTCCGGTACCAGTACAGGTTGTGTCATGCTGGAAAAGGGAGGGGTGTAACGTAAAGATATCTCTTAATCTATTCGACATCTTCGGCAAGAGTAACGAAAATCAGGGCTTTTTAGCGGTTCTCCAGGCGCTTTGGAAATTCCGTGCCCGACAGCGCAAAGGGCTTCAACCGCCTCTGTACTTGTGGCCGGGCCGTTATATACTGGCGATTGAGGACTACTTCCTGAGGGAAGAAAGCGGTACGTAGTGGTGTGTTCCTAGCCTAGTCAATGGACGATAAGAAACCAAAACCTGGTCGTGGGCAGGACACCGGCCCGGGGGGACTTCGAGCCCCGGCGAAGGGGGACAGTGCGCCCAGTGAGGTGCCCCTCGATGGCATGACGTTCATCGAGCCGGCGAAGCCCCCTACCAAGCCTCCTACTAAACCCCCAACCAAGCCCCCAGCCGACCCCGGCGCGACGGTCGTGAATGCAAACACTCTAGACGGATCAGGTCGCACCCAAGGATCTTTTGGAGCGCGCCCGTCCGCGGGAATGTACCGAGAGATTGTTCTGCAGCAAGGTGACGTCCTTGGCGGCCGATACGAGATTCTGGACCTTCTCGGCGAAGGCGGGATGGGCTCGGTTTACAAGGCGCAAGACCGTGAGGTGGACCGGTTTATCGCCTTGAAATTGATTCGCCCAGAGCTGGCGAGTAACCCAGCCATACTGGCGCGTTTCAAACAGGAACTGCTCACGGCGCATCAGGTAACGCACAAGAACGTCATTCGAATCTATGACATCGCCGAAGCCGACGGCGTGAAGTTCATCACCATGGAGTACGTGGAAGGCCACGACCTTCGGCGCTTCCTGCTGGACGATGGGAGACTTCCGCCGGAGAAGGCGGTCGAGATTATCCGCCAAATTTGCCTGGCTTTGGACGCGGCACACAGTGCCGGGATTATCCACCGCGATCTGAAACCACAGAACGTGATGATGGATAAACAGGGACGCATCCTGGTTATGGACTTCGGCTTGGCTCGTTCGGTGGATTCCGAGGGCATGACGCAGACCGGTGCATTGCTTGGAACGATCGAGTACATGTCACCCGAACAAGCGATGGGTAAGCCGCTCGACCAGCGGTCCGACATTTTCGCGCTGGGATTGATTTTCTACGAATTGCTGACCGGCAAGATGCCCTACAAGGCCGAAACGGCCATGGCCAGCCTGCTGAAGCGGAATCAGGACCGTGCGATTCCTGCCGTGGAAGTGGATGCCGCGATTCCCAAAGGCTTGAGCGACATCGTTGCCAAGTGCCTGGAGCGCGAACTTCCTCTGCGGTACCAGAATGCAAACGAGATTCTGGCGGATCTGGATGCCTGGGAAGGCAAGCGTCCGGTCACCGCGTCCATCATCGCCCCTCCACCAAAGAAACCGATACCGTGGAAGTGGGTCGCACCGGGAGCGCTGGCGGTGGTCCTGGTCGCGAGTGGCGTGGCATTTAAGGACAAGATATTCAAGAGCACGCCCGCGGCGCAGACTGCCGCCGGTCCGCAATTATCCTTGGCAATTTTGCCCTTTAGCAATGCAAGCAACGACGCTTCGCTCGATGGGCTGGGAGGGACTCTCTCGGACACGTTGAGCACAGCTGTCGGACAATCGGCGCACATGCGCACGGTTTCGCCGAACCGCCTGCATCAAATCTTCCGTGACCTGCAGATTGCGCCGAACGCCGTAATCGATGCGGACATAATTCGCAACGTGATTCAGCAGACCAATGCGGACACGGTGGTCTACGGAAAGTACACAAAGTCGGGCAACCAGATTCGTATTGAGGCGACGGTGCAGGACACGAAACACAATAGTCAAAAACAAATGACCATTGATGCAGCCTCTGAACAGGAGATTCCCGCGAAGATCGAGGAACTCGCGGCGATGATTCGCAAGAATCTGGCTCTTTCGAGTGACGTACTGAACGAATTGAAATCTAGTTCCTTTCAGCCATCCTCGAAGTCCGTCGAGGCTCTGAAGGCTTACAACCAGGGAGTTCAGTTGGTGCGCGACGGCAAGAACCTGGAAGCCGAGAGACTGCTGAATTCCTCGATTGCGGCTGACCCGCAATTTGCTCTCGCGTACTCCCGGCTGGCGGAAATAAAATCGGCGCTTGGCTATGATGCGGATGCGGAGAGAAATTCGCGCAAGGCTGTGGAGTTGAGTCAGTCGCTTCCAGCAGCCGAGAAATACATGATTGAGGCAAATCACGCGCGCATCATGAAGGACAACAAGAAGGCGCTTGATGCCTACGAGAATCTCGCCAAAATGATTCCCGGCAATTTCGACGTGGAATATGCACTTGGCAAGCTGTACTCGGACAAGGGCGACTACGCTAAAGCCAAAGCGAAGTTTTCCGGCATATTGCTATCTGATCCGAACAACATTCCGGCGCTCTGGGGCCAAGGTGTGGCGGAGATCTTTGTGGACAATCCCCGAGCCGCGTTAGAACCACTGACCAGGGGCCTGAATCAAGCCACACAGGCGGACAATAACGAGCAGCGCGCGTTGATCCTTCAAGCCATGGGCATCGCTTACCAGGAGATGAACAAACCCACCGAAGCGATGAGAAATTACCAGGACTCCATGGCGATTTCCAAGGGCCTCGGGCTGAAGCGACTGCTCGCCAACAGCCTTTCTGGGGTGGCTCAGGTTCAGACCACCATCGGTAAGACCGACGCCGCGCTGGCGAGCTACACGCAAGCTCTGCAGATACTTCACGAAATCGGCGCCAAGAAGGACTACGGCGACGTTCTGAACAATCGAGGCAGCCTGTACACCGGACGCGGAGATTACGACAAGGCGTTGCAGGATTTCAAGGATTCGAACCAGATCCAGCGCGACGCGGACGACCTGAACTATCAGGCCGTGTGCCTGGCAAACATTGGCGCCGTCTACTTGGACAAAGGCGACACGGACAATGCCTTGACGTACACACAGCAGGCGCTGGAGTTGCGGGAAAAACTGGATGCGCCCGACTATTTGGCCGCGGCACTGACGGCGATCGCGGACGTATATACGGCGACCGGCGATTACAACAAAGCCCTCACGTCCCTGCTGCGTTCGCTGGACATTTCGCGGAAAGCAAATAACACCAAGGAATCCGCGGCGGTTTCGGATCAAATCGGCAGCGTGTACACCTATCAGGGACACATCGGACGCGCCGTGGGAGCGAGCCAGGATGCGGTCAAGGGTTATCGCACGGCGAATGACTACAGCAGCGAAATGATCGACGCCCTAAGGAATCTGGCAGCCGCGCTGGCGCAAGCAGGGCGTGGCGACGAGTCCGGAGCATTGCTCGACGAAGCCCAAAAAATGGCGGTCGACCTGAAAAACGAAACTGTGCTGGGAGAGTTGCTCAACACCCGTGGCGATGTGGCGTTTTATCGTGGCGACATGAAAGCCGCGCGCAGCGCTTATGAGCAGGCGGCGGGTATCGCGGCGAAAAATAAGGAAAAAGATCTGGCGCTGATTGCGAAAATGAATCTCGCGCGTGTCGCGCTCGCCGAAGGCCGCTCTCAGGCCGCGGTAAACGATCTTCGAACTGCCATCCAGCAGGCCGACGCGATGCACATGAAGTATTTTTCGCTGCGGAGTTCCGTGGATATGGCTGCGGCGATGATTAATCTGAAGGACTATTCGCACGCGCGCACAGAACTGGAAAATGCCTTGGGCGCTAGCGAAAAGCTGGGCCTGCGCCTAGAAACGGCCAGAATTCATTATTTACTAGGCAGGATTTTGCAGCTCACTGGCAGCGGGAGCGAAGCCAACAGCCAGTATCAGCAAGCCGTATCACTGCTCAACGAAATTAAAGGCGAGCCCGGAGCAGAGAAATTGTTCCAGCGCCCGGACTTGAAAACGATCTACGACGAGTCTACGCATAGTTCGCAATCCGCGAAAAGCTAGCTTCTCTGTTATTTCTCTGACACCCGGCTAATCCGGCAGTCGAGCTTAGACTCCCTCGTTCGTCCCCGTTTGAATTAATCGACGTCTGCCCTCTTCTCGACCGGTTTCGGCCGCCAAGACAATTTCGATGCCAAACTATCCGGCCGGGACCTCGGGACTTAAAGTAATACTTGAACTGCATTTCCTAAGGAAAACACACGAATGTCGGCGCGCCGACATTGTTTCGACCGTAAGGTTTGGCATGGCGCGTTCGTGTGGGTGTGAAAGAAGGGTCTAAGAGGCCGCTACGAACTTTCCCGAAGTCTCAACGTCATCCCAAAAAACCATCAGATATTGCACCAAACGCTCGTTCTAGTCCGATGCTTTGCGTCAGTTCTTGAATAAAAAAATCTCCGGGGCGCCCGCCAGATCGGCAGCACCCCGGAGAAGTTGTTACGTCCTTCTGGACGATTCTCTTCTCTACTTCACCTTGGTTGTAACTACAACGGAATTATCCGCCGGCGCGGCATCCGGGTTGAGGCTGCCAATGGCAATTTTGCTTGTGGCGGTTCCGGGTGTCGAAGGCGCCTTGATCGTGATGAAGGCCAAGACCACGCCACCTTTGTTGAGGTTTCCGATCGGGCAAGTCACGGTCGTTGTGCCAGTGCAGTTCGCGAGGCTGAACCCGTTCAGGATATATCCGCTGCTGAACGTGGCGCCCGCGGGCACAACATCCGTAATCGAGACTCCCTGCGCTTTGTTGGGCCCATAGTTTGTTGCGATCACCGCGTAAGTGATAAGGGTGCCACCTTTGACGGTCGACGGCGAGAGGCTCCCCGCCGCGATGTCCAAGTCGGCCTTCCCGAGAAGGTCCACTACAAACGGCCCCATGGCCGGCAGAGTGACGCAATTCCCAGCCAAGTCACAAGCGGTCGCGGAGTTGGTCGAGGCGTTGGCATTGTATGAGCCAGTAGCGACTGAAGTGGTTAAGTTGACCAACTCGGTCGAACTGCCTTGGATCCCATGAATCGCCGGAGCAAAACCTGAGCCAAAAACATTAGGATCGGTCACAGTGCATGCCACCGTTACGTTCGTAATGTACCCGTTAGGCCCAAGGGTGCCGGACGGCGATCCGCAAGTAAACGTCGGCGCGGTTGTGTCAACGCCGATCGGTGTCACTGGGAAAGACGCCCAGTTCGCATTCGGATCAGTCAACTGGTTCTGGGTCGGCTTGTAAACCAGACCCTTGGTGCCAGCGCAGTCGGTGGGGTAGTGATGCAAATTGTAGATGCCTTCGGCTAGATTCAACGTAACAACCGGAGGCGTGAACGCAGTAGCGCCTGCAGGTGCGGTGTCCCGGCACGCGGTGCTGTTGGCTATTGCCGTATCGTTAGAATTCGTCCCATTCGGATCGGGTATCGGGGCTGTCGACACGTCATACCCATAAGTTTCGCTCTGGATACTCGCGGGAGTGAATCCATTGGCGGAAGGGTAGATCAGCGGCGGATTCGGAGGGGCTGGATACGTTGCGGGGTTGGCAACGAAAGTAACACCAACGTTTCCGCTAGTCTTCACCCAGCCGTTCGCATTCTGGCCAGCAACAGCAACGATGTCCGTTGGCAGTGGCATGTTCACCACCGGGACAAAGAGGGAGTTGGTGTTTTTGGTTGTGACCGTGTGGCCAGGATCCTGAGCTCCGCGAAACGCAGTAATTGGATTTTGCGGGCACAGAGCACCGCTCAGCTGTTCACCACCGGGAAAGACACAGCTTGCGTTGCTAAAGGATGTCTCGTTCTCGGTGAACCACGAGTCACTGCCTTCGAGTAAGCCGGGCCCGGTTCCAGGAGCGCACTTGCCGTTGGTCGCGCTGCCGAGATAAAAACTGCAAGCGCTTCCGGTGGGGTTGAAGCCGTCTGGCAAGTAATTCAAGCCGTTGTTCAGAGCGTCAGGGGAATCGAATTTCGTCTGGAACTTTATTTCTATGTCCGAAAGGGACTGAGGGCAATTGCTTCCGGAGAGCGGCGCAGAAGAGCCAGCCACGGTGCACTCGATTAGGAAACCTTTGCAAAGAATTGTGCCATCGGGTGCAGTTTCTGCGTTGAGACGGAGGCAGACTGCAGGACCGGCATGAGTGTTAGCAACGAGTTGCGCGAACTGGGATTGTGAAATTCCAACGTCCGTGACGGTAGGAGTTGTTACCGGCTGTCCTTGAGCGCCGGCGTTGCCGGAGTAGTCCAAGGCCGCAACGATGTTGTTATTCTGCGTTGTGCTGAAAGGAAACTGCGGAACTAGCGAACTGGGGATCGTCGGATCGACCGGATTGCTGGTGATCGATCCACCAGGAGCGATGCCTGCCGTGCTGCAGTTCGTCTGGAGGAACAACGTGCTTCCGGCGACGATGACTCCCTCGTCGAACAGTGTGAAGGTCACCGGAGTCAGGGTGCTGCCAAAGTTAAAGAGGGAAGCGATGTTGATGGGGGGAACGCCGCCCGCGTCGGCAGTGATGCCGTTGTTCGCGTTGGTGATTGTATCTGTATTGACCCCGTTGTGCTGGCTGCCGCCTGCGTAATCCTGGTACCCATGCGTGAAGCAATCGTTGACCGGATCCGCGATTCCCGCGGGACACACGTTTCCAGCCGGCGTCCCGCCAGCTGCCACTCCATTTACTGCAACGACGAGGTAGTTGTCTTCGAGTACGTTGCCCTTGCCATCGGGAGTGTTTGATAAGACTGCCGTCGGGACAGCATCAGCCGGGCAACTTAAGTTTATGGTCTTGCTCCCATATTTGACCGGGTTGGACGAACTAGAGCCTGTTTGGGAGGCACCCAAGTTCGTTTCATCGAATATCTTGATTGCACCGACTGCGGCGGAAAGAGGTATGTTTACCTGAGCGGGTTGCGTGCTGGAGGTATAGACAAGGGCTCCGGGGTACAAAATTCCCGGTATGAGCGACGTCGGAGGCGTGAAGGTGACACCTACGGAACAACTGCCGGAGGCGGTAATCGCAGTAGTCGGGCAAGTGTTGCTGGTGATAGCGAAATGAGTATCGGTTGTCCCGAAACCTGAGAGAGTTACGACGTTTTCACTACTCACACCGCTATAGAAAACAGTAATGGATTGCTCAGCGCTCGCGGTTGCGAGGGTTGGCACTCCAAACGAGAGGCTCGCCGGCGAAGTAGTAACCACCTGCGCCATGGCCGCATGTCCGAGCAGCATATTGCAAACAAGGACGATGAGACAGAACACAGCCTCACGCAGTCCGATTCCTAGAATCCTCATGAGCCCTCCTTCGGGCAAACTACAAAACAGGCTTTTTGAATCGTTCATCCATCTGCGGAGAGAGAATGAAGCGGCCTAGGGGACGAGCACCGACCATTCGAAGCGAGCAAGCGAAAACAATTCTGACGTTGCCGCATTCTAGTGTCAAGAAAATACGGAATCATAATCGTTCCAGAACGGCTAGGACATCGGGAAGGACGGTTGGTAAATTCTGAGATTTTCGTGGGAATACTAGTACCTTTGAGCAGACACACGAGCCACAGACACCCGCAAGTCATTTAGTGCCCAAAACTCATTGGGGCCCGCGAGGGCCGGAAGTTCCACACGCGCGGTCAGTATCGCTAGCGTTGAGGACAGTTTTTGGATGAAAGCGCGATGTCAAACCAAGCCGGATGAACATTCCCTTTAAGAATACTCAACACTCCGCATTCACCTCTCGCATTACAATTGAAAGCTCAACTTCATAGCCTTGGCGACGCTGCGAATCGAATCGGAGGAGTACTGCATGGGTCATCCGCTTCTGGATCTGACAAACAAAACTGCGGTGGTTATCGGGGGAACCAGTGGCATCGGCTTGGCCCTTGCGCGTGGACTGGCCCAGGCAGGTGCCAATGTTGTGCCCACCGGCCGGAGGAAGGAGCACGTACAAAGCGCTGCACAGGAAGTAGCGGCGATGGGACGACGGACGCTGGCGCAGACTTGCGATGTCACCGACAACGGCAGCCTCGAGCGACTGCTGAAGTCCGTGTGCGCTGAGTTCGGTAGCGTGCAGATTCTGTTGAACTGTGCCGGGCGCACCAAACGCAGACCGACGCTCGAAGTCTCCGAAGCCGAATGGAATGAAATCATGGAGACGAACTTGACCGGGACTTTGCGCGCTTGCCGCGTATTCGGCCGGCACATGATCGAACAACGCTACGGCCGCATCATCAATATCGGCTCGCTTTCTTCCTTTGTCGGGCTGTTCGAGGTGGCTGCGTACGGCGCCAGCAAATCGGGAGTGGCGTCGCTGACCAAAACGCTGGCGATCGAGTGGGCGACGTCCGGGGTATGCGTCAATGCCGTGGTTCCGGGAGTCGTGCGCACGGATATGAATGCCGCGTTGCTCGATGGAACCGAACGCGGCCGCGAATTTCTGATGCGCACGCCGATGCGGCGATTCTGTAAACTCGAAGAGCTGGTGGGAGCAGCCGTTTTTTTGGCCTCCGATGCGGCCAGTTTTGTGACCGGTCACCTGTTGGTGGTGGATGGCGGCATCTTAGCGAGTGGCGTCAATCAATAATCGCGCGTACGCGGAACCTCTGCGGAATTGCTTTGCATTTCTTTTCAGATCTTGGCGGGCTCCATCCTGGGAACCAAAGCGTGAATGATGACGAGGGCCACCAGGTAGCCGCAACCTGCGATCAGAAAAGGCACTCTGTAACTTCCTGTCCATTGCAGCAAATGGCCAACAGCAGTGGCGCTGAGCATTCCACCGATAGCGCCAGCCATACCACCAATTCCCACGACCGAGCCGACGGCCCGTGCCGGAAACATGTCGGAAGTCAATGTAAACAGATTCGCTGAAAATCCTTGGTGGCACGCGGTTGCCAGACCAATTAAAAGCACCGCGGACCACGTGCTATCCACGCGGTAGGCAAAGACGACAGGAGTAACACCGATGGCGCAAATGAGCAGTGTAATCTTGCGAGCGACATTTACGGTGTAACCGCGCTTGATCAGGGATGACGACAGCCAGCCCGCAGCCACGCTGCCAACATCCGAGATCAAATAAATCGCCACTATTGGCGCGCCAATTTGCGTCAACGCCAGCCCGTGCCTGCTCTGCAGAAATCCCGGCACCCAAAAAAGATAGAACCACCAGATCGGATCGGTCAGAAACTTCCCGGTGACGAACGCCCAAGTTTGCCGAAGCGGAAGCAGCGCGGACCATTTGACCTTGCCAGCCGGCGTTTGCGGATCGCTGCGAATGTAGGCGAGTTCCGCCTCGGAAACTCGCGGATGCTCTTCCGGCTTGTAATAAAGGAGCCACCAGAAAGCCAGCCACACAAATCCCAGCGCACCGATGGCGACGAACGAGCCGCGCCAGCCCCAGCCCGCGTTGATCCACGGAA